>Ga0210408_10002749_pt1 | contig 16807 bp, 15 predicted proteins | sample IncBWH4MmetaG_FD_155471 | JGI IMG/M metagenome (GOLD analysis project Ga0210408, IMG submission 155471) | Forest soil microbial communities from Barre Woods Harvard Forest LTER site, Petersham, Massachusetts, United States - Inc-BW-H-4-M | ecosystem: Environmental > Terrestrial > Soil >...
ATCGCTGCGTCTCAAAGTCGAAGACTGTCATACCTCCCCGGGCATCATGGCGGTCCCCGGCGATGAAGCGACCGTTGGGCGACCATCGCGGCGAGAAGGTGCCTTCCGAACCAGGGAGTGTGGTGATCTGATGGCTGCCAAGGTCGAGAACCCGCAGGTCGTGGTTCAAAGAACTTGTTGCTTGCACTGATTGCACAGCATTGAAAACGATCTTGCGTCCGTCGGGGGACCAGTACGCATCGCCAGTTTCCCCCTTCTCTTCCGGCAGAAGCGGCCGCGGTGTACCCCCACCCTGGGAAGGGACGATGTAGATTCGTGCGTGCCCGTCCGCACCAATCTGGGTGAACAGAATCTGGGCGCCGTCGGGAGACCAACGGGGAACAAAGGGAATCATGGGAGGATCGGTGAGCTGCACCCGGTTGCTCCCGTCCCGATTGGCCCTCCATAGTACGCCGTCCGGGAAGGTGACGTAGGCCACGAACTGGCCGTCAGGCGAGAAGATGACAGACTCGGCAGAGATCCCTCCGAGCCAGGGTTCGAGCCGATGCGACTGAGCATCGAAGCGAACCAGTTCGCCCCGCTGGATGACACCCTGGGCAAATATCTTCGTTCCGTCTTTGCTGGGGATAGGCGTGTTCCAACGGATCGGGCCTGAAGTCAGTTCAACGGGATCGGGCGGTACCCGTCTCAACAGGCCGCGACGCTCATCAAGGGTCCATAGCTGGTTTCCGGGCAAATAGCTGCCGCGGGAAGAGATCTGGAGCAGGAAAACGAAGAATTTGCCGTCGGGAGTCCAATGCCCGCAGCATTTCGGCGACGAGGGGCGCCAATTCGGCAGCAATGCATGCAGCCCCGATCCGTCCGACGAGATCTCCCAGAGCCGGCTATCCTTGAAAAACCGAATCCTGTTGCCGTCCGGCGACCAACTGAGCGTGCTGGCAGGTCCTCCCACATCGGCCAGCTTTCGATTTCCTGTTCCATCGCTCCGGATGACATAGATTTCGTTTTTCCTCGTGCTGTACACCACGGAGTTCCCGTCATGAGACCAGGCAGCGGAATTGATCCCAACATCTGTCAGCAGTTGGCGGAGCGAGCCGGCCGGAATCTGAACACTCCATAGGCCCGGTTGACCGCTATTCTCTGACACAACGAGAAGAGAGGACCCATCCGGCGCAACATCCTGGAGAGAGAAAACCGGCAATGCGATTGGAATCGGCACAATGTCTCCGCCGGATATTGCGACTTGTGCGATGGGCTCCGGGCTGACGAAACCCAGAGTGAAATAGAGCCTGCTGCCGTCGGTTCCGACCAGATTCTTCCAGAGACCGTCGTGGGTGATCTGGACATCTTCGCCCGTCACTCGCAACGGCGGCAGCGGTCGGCGTAGGTACCAGACTGCGAGGGCGAGGCATGTGGCGAAAAGGGCGGCGCCAGATAGCACCCACTTCCAAAGCCCCTTGCGCCTCCCGTCTGTTTGCCTGCCACTTGGTCCCTTGATGCTCGCGGCCGTGCCGACCTTCGTCGGAGAATTCGCAGCGGCCTCCTCGATCTGCCCAAGCGCAATGGTCTCGACAGTCTCCGCCTCGCTGAGACCACTAGCCTCGCCCGTTGCACCTGGACCTCCCAAAGCGTCTTCAGAGATCTCAACTCTGTACAGGAATCGGTATCCGACCGTGGCCACAGTTTCGATGTAGCGGGGGCTGCGGATCTCATCGCCAAGCAGGCGCCGGAGCTGTGCGATGGTGCGCGTCAGGGAACTGTCGGTAACGACGGCATCGCCCCACACCGCATTCAGCAGATCTTCCTTCGCGATCAGTTTTTGAGGATTCCGCAGCAGGAACAAGAGCACGCGGAATGTCTTCGGTTCGACCGGCAGCACCTCACCGGCCTTGACGAGACAGAACTCATGCTCGCGAACCTCTACGTCAGCGAACCTGAAAACAATGGACTTATCCCCTGTCACAAAGCTCCCTGATCCGCCCTCTGAAATTCATCCTCACGCTCCGAAAATGATCCGGACTCCATCAAGACCATGTAGAGCCACGCGCCCAGAGTTCCTTCAGCCAAACCGGCTGAGGTGCTCGCAATGGCAAATTTCAAGTGGTTCGCTTCCTTCGTTCTTGTGGCAACCATGGTTCCCACGCTTCCGGCAGAAACTCATTGCCCGGGAAATGTTGCAAGTGTACCCCTTCATCTGGTGAACCGCTATCAGATGATTGTGAGCGTATCCGTAAACCATTCCGGTCCTTACAACTTTCTTTTGGATACTGGCACCCAGGTCACGATGATCGGTACTTCTCTGGCTGGTGAACTCCACCTGGGCACGCAAGGCTCGGCGGTGGTCGCTGGTGCGGGGTTTCGTGCCAATGCTTCCTTTGCGCAAGTCGGCCTGCTCGAAGTCGGCTCCAATGTAGTCGCCAATCAAAAGGTGCTGGTGTACGACCTTCAGAATCTCAAGTCCGTCGATCTATCGATTCGCGGCATCCTGGGTGAGGACTTTCTGGATCACTTTGACATGCTGATCGACAATGGACACAGCCTGCTCTGCCTTGACGACTCCGCTGCCATGCGCGTGAAAGTCAAAGGCCAGCACGTTGACCTGCTGGTGCCGGCTCAGACGCCGGCCAAGACCAGGGAAGGGGCGCTGCCCAAGTCGCTCATCGTCTCGGTCCGCTTGTCCGATGGGATGCGGCCGGTGCGCCTGAAGCTCGACTCTGGCACAAATGTGCCTTTTCTATACAACACCTCTGAATACATGGCGCTGGGATTGTTTCGGGGTGCGTCTTCCAACGGCGTTGGCGCGAATGGTCCCCAACGGTCGTATTCCGCCTTGCCGCCCCAGATCGTGAAGATCGGCACCGTCGAAATCTCCCACGTAACTTTCGTCACCCTCACCGGAGCACATAAGGATTCCCGGACCTCGGACTTCGATGGACTTTTGACGATGGGGCTCTTCAGGCGAGTGTTCATCGACCACTCCGACCATTTCACCGTTCTTGAGCCGTGGTAATACAGGGCCTTCGATGAGAACTACTTGCTCACTGAGCAGGCGGTGCTGAGCTTTGCAGGATCGCCGATCCGGAAATTGCAACTTGGACGACAGCACGTCGCCGCTGTTGCCTAATGTATAACTTCAGGGTGCGCGGTGTCGTTAGCTCGTCGAGATCTCAGGCGTTCCGCATCGCTTCCGCCAGGTCATGATTCTCTACCTGGAGACTTATGAAGCTCGGGTCAGCGATGTGTACAAAACTCTTCGGCATAAATCGGTTGCGATCGCTCACTTTTGGCGTTTCATGCAGGAGAAGCACCCCGGCGTAAAAAATTGCTCAGCGGTCCTGCCACTTCCAGCAGCGATCAGCCTGTAAACGCTCCTTGGTCTGTCAGCACCATTCGACTCGTAGTCACCGCGCTGCCTGGCGCGCCGTCACACCATTATTCAGCGCGTAAGGTGACCGCTGGGTCCACGCGGGTTCCAGCGTGAGCGGGGATAAGGATTGCAACGGGAGCCACGAGCGTCAAAAGCAGCGGGACGACGATGTACGCCAATGGGTCATATGCGCTGACCTGAAACAGCAGGGTGTTCAGAATGCGCGACGCCGCCAGCGCTGTGCCGAGTCCGAGCGCCAGGCCAAACACCACCATACGAAGTCCGTCATTTGCGATCAGGCGCAGGATGTCGGCTCGCGTGGCGCCGAGTGCCATGCGCACGCCGATCTCATGCGTGCGCTGCGTCGTCATAAAAGCGATGAGACCGTAAAGCCCGACGACTGCCAGCGCCAGGCCCGTCAACGCAAAAAATCCCAGCAGTGTCGTTTCAAAGCGCGGGCGGTCAGCCATTCGGCTGATGCTCTGATTCAGCGGCTCCATCTCCACCGGAACGGTGCGATCGATCGAAGCGACCTCCGACCTGATCCATGGTTCAATCGTCGAGGCCGGCATCACCGAATGGATGACAACGATCAATCGGTTCCCACTCCAGTCGGCTGCCACGCTCCGCCGGAGAGTGTACATCTCCGGATAACTCTCATCGGTAAGCCCATTGTTCTTTACGTTGTCTGCCACTCCGACAATGATGGTCCCGGCTCCACTCCGAAAGCCGTCCGACTGGATGCGCTGTCCAATAGGATCCTGGTTTAGAAATAGGCGCGCAGCCAACAACCGGCTCAGGATCGCTTCGCGCTCATTCCCGGTGCGGTCCTGTTCGGCAAAATTCCGCCCGCGAACAATCGGAATGTTGAGTGCACGAAAATAGTCGGGCGTCACCGAGCGGCCCGTAACATTTCCTCCGATCCCGGGAGGCGTCGGCGGCTTGCCTTCCACCACCAGATCGGAGTACCGAAAGCTCTGCGAGCCTCCCGCTCCCGGCGGAATCGAACTAGCCATTCCTACGGCAAACGTACCGGGCAGCCGCCGCAAAGATGTTTCGAGACGAAGATTGAAGTCCATCACCTTCTGATCGGTGTTGTAGCGCCACCACGGAAGCGCCGCCTTCATGGTCAGCACCCCACCGGTTTCGATCCCGAGATTCTGCGCTTCGATCTTCGCAAAACTGCGCAGCATTAACACCGCGCCCGACAGCAGAACGATGCTCACGGCGATCTGTGCTGTGACCAGGCTGCGCCTAAAAAAAGCGTGACTGCGCGACATCGATGCCTTCGCATTCAGCGCGGCCAACCCCGGCTTCTGGAGCGCCGCGGCGAGTCCGAAGATCACTCCGCAGAGGCACGAAAGTAGAGCCGCGAACGCAGCAATGCGCAAATCGAGACGGGCCTTGTCGATGAACGGAATTCCCGTCGGGGCAAGCCGCACAAACACCATAATCAGCGCCTGCGCCATCGCAAGTCCGGCAACCCCTCCCGCCAATGAGAGCAACAGGGCTTCAGTCAGTGCCTGGCGGATGAGCCGGCCACGGCCGGCGCCGACCGCCGCGCGCACCGCAAGTTCCCGTTGCCGCCCAGCTCCGCGCGCCATCATCAGGCCGGCCACGTTGGCGCATGCGATCATCAAAACCGCCAGAACAAACCCGAAGAGAACCCACGCGACCGGCCGCACATCCTGCGTTTCCTTGTCGCGCAGCGTCCGGATGCTGAGGCGAATTTCGCTTTTCGCCGAGAGCGGAAACCACTTGAGGTCGCCATTGAACAGCGGTTGCATCTGCACATACGCCTGCGCCGCGCTGACGCCGGGTTTGAGTCGTGCAAATACTCGCTCTGGGTAGCCGAACCCCCCATTCACCTTCTGCTGAATTGCGGGATCGAACGCAAAAGGAGAGACGATATCTGCCGCTTCCAGTGTAGGAAACTGGAAGTCCCTGGGCAGCACGCCCACGATACGAACGGAATCGCCGTCCACATTGATCATCCGACCCAGAATGTCTCGATCGCCGTTGTAGTGTCCTTTCCACAGCCCATAAGAAATCATCACAACGTGCGGCCCGTTGGGACGGTCTTCTTCCGGCAGAAAGTTGCGGCCGAGAATGGGAGTGATTCCGAAGAGGGGAAGAAAGTTCGCCTGGAATAAAACGCAGCCCAGTTGCGCCGGATTATCTTCGACTAGGTCGCAATTGTGAACCCCCGTACTCTGCGCCGCGAGAACCGAAAAAGGCATCTGATCCTTTTGCCATTCCACATAGAAGCGGCCCATCACGAACTCCTGCCGCTCCAGCGAGTGCACAAATCCCAACGAGACAATTCGACTGGGATCTGCATAGGGCAAAGGCCGGAACAAGATGCGGTCCACAACGCTGAAGACGGCGGTCGTCGCGCCGATGCCGAGCGCAACCGTGACCAGGACACTGATCGTAAAAAGTGGATTGCGTCGAAACCCGCGCAAAGCATAACGCAGGTCCTGCAGCACCGTGCCAATCCACCAGCCGGGACGCTGCCGCTCGCATTGGTCCCGCGTGGGCTCGATCCCCCCAAACTCGATCAGCGCCTGTCGGCGCGCTTCGCTAGGACCTACTCCAGCCGCCATTCTGGATGCGATTGCTTGTTCGAGATGAAACTCGAGTTCTTCATCGAGTTCGCCGCGTTTTTTGCAAAGAATCAGGTAGCGAAAGCGCGTCAAGAGTTCAGAGATCATGCGGACGCCTCTGCGACCCGGCCAAGAACAGATCCGATCGTCGAGGACACGCGATCCCAGGTGGCCAATTCCGCTTCTGGTTGCTTCTTGCGCTTTGGGGTAAGACAATAAAACTTTGCCCGCCGATTAATCTCTGTGATCCGCCATTCCGATCGGATCCAACCCTCATATTCAAGGCGATAAAGCGCCGGATAAAGAGAACCCTGCCCGACCTGCAAGACGTCTTTTGACAACTATGGGTGCGCTGCGCGACAACCCATCCATGCATTGGCTCAAGCGCAAGCGTCTGAAGGATGAGCAGATCCAGCGTTCCTTGCAGAAGGTCCGTTGATTGCGGCATCGCTTCCCTCGACATTCGACAATAGGTTTACCCGCCCTCCTGTCGAATGTCAAGGTTTAGGATCGCAGTGCCACATCAAGAAGAGAACTCGGACCGACTTGCTTCCGACGTGAGGACTTGACTGAAGCAACTGAGCAGGTTGTCCGGTCCTTAATGCCTTTGCCTTTTTCGCGTTTCCGGCGGGAACGACTTCCAGATTGTGATTCGCGTGCCAATTGCTTGAGCAGACAGTGTTAATGCCGCTTCACCGTTGAGGGCGCGGCGCGAATGTGATCGTTCATTTCCGCGACGAGAAGGACCGACTCGAGGCAGAGCAAACTGCCTCACTAGTAAAAGAAAAGGGAGTTGAAGCGGAGCTGGTGGTTGCCGACCTGTCCGATACCAACCAAATCCGGAGCATGTTCGACCACGCTACGACCCGCTTCGGCCGCTTAGACGTTTTGCTTAACACCGTTGGCATGATCATTAAGAAACCTTTCGTTGAGATCACTGAAACGGACTACGACACCATCTTCGCGATCAACGCGAGATCGGTATTCTTCAGTATGCAGGAGGCCGCGAAGAGAATGAGCGACGGCGGTCGGATCGTAAACATCGGCACGTCGATTCTCGGGATGAGCACCGCGAATTATTCGATCTACGCGGGGAGTAAAGCTCCGATCGAGCACTTCACACGCGCCCTCGCGAAGGAAGTGAGTGACTGGGACCGGCCTTGTAAATCAACTCGCTTGCTAACCACCTACTACTTGGCGCTCGCCGGCGGCACTATGCCGTTCATGCGCAGGTACTCCACCATTTGGCCGTAGTGATCATACCCGTGGGCCGCGGCGAAAGCGGCAATCGTCACCCGCGTGCTGAACCCGTCGATCGGCTTGACGGCGATAAACGCATTTTCTGTCGTGATGGTCGCAATCGCCTTGTGCGCGTAGACGAACGATGCTTCCAGAGCAGCCACCGCGTCGTCCTTCGTCGTAATGGAGCCGATTGCCTTCAAGTCGCGGTCAGCCTTAATGCCGCTCCAGCCGAAAAAGAAGTAGTTCGCCTGCGCCAGGTGCGTTACCTGCGCCACAAAGGTGCGCACGGTATTGAACTGCGTCGTCAGGCCGGGAGTAAAAATCCCTTGCGCCGGCGCGAAACTGTACTTATCGGCCGGCATGGCCTTCGCCGCACCCACTACCTGGAACTCCATCGACGAGAGCAAACCGTCCATCGCTTTCGCGGGGTCTTCTTTTGTACCCAACGGCGGTGACGGCGGGGGGGCACTCATCTGCGCCCGCACCTGCATACCACCGCTCACCATCACTGCACCTGCAAGAACGAGAGCATGAATACGCATTGTCTACCCATCCAAGTTCGTCTGAAAAGCAATCCCAGCGTATCAGATCTACCCTCGCCGTTGTGCGCAAAATGGCGAGTTTACAGGACGTCCCTTCAATGTGTGCTTCAGGATGTTCCGAGATGACTAACGATCGGATATCTACTCAGGAGTAAACGCGGTCCGGCAACTTCCAACTTCCCCGGGCCGGACACTCCGGCATCGGCGGTGCGGGTCTTGAAACCCCGTGAGGCGTGTCGTTCATCACGTCTCACGGCTTCGTGTTCATAAAACGTGAATGCGGTCGCATCTGGGGGAAATAAATTCGAACGGAGACCAGGCAAATACCCATATGGGACGAAGGACTCTTATTGCCCGCTTCGGCTGAGTCCGAATCTCTGCGAATGGTGGCTGCTAGCATTCGCGGGCACAATGGATCTCGGGCGTGTACGTGCAACATCTGCAACCGACATCCCTAGCGTTCGTCTACAGGAGTCAACAGAATGGCGTGGACCTTGCCCTTGTCCGGCCCGCTCATGACCATTGCCATGCCGCTGATTTGTCCGCGCTCATTGATATTGCTGGCCGCGACGATGAAGAGGTTGGAATCCTGGGGAATCAGCGTGTTAAGGTCAGTCACCACACCATCCTGCCCAATGAAGCCATGGGACCACTCCCCGGACTTGAAGGTGCTTCCCACCACCTGGCCCCGGTTGTTGATGCCGGTGGCAAAGGCGGCACCATCTCCCGGCAGAATAGGGAGAGTTGTGAGTCCGTTGTCGTGCCAAATGGAGGCGACGATGGTTGTGCCGTCAGCAGTCGGAACATACCCAACAGCCTGGCCGTGGTCATTGATAGCGTAGGCGGCTCCTCCAGCAACTCCCAGGTCTGGAAGCTGGTTGACAGTGCCGTTTTCCCACAATACGGCGTGAGTCGCTATGTTGGTGCAGGTTCCCGACGAGCCTACGGCCTGGCCTTCATCGTTGATGCCTTGTACGAAGCCATCTCGTTCGCCGGGCAGCGTAGGAAGAGCCCGGACTTCGCCCTTTTCCCATAACACCGGCGCTATCGTCTTTGCAGTCTTGCCCGGCGGGCAACTGGAGTCCTGGACCGCCGTTTCGGAGATGCCTACTATTTGTCCGCGGTTATTGATAGCGGCGGCCTGCGCGTTATTTCCGCCCAGCGTGGGGAGAGCCGTCATCTGGCCGTGTCGCCAAAGAAACCCACGGCACGTAAGTTTTGTGCCAAAGGCGCAAAAGTCTTCACCGTCTGGATCTGGAACAGATGTTTCGGACATACCGACGTTTTCCCCGCGATCGTTGATCCCGCCATAGTTGGTCCAACTGTTCTTTCCTCCAAGCGTGCCGAGGTCGATGTTGTGCCCGTCTATGTTCATTACCGCGCGGCCACTTAAAACGGTCGTGGAGAGAGAAAGAACGGGCGGGTTTCCTTCCCCGTCCATGTTCTGTGTCCAGCCTTGATTATTGAGTCCCATGACCATGCCAAAGTTGTCATCGCCGAGAGTGCCCTGATCAGCAACTTTGTAGCTCGTTTGAGCGTACGCATTGCTGGAGAAAGCCAGAGCAATCGTCGCAACACAAAATATCGAGGAATCCCGCAACTGCCTTAGAGCATTCATGTGTCTCTTTTCCTCCGGGGAAGCCGCTGTGCCGAGATGGTTGGCAATCGAATTCAGGTTCGACTCGGCGCGTGGGAGTTTGCGTGGAATGGAGAGCTGAATCGGCTCACAACTCCACAAATCCTTGCTGAGCGCGACACTGAGGAAGCACGCCATCTTCCACCTTCACATCAATTCCGCGACATAACAGCGCGTTCCTTTGAGATATCGACACCGAGTGGCGGATTAACAGCTTTCCGAGACAGTCACACGACGCCTGGAACGGCCGCTTTCCAACTTTTCATACAAATCAGGGCTGGAGTTACGAGATTCGAAAACGCCAATAGTCAAAAAAGTCACGGATCGATTGTGGTTGACTTTTGATTGAGCTACATACAAACTGGTTGGTATGTTAGGCTCGACGAACAATTCCGCAAGCGGCTAGAGGCAATGTTCCATGCGTGGCAAGAAAGTGTTGCCATGGCTTTGCAGAGGGGACAGTCTCAAGAAACAGTCCGCCACGACGTGGTTCCGGAGGAAGCCGCGAGCTTTCTGATCGCGATGGTCGAAGGCTACGAAGTGTTGGCGAGGCGGGCAGTCACAAGCGCCAAAATCGGCCTATCCGCTGATGGCGCCGCTCGATCAGTACCTCATGGCAGACCGAAATGCCGAAATCGCGTTGGCTCGAAGCGCGGCGCCGGAAGCCATATCGCGCGATGCCAGGATTCTGGTCCTGGGACGCCATGGTTACGAAACGGCCAGCGAGGGCAAGAACGGTTTTGTATGTGTTGTCGAGAGAGGGTGGATGTCGCCTGCCGACGCTCCCGAATTCTGGAATTCCAAACTTCGAGGTCCGATCTGTTTCAATCCTCCGGCCGTGCGATCCGTGTTGCCGACTACTCTCAAGAGAACAGAGATGGTGTTGGCAGGCAGAACAAAGGCTGAGATCGTCGAGGGCAACAAGGCAGCGTTCGAAAAAGGTGAACTGCCGCCACTCGAACCCGGCGCGATGAGTTACATGATGTCGAAGGATACCTATCTCACCGATGGCGGCGGTCACAACCTGGCCAACCTGATGTTCTATACGCCTCCGCTGGACGGCAAGGCTTGGGGCGCCGATCTGCCGAAATCGCCGGTAATGCTGATTCCACAATTCAAAGACGCTCAACCTATCGACGTGTTTATCGTTCCCGTGAGCAGATGGTCAGACGGATCCATTGCCCCGGTGATGTAGGGCCACTTCATGTAGAAGCAGCGAATTCGTCAGTCTCGCTTTGGGTGGCAGGAAGTCGAAGACGGAGAGCAATGCAAAGGTCTTTTCCATCATGAGCGCTCGCAGGATTCACGATCAGAAAGGCATTGCGCGTGGGATGTTTGTTCAACAAGCAGATCACTAATGCGGACGTTTCGGCCAGCCGACGGCAGAGGGATACGATCTACCCCGGCAGGAGCAAACGGGAAGACACGTTTGAGTCGACGGCGGAAGATGCCTTCTTCGAACCCTTTGGTACATCGTTGCTTCCGGTAACCCGAGTTGATGCTGCAAACCTCATCCGGGCTTTGCAGCAATTGGCGGACATCCCAATACGACGGGCGCCACGAATCGCGTTCAAGGTAGAGGGCAGAATCTTATTCCTGGAATTGGCTGAGATCGTGGCGGTGCAAGCTGAAGGCAATTACGTTTCGTTGCAACACCGGCCCAATCCCTACTTGCTGCGCGAGTCTCTTTCATCCATGGCGGAGAAGCTCAAGCCCTACGGTTTTATCCGAATCCACCGCTCGGTAGTCGTGAATATTTCGGCCGTGGAGGAGATCCAACCTTTACCGACGGGAGAGTACAGGCTGCGTGTAAAAGGTGGGAAGGAATACCTGGTAACGCGCACATACAAACACAACCTCAGAGATCTGGCGCAACTGTGGGTAGGCTCCGAGCTCCCTTACGGCTACCAGTAACGATATTACCGTGCCATTTGCTCTGATAACGGCCCTCCATCAAATGATCCGGCTCGCGGCCAGTGATAAATCGGAAAGTGGTAAACTGAACCGTCCCTGGGCGCGTTGGCCTGTTGGCAACCGTGGAGGAGCACGGCATTCATAAATACCGGCGCACAATCAGCGCAAAGCGACCCTTGATAGCTCCCGATCAAGCCTTCTCGAGGGCGTTGAGCCACTTCTTGATCACCCGCTCCAAAGCGAGCTTCTTCGAATGCACCTCGTCAGTGCTCGAAAACAGAGCCAGTCGCCTTCCGTCGGCGTAATCGCCCACCAGCAGACCCGATGTATCACCTATGCTCGCTCCGCTCGGAAATACCAACCGCACGCAGTCCTTCTTGAACAGGTTAAAGACCACGACGTGTCTCTTATGTTGTTTGGGATCGAACTCCGCCATTGTCCCCGTATAAAAAAAGGCGGGCGCGTTCCATTTGACTTCTTCGCCGATAGCCGAATCCGCGTTAAGAATGATTGCCCGCAACTCTTCTACAACGCCCTTAAGGGGATGCTTCATCGCCCGCACGTACGCATCCACCTGTTCGGGTTCCGACTTCTTTGTGGAGAGACTCTGCTTCTTTTCCATTCGATGTTCCTCGACTGCACGGCGAAAGGGATTTCCGTGTTCAGCGCGCTTGAGTCATCCAAAGCTTCGCTCCCGCCCACCCTGTGGGTAAGGCTACGGCGATGAGCACAAGCGAATACCAATCCGGACCGAGAGCGTAGTTCCGGGTTACGATCGCGCCCGACGTGGCAATCACCATTCCAATGGCGGCTCCCGTGAGCGCATGCCCCATTGGGCGATTGGGAGCCAGCCGCGCAACAACGTAGGAGCCGAGTACAGCGAAAAGGGTCCGGTAAGCAGCAGCCAATGCGGCCTGGAAATCATTCATTGGTCCTCGCCCAAGTGCCGGCAGGATTCCCGCAGCCTGGAGCGCAAAATCGGTTACCAGGGAAAGCACCAAGTTGACGACGAAGCCGGCAAGCAGGGCGAGAATGCTCCTGCCTATCTTTCGCGAACGAATCGTTCCTTCCACAACTCCATTGCTCATTCTTTCCTCCTCTTTCTGTGCTCAAGTGATGCGAGCAAGGTCTCCAGCCGGTCATATCCGAGAGCCACCGCGTGCTCCATTTGAGTTTCGAGCACCATGTTCCGTGCCGCTCGCGACTCGTACCGAATGGTCTGCGTCAGCACCGTGATATCGCTGTACTGCTGCAATTCAATCGTGCCTACCGCCCCTCCCGGATACCACGGCTCGTCAAACTGCTCCGCAGCGACGATCCGCTCCGGCCTGACGAAATCCAGGCATACGCCCCTCATTCCCATCTCGCGACCGTCCGCATCTCGCCACACATAGCGGAATGGTTCGTCGGTCTTCAAGGCAACCTCGCAAACGGCCAGCGTTCCTCCGGGCTTTCCATAGAACCATTGCTTCAGAAGCTTGGGATTGACGAACGCGTCGAACACCCTCTCCCTGGGAGCCCAGAAGGCCCTCTTCATCACAATTTCGCGATCTCCGGGCGTCAAGAACTGCAGAGTTCCCGGATTTCGATATCCCATCATCCATGCCGTCGCTCCATCCAACGGGTTATGAACCAATCTCCGTACCCTGCGCTGCGCATCCCTGATGGTAGAGATCAAGCCTGCGCGCTCCAGCACCTGCAGGTGTTTGGAGATCGTGGGCTGAGTTAGCCGGAAGAGCGCAGTGAGCTCTCCGACACTCGCGTCTCCCAAGGCGAGCCGTTCCAAAATGCGCCTCCGGGTTGCGTCGGAAAGCGCTGCAAACGTCGCGTCAAGGTGGCTGTCCTTTGGCTGTGGATTCCGCATCATCTATATAGCTACATAGCTATATACATCGCCGGCGGCGATGTCAACAGAAATCCAGATGGGCATCACAACCGTTCTTAATGGGGCTAATGGAGATCGGTACTAGCAAATTCATGCCCTGGTTCTGGGGGAACTTCATGGGGCTCTTCGTCTTGCTTCACCTCATAGACGCGAAGCCCCTTAAGGCTCGACTCAGCAGTCTCAGCACCGGAATAGTCCACGCCGATGTAGCGTTCAAATTGCTGCATCAAGCCTCTCCGGTTGAATCGCTCATTTGATCTTTGCAAGCGAATAGGACGTACTACGTCCTCCTGACGAATCCTTCGTCAAAACGCCTTTCCTGATCAGGTCCTCAATGTCGCGCAGCGCGGTGTCCTGTGAGCACCTCTCGAGCTTCGCCCATTTGGAAGAAGTCAGCTTGCCTTCAATGCCATTCAGCATCCGGTTGATCATGCTCCGTTGCCGCTCGTTGAGTTCCGTCGCAGCGAAACGATCCCAGAAGCGGGCCTTGGTGAGCACGGCGGCAAGTATGGTTTCCGCCGCCCGGTCAAAGGCGCGCCCCAGACACACGAGGAACCATTCGAGCCAGCGTGTAACGTCGAGTTCGCCTTTCTGCGTCGCTTCGAGGATCTCGTAATAAGATTTCCGCTCCTGTTGAATCTGCGCTGACATGCTGTAGAAGCGCTGCGGGCTGCGTTCTGAACGCGCCAAAACCATGTCAGCGATGGCGCGCGCAATGCGTCCATTGCCATCGTCAAACGGGTGGATGGTCACGAACCACAGGTGCGCCACCCCCGCCTTGAGCACGAGATCGGCCGAACGCTCTTTTTCAAACCAGTTGAGGAACTTCTTCATTTCCCCGCGGAGGCGGGTGGCGACTGGAGCTTTATAATGAACCCGCTCCTTCCCGATTGGGCCGGAGACGACCTGCATCGGGCCCTTTTTGTCATCTCGCCAGGCGCCTACATTAATCCTCGACATTCCGCTGCGGCCGGTCGGAAACAATGCTGCGTGCCAATCGAACAAGCGTTGTGCGGTCAGCGGCTGGTCGTAGCGCTGCGTTGCGTCCAGCATCATTTCGACTACACCCTCGACATTACGATTCGCAGGTGTCAGCCCGCCGATGTCGATTCCCAGCCGGCGTGCGATCGAAGAACGCACCTGATCTCTATCGAGCTTCTCTCCCTCAATCTCGCTCGACTTGAGGACATCCTCGGTTAATGTATCCAACGCCGCTTCTGTTCGAAGCTGGAATCCAAGCCCCTCCATGCGGCCAATCAGACGTCCTTGCTGGTGCCGCACCTCAACGAGGCGCTGGGAAATACGTTCGGAATCCCAGCTAAAAGCCGGCCATTCCGACCGTTCGTGGATGTAGACACTGCTCTTGATTCTCCGCACCATTTGCAGAGAAAATAACGCACATTCGCCGCAACTACAAGGAATAATCTACGCATATGCTGCGGCGATTATGTTTTTCGTTCGCCGCATATCTCGCGATCGCTGCCCGGGGGTCGGTGCGTGACTTGGCCTTCCATGAGAAGGCCGGTCGATGTCAACAGTTATTGTGATTGGGTAAGTTCATCTGATGTTTTCCTTTGCCCGGATATCGGATGAGTAGTGGCCGCCGTAGCCAGCCGTAGCAAGGCGTTTTGGGCGAAGGAAAACATGACATTCTCCTTTCCGGACTGTTTTCACCACGGCAGTCGAGCTTACGCGCTGTCGTTACCCTTCCATCCGCACTCTTGGCGAGCGACTCATGCGCTCGGTGCATATTGGGGTTCTCGTTACAGTCGGCGCTGCCTTTGAGCGGTAAGCCCTGATCACGTCAATTGAGGGATCAAATCTGCTTTACTCGCACCGAAGCGCTACGGCCGGATCCACCCGCATGGCCCGCGACGCGGGAAGGAAACACGCCAGCAATCCGACTACTGCGAACAGAGCGGCGGCTCCCAGGAACGTCAACGGATCGAACGCTCGTACCCCATAGAGCAGGCTTCCCAGCAACCGCGTCATCGCGGCTGCCGCCCCCACTCCTGCTGCCGAGCCAAGTAGCACCACTATCAATCCCCGACGCAGGAACAGTGCAAGCACATCGCTGCGCTGCGCTCCCAGCGCCGTGCGCACTCCGATTTCGCGCGCTCGCCGCGCCACCTCATACGACAGCAATCCGTACAGGCCGATGCAAGCCAGTCCGAGACCCAGCGCGGCGAATCCTCCAAGCAAGCGCGCCATCAACCGCTGAGTGAAGAGCAGCCTGTCAATGGATTCGGACTGGGTTCGCACCTTCATCACCGGGACTTTATCGTCGACATCTTGTACTGTCTTCCGCACTGCGGGAATGAATCCTGCCGGCGCAAGTGTGGTCCGCAGCTCAAATGTCGCGCCGCCCGTATCGAGCGGAACATACGCCGTTGGCGCATCCTCATCCTCAAGCGAGCTGTATTTTGCATCCCTCGCCACGCCCACGATCGCCCACTGCGGCGCGCCTTTGTCATCCGATCCAAAATGCAATCCGATCGGATCCCGCCCCTCTAGGAATTTCCGTACGAACGCCTCATTGACCACCGCGGCCGGCGGCCCTCCCCGGATATCCGCAAGGCCCAGAGGACGCCCCCGCAGGAGCGGTAGCCGCATCGTCTCGAAATAGCCCGGTCCCACCCGGAGCATTTGCGAGTCCACGGTCTGCTTGCTGGTCTGCCCCTCGATCTTCACGTCTTCTGTCCAGAGACTGCCGTCAAGCAAGGCGCCAGACGAATAGCTCACCGACATCACGCCCGGCAGCGATGACAGCCGTCGCTGTAGATTGTCGTAGAAACCCTGCACATGGGTTTTGTCATAGCCGGTCAGTGCCGGGTTTATCCATAAAAGGAGAACGTTGCGCGTGTCGAATCCGGCGTCTACGCTGCGCAGCTTGCCTAGTGTGCGCAACAACAATCCCGCGCCCGTCAGCATCACGATAGAGAGGGCTACTTGTAAGACGACCAATGTGCTTCCCAAACCCGGCCGTCGCTGCCCAGCGGGCGTGTTCAGTGGGGCGGACTCCGTGGTGCCGCGGCTCATCTCCGCAGCCGACCGGGTACGCGACCCGCGAACCGCCGGAGCCAGCCCGAATCCAATTCCCGTCGCCAGGGCTACGCCCACGGTGAACAACAGGACACGCAGATCCGGCAACACATCGATATGAAGAGGCCCGTACCAGTTCGTGGACACAAACGCTGCCAACGCGCTCGCACCCGCATACGCCAACAGTGTGCCTAGCGCGGCTCCCGCCAACGACAGCAGGACGCTTTCGGTCAGCATCTGCTGCATGACCCGGCGACGGCTTGCGCCCAAGGCGAGACGCACCGCCAGCTCCCGTTCCCGGGACGTGGATCGCGCCAACAGGAGGCCCGCCACGTTAGCACACGCAATCAGCAGCACAATTCCCACTGCCGCCATGAGCAGACGCAGCGGCTCGCCCAGCCCTCGCCGAAATCCCGACAATCCCTCCTGCGCCGGAACCAGTGCCAGGCGCGGGTCATCGGCCGCCTTCCATGCCGGCTTGGTTGCGTGCATCGTTACATTCCGGAATGCGACATTCGCAGCTGCCTCCGCCTCTGTCCTTTTCAAGCCGCTTTTCAGCCGCGCAACTACGGT
>Ga0210408_10002750_pt1 | contig 16798 bp, 11 predicted proteins | sample IncBWH4MmetaG_FD_155471 | JGI IMG/M metagenome (GOLD analysis project Ga0210408, IMG submission 155471) | Forest soil microbial communities from Barre Woods Harvard Forest LTER site, Petersham, Massachusetts, United States - Inc-BW-H-4-M | ecosystem: Environmental > Terrestrial > Soil >...
CATGCTGGACATTGAAGTCCCGCGGGTCGCGGACTTCACGAAAAATCGAGATCAGCGTTTCCATCGAGGCCTCCCCGAATCAGGAAAGCCTCCTTCAGAATCAACTTTTACTTCCAGGGCAATACGGCTCTACTTATCTGCGATTCCCCTGCCCGCAGGGGGAGGGTGGCGCCGCGCAAAGCGCGGCGACGGGTGGGGGACACGTACGCAGAGGTCTTACAAGAACCCCCACCCGGCTCGCTACGCTCGCCACCCTCCCCCTGCGGGGGAGGGATGATCTCCTCAATGCGCGAGCGGATCGGGGCGGATCTGCAGCTTAAAGACGCGCGGCTGCTCCTTCGTGCCGTTCTCGCTGTGGAACACGGTGCGGGTGCCGGACGTGGTCCACAGCCCGCGGCCCTTCCAGCCGCCGTTCGCGTCGTCGATGCGGCCGTCGACGTTCTTGGTGAAGAAGCCCTGCGGGTAGGGCACGCGCAGGTCGACCGGCTTGCCGTCGACGATCGCGAGCAGCGACTCCGCGCCGTTGGTCGAGGCGATCGGCACATTCGGCCCGAGCCCGAGCGTGTTGTAGCGATCGACCCAGATGTAATAGGCATGGTTGGCGCTGCCCGGTCCCTTCACCTCTTTGAACTGCGGGCCCGGCATCTGATAAAGCGTCCAGCCCTCGGGGCAGATCTTGCCGGTCGCCGCCGCCGGGCCGTTGAGCGGGCCCTTGCACTTTTTCCGATCGAAACTCGCCACGTGACCGCTCGCGAGCGCGGTCCACACCACGCCGTCGGTGGTCAGGTCAATCCCGCGTAGACCGAAGGTGCCCTCGGGCGGCAGATAGACTTCGGTGAGCGCGGTCTCGGACGGGTTCGGCCCCGGCACCAGGCGCAGCAGGTAGCTCGGCTGATCGACGGTGGAGAAGCCCACGTCCATCGACTGGCCCCAGATCGAATCGTCGATCGGGCTCGGCTGGATCGCGTAGAACGCCGCCATGATCCGCTTGTCTTTGTTTGGATCGAGCGGATCCTTGGCCTCCACGTAGTCGTCGCGCTTGCCGTTGCCGTTGGTGTCGATGATCAGCGGCGTCCAGCCCTGCGACTTCGCCTCGTCGCCGGTCTCGTCGTACATTTTGGTGTTGAGCCAGCCGACGACGCCGCTCTGCGGCCCGCCTTGGCTCAGCCACAGCGTGTTGTTGGCGTCGTGGCCGAAGTAGAGGTGATGAGTCGGGAAGCACGTGCTGATGAGCGTCCACTTCTGCGTCTTCGGGTCGTACATCGACAGATGCCGCGGCGACTCGTTGAGCGGCACCACTTTGGCGGACGGATGGTCCGAGCCCTTCTTGCAGTAGTCCGGGTTGGCGTGCTGGCGGATGCGCGCGGTGAACCACACCCGGCCCTTTTCGTCGATGATCGGGTTGTGGATTGAGGTGTGGCCGTCCCAGATCGGCTCTTCGCCCCAGTAGGCGGACGGCCCGCGCGGCGCGTCGAGCGAGGAGGGCGTCTTCGGGTCGCGGTACGGATGTTTGATCATCCACGCCTTGTTGTGCACCGGATCGAGCACCGGCACCGCGTCGGTCGCTTCTTCGACCGCGCCGTAGATGAACCCGTTGGCGTTGACGGTCGGGTTGCGTTTGTCGGTCGATATGGCGTCGTGCATGTAGTATTTGGGCGCCGACCAATCCCACATGCTGACGACGACGTTGCGCTCGACCCCCTTGGGCCGCTCGGGCTTGGCGAACGGCACTTCGCCTTTGGCGATGCGGTCGGTCCAGTCGGCGAACAGCGCGAAGCCCTTGTCCGGGCCGAGCAGGGCGAGGCGCTGCCCCATCGGGCCCTGCGCCTGGCCGGCCTGGGTGCGCACCGCCCAGGCGTCTTTTGAGTCTTTGAACTCATCGCTGAAGTGCGCCGGAATCGTGCGGATGCCGCGGGTGCCGAATGCGTGGCACGACTGGCAGGCGTTCTTGATGGTGTCGACCCAGGCTTGCTGGGTTTTCATGATTTCCGGGATGCCGTTGCCCTTGGCGCCGGTGCCGGGAAACTGGTCGACCGCCGGGATGTGCAGCATCGAGTACCAATACATGCCGGGATAATATTGCGCGGCGGCCGCTTCATTCGGCGCCGGCACGGCTTTGAGATCGAGCGTTTTGCCCGGCGCGGCCTGCACCTTGGGCGAGTCGACGAGGCCGTAGCCGCGCACCCAGACGCTGTAGTTGGCCTTGGGCAGTTCTGGGATGACGTAGCGGCCCTGATCGTCGGTCACGACGACCTTGGCGAACTTCGTCGGCAGGTCGGTCGTCTCCGCGATCACCCACACACCCGCTTCGGGCCCGTTCGGCCCGCTGACCACGCCGCCGATGTCGCTGTCACCGATGCTCACGGCCTGCTGCGCGCGTGCCGGGACTGGCGCCGCCGCCAGGAACGCCGCGAGCGCGATCGCCGCCACGCTCGAATAAAGCCCGCGCCAGCGCGCGTGCGCCTTCATCCCGCCGATTGTCCGCATGGTCGCCTCCCGTTGATGCCGCCTTGTGGTGTTGTTGGCGCATTTGTGCGCCTGCGGTCGGGCTTCGGCAAGCAGGGTCTTACCGGCCGATCGGCCGCGAAACGTGGAATCAGCAACGATCTGCAAGCGTCGCTAAAGACCGCGTTGCGTGTCCGATGTGAATCAGCGGCGGCATCTGTGTGCAGAAAAAATAGGAAATTACAGGTGCGGGTCATCACTGATGTCCCGCTGCACTGCTGCGACGCAGCAAATGGGTTTGTTTTGCACTTGCACAACCTGTCCTCCCGGATTGCATGATGTAGCTATTGCAAGTAGGCGCTCGGCCGGCCCGCATGCCATCGCGCCGCTGAATCAGCAACGATCTGCAAGCGATTTCGGTGAGCGGAGGCAACACGCGGGACGGGCGAGAGGAGCCGGCGCGCGGAATTAACAGGAAAATACAGGAAACAACAGTCACGATATCTCATCTGCCGGCCGGTTTCGCTGTGTTCACCCCCGTCGACGTACCTCATCGCTTGTTCCTGCTTGTTCTGCGACCCACGTGCTGCGCCGCACCAATGCGCGCAGCGCTTTTAGCTCAAGAAGTCCAAAGACTTCTCGCCCCCGCTGTCGCGTATGCGGCCGCCCGATGCTTGTATTTTCGTTGATATTTACAAGCCGATGGTGCGCCGCACTCCGTGCCAGCTTATTCACAATATATGGTATTACCGCGCCTCGACTCATGACTTTCAGCAACGATCTACAAGCCCTTGCGCCTAGATGTAGAGCAGACTTTCGATCCATCAGCTCCAGCGATCCTTGGGCAACCGTACATACTGACTTGAAGGTGTAATGTCAATACCTAAAGTTAGAATTCTCGCCCGCGCTGCTGCCGTTCCGGCGACGCGTTACTTGCGCGCGAAGGTGACGTGCTACCGCGCCCGCGGTTGCAGCAACATAAGGGCCATGGCAGAAGCGTTTCTGTGTCACGTACCAGGGAAGGGGACAATGACGCGCTTCTTTGCTTTCTGTCTTTTGTTGCTGCTTGGCACGTTCGGCGCCGGCCTCGCGGCCCCTCCCAAGCCATCGGGCTTGCCCAAACTCGGAATCATCTCCGCCATCGGCGACAAATTGTATCTGCGCAAGGTCGGGCTCACGGTCTTTGAGAACGATGCCCAGGAGATGGCGATCGACTCCTGGCGGCTCGACGATCTGATGGCGGCGAAAGTCCGCGCCGCTTTGACCGGGCGCTTCGACGTGCGGCCGGTCACCTACCAGCGGGCGCCGTTTGCCTCGCTGGCGGAACGCAACGAAATATTTGCCCAGGAGCACCGCCCGGAGCTCGTGCGCACCGGCGTCTCGCCGCAGGGCCTCGACGGATATCTGGTGATCACGAAAATCAGGAGCCAATACAGCCAAACCAATCAGACTTTGTTGGGGTTCGGAGTGATCGAAGGAGGGACCAAGTTGTTTGGAACCCAACTTTATGCCTATGCGAATTATGCTCTCGCCATGGTGGACGGTCGCAGCTTTGACATTACCGAGAAAGCCGTCGCGTTCTTGCCGCCCCGAGCTGCGTCCGAGATCGGCGGGGTGAGCCGGAAGGTCGAGAAATCGTTCTGGCCCGCTTCGCCCGACGCGGCCGCGAACCAGGGCCTCAAAGCGGCGCTCGCCGAGCTGATCGACAGGAGCCTGCCCTGCGGGCTGCAGCGAATGCGATTGATCCCGCCGGTGCAGGCCTGCGATGCGACGGTCACAATGCCTGGTCGCGAGTAGCCGTAGGACGCAATAGCGACGCCCCGCCTTCACCGTCGGCAACAATCAAACTACGACGCCGTCCTGCGCCTTACCTCCGGCAGCACCTCGCGGCCGAGGATTTCGATGCCGGCGAGGATGTCGCCCTGCGGCATGCCGGGCCAGCTCACGCGCATGGAAAGGTGGGTGATGCCGGCGCGATGCTGCGCGACGAGTTCGTCCGCCACCTGCGCCGGCGTGCCGACCGCGAAGCGTCCGGCGGCGAGGCGGCGCAACTGTTCCTCGGGTGCGCCGCCGCGCTCCTTGGAGACGCCGGCGAGGCCCCACGCCGCGTAGGAGGCATACTTCTGCAACAGATGCGGCGCGGCGCGGCGGAAGGCTTCGTCTTCGCGCGCTGCGCAGGCGACCTCGTAGAGGCGGCAGATATGCGGGCTTTGCGGCAGGCCGGCGGCCGCGCGCGTGTCGCGGAAGAGCTTGACCTGCGCCGGCAGCTCCTCGGTCTTCGGCTGCGGCACCACCAGCCAGCCGTCGGAAATCTTCGCCGCGCGCACGATCGCGGCGTCGACCTGCGCGCCGATCAGGATCGGCGGCCGCGGCTGCTGCAGCGGGCGCGGGCGGATGGCGATATCGGCGAACTTCCAGTGCCGGCCCTCGTGGGTGACGCGCTCCTCGGTCCACAGGCGGCGGATGATCTCGACGCCCTCGGCGAGCCGGCTCGCCCGTTCTTTGATCGGCACGCCGAAGATTGCGAATTCCTCCGGCCGGTAGCCAAGTCCGAGGCCGAGCAAAAAGCGCCCGCCGGTGACGACGTCCATGAACGCGCCGATCTCGGCGATCTCGACCGGGTTGTGCAGCGGCAAGAGGATCAGGTTGGTGCCGATCGCGAGCCCCGGCACCTCGACCGCGACGCGCTGCAACAGCGGCAGCTGCGGGAAGAAATGGAAGCCCGGCGTCGCGTGATGCTCGCCCGCCCAGATCGAATCGAAGCCGAGCGAGCGGATCAGCCGCGCCTGCTCGAGCGTCTCGGCGAGGCGCCGCGCCGCATCGTCGGCCTCGGGATGCTGGGTGTTGAGATAGATGCCGAGCTTGAGCATGGGGATTCCTGTAGCCCGGATGACGCCCGCGAAAGCGGGCGGAAATCCGGGGGATGTCGGGGCGGGAGTTAAGCGGATATCGACGCCGTGAGCAAAGTCGCGGCTATCGATTGGATGTGAATAGGTCACGTGATATGTGACCTGCATGAAGCGGTGGGCCGTGCAGCTCCTTTGGCTCCTCTACTCCGTCATTTTTGTCTATCTCGCCGTCGCAGCTATCCGGGACGACATTCGACTGGCCTATCCGGCCTATTTCACCGTACCGGCGGCGCTGTCCTATGCCGTTGCAACGTGTGGGATTAGCGTTCACGCTTTGCGGTGGCCATCGGGATCGCTGACGCTTCTATGGCGAAGAATTTTCCCCATTTTGATCGCGTTACCGCTGATAGGTGTCGTGCTGGATGCGATCGTTCCGGAAGACTACAACCTTCGCACCCATGGCCTTCGTTGGCTTTTGCTTACGGCCCTGGTGTTGGTTCTGCTTGCGCCGGGTTATTACGCCAACTTTCGTGTCGCTTACCGATAGCAGGATGGTTAGTGGCGACCGCCGGGTCGAGCTACGGACTTGACGCCCGCTTAGCGCCGTATTATCAGCGCGCCATGCTTTCGGTTCGCAACATCACTCTGTCGCGTATCCGCCGCGGTCGCGCCGCGGGGCCGGGAGCATTGCGCATGCGCTGATCGCATCGAAACAGTCGCGCAAGTCCACGGCCCCGCCACCTTCCGGCGGGGTTTTTATTTGTCCGGATCACAGTTAGGAAGAAACGCCATGCACGCGCTCAAAGAGGAAGCCTTCGTGGTTCGCCGCGCGGTGCCGGCGGACGTGCCGGCGCTCGACGCGGCGATCGCGAAAATCGACGAGGAGACCGAGTTCCTCGCCGTGCCGGGCGAATACATGCGCCGCTGGGCGCCCGGGTTTGCCGAGCGCCTGGCCGCCATGAACGCGAAGGGCACCGGCGCCTATGTGATTGCCGAGGCGGCGGGCGAGATCGTCGGCTTCCTCGGCGCCTTCACCGGCGGGCTCGAGCGCACGCGCGGCGTCGTCTACATCGCCCACGTGGGCGTGCGGCGCGCGTGGCGCGGGCAGGGCGTCGGCACGGCGCTGTTCGCCGCGATCGAAGGCTGGGCGCGCGGGCAGGGCGCGTGGCGGTTCGACCTGCGCGTCGACACCAAGAACGCACGCGGGCTTGCGCTCTATCAGAAGCGCGGCTTCGTGGTCGAAGGACGCATCGTCGACGGGGCGCTGCGCGACGGCGCCTGGTGCGATCATTTTCTGATGGCCAAGGCGCTCCGTGTACTCAGCGAGCCGGCGTGGCAGCCGCTCGAATTGGCCCCGACGGGGGAGGGCGCTGATGCGCCGGTGAGCTTCCGCCGTCCGACGCCCGACGACGCCGCGCGGGTGCGCGCCTTTCAACTCCAAGTCACCGGCGAGACGCCGTTCATGCTGATGCAACCTTCCGACGTGCTCGACGAGACAGCGATCGCGGCAGATTTGGCCAAGGGCCAAAATCACCCCGGCCGCTTCGACCTGGTGGCGACGGTCGCGGGCGCGGACGGCGAACGCATCGTCGGCCGTGCCCTTGCCGAGCGCGAGGAGCCGACCCGCATGCAGCACAACGCCTACGCCAACGTGAACGTGCTGCGCAGCCACTGGCGCCGCGGCATCGGCCGGCAGCTTGCCGCCGGGGTCGCCGCCTGGGCGCGCGAGCAGAACCTGCGCCGCCTCACCGGCCTCGCGCTGGCGCACAACACCCGCGCGCTGCGCTTCGCGACAGCCACGGGATTCCGGGAGGAGCTGGTCTCGCCGCGCTACGCGGTCCTCGACGGCCGGGTGGTCGATCGGATGCGGGTTGTCAAGTTTCCGTAGGGTGGCTAAGCGCGCGCCGCGCGCGTGCCCACGCGGATGTTATGTTTGGGCCAATCATACTTGTGCTCAGTCTCGATATTCAAATAGCTCAGACTTGCTCTTTGCTCGCCGGAGCACTTTTAAACGTTCTACCTCACTCCCGATTTTGAGTCTTGCTTCGTATAGGTCTACAGCTCGTTGTAAATCGAGCCAAAAATCTGGCGTTGTGCTCATCACTCGCGAAAGACGCAAAGCCATTTCGGCAGTAATTGACCTACGACCATTTACGATCTGATTGACCGAGAAGCGTGATACACCCATAGCGTCAGCTAGGATGTCCTGCGTTATTTTGTCCTCGGCCAGGATGTAGTCTCGCAAGATCTTTCCGGGACTAACAGGAGGAGCCGGAACGAGTTTATCCGGCTTCATCCTGCACCTCCTAGCGCCGCTTCAACGCGATCTCGTAGGCTCCAAAATCTTCGCTCCATTCGAACAGCACGTGCCATTTTCCAGCAACCACGATACCGTACCATTCGGGGGACTTGCGCCAGCGAACGATGCGGCCGACGACGCCCACGTCCTGCAAGCTGTGCGCGGCGAGCAGAGCTCCAATTATTACGTGCGCTCTGATGGAAACGTGGTTGGGAACGCCGCGCGCGAAACGAGTTTCGTACGCTTCGCGCGCCTTGCGACATTTGAACCTTTTCATGACTCTTCCTCGGAATGCTCATCAGGGCCTGTGCCCAAGTGTGAACTTGGTCAGCTAGGCAGTGAGCAGGAGGAGAGCTTCCAGTGCGGATGCGAAAATCCATTACGCGTTGGCGAGTACTCTCGGCCTCTAATTCCCAATGGAAAAAATGAAAGCAAGTACGCAGGCGGACAAAGCCTGCAATCGCGACCGACAGGCTTAAGTTAAGGATTTCAAAGAGGCTTGTAAGGCAATTGATGTCTTCGCTGGTTTCAAGTTCCGTGGCCGTACGACTAATTGCGTGCCTCACTAGGCGGGCTGATATGTCGCGCCGCGCCTCTTTGGATGCGAAAAGGCGATGCTGTCCGTCAAGAACCAGAAAGCTTTGGTTGAGCTGAGCCCACTTAAGCGCGGAGATCTGTTCTGTACGGGCGAAGCTGGATTCGACTACATCGTCCCAGTTCGTAGTAAATATAGCAGGCGTGGAACCATTTATCTCAATGCGTGAGGGGACTTGACTGTGATCGTGAATACTCAGATAAGGGAAACTAAGATTAAGTGTATAAGAGAATCCAGCTAAATCAATTTCGGGTCCAGTCAGCGAATTAAGAAGCCGCCAGAAATCGCCCTGGTTCTTCGAGGCCTTCCCGTCGGCCCAGCCGCGAAGCGATTGGACGACAGCCTCTCGTACGAGATGAGTGTGGCTACGGTCGTGCTGGTCCGCCGCCAAAATGAGCAAGGCTCTCTCAGAGCTTGCCAGTCTTAGCATGGAGCCGAGGCTTGAAGCCTCGTGATCGCCAGGGGGCGACTCTAATCTTGCTGGTGAGCAGTACACGGCCATTGAGGCAATGTAATGCACACCATTACAGAAGTCAATACCTTACGAAGACCCGATCTTAGTCGCCTACGCGGCTGCTCCTACGAGCAGCCGGTGGTTGACCCGCACGTGTCGCACTTCATGCAGGTGCCGTTGCGCACCAGGGTGAAGTTGCCGCATTCGCCGCAGGCTTCGCCTTCGTAGCCCTTGGCGCGGGCTTCGGCGCGTTTTTCGGCGGCGTGCGCGCGCGCGTCGGCCTGGGTCCAGGGCAGGTGCTCCATGGCAACGGTGGCCGCCGGCCGAGCGTCCGGCTCGGCCTTGAGCGCCGCGGCAAGCCCACCGCGGGCGGTGGTCGCCCCGCCGGCGAAGGAGGTTACGTTGCCCCCACCCGGCGCGCTGCGCGCGCCACCCTCCCCCGAAGTGGGGGAGGGATGACCGCGTTCCGCCCCCCCGCTCATCACTACGAGCTTGTCGGTGCGCGACCGGGTGAGCCCCTTCGACACGTATTTCGACGCCGAAGCGGACGATGCGGGCTTCCCTTCCTCGACGCCGCGGCCGAGCGCATCGAAGCCGGTGTCGGACGGCTCGACGTGCGCGAGATCGAAGCGCGAGAGGTAGCTCACCGCCAGCTCGCGGAACACGTAGTCGAGGATCGAAGTCGCGTATTTGATCGAGTCGTTGCCCTGCACCGGGCCGGACGGCTCGAACCGGGTGAAGGTGAAGGCGTCGACATATTCCTCGAGCGGCACGCCGTATTGCAGGCCGAGCGACACCGCGATCGCGAAGTTGTTCAACAGCGAGCGCAGCGCCGCGCCTTCCTTGTGCATGTCGATGAAGATTTCGCCGATGCGGCCGTCCTCGTATTCGCCGGTGCGCAGGTAGACCTTGTGGCCGCCGACCACGGCCTTCTGCGTGTAACCCTTGCGCCGGTCGGGCATGCGCTCGCGCTCGCGAATGACGGTGATGCGCTCGACCACCTTCTCGACCACACGTTCGGCAAGCGCGGTCGCGCGCGCGGCCGTCGGCTTCTCGATGAAGGCCTCGATCGCTTCGTCCTCGTCGTCCTCGTCGGCGATGAGCTGCGAGTTGAGCGGCTGCGAAAGTTTTGAGCCGTCGCGGTAGAGCGCGTTGGCCTTGAGCCCCAGCTTCCACGAGAGCAGATAGGCGGCCTTGCAGTCCTCGACCGTCGCCTCGTTGGGCATGTTGATGGTCTTCGAGATCGCGCCCGAGATGAACGGCTGCGCCGCCGCCAGCATGCGGATGTGGCTCTCGACCGAGAGATAGCGCTTACCTGTGCGGCCGCACGGGTTGGCGCAGTCGAACACGGCGTAGTGCTCGGCCTTCAAATGCGGCGCGCCCTCGACCGTCATGGCGCCGCACACGTGAATGTTCGCCGCCTCGATCTCGCGCTTGCCGAAGCCGAGGTAGGCGAGGAGGTCGAACGCGGGCGACGCGAGGTCGCCGGGCGATATTCCGAGCTGCTCGCGGCAGAACTCCTCGCCCAAGGTCCATTTGTTGAAGGCGAACTTGATGTCGAAGGCGGTGGGCAGCGCCTTCTCCACCTTGGCGATCGCTTCGGGCGTGAAGCCCTTGGCCGTCAAGGTCGTGTGGTTGATCGCCGGCGCATTGGCGAGCCCGCCGTGGCCGACCGCATAGGCCTCGATCTCGGCGATCTCGGCGGGCGAATAGCCGAGCACGCGCAAGGCTTCCGGCACCGCGCGATTGATGATTTTCCAGTAGCCGCCGCCGGCAAGTTTCTTGAACTTCACCAGCGCGAAGTCGGGCTCGATGCCGGTGGTGTCGCAGTCCATCACCAGGCCGATGGTGCCGGTCGGCGCCACCACGGTCGCCTGCGCGTTGCGATAGCCGTGCGCCTCGCCGAGGTTAAGCGCGCGGTCCCAGGCGCGCTTGGCGTGCTCGATGAGCGTCGGGTCGGGGCAGGCGGCGTGGTCGAGCCGCACCGGCGGGGTTGCGACCTTCTCGTAGCCGGTCTTCTCGCCATGGGCGGCGCGGCGATGGTTGCGGATCACGCGCAGCATCGCCTCGCGATTCTTTTTGTAGCCGGGGAAGGCGCCGAGCAGCGCCGCCATCTCGGCCGAGGTGGCGTAGGAAACGCCGGTCATGATCGCGGTGAGCGCGCCGCAGATCGCGCGGCCGGCGTCGCTGTCGTAGGGGATGCCCGACGACATCAGGAGGCCGCCGACGTTGGCGTAGCCGAGACCCAGCGTGCGGTATTCGAACGAAAGCTGCGCGATCTGTTTGGACGGGAACTGCGCCATCAGCACGGAGATTTCCAGCACGACGGTCCACAGCCGCACCGCGTGCTCGTAGCTCGCAACGTCGATCCGCCCGGTCTCGGGATTGCGGAACGTGAGCAGATTGAGCGAGGCGAGATTGCACGCCGTGTCGTCGAGGAACATGTATTCCGAGCACGGATTCGAGGCGCGGATCGGGCCCGAGGCCGAACACGTGTGCCAGTCGTTGATGGTGCTGTGGAACTGCAGGCCGGGATCGGCCGAGGCCCAGGCGGCATAGCCGACCTTCTCCCACAGTGCGCGCGCTTTCAGCGTCTTCGCGACCTTGCCGGGCCGCGTGCGCCAGGTGAGATCCCAATCGCCGTCCGCCTCGACCGCTTTCAAAAACTCGTCGGTGACGCGCACCGAGTTGTTGGAGTTCTGGCCGGAGACGGTGAGATAGGCGTCGGAGTCCCAATCGGTGTCGTAGACCGGGAACTCGAGATCGGTATAGCCCTGCTTGGCGAACTGGATGACGCGGCGGATGTAGTTGTCGGGCACCGCGTTCTTGCGCGCCGCCTTGATCTCCCGGCGCAGCACCGGGTTCTTGTCGGGATCGAAACAGTCGTCGCCCGAACCCTCGCAGTTCACGCACGCCTTCATGATCGCGCGCAGGTGGCGCTGGTTGATGCGCGAGCCGGTGACGATGTTGGCGACCTTCTGCTCCTCGGTGACCTTCCAGTCGATGTACTGCTCGATGTCGGGATGATCGATGTCGACGACCACCATCTTGGCGGCGCGCCGCGTGGTGCCGCCCGACTTGATGGCGCCCGCCGCGCGGTCGCCGATCTTGAGGAAGCTCATCAAGCCGGACGACTTGCCGCCGCCGGAAAGCTTCTCGCCTTCGCCGCGCAGCAAGGAGAAATTCGAGCCGGTACCGGAGCCGTATTTGAACAGGCGCGCCTCGCGCACCCACAAATCCATGATGCCGCCCTCGTTGACGAGGTCGTCGGCGATGCCCTGGATGAAGCAGGCGTGCGGCTGCGGGTGCTCGTAGGAAGACTTCGACTTGACAAGCTTGCCGGTCTGGAAATCGACGTAGTAGTGGCCCTGGCTCGGCCCGTCGATGCCGTAGGCCCAGTGCAGGCCGGTGTTGAACCACTGCGGCGAGTTGGGCGCCGCCATCTGCGCGGCGAGCATGTAGCGCAGCTCGTCGAAGAAGGCCTGCGCGTCCGCCTCCGCGTCGAAATAGCCGCCCTTCCAGCCCCAGTAAGTCCAGGTGCCGGCCAGGCGATCGAACACCTGCTTCGCCGACTTCTCGCCGATGCTGCGTTCCTTGTCGGGCAGGGCGGAGAGAGCCTCGGTATCGGCGACGCCGCGCCAGAGGAACGAGGGGACCGCGTTCTCCTCGACCTTCTTGAGCCGCGCCGGCACGCCGGCCTTGCGGAAATATTTCTGCGCCAGCACGTCGGAGGCGACCTGCGACCAGGCGGCCGGCACTTCGACGTCGTCCGCCCGGAACACCACCGAGCCGTCCGGATTGCGGATCTCGCTCGTGGTCAGCCGGAACTCGATCTCGGCGTAGGGAGACTGGCCTTCTTTTGTATACCGCCGCTCGATGCGCATTGCTCCTTGCCCCCTTGCTTGTGGGCGACCGGCGCGCTCGCGCCGACGCGTCGCCTACGACCCGGACCTGTCGCCGTCCGTGCCTTTCACCGGGTTGGCCCGGCTCTCTGTCTAACGTCCCGTACCGTCACGTAGTCTTTTGTCCGGCACCCTGAAGGGACCGGTTCGTCGATGTCGCGGAGCCGCTCGCGGGGGGAGCGATACCGATGCCCGCCCGGGGTAAACCCGGAGCGCGGCGGGGTCGCCTGCCTGTCCTGGAGAAGCGCCCGGCGAGGACAAGCTACCAACCGCGCCCGACGATCAAACGCTAGGACAACTCCATCGCGCCCGTCAAGCACTAGTGAGAGAGTCTGAATCAACCGCTAAATCTTGTACGCCGCCTGTGAAATCCGGGGATAGGTTTCGGTGCGCCGCGGCAAGTATCGGATATAGGTAGCAGATTCGTTGGGGGGAGGGTGTCGTCTGGTTGTAGCGCCTTCGTCATGCAGGCGTCATGCGAGCGCGGGAAGTCGAAAAAAGGTAATCCGCTGCTGCCGGCGGGGGCTGCGCGACGGCGAGTCGCGCGAACGTCAAGTGGGGAAATTTGGCCGGCCCGAGGACACAAGGCGGGTGCTTCGGATTTGCGCCGCCGGAATCGCCCCGCGTTAACTTTTTGATTCTCGGGACCGAGCCACACGCTCCGCTTACCCTCCCTGGAGGGGGAGGGTCGACGGCGAGCGGTAGCGAGCCGGCGGGGTGGGGTGAATGCGAAGCAGCCGGCGCTGGCGCGCCGTTCACCCCACCCCGGCGCGCTTCGCGCGCCGACCCTCCCCCTCCAGGGGAAGGTTGGAGCGCGCTTCGCCATCGCGGCGCTACTTCAAGACCAAATCCAGCTGCAGGGCTTCGTTGAACGGCACGGCGGAATGGGGGATGCCGTTGCCGGCCGACTGGGCGTCGCCGCTCACCGTATAGAAGCGATCGCCGACCACCCCGACCGCAAGCCCGTGGCGCTGGTGCGGCATCGAGGGGAGAATCTGCCAGCGGTTCGTCGCCGGATCGTAGGCTTCCACCGCCTTGAACGCCGCCAGGAACCGCCGGTCCTGCACCTCGCCGCCGGGCACGAGGATGTGGCCGTTGTAGACGCCGGCGCCGATGGCGCTGCGCAGCGTCGGCATCCGCTCGGCCGCGGTCCAGGTGTCGGCCGCGGGATCGTATCTCTCGACGAGATCGATGTTGTTGCTGCCGCGCGAAATGAAAGCCGAGCCGATGCGCCCGCCGATCGCGTAGATTTTGTCGCCGACCGCGGCGACCGCGAGATGGTTGCGCGCGACCAGCAGCGGCCGGCGCTCGCGCCAGGCATTCGTCGCCGGATCGTATTCCTCGACCGTCGCGAGCACCTGGTGCGGGCGCGCCGGGTGAATACCGGTCTCGCTCACGCCGCTCCGGGAGTTCGCCCCGCCGACCACGTAAATCTTGCCGTTGACGACGGCGGCGCCCGCGGCGCCGCGCTTCGTCGGCATCGGCGCGAGCGCCTTCCAGCTGTCGGCGGCGGGATCGTATTCCCACGCGTTGTCGAGGGGGCGCCACGCGGGTGGTCCGTTGTCGGGCAGGTTGAAGCCGCCGAACGCGTAGATTTTGTCGTTAAGCGATGCGAATGCGACATGATGCGAGGGCAGCTGCATCGGCTTCTTCAGCGTCCATTTGTCGGCCGCCGGGTCGTATTCGTAGACCAGCGCTTTGGGCGTCCAATTGGGGCCGAGGCCGCAGAAGACGTAGAGCTTGCCGTTCGCGACTGCGCCGAGCACTTCCTCCGACGGATCCGGGAACGGCGCGAGCGTCGCCCACGGATTGGCCGGCGTCGGCGCCGCGGGCGCCTGCGCGAGCGCGTGCGTGACCGCAATTGCGCCCGCCACCGCAACCGCGCCGAAGATGATGCGAGCCGCCGCCATGCATTCCTCCCAGATGTTTTCGTTATGATCGGCAAACCATAAACGGCGCCGCGGCCGTGAGGCAACGCCTGGACACCGTACGCGGGCGGTGTCACAAGGCGCGCATGAAGAACTTTCTGATGCTCATCTTCACGTGGTGGCACCGCCAGACCTTGGGCACGCAGGTATGGACTTGGCTCTACGGCGAATTCGTCGGCGAGGATGAGCTGGGCAACCGCTACTACCGCACGAAAGGCGGCAAGATCGATCCGACGCTCCATTTCGAGCGGCGTTGGGTGATCTATAAGGACTACGCCGAAGCCTCGACCGTGCCGGCGAGCTGGCATGGCTGGATGCATCACACCGTCGACGTGCCGCCGACGCAAGGCGCCGTGAAGGCGTGGCCGTGGGAAAAGCCGCATCGCCCGAATCTCACGGGCACGCCGCTCGCCTGGCGGCCGCCCGGCTCGGTGCTCGCGGAAGGCGTGCGCCCGCCCGCGACCGGCGACTACAAGCCGTGGACGCCGGAATAGGGCGGTACGGCCCTTTCTGCGCCGCAATCCCGATGAACATGCCGTTACATCTCGCAGTGGACGCGGGGCCGCGAGGATTCATGCAGCGAACGCCGGTTTTTTTCGTGCTCGCCGCGCTTGCCGCGACGATTGCTCCTGCCGGCGCGCAGTTTCCCTCGCTGTTCGATCCTCCGCGCCCGCCAAGCGACGTGCCGGCGCGGGCGCCTGCGCGTCAGCCGCCGCCGCAGTACCAAGCGCCGCCGCCGCAGTCCCAGCCGCCCACGGATCCTTTCGCGCAGCAAGCGACGCCATTTCAGCAGCCGTCTCCGCGCGGCGGTGTGCAGTCGCAGCCGCTGCCTCCGCCTCCCGGCGCGACCGCGGCCCCGCCGGCGCCACCACCGGTCCAGCAGGGCACATTTGCGCCGCCGCCCGGGCCAGCGGCCCCGAGCCAGGCGGCCCCAGGACAGGCGGTGCCAAGTCAGGCGGCGCTCCCGGGCCCAACGCCGCCGGCGCCGGCCGGCGCCGCGCTGCAGCCGGGCGATGAGGTCGTCACCACGCTGCCGACCGTGAAAATTCCCAATCCGAGCGCGGTGTTTGCGGGCCTTGACAAGATCACCGGCCGCATCACGACCTTCGAGGCGGCAATCGGCGAAACGGTGAAGTTCGGCGCGCTGCAAGTGACGCCGCGCGCCTGCTACACGCGCCCGCCGACCGAAACGCAGAACACCGACGGTTTCTTCGAGGTCGACGAAATCACGTTGCAGGGTGAGACGCGCCGCATTTTCACCGGCTGGATGTTCGCGGCGAGCCCCGGCCTGCACGCGGTCGAGCACCCGATCTACGACGTGTGGCTCACCGACTGCAAAGGCGGCGAGGGCACGACCGTCGCCGGCAAGCCGCCGGAGCCGGAAGCGCCGCCGCCTGCGCCTGCGCCGCAGCATCGCGCGCCGGCGAAGAAGCGATGAAACACTCACTGCGCGTCATCGCCCGCGCACGCGGGCGATCCAGTAGCCACAGCTCTTTCAAATAATACGCTGGCCGGTGTTTACTGGATGGCCCGCTTTCGCGGGCCATGACGAAGTGGAGATTACGAAATCAACTCCAGCGCCTCTGTCCCCGAAATGCTGCGGTCGGTAGGCAGCGCGGTGAAGCGGCCGTTGGCGAGGAGTGCCGTCTCGAGCTGGCGGTGATACTGGCGCCGGGTCAGTTCGCGCGCGCCGAAAATCTTGAGGTGATCGGTCACGAACTGCGTGTCGAGCAGCACGAAGCCGCCCGCGCGCAGCCGCGCGACCAGATGCACGAGCGCGATTTTCGAGGCATCGCGCACGCGGTGGAACATGCTCTCGCCGAAGAAGGCGCCGCCCAGGCTCACGCCGTAGAGGCCGCCGACGAGGTCCGGGCCGTCGTAGACCTCGACCGTGTGGCAATGGCCGCGCGCGTGGAGCCCGCGATAAAGCGTGCGGATGCGGGTGTTGATCCAGGTGCGCGCGCGCCCGGCCGCGGGCTCCGCACAGGCGTCGATCACCGCGTCGAAGTCGACGTCGCAGACCACCCGGTAGCGGTCCTGCCGCACCGTGCGCTTGAGGCGTGCCGGCACGTGGAACGAATCGAGCGGCAGCACGCCGCGCCGTTCCGGCTCGATCCAGTAAAGCGCCGGGTCGTCCGCGCTCTCGGCCATGGGAAAAATCCCGCAGGCATAGGCCTTGAGCAAAACTTCCGGCGTGATCTCGACGAGCGCGGGTTTCATGTCAGGCGACAGAGGACAGAGGACAGAGGACAGAGGACAGAGGACAGAGGACAGAGGACAGAGGACAGAGGACAGAGGACAGAGGACAGAGGACAGAGGACAGAGG
>Ga0210408_10002754_pt1 | contig 16787 bp, 15 predicted proteins | sample IncBWH4MmetaG_FD_155471 | JGI IMG/M metagenome (GOLD analysis project Ga0210408, IMG submission 155471) | Forest soil microbial communities from Barre Woods Harvard Forest LTER site, Petersham, Massachusetts, United States - Inc-BW-H-4-M | ecosystem: Environmental > Terrestrial > Soil >...
GTCCCCGCGTGAGGCTTTGGATTGCTTCGTCGCTTCGCGCCTCGCAATGACGAACTGAGGCGTCTCATCGCACCAATGCTGTCACCACCCGCGAAAGCGGGTGATCCCGTATTCCAGAGGCGGCAGAGCTTCATCGAAAAGCCGCGGCTTACTGGATCGCCCGGTCAAGCCGGGCGATGACGGTTGAGGGTGTGGCAACGATCCGTCATGACTGCTTCAACCTTGCCATTGCGACGCCGTCGCGCGCGAGCTGATCGGCGCGCTCGTTCTCGTCGTGGCCGGCATGGCCCTTGACCCAGTGCCAGCGCACCTGGTGCGGCTTCAGCGCCGCATCGAGCCGCTGCCAGAGCTCGACATTCTTGACCGGCTTCTTGTCCGCGGTGCGCCAGCCGTTCCTCTTCCAGCCGAAAATCCAGCCCGTGATGCCCTGTCGGACATACTGGCTGTCGGTGTAGAGGTCGACCTGGCACGGCTTTTTCAGCGCTTCCAGCGCCGAGATCGCCGCCATCAGCTCCATGCGGTTGTTGGTGGTGTGGGCCTCGCCGCCCTTCAATTCCTTCTCGACGTCGCCGAACTTCAGGATCGCACCCCAGCCGCCCGGCCCCGGATTGCCCGAGCAGGCGCCGTCGGTGTAAACGGTGACGCTTGGAAGCTCGCTCACGCCGTGCACCCTGCCGGACTAGAGCCTCCGTTCCGACTGAATCGGAACGGAGGCTCTCGCTTCTTGTCTTGGCGCGTTGTCTTCACGCGAACCGGTGGCCATTTCGCTTGAAAACGCGCTGATGCCGTAATCGGTGATGCTCGCGACGCTCTGCTGAAAACGCAGCTTGCGGACATATTCCAGCGGGTCCTTCGGCTTCACCAGCGCGCCCGCGGGCACGTTGAGGAAATCCACTAGGCGCGTCAGCAGGAAGCGCATCGCCGCGCCCCGCGCGAGCAGGGGCAGCGCGGCCTGCTCGGCGTCCGACAACGGTCGCGTGCGGCCATAGGCGTTGAGCAACGCGCGCGCCTTGGTGACGTTGAAGGAATGGTCCACCTCGAAACACCAGGCGTTGAGGCAGATCGCGACGTCGTAGGCCAAAATGTCGTTGCAGGCGAACGGGAAGTCGATCAGGCCGGACAGCTTGTCGCCGAGGAAGAACACATTGTCCGGAAACAGGTCGGCATGGATGACGCCGACCGGCAGGTCGGCCGGCCAGCACGCCTCGAGATGATCGAGCTCGCGGGCGATGAAGCCGGAGAGGCCCGCCTGCACGCTGTCGGCGCGGTCGGTCGCGCGCTCGAACAGCGGACGCCAGCCGGCAACCGAGAGCGGATTGTTGCGGACCAGCGGGAAATCTCTGCCCGCAACGTGCATTTTCGCGAGCGCGTCGCCAACGCCGGCACAGTGCGCGACGCTCGGCTTGCGCGGCCACATGCCTTCGAGGAAATTGATGATCGCGGCCGGTCTGCCGGCAAGGGCGGAATAGACCTCGCCGCTGCGGCTCTTCGCAGGCTGCGGACAGCTGACGCCGCGGGCGGCGAGATGGGCCATCAGCGACAGGAAATACGGCAGGTCGTCCACCGCCACGCGCTTCTCATAGAGCGTGAGGATGTAGGCGCCTTTGCTGGTGTGCAGCAGGAAGTTGGAGTTCTCCACGCCCTCGGCGATGCCCTTGTAGGACGTGAGTTCGCCGATATCGTAACTCTTCAGGAATTCCGCGAGCTCTTCGGCGGCGACGTCTGTGTAGACCGCCATGTGCGAGCTATTCCGCGGCGGCTTCGGGACGCAGCGAGCGCGGCAGCGGGAAGAACTCGTTCTCTTCTGCGGCCGAGACCGTCTCCACATGCAACGTGTAGCGTTCGGCGAAGGCGCCCATGATCTCCTCGACGATCACCTCCGGCGCCGAGGCGCCCGCGGTGATGCCGAGGCTCGTGATGCCCTCGAACCGCGTCCAGTCGAGGTCGCCGGCGCGTTGGGCCAAGACCGCGATGGGACAGCCTTCGCGCTCGGCGACTTCGCGCAGCCGCTGCGAGTTCGACGAGTTCGGCGCGCCGACCACGATCAGCGCGTCGACCACGGGCGCCACCTTCTTCACCGCGAGCTGACGGTTGGTGGTGGCGTAGCAGATGTCTTCCTTGTGCGGCCCGGAGATGTTCGGGAAGCGGCCTTTCAGGATCGCGACGATGTCGGCGGTGTCGTCGATCGACAGCGTCGTCTGCGTCACGAAGGCGAGATTGTCGGGATTCTTCGCTGCAAAGCCGTGGGCGTCCTCGGCGGTCTCGATCAGGGTCACCGCGCCGGCAGGCAACTGGCCGAGCGTCCCGACCACCTCAGGATGGTGCGAATGGCCGATCAGGAGGATCTCGCGACCGCGCTTGAAATGGATCGCAGCCTCGCGGTGCACCTTGGTGACGAGCGGGCAGGTGGCATCCAGCGAGAAAAAATTGCGCGCCCGCGCCTCGGCCGGCACCGACTTCGGCACGCCATGGGCCGAGAACACCACGGGCGCATCGGTGTTGTCGGGAATCTCGCCGAGTTCCTCGACGAAAATCGCGCCCTTGGTCTTGAGGCTGTCGACGACATAGCGGTTGTGGACGATCTCGTGACGGACATAGACCGGTGCGCCATAGAGCGTGAGCGCGCGCTCGACGGTATCGATCGCCCGGACTACGCCTGCGCAAAAGCCCCGCGGCGAACAAAGCACGATTCTCAGGTCTGGTTTGGCCATAGGGAGCGATCTCTGGACCGAATCACCCCTCGCCGCCGGGCAGGGAACGGTCAGTATTGATTACGACTTGGGACTGCTTTCGGGCGGTGTCAAGGCCATTCTGGCCAGTGCCCACTTTCCGAAGTCCACGCTACGTTGCCGCGAAGCCTTTTTGCAGACTTCGGAAAGTCATAGCTAATCGCAAACCTATGATTCTAGTTCCGCTTTTCGATCTGACGTCCGTGGGTTCACGGACGTCAGATCGGCGGCACTGGCCATTGCGCCGCAGGCCCGAGGGAGGCTATATAGAGGTCAATTCCCGTCATCGCTGATGACTTGACCGCTTGGCTACCCGGGGGGGTGGCAAAGCACAAAGGAGATTTGCCATGAGCAACGCACCGCTGATGCCGAAGGCGACTGCCGTGTGGCTCGTTGATAATACCGCATTAACCTTCGATCAGGTCGCCGATTTCACCAAGATGCATCCGCTCGAGGTGCGCGCCATTGCAGACGGCGACGCGGCGCAGGGCATCAAGGGCATGGACCCGATTTCCAACGGCCAGCTCAGCCGCGAGGAAATCGAGAGAGGCGAGCGCGACCCGAATTACCGCCTGAGGCTGCAGGAGACCAAGGTGACGCTGCCGCCGCAAGCCAAGCGGAGAGGCCCGCGCTACACGCCGGTGTCGCGCCGGCACGAGCGGCCGAGCGCCATCCTGTGGCTGGTCCGCAATCACCCCGAGCTGAAGGACGCCCAGATCATGCGGCTCGTCGGCACCACCAAGACGACGATTGCGAGCGTCCGCGACCGCACCCACTGGAACGCGTCGACGCTGACCCCGATGGACCCGGTCACGCTCGGCCTGTGCTCGCAGATCGAGCTCGATTTCGAGGTCCAGCGCGCGGCCAAGGAGAAGCCCGCCGAGACGGCCTATGGCGGCGCCACGCTGCTGCCGGCATCCGAGACGACCCGCAAGGAACCGGAACTGGAGCCGGTCTCCCGGTCGAACGACGATCTCAACGTCGACGCCGTCTTCGCCAAACTGAAGACGATCGGCGGCAAGAAGCCGGACCAGGAGTAATGCGATTCGCCGCCGAGCTTGCCCCGGGGCGGGTTTCGGCGGCGAGTTTTGACGACGGGCCAGTTCATTTTCCGCACAGAATTTGCGCGTCACCGCGCCCAATGGTTCGGGTTCCCTGATACCTTCACGTTTTTTTAACCTTTCTCGCGCGCATAATTACCTTCCATTCGGGCTGGAGGGGACTATGGCCGGACTTTTCTTTCTGCTGGCGCTTCTGTTGGGTGGCGCGGCCTTCGTGTTCAGACAGGCTGCGGCCGAAATTCCGTTGGGTACGTCGTGGGCCGTCGAGGTCTGCTCGACGTCAAAGATGTTCTGTCACGACCCGCAATATCTCGCTTACGCCGGCGGCGTGCTGTTGGTCATCGCGGTCGGTTTCAAGCTCGGCAGCCTCGCCAACGGCTGAGGCCGCCTACATCCGATCCGGGTGGTTGAGCATGTATTCGCCGAGATCGCGCTGGCGGCGATCGGCGCGCGCCTCGGCCTGGCTGCGCTGACGATCGCGGTCCTTGCGGCAGGAAATGTATTCCGACGAGCCGGGTGCCACCGTGCTGTTGGCACGGCAGTAGGTGTCGTCATCCTGGGTCAGTGTGTCCGGCATTGGCGACTGGCTCCGCTCCAGGCAGGCCGCAAGCAGAGGAGCAACGAGCAGAAGGGCGATAGCCGGTCGTACCGAGTTGCGTCGCATATCTCGTCCTTTCGACGTCGTCATTGCCCGGGCTTGTCCCGGCAATCCATCAAAAAGATGACGGCTTTTCCGACGCCATTCCGGGGCGCGAGCAGCGAGCGAACCTGGAATAACGGAGTCAAATCCTACACCCTCCCCTTCAGTGCCGCGCCGATCTCGTCCAGTGCCTTGGGATCCTCGATCGTCGCCGGCATGGTCCATGGCTCGCCGTCGGCGATCTTCTTGATGGTACCGCGCAGGATCTTGCCCGAACGGGTCTTCGGCAGCCGCCCGACGGTGATCGCGAGCTTGAACGCCGCCACTGGCCCGAGCTTTTCGCGGACCAGCGCCACGATCTCCTGCTCGATCTCGGCGGGCGCGCGCGTCACGCCGGCCTTCAGCACGATGAAGCCGCACGGCACCTCGCCCTTGATCGCATCCCTGATGCCGAGCACGGCGCATTCGGCGACATCTGGATGCGCGGCGAGGATCTCCTCCATGCCGCCGGTGGACAGCCGATGGCCGGCGACGTTGATGATGTCGTCGGTGCGGCCCATCACGAAGACGTAGCCGTCCTCGTCGATGTAGCCGGCGTCCGAGGTCTTGTAGTAGCCGGGAAACTCGCTGAGATAGGACTCGCGGCAACGCTCGTCCTGCTGCCAGAGCGTCGGCAGGCAACCCGGCGGCAGCGGCAGCTTGATCACGATCGAGCCCATGGTGCTGGCGGCGACCGGCCTGGTTGCCTCATCCACCACCTCGACCTCGTAGCCCGGCATCGGCACCGTCGGCGAGCCGTGCTTGACCGGCAACATGCCGAGCCCGATCGGATTGCCGGCGATGCACCAGCCGGTCTCGGTCTGCCACCAATGATCGATCACCGGCACCTTCAGCTGCGCTTCGGCCCATTCCACCGTTGGAGGATCGGCGCGCTCGCCGGCGAGAAACAGCGTGCGGAATTGCGACAGGTCGTATTGGCGGATGAATTTGCCGTCAGGGTCTTCCTTGCGAATGGCCCGGAAAGCAGTCGGCGCGGTAAACAGCGCGACCGCCTTGTGCTCGCTTATCACGCGCCAGAAGGCGCCGGCATCCGGCGTGCCCACCGGCTTGCCCTCGTACATGATCGAGGTCGCGCCGTGGATCAGCGGACCGTAGATGATGTAGCTGTGGCCGACCACCCAGCCGATGTCGGAGCCGCACCACCAGACCTCGCCGGGATTGATGCCGTAGAGATTGAACATCGACCATTTCAGCGCGACCAGATGCCCGCCATTGTCGCGGACGACGCCCTTCGGCTTGCCGGTGGTGCCCGATGTATAGAGGATGTAGAGCGGGTCGGTCGCGAGCACCGGCACGCAGGGCGCTCGCTTGCCGGCGTCGCGCGCGGCGCGACGCAAGCCCGCCCAGTCGTGGTCGCGGCCCTTGACGAGATCGCAAGCCTGCTGCGGCCGCTGCAGGATGATGCAGGCGTCCGGCTTGGCGGCGGCCAGGCCGATGGCTTCGTCGAGCAGCGGCTTATAGTGCACGATGCGGCCGGGCTCGAGTCCGCAACTCGCCGAGAAGATCAGCTTCGGCCTGGCATCATCGATCCGGGTCGCCAGTTCCTTGGCCGCGAAGCCGCCGAATACGACGCTGTGCACGGCCCCGATCCGCGCGCAGGCCAGCATCGCCACCACGGCTTCCGGCACCATCGGCATATAGAGGATGACGCGGTCGCCCTTGACCACGCCGAAATCGGTCATGACGGCGGCGAGCGTCTGCACCTCCGCAAGCAGCTCGGCATAGGTGAACCTGGTGACAATGTTGGTGAGCGGCGAGTCGTGGATCAGCGCCAACTGATCAGCGCGGCCGCGTGCGACATGCCGGTCGAGTGCGTTGTGGCAGGTGTTGACCACCGCGCCGGCAAACCAGCGGCCATAGAGTCCTTGCGCCGGATCGAAGACCTTTGTCGCAGGCTCGATCCAGTCGATCTCGCGCGCCGCTTCGCCCCAAAAGCCCCGGGGATCCCTGAGCGAGCGCGCGTAAACCTCTTGATACCTGCTCTTGTCGCGGATGTTCATGGGCACGCTCCCGGCTCGATTATCCCTGGTCCCGACGTGGATAGCCGCGACAAAGCGGGCCATGATCAGGATCAATTTCGACGACTTTCTGCACCACATTGCCGCGCGTCATGGTGGCAATTCAAGGCGGAAAAAGGTTGCGCTTTGACGCACTGACGTCGCCTGACGCCACCCTTCTCTCCCGCGTCGTTCCGGGCGACCTGGCGCAAAATTGGGTTTGCAATTTTGCGCGGGAGCACCGAGCCCGGAATCCATATCCACCGGATTGTCTCGTTGGACCCAACTCTCGCTACCGCCTGCCTCGAACTTCGTCCCCAAGGCCACGGATTCCGATCCCCGCGCCGTCCAAGTCGGCTGTTGCCGACTTGGACATTGAAATTGGCCGAACTCGGGTAAACCCGAGTTCGGGCGGCGCGTCCCGCAATGACGGCGCAAGACATGAGAGCGTGTTCTCGCGGCACTGAACACCCGAGTTGTGCATGATGTTGTCACCCTCGAAATCGAGAGGGCGCAGGGAAGACCGGGTGCAGGCCGCACCCATGGCCCGCCAGCAGAAAAAAAATGGCGGCGAAAACCATAGGTTCAGCCTAACATCCGGCCTTCCCTGCGCGATGGGTTACGGATTATACGTGATCTCCCCGAGGACCGGGCTTTTTTGCCCCCGTCACCTCGCGGATCGTACACCCGCGAGGCTTGGCCTCAGCGTCGGGAGGCCAGGACCACGCGACTTCACCGTCCGCACCGACGATGCTCGTCCTGCATCGTCATCGCGTCCATCGCATCCCCGCCTCACGTGTCGTGACGATCGCGATGCGCCCCTCTGCCAACGAGGCGGGATGGCGCGACCAAATCATAAAATTCTGAAAATCGCAAGAGAAATTGTTCGCCGACGAGCGAGACAACCGGACCAGCGTTGATTTTCCTTAACTAATTTTGATTTTCAGAAACGCGCTGTCTGGTCGCCGACCCGGGGCAGCACGGAGAGACCCGAGCGAAAGTGCCGTCGCGCGAATCACTTTTTCTCCCGAGATCAGGCGGATGGGCTTGCGCATCTGCGCTGGCGAACGGCTCGTGGCGTTCGAGCCTATCGTCCGTGCCGCCTGCGATCGCTTGGGCGCCGTGCCCACGCTGCGGGACCCGCCTTGATGCCAGGGACGTTGGGTATCAGCCGCGACAAGCGCCATCTTCGTCGCGTGGACGAATTGGGGAAGCCGCCTTGATGCAAGCTGCGTGATTGCCTCGGCGACGAACGTTGCGGGTGCTTGTTGGCCCGGGCCGGGTGTTGATGCAATTGCACTGCTTTTGAATGAAAAGCCGAAGATCGGCGAGCACAAAATCGTGCGCGATTTGATCGGTCGCCGGGGCCAAAATGAGGACACCAGGTGGTAGACACTTACGTTTTGGGCCCATCGAAAGCTTTCTCCAGGAAGCGCGCTTGTGAGGAATCTGGACCCGCATACGCATCGACGGTGACGACGTCGTGTTCGATTTCCCGATACGGGTGCGGCACGCCGCCGCGTCGGATGAGGTCGAGGACGCTTCACGGTAGAGGACCGTCCTCAGGAGAGAATAATGCGGCTGAGAAGCATTGCCATTCCAGGGCAGAGTTTGACGCAGAATGCGCTGTACGACTGCGAGCGCATGGTGTTCAATCCCTGGAACCGTCTGCCTGAGCACAGGCCGCTCGGCAGCGTCAACCGGATGCGGCTCGCCGCCTATTTTGACCGCGGCAGTCCGGCGGAAACCGAACATGGTGGGTCATGAGCAGCCAGCCGAAGCCCGATCGTTCGGGCGGACTTCAGCGGACGCAGGCGCTGCCGAATGTCGAGAATGAAGCGCTGCATGCCGAACGCCGGCAGCTCACCGTGGCATTTATCGATATCGTCGGCTCGACACCCCTCAGTGAGCGGATCGATCCCGAGGAGTTCTTCGCGGTTATCAGAACTTACCGCGATATCTGCGACGAGCAGATTCGCCACTACGGCGGTCATATCGCCAGAATGATTGGTGACGGGCTGCTCGCATTTTTTGGCGTACCGCAAGCCCATGAAAATGATCCGGAACGCGCAGTCCGCGCCTCTCTGGCGATTGCCGCGGCGATCAAGGAACACAAGTTTCCGCTGTCTGACGGCAGCTTCGTTCGCCTGGGCGTACGCATCGGCGTCAACACCGGGGTGGTCGTCGTCGGCAGCGTGCCCGGCGAGCCCCCCGATCGACGGGAAGTGTTCGGCAGCTCGGCACACGTCGCCGCCCGCCTGCAAGGACTCGCCAGTGAGAACGATGTCGTGGTCGGCTCGAGCACTCACGAGCTGACCTGCGGAACGTTCGGCTATGCGCCGCTTGGCCGGCAATCTCTCAAGGGCGTGGAGGAGCCGGTCGAGGCTTGGCGTGCAGAGGCGCTTGCGTCCAGCGAAAGCAGGTTCAACCGCGCGCGGAGGTCGCCTCTTGCCCCGATGATAAACCGAACCGGCGAAAGTGCGTCGCTTGCCGAGATGTGGCAGCAAAGTCTCGCCGGCTCGGGGCAGGTTGGCGTCATTTCCGGTGAACCCGGCATCGGCAAGTCACGTTTGATCCGCCAGTTCCGCCGGTCCCTTGATGCGTCTCCGCGTGATGTTCTGTCGCTGCAATGTTCGCCATTCCACGTCAACACACCGCTTGCCCCGGAAATCGAGCGGCTCACGCGCGCGAGCGGCATCCAGGAGACCGACGGCGCAGAACTCGCATTGGCAAAATTGCGTTCGCTTTTGGCCGGAGCCGTCACCGATATCGAGCAGGCGCTTCGTTACTACGGAGCCGTGCTGTCGATACCCGCATGCTCGGGATACGAGCCCGCGGATCTCGGATCTCCCTCGGAGCGCGAGCGTGCCTTTCAAGTGTTCATCGATGTTCTCGTCGCCGCCTCGCGCAAGCGGCCGATCCTCGTGATCGTCGAGGACGTTCAGTGGATGGACCCGACCACCATCGAACTGCTGGTACGCGTGGTAGCCAACTGTGCTGGCGAGCGGATCATGGCCCTGATCACGCATCGCGATGATTACAGGGCCGACTGGTTGTCGGCCCCGGCAATTCGACGGATGGCTCTGCAAAAGCTGGCAGTGCATGAATGCGAGCAGATGGTCGCAGCCGTCGCGGGCAGCGATTTCGTGCCGCGCCGGATTATCCGCCAGATCGTGGAACGAACCGACGGCGTGCCACTCTTTGTCGAGGAGTTTACGCGGGCCATCGTCGATTCCGGTGCGGTCCCGCTCGCGGCTGAGAGCCCTGTGCCGAGCGGGCAGTTGCCGGATCTGGTGCCGGCAAGTATTCACGATTCACTGATGGAGCGCCTTGATCGTCTCGGTCCTGCCAAGCGCGTCGCCCAGATCGCCTCTGTTTTCGGGAGGCGCTTCAACTACGAAGGCATTTTCAGCGTGCTGCCAGGTAAAGGCCAAGCGCTGAAAGACTCGTTGCGGGCGCTCGAGAGAGCCGGGATCGTGTATCGTGGCGAGGAGTCTCAAGGCACGGTCTTCACGTTCAAGCACGCGATGATACAGGAAGTCGCCTACTCCTCGTTGCTCAAGGAGGAAAGGCGAGAGCTCCATGCGCGGGTCGCATCGTGGCTGCTCCAGGAAGCCGCCATTGGAGAAAGCAGCCAGCCGGCCGTGTTAGGCTATCATTTTGCACGCGCAGGCAACATTCCGGAAGCGATCGAGGCCTGGCTTCAGGCAGGCAAATCCGCGCTCCGCCGCTCTGCCACCAAGGAAGCCGTGGCTCATCTTCGCGAAGGCCTCTCGCTGATACCCAAGATGCCAGCGTCGCCACGGCGCTTCGAGGCTGAAATCGCACTGCAATCCAATTTGGCTATGGCGTACACGGCCAACGCCGGCTGGTCCGATCCGAACGTCTATGGCCCCTACAGTCGTGCACTCAAGCTTTGCGCGAACCATGGCACCATTCGCGAGAAGGCGACGGTGCTGTGGGGAAGCACCATAGCCAAGCTGGTCAACTGCGAGCTCACCAAGGGCCTCGAACACGCGCAGGATTTCGTCCGGCGGGCAGAAGAGTGGCGCGACGACGAGGCTGCCCTCATGGCCTACACCGCTGCTGTCATCGCAAATTTCTTTCTCGGTCGTCTGGAGCAGGCGAGTGAGCTCGCGGCTCTGGTCAGCGCTCGCTACAATCCGCGCGAGCACGGCAAGCTGGTCCAGATTTATCAGCATGATCCATTGATCGTATCGCTCGTCTATTCCGGACACATCGAATGGTTGTTGGGCCGGCCAGGCCGGGCCAGAGAGTGCTGCGTGACGGCGCGGCAGCTCGCGAACGAGATCGGGCATCCGTTCATGCTGGCTTTCGCCTCCATTCTTGGCGTCTCCGATCACTGGTATGAGGGCGATCTTGCGGCTAACCTTGCCAGCGTAAAGCGCGGTCTGAAGGTCGCTGATGAGTATGGCTATCCGATGTACCGGGTCATCGGGCCGTTGTGGGCAACCGCTGCGTTGGCGGCGCGAGGCCCCGCGCCGGACGTGCTCGAACAATTATGCGGCTTGCTCGATAAGCTGCCCGCCGAGAACCGCTGCATCCAGATGCCGCTCTATCGAATTCTGCTCGCCACGGAATTCGGACGGATCGGACAGACCGAAAGGGCTCGAAACTTCGCTGCTTCGGCTGAGTCCCTGGTGAAGCAAACCGGCGAGCGCTGGGCTGCTCCCGAGATCTATCGGATCCACGGCTCGCTGCTGTGCCGCGAACCATCGCGAGACGACCGAGCTGCCATGCGCTTGTTCAAACGCTCGCTTGCCTCTGCCAGGAAGCTCGGGGCGGTCGGTTGGGAATTGCGCACGGCGATCAGCATCGCGCGCCTGGTCAGCGCCGGCGAGAGCGCATCCGGACGCGCCGAAGCGCGAGAGCTGCTGATATCGACCCGGGCGAAATTTGCATCCGCGGAAACGTCCCGCGATTTGCGCGAGGCTGATGACCTGACGAGAGTGTTGGACTAGTGCCAAATGACCCTCGGCTTGTTTGGTCTACTCACATCTGCGATCCCAAAAAACGGATCGCCGAGAGGCTCGGCAGGAACGTATAGGCGCCGCCCCGCGTCCAGACAAATCGCGGCAATCCCCGCAGCCGGATCGTGCCGCCGGATTTGAGCGGCAAGTCGAACCAGCTCGCCTTGGGATCATTGGCGCCTACGATCGGATCGTTGGAGCCGGTGATGTGTGGATCCTGCAGGCTGAGGTTCAGCCAGTCGCAGGACATGGCCTCGAACTGGGCGCCGAGGCTGGCTCCTATGAAGTTGCCGAGCAGGCCCCGTTCCGGCTCGGGCTTGTCCCGATCACGCTTCGCCGGATCATAGGCTGGTCCATAGGGCATGCCACGCCGAACAAGGCGCCGGCTGTTGTTCGCCACGCGTTGCACGATCTGACCGCCCCGCGGATTGCAGCGGCGAATATGGGCTCCATAGGGGCAGCGGGACTCACGATCATAGTCAAAATTCGCCTGATTCACCTCGGGATCAGGCGCATCCGCCGACAGGGCCAGCGGCGTTCCATCGCGCCATCGGCCGCACAGGTTGGCGGCGACGATCTCGCGCAAGGCACCATGACGGCCTTCGACCGACATGATTTGGCCGATTTTCGCTTCGGCGTCGGGCGGCAGCAACTCGTCGACTTGCGGGTGCTTGAGCAAATCGGATGCGGCCTGATCGAGATACTCCTCGAAGGCGACCACATCCTGCTTCAACACGCGAAAGGCGTTGAAGGTGCCGTTGTGTCCCAACGCCGCGGGTTGAGGAACGCGCCACGTCAAACCTTCCAGGTTGGTGGGATGTCCCAGCAACACGGTGCCGAGCGGGGCCCTGGGTTGTCCATCGGCATGGCGCTGCGGGTCGTGAACTCCCTCGAACCTCGGCTGCATGATGTTGTCGCGATAGCCGAAGTGAACGAAGTCGTTGTGGAAATTGTGGCCATCGCGCGTGCCAAGCAGCGTCAGGGCGTTTCGGTCGAGGGCGCGCTGCTGCACCTGGTCCAGTTGCCTGACATCTTCCGCGTAGACCGTTGCGATGATATGGATCCGCCCGGGCTGATCGAAGGGCGGTGGCCAGGTTTCCGGCGCGCTCGGCCCGACATCCCCGAGCTTCAAGGCGCGGGCGGTCATGCCCTCGATGAATTCGTTGGGGAACATTTCAAGCGAAGAACTCGGCGTGCCGAGGGCGCGCAGTCCCTCGTAGGTCAGGCCAATGTTGAAACAGGTGTCCGGCTTGGCTGCCCCCCAATTCCCGGTCGTGATCTGCGGAACGCCGTGGTCGCGGCCGGATATGGAGGCGGCGAGCCAGCGCCGGGCCGCGATGCGATCGGCGACTTCAAGAATGAGGTAGCGCACGTGCGGCTTGCGATAGCCACGCAAGATGTTGCCCTGCAGATCAGCGAGGTCGAACATGGCACTCACCAGCCTATCCCCAGTTGTTTGCGGACCTGAGCCACCGAAAATCCCGGATAGGCGCGGTAGCCGCTGCCGAGCGAAACGTTCGCGTTGGCGCGAAGCTGCAGGACCATTTTGCGCGGCAGCAGGGTCAGATCGTCATTGCCGGATGCGGCCCTGTCTCCATTCAAGGCTTCCTGGTCTCTCAGAAAATCGGTGGCGGTGTCCGGCACCTGGTACAGGTCACGCTCGTGCACCCATTGGATGAACGCCTCGGCCTTCTCCTCGCAAGGGATCACGTCGTCTCCGCCTTCGACAAGTTTGACCACGGCGTTGAACACACTGCCGATCGTGGCGATGAAGTCACGAATGTAGTTGGTGAAATCCCCGTCATAGACGGAGAACATGCAAATATTGTCGCCGACGATGACGAAGCGCGCGAAGTGCACCGTGCCGACATTGTTCAATCCGGCATATATCGCATCCTTGTTTTGCGCGATCGCCAGCGCGGCTTCCGCTCGTCCGATCGGTGACTTGATCTTGAGCGGCATGATCAGATTCATCATGCACTGGACATTGTCATCGTGCTGGAACGACGGGTGGGGACCACCGGGCAGAGGCTTCACCGGCGTCCACCACGCCCAGAACGGCACCAGGGTCCATGACGCCACGCGCTTGAACAGGGGGCGCTGCGGCAACCCGTCCACAAAACGATCGAACCAACCTTCGTCACCTGGCATCAGCCTAACTCCACCTGAAGGGACACCCGCCGCGCATTTCACGCGAGACTTCATAGGCGCCCAGGCGGGCCTCGAGGATGGGATCCCCGGAGACTTCGATGCCGGGCGCGAGACGGCAGGGATTGAAACTGATGCGTTCGCCAGCCGCTTCCTGATCCTCGGGGACCTCGGTGAGTGTAAGGGTGCCCATGACGACCCGGATTCGCGTCGCCGGCCACGGCTTTGTAGGATCGTCGAGCGCATCGCCCGCTTCGCCGATCGTCATCATCAGCATGAATCGGGCCGGCCACCGCCGCAGACGGTCTTCAAGCTCCTCGCGCAGATATTTGTCGCGCGGCACCTCGGTGAGCTTGGTGTTGCGAACGCCTGCGACCGGCTGCCAGGAAAAGCGAACCGGGCGGCGAACTCCATCGGGAGCTGTCACCATGAAGGTGTGGACGGCGTGATAGCTCGCGCGGGCATAGCTCACCGGTGCGCCGATGAGACCGACCTGGAATACGCCCAACTGGGCGAACCGGTGCCGGTTGGCATAACGGAGTGCTCCCGCATCGACGCTCCTGGTTTCGTTCGGGTACGGGTTGCGAGCAGGCACCTTAAGCTGCAGGATGTCCAAAATCTTCCGCCACGGAGATCGTCTTGGATACGGCTCGAGCTTCGCGACCTCGGAGAACTCGAAAAAGTCCTCGACATTGCGGACGAAGAATTCGCCGAGCGTCGTGGCGATCAGATCGCTTCCCCTTCCGTCCGAAAGGTGGAAGCGTGTCGCCATTCCCCGAACGTCGGACCACCCATCATGCTGCTCCAGGCCCCCCAATCCGTTGGAGAATCTCACCGACACGTCGACGGGCTGTCCGTTGAAGTGCTCTGCGATGCAATAGGTGCGCGCCACGTCCGACGCCACGAACTTGCCCTTCACGCCCATGCCGATGGTGTGAACCGGCCTCCTCCCGGGGACTGGCTCCGGCAGATTGTCGATGATGACCTGGACGAGCCGCTTTGCTACCGGTGCATCGACCATGTCCTTCTCCATTATGGACGGACCGCCGAGGCTGCCGTTGCTGCACCCGGTGGGTTAGTGTTGTCGATCAAATTGAGCCCGTGCCCTTCGCCAAAAGGTTACATTCGGTCGCCGGTCGGATATGTGACATGGTTCACAAAGTTAGCCGATCGAAGCGCCGCGCAACTCTAATCGAAAAGCAAGTTCGTGTCTTGTTCCGGATGTAGCCCGTTGCGGAGCCGGTTCGCATCTGCTTGATGATTCCTCAAGACGGCTTCCGGAGCAACCCATGCGTGTCCTCGTCGACATCGGTGTAGCGCTGTGGATCGGCGCCGATTTTTTGCGATAATTCATATGCGATTGCGCACCCGTACAGGGCCGGTTTCGATGTTAGATTAGAGGAGGACATCGAAAAGAGGGCTCCTTTTGACGACCTTCGAATGGATCATTGCGCTGCTGCTGGCCGCCGTCGTGCTGTCGGCGCTGGCGCGCCGGCTGGCGGTGCCCTACCCGACCTTTCTCGCCATCGGCGGCGTGCTGCTGGCCGCCGTCGTGCTGTCGGCGCTTGCGCGCCGGCTGGCGGTGCCCTACCCGACCTTTCTCGCCATCGGCGGCGTGCTGCTGGCCTTCGTGCCATCGTCACCGTCCTGGACGCTGGAGCCTCACCTCGCACTGGCGCTGTTCGTCGCGCCGGTGCTGCTGGATGCCGCCTACGACACCTCGCTGCGCGATCTCCGGCGCAACTGGATTCCCGTCTCGACCCTGGTCGTCGTCGCGGTCGGTCTCACGACCGTCGTCGTCGCGGTGCTGGCGCATGGGCTGGTTCCGGACATGCCGTGGGCGGCTGCGATCGCGCTCGGGGCCATCGTGGCACCGCCCGATGCTGCGGCCGCGACCGCCATCCTGCGCCAGGTCAAGCTGCCTTATCGGATGCTCAAGATCCTCGAAGGCGAAAGCCTGCTCAACGATGCGAGCGCACTGCTGATCTATCGGATCGCGATCGGGGCGTTGGCGGCTGAGCATTTGAGCTGGCGCCAGTTCGCACCTGCGGTCGTCGTCGCCTTGGTGGGCAGCCTCGCATTCGGCTATCTCAGCGCCAGACTCTGGATGCAGGTGACGCGACGGGTCGGCGACGTGCCAAGCGCGATCATCCTGCAATTCGCCGGCACCTTCACGGTGTGGATCGTCGCCGAGCACATCAACCTTTCCGGAATTCTCACCATCGTCGCCTACGCCTTCACGATCTCGCGCGCCGCGCCAGCACGCACCCCTGCGCGCTTGCGCGTGCCGTCCTATGCGGTGTGGGAAACGGCGGTCTTCATCCTCAACGTGCTGGCCTTCATGCTGATCGGCATGCAGCTTCGGCCGATCTGGAGCAGGCTCGACGCACTGGTGCGGTGGCAATATTGCGAGGTGGCGGCCTGCGTGCTTGCCGCCGTCATTGTCGCCCGCATCGCCTGGGTGCTGCTCTACGGCACCACTCTGCGGACGCTGATCGCGCAGGGGATCTTCCACCCGAGAAACACAATGGCAGTGCCGACAGTGAAAGGCGGTATCGTGACGTCCTGGTGCGGAATGCGCGGCATCGTCACATTGGCTGCGGCCTTTGCGCTGCCTGAGGATTTTCCCTCTCGCGATCTGATCCTGTTCACGGCGTTTGCCGTCGTGTTGGGATCACTGATCATCCAGGGGCTGACACTGCGACCGCTGATCCTGGCGGTGAACTTGAAGGAGGACAACTTCGTTGCCGGCGAAGTCGCCCGTGCGCGCTCCGCCGCCTATCGCGCCGCGCTCGACGAAATCGACGGTGACCCGTCCGAGGAAGCGGACATCCTGCGGCTCGAATATCGCGCACTGCTGTTGCGCGCGGAAGGCGACCCGGACGGCGGCATCGCGAGCGGCGAGCTGCCCGCAGATCCGCTGCGCCGGCGCGCGATCGGCGCCGCGCGCCGCTGCATCTTGCAGCTACGCGAGGCCGAAGACATCGGCGACGACGCCTTTCACCAGCTCGAAGAGGAGCTGGACCGCGCGGAGCTGAGCGCGCAGGCCGGCTGAGCTCGCGCCGCGGCTATTGCCGCTCGATGGCCAGCAGATGGTCGAGCCGCTCGCGCATGGCCTTTGGCAGATCGAAACCGGGCCGGCCGAAGCCCGCATTGCGCCG
>Ga0210408_10002755_pt1 | contig 16783 bp, 11 predicted proteins | sample IncBWH4MmetaG_FD_155471 | JGI IMG/M metagenome (GOLD analysis project Ga0210408, IMG submission 155471) | Forest soil microbial communities from Barre Woods Harvard Forest LTER site, Petersham, Massachusetts, United States - Inc-BW-H-4-M | ecosystem: Environmental > Terrestrial > Soil >...
AGGCGGCAGGGTGACGGGGCGGGAGGGCACCTTGAGGGTGGCGGTGCTGCGGATCCTCTACAGGGTGGCGTGGCGGGGGGTGCAGCTGCGCGCGCAGGTATGGCCGCGGCGGGGCACGGGGGTCAAGTTCCTGCTCACCAACGGGGGGGAGGTGCTGCTGGTGCGCCACACCTACGGGAAGCGGGACACGTGGTACATCCCAGGCGGGGCGGCCCGTCGTGGCGAGCCGCCGCTGCAGGCGGCGGCGCGGGAGCTCGCGGAGGAGCTCGGGGTGCGCGGTTTGCCGCTGCGGGAGCTGGCGAGCGTGGACATGCGCCTGGAGCAGATCGAGGTGCGCCTGACGTGCGCGTACGCGGAGCTCCCCGACCGGGCGCTGGTGCGGGTGGACCCGGTGGAGATCGCGCAGGCGCGGTGGTTCGCGCCGGACGCGCTGCCCACCCCGCGCGGTGTGGAGGTGGAGCAGCTGCTCGCGCTGCTGCGCGGGGAGGCGACCTGAGGAGGGCTTCCCCCGGCCGCGGTCACCGCACAACGCGACCCGATCCCGGCCCTTTGATCGGACGCCCACCCACCCGCGAATTAAAAATCTGTTCACCGCCCCGTGAGGCGACCATACACGGACCATACACGTATGGTGTATGATTGGTGTATGAGCGCGGTGCGCACAAACATCGAGATCGAGGACACATACGTCCAGGCGATCATGGATCGTTACGGCGTGCGGACCAAGACGGCCGCCGTCGACCTTGCGCTGCGCCACCTGGCGGGACAGCCGATGACACGCGAGGAAGCCCTGGCGATGCAGGGCGCTCACGCGATCGCGGAGCCGCCCGCGGATATGCCACCACGCGCGGCGGCGTGATCCTGGTCGACACCTCGGTGTGGGTCGAGTACGACCGCGCGAGCGGCAGCCCCTCAGATCTTCGCCTCAAAGGGTTGATCGAAGCCGGTGGTCCCGTAGCAGTCACCGAGCCCGTCGTCATGGAGGTCCTGGCGGGCGCACGGGACGATCGGCGAGAGGCAGACCTGCGCCGACTGCTGGGGCGCTTTGAGATGCTGAGCTTCGACGGTGTGAGCGACTTCGATGGCGCTGTCAGGATCTACCGCCGTTGCCGTGCCGCGGGCGTGACGCCGCGGGGGATGCTCGATTGCATGATCGCAGCCGTGGCGTGGCGCCGAGGTGCGACCCTGTTGACCCACGACGCGGATATGGACCGCGTCGCGGGCGTCATCGAGATCGAGCTCGACGCCGCATCGCTACGCGCATAGCGGGCGGGTTGCGCTCAGGAGGACCGCATCGCCGGCGTACCGACCCCGGCGCGGGGGCGTTTACCATGGCGGGAGCGCCGTCGCGCTCACAGCACGCACCGAGGTAGCCAAGGGAGGATGGAGAGATGCTCGAAGGGCTGATGCAGAACGACTTTCCGCTCACGCTCCAGCACGCGCGGCGGCGGATGCGGGACTGCCACCCATCCGCGCAGGTGGTCACGCTCACCGAGGGGGAGCCGGTGCGGGCCAGCTTTGGGGAGGTCTCCGAGCGGGTGGACCGCCTCGCCCGCGCCCTGCGGCGCTTGGGGATCGAGGATGGGGACCGGGTGGGGACGTTCGCGTGGAACAACCAGCGCCACTTCGAGCTGTACATGGCGATCCCCTGCGTGGGGGCCGTGCTGCACACGCTGAACATCCGCCTGTTCGCGGAGCAGCTCACCTACATCGTCAACCACGCCGAGGACCAGGTGATCTTCGTGGACGCCTCCGTCGTTCCCCTGCTGGAGCCCCTCGCCCCCACCTTCGAGGGGGTGCGCCACTTCGTTCTGATGGATGACCCCGCCCACCCCGGCGACCCCGGCTCCCTGCCCAACGTGCTGCGCTACGAGGAGCTCCTGGAGGAGGCCGGGCCAGGCCCCTTCGAGTACCCCGAGCTCGACGAGCGCCAGGCGGCGGCGCTCTGCTACACCAGCGGCACCACCGGCAACCCCAAGGGGGTGCTCTACTCGCACCGCTCCCTCTGCATGCACGCCACCGCGTCGCTGATGGCCGACAACCTGGGGCTCTCCCGGCGCGAGCGGGCGCTGGTGGTGGTGCCCATGTTCCACGCCAACGCCTGGGGCATCCCCCACGCCGCGGCGATGTGCGGGGCGGACCTCGTGATGCCCGATCGCTTCCTCCAGGCGGAGCCTCTGGCGCGGGCGATCGAGCGCGAGCGCCCCACCGTGGTGGGCTGCGTGCCCACCATCTTCGCCGACCTCCTGCGCTACGCGGACTCCCACGACGTGGACCTCTCCTCCCTGACCAACTCCGTGTGCGGGGGCTCCGCCGTGCCGCGGCAGCTGATGAGGGACTTCCAGGAGCGCCACGGGGTGGTGATCCACCAGGGCTGGGGGATGACCGAGACCAGCCCCGTGGCGACCTTCTCCGATCCCTCCGAGGAGCGGGGGCACGACGAGCGCTACTGGGACGAGCGCGCCCTGCAGGGCAAGCCACTGCCGTGGGTGGAGCTGCGCCTGATGGGCGACGACGGTCAGGAGGTCCCCTGGGACGGGGAGTCCACCGGGGAGATCCAGGTGCGGGGCCCGTGGATCGCCTCCAGCTACTACCACGACGACTCCGGCGATCAGAAGTTCCAGGAGGGCTGGCTGCGTACAGGGGACATCGCGGCGATCGACGGGCAGGCGTCCGTGCGCATCACCGACCGCGCCAAGGACGTCATCAAGTCTGGCGGCGAGTGGATCTCCTCGGTGGAGCTCGAGAACGAGCTGATGGCCCACCCCGACGTGATCGAGGCCGCCGTGATCGCCAAGCCCGACGAGCGCTGGTCCGAGCGCCCCCTCTGCTGCGTGGTGCTGCGCGAGGGCGCCACCCCGGATGCGGAGGAGCTGGTCGAGCACCTGCGCCCCCGTGTGGCCAAGTGGTGGCTCCCGGACGAGTTCGCCTTCATCGCCGAGGTCCCCAAAACGAGCGTCGGCAAGTTCGACAAGAAGGTGCTGCGCGCCCGCCTGGCCGAGGGGGAGCTCGAGGGTCGTGTGAGCGTTGGCGCCCGCCCGCCCGCGCCGGCGTCGGCGCAGCGGTGAGGGCCTCGCGGGCAGGAGAATCGGCCTTGGGGGAGAACCGCAGAGAAGGCATCTTGGATTGCCAATAGACTTCGCCGCTTCCCCACGGCGGTTACGCCCGCCGGAACTCACACCGAACACTCAAAAAAAATGACGGGAGGTGCGCATGACGCGGACCGACAGCATGGTCTCGAGCAGGCCCCAGGCAGTAGGTGCAGCATCGATCAGCCAGATGACCGGTCGGAGATCGGCCAACGGATCCCCTGGGTGCCGCGCCCGGCGGCGTATCATCCGCCGCGAGCTGCTCGCCCTGCCAGTGGTGCTGGCGCTGATAGTCCCCGCGGCGCCCGCCCTGGCGCAGACGAGCACCGGGACGTCGAGCACCGGGACCTCGGGCTACAACCAGAAACCGCCCACCCCCACAACGAAAACCGAACCGAAAAAAGCAGTCGAACCCTCCAAAGAAGCGACCACGCCGACGACGTCCGTCACCCCCACGACCACCACTCCGGCGACCTCCACGGCTCCGACGGCGAGCACCCCCAAAGCCCCCACATTGCCCTTCACCGGGCTGAACCTCACCTGGGTAGTGGGCGCAGGTCTGCTCCTGCTCGTGGCCGGACTCTCAATACGCATCGCCCTGCGCCAGCGCCCCGGCGCCTGAGAGGTTCGCATGACTGAGGCCCGCCCCCACCGTCCGCGATTTACGTGAGTGCGGGGCGGGGACCTGCTCGCCGTCGGTGGTCTCTACCAGTGGCGGCGAGCACTCCGGGAGCCGGAGGCCCGATGAGCGCTCACCGGGCCGGCAAGTCATGCTTGCTGGTGTCACCCCCCCGGCCCGGTGAGGGCCTCCAGCCGTTCCTCCACGAGGCGCGCCAGGAGCGGCTCGAGGTCGATGTCCAGGTGCTCGACGAGCCGCTGGCCGACCACGCGCAGCTCGTTGTCGTCGAGGCGGCCCACCGCCCGGGGCAGGATCGCTGATGAGTGCACGCGCACGAGCGCGTTGAGGTCGATCGCCACCTCCTTCGAGAGGCCGTACTTCGCTGGGCGCACCGGGAGGTGGAACAGCGAGGGCTCGCGCTGGTCGCGGATGCTTGCCCGCCGGGGCTCCGAGAGCGTCTCTAGGCGCACCATGCGCAGGGCCACGATCTCGCGCAGTGCGCGGCGTGGGCGGTCCTGGAGCAGAAGGATGGGACGGAGCTTGCCCTTGGCGAGGAAGGTCTGCTCAGCGTCCAGGCCATGGTGGCGAACCTGCTGGGCGAAGACCTGGGCGTCTGCGATCTCCCCGGTGGGATGCTGATCGCCGAGCCACACGCGGAAAGGCGCCTCGGGCACGTAGGAGACGATCGCCCACACGATCGCCCCGCGCAGCCCTGGGGCGGGTTGGTTGGCCATCGGCTAAAGCGCGCGTTCGAGTGACTCGAGGTCGAGGTCGGGCTCATCTGCGCCCCGCTCGCCGAGCTCGTGCGCGGCTAGCGCGGTATCGGTTAGGCGCAGCTCATAGGGCTCCCGGGCCGCGAAGATGCTCCGGTAGCGCTCGAAGAGATCGAAGTCGTCGGGATGCAGGATCACCGCCTTGCGCCTGCTCTCGGCGTACTTGCTGACGATGATCGCCTCGCCCACCTGCGGCTCGGGGAAGCGTGTCTCATTGGCAGATACCTGTCTCGCTCGCATGGGTCTCTCCGTTCGAGGATCTGGTTCCGTACATCTTATCACTAAACCGTACGACTACTATAGGAATCCGACGGAGGCGCGAGAATTGCCCAGAAGTCCCAATGCCCGGAGACTCAGAAAAATTTATGGGCTGACTTCTGGTATTTAGGATTTAGAGCAGTTGGGGCTGCATTAGGATGTCCTCCCGATGGCCGAGACATCGATCCGCAGCGGAGCGGTTCCAGACTTTCCCTTCGCCGAGCTGTCGCCGTCGGACTTCCACCGTCTCGTGCTGCACCTACTCGAACGGGAGCCTCGTGTGGCGCGGGTCGAAAGTTATGGCGCGCTGGGGAGTGACGGTGGAGTTGACCTGATCGCCTCCATGTCGGCCGCCGACGGCGCGCCCCCCGCCCCCGCGAAGGACGCGGCGGAGATTGACGAGGTGGATGCTCGGTACCGGCCCACCCTGGTGCAGGTCAAGCGCGCGAAGGCCTTCAACATCAGCGCCGCTCGCGCCGAGCTCCGGCGGTTGCGGGCTTCGGGGTCTCACGTGGGCTTCGAGCGCTACCTGCTCGTGGCCGCGTGCGTTCCCAGCGCCGCGGCGATCGACGAGCTGCGGCGGGGGTGCGCCGAGCTTGGGTTGCACGACGTCGAGGTCTGGGAGCGCTCCGCGCTCACCGCGCGGGTGCTTCGCCACCGCGACCTGCTCTCGTTCTTCGACATCCCCGCTCCCCGCGAGTGGCTGGAGGACGGCGGCGTCGCAAGGGGGATGCTCGACCTCCGGCGGCTGGTCTTCGCGGGCCATCCCGTGGTGCTGCTCGTGGGGGAGCGCTGGCGGGAGGATCTCGAACTGGAGCTGCTCTCCACCGATGCTCCGCGCTCGGAGGAGCCGCTGCGCTGGCTGGTGACGCACCACGTCATCACGAGCGCGATCGGACACGGAACCGACCTGAGCCTCGCGCTTAGCGACCTGCTGGCGGTGAGCTCCGGGGACGATCCGCCCGCGGGGGAGCTGGGGCTGTGGCAGCCGCGCAGGGACCTCTCCATCGGCCCCGCGCTGGCCGACGTGCTTGGGCGTGTCGCGGCTCGCCACGGCCACGCGCCGCTCCTGATCGCGCTTGGCCTCACCGCCGAGCAGGTCGAGGAGCTGCGTGTGCACGCCGCGCGGCTGCGAGACCACGTCGCCGAGCGGGGGATGGTCGTGCTCGACGACTCCTCCGGCGAGCTGTGCGCGACCGACCTGCGTCCCCTGAGCGGCGCCGAGCTGCTGTGGTCCCTGCACCGCTGTGTCGCGCCTGACTGGTTGGCCTTTCACTGCCGCCCTGTGGACTTCGCCGATGACTATGGCTTCGAGGACGTCATCGCGGGGCGCAGCGTGTCGGCCGGGATCGTCAGGAACGGGCACTGGCCGATGGGAGAGCAGGGGATCAGGAGGGATAGGCACGGCTCCGTGGTGGACGAGCTCGGCCTCGTGGTGTTCGGCCGCCCCACCACGATCGAAGACCTGCCGGGCACCGGCAAGACCGCGTCGGCGTACAGGATGGCCCACCTGCTCTGTCCCGAGGCCTCGTGCTATCTGGATCTCCAGGCGGTTTCGAATGTGACGCTCGAAGATCTCACGCGTCTGGTGTTCGCGCTGGAGGGCCGCCACGAGCGGGTCGCGCTGATCCTCGACAACGCCCAGACCGCGAAGGCGAGTCAGGAGCTGGCGGTCCTGCTCGATCGGCGCAAGGACAATCGGGTGCACCTCATCCGTGTGGTCACCCTGCCCTTCGAGGATCTCGACCTCCTGGGAGGGGAGCTCCAGCAGACCGGCGAGTCTCGGCTGCGCCGCGCAACGTCGATCGCGTCGCTGGCCAAGTGGGTCGCACAGCATCCCGAGGTCGACGCCGAGCGCGTGCACGAGGCGGAGAGCCGGGCGCGCAACATGTGGCATTTCTTCTACCTGCTGCGCGGCGGCGCCGCCTCACTGCTATCAGAGCTCGAGGACACCGCGCGCAGTGAGAGGAGCGATGTCGTTTGGTACGCCGTCGCGGCGGCGCACGTGTTCCTGGGCAGGCCGGCCACCGTCAGGACGATCCACGGCTTGATCGCCGAGCAGGGGTTGTGGCCGTTCAGCGTGAGCGAGGGGGAGCGTGGTCGATGGATCCTCTCGAGCGTGGTGTCGCTGCTGAGCAGCCGCAGGATCGTGGCCGCCGTGGACGGTCTGCTCTGCCGGCACAGCTACGAGGCCTACGGCGTGGTGCGACTCAGCCACGACCGTGGTCTGCATATCTCCGCAACGACCTATCGCGAGGCGAACGTCGCGTTGTTCAAGCGTGCCCTGGCGCCCATTGGGATTCCGCCCGAGATGCGCGATCGGAGCCCGCTCACCAAGCGCGATCTCTATCAGTTCACCGATGACCACGTGATGCCCGTCCTGGAGCACCAGCGCGAGCTCGAGCGGGCCGTGCCGTTCGAGGAGGAGTTGCGCGACCACGTCGAGACGACCTGGCGCGAGCTGATGGAGCTGCTCGAAGAGTGGCCGGCCAACGTCGTGTACTGGCTGTTCAATCGCGCCCACTTCTCCAGCTTCGCGTTGCGCTTCTCGCCGTTTTCGGGGCTGCTGCGGCTGCGCTGCCTGGAGTCCGTGGGGTGCGAGTCCGATGCCATCGATCTCGAGTACATGATCAAGGGCGTGATCGCCTACGAAGCGCTGGCGACCGCTCGCGGGCGGTGGGAGATGGGCGAAGCGGTTCACACCGCCGAGCGGGATCTGGCGGATCTCGCCACCAGACGCGAGCGATTGCAGGCGCTGCCGGTCGGCAGCAAGGTGAGATCGGCCACCGACGCGGCGCTCGAAAAGGTCGAGCAGTCGATCGTCAAAAGGCGAGAGTCCGCACGGGCCACGATCGACATGCTCGACGAGGTGAACCGGATGCCGCCCGAGTTCACCTTCGGCGAGGAGACGGTGTCTTCGCTCACGAAAAGCACACGGTGGCTGGAGCACCACACCAGCCTGCTGGCACAAGCGGTCGAGAGCGTCGACCAGCGGCGGCTGCTCGCGTCGATGCGGAACCTGAAGACCGCGCGTCCGCTCCTGCTGGCGCACCTCTGGCTGCTCTCCCCCGAGCTCGGCCGCCAGCTGTTCGCCGCGATGTCATCCGAGTGGCGGGAGGAGGTCGTACGCCAGGTCAAGGCTGCGCCCGACTCCTACTCGGCGCTTCACCTCGGCGCCGACGACGACGCCCTGGCCGTGTTCGCAAGCGAGCTGGCTGAAGTGTCCCCTGAGATCCACTCGTGGATCGCCCAGGGGGGAGGCGGCAAGCTGGGCAAGCGGGTTCGGGCGGCGAATGGCAGCGGCATTCGCGGCGCGTATCCAGCTCCTGCTCTCCCGCGGTCGCCGCCGGAGAGGATGCTGGGGCGTGTCAAGTCATTGCTCGGACGTGGCGCCACCTGATCCGGGCGCTACGGGGCGAGCCGCACGGGGAGCGTCTTCAGCTGGTTGAGGAACGGCGACTGCACGAACGCCGGCTCCCCCGCCAGCTCCATGCTCGGGAAGCGCTTGAGGGTCTCCTCGAACAGGATCCGCAGCTCCAGGCGCGCCAGCGCGGTGCCCAGGCAGAAGTGGCGGCCCCCCGCCCCGAACGCCTGGTGCTCGGACCGAAGCCGGGGGACGCTCGCCTCCGACGAGCATCCCCGTTTCGGCCAGCGGCGCACGTCGAAGCGGTCCGGATCCTCGAAGCGCGTCTCGTCGCGGTTCGAGGAGGCGTACCACATGATCACCTTCTCGCCCTTCTTGATCAGCTGGCCGTTCAGCTCCGTGTCGCACGTCGCCGTGCGCCGGAAGTGCGCGAACGCCGGGAACATCCGCAGCGACTCCTCCACCGCGCTCGCCACGAGGCTCGGGTCCTCCAGCAGGATCGACCGCTGATCCGGGTTCTCCATCAGCGCCCGCATCCCGCTCGCGTATGTCGCCTTCGTGCTGTCGTTTCCCGCCGCCACCAGCAGGAAGAAGCCCATCACGATCTCGTGTTCCTCCAGGCGCTCCCCGTCCACCTCGGCGTGCACCAGCACGCTCGTCAGGTCCTCCGTCGGGTGCTCCCGGCGCTGCGCGATCATCTTCCCGCACCGTTCGAAGATCTCCGGCACGTCCTTCGCCACCGCTTCCTCGATTCCCCCCGGGTTGAGGTCCGGGTCGTTCGCCCCCAGCGTCGAGTTCATCAGCCGCGCCCACGTCGCGTCGTCCTCCTCGGGGATCCCCATGAAGCTCCCGATCACCCGCGACACCACCGGCTGGGCCACCTCGCCGACCAGGTCGCACATCTCCTGGTCCGCCACCCGATCCAACACGCGCTCCACGATCTCCCGGATCGCCTGCTCGTGCGCCGCGATCCGCTTCGGCGTGAACCCCGTCTGGAACAGCGCCTTCACCCGGTCGTGCTTGGGGGGGTCCATACCGATGGACATCGCCCGTGTCAGCTCCAGCGGGAACACCGCCGTGACCCCCGTGATCCCTCCCAGTTCCGAGGAGTATGTCTGCCAGTCGCGGCTCACCGTGTGCACGTCCTCCGCCGTCGTCGCCGACCAGAACCCCGCCTCCTCCGGGAATTCCACGATCCGGCTCGTCCAGTGCACCGGGCACTCCCCCCGCAGCCGCTTGAACAGCACGTGCGGCGGGCCATCCTGCCACAGCTCCGGCTCCGTCACCAACACATCCTTCAGGTCGACGCTCTCCATGTCGCTACTGAGATCGAGCCCTCTCCGTGTCGCTCTGCCGAGATCGCTGCCTACCGACGTCATCTGGGCCTCCTGGATCGCTGGGGCGCGGGACAGCCTCCGATGCTACGGCATCCCGGGCTACACAGCTTCCGAATAGACGGGCTCCGCGTCGGGCGACTCGGCTCTGTGCTCTGCCACGTGCACGGACTCGGGTATGGACTCGGGCACAATCTGCTCCTCCGCTCGCAGCACCGTCACGGCGATCGCGATCGCGGCCACGATCAGCCCGGCGGCGACCAGGAACGCGAGGTGGTAGCCGCCGGTCAGCGCCGCAGCGTTGGAGCTGCCGCCGTGGAGCAGGTGCTCGGTGCGCGTGGCGGAGAGGGTCGCCAGAACCGCCAGGCCCAGCGCTCCGCCGACCTGGGCGGTGGTGTTGATGAGACCTGACGCCAGGCCCGCGTCGCTGGGGGTGGCGCCCGCCATCGCCAGCGTCATCAGCGCCGGGAAGCAGGCCCCGATGCCGCAGCCGAGCAGGATCATCACCGGGAACACGTCGGTCAGGTAGCTCCCCTGCACCGGGACCCGCGCGAACAGGGCGAGCCCCACGGCGATCAGCACGAGCCCGGCTATGAGGGTGCCCCGCGCCCCGAAGCGCATGATCAGCGTTTCTGAGTAGCGCAGCGAGAGAGTACCCATGACGAGGGTCGCGGGCAGAAACGCAAGACCGATCTGCAGGGCGTCGTAGCCGAGCACCCGCTGCAGGTAGAGAGCGCCGAGGAAGAACATCCCGAACATCCCCGCCACCGTGAGCACCTGGATCACGTTCGCCCCGGACACGTTGCGCGAGCGGAAGATCCGCAGCGGAATCAGTGGGTTGGCCGCCAGCGCCTCGCGCGCGAGGAAGGCACCCAACAGGGCCAGCGACACCGCCCCGAAGGCCAGCGTGCGGCTCGCTCCCCAGCCGTACTCGGCGGCGGGCTTGACGATCGTGTAGACGCCCAGCATCAGTGAGCTCGTGATCAGCGCCGCCCCCGGGATGTCGGCTCCCTCGCCGAAGCCGATCCCCGCCTCCCCCGCGAGCAGCCGCGTCGCCAAGACCGCCGTGACGATGCCGATCGGAACGTTGATGAAGAAGATCCAATGCCAGTTGATCGACTGGGTCAATACTCCACCCGCCAGCAGCCCCACCGAGCCGCCCGCGGAGGCGACGAAGCCGTATACCCCGATCGCCTTGGCCCGCTCCCGGGGCTCGGGGAACATGGTGACGATCATGCCGAGGATCACCGCCGAGGTCATCGCGCCGCCGACCCCCTGGACGAACCGCGCCGCCACGAGCATCCCCTGGCTCTGCGCCACCCCGCACACCAGCGAGGCCACCGTGAAGATGCCGAGGCCCGCCATGAACACCCGCTTGCGCCCAAGGATGTCCCCGAAGCGCCCCGCCAGCAGCAGCAGGCCGCCGAAGGAGATCAGGTAGGCGTTCACCACCCACGCGAGGCTCGCCTGGGAGAAGCCGAGCTGGCGCTGGATCGAGGGCAGCGCCACGTTCACCACGGTGACGTCGAGCACGATCATCAGCATCCCCACGCAGAGCACGTAAAGGGCGATCCAGCGGTTGCGGTCGGACAGGTTCCTGTCAGTCATCGTGCGGATTCTCACTTTCTCCCGGCATCCGATCCGATGCTCAGGTCGTCGCCCTCGACCTTAGCGGGTGCTTGAAGGCCATCCCCGGTCCTCTTGCCCCGCCCTCGATCCGTACTCGCCGACCCATCCCGGACCCCCTTGTGGGGTCCTTCTCCAAACATCAGAACCCCCGTCTCTGAGCCATCGCGCGGCCTGCGGCTCGGAGCACCGATCGCTTCCTCCGGTGCCCTCCTGTTCCTCGCTTCGCCGCGCCGATTTGGGGGGCGCACGGCATCCGTCGGCTGGGACCGTTACGATCGTTCCACCACTGTCAATGACATCGCATTTACAAGCCGGTAGCGGAATGGCCCCATTTTTCAGTCAAGTAAGCAGCTCAAATTCGACCTATAGGAATATGGGTCGTCCGCTCGAAAGCTCGGTTGGGGCGAGTGGGAGACGCTCCTCGACATCCAGGCGTCAACCCATGAACCTGTGCGGACAGCACAAAGGGGGCCACCGGCGCCGCCCAGTGGTGCCGGAGCCCCCGTCGGGCGCCGTGACGCGGATGCGCCACAGCACCCACCGTACCGTCCAACAGTGAAAAGACTGATTAGGTGGGATGAAGATGGCTTCAAAGGATAAGACGCGTTCAACAGTCCAGCGGCTGCGTGCGGCCCCCCTGCGCCCAGGTCCCAATGGGCTCCCCCGTGGCCAGGTGTCCGAGATCCAGCGCAGCCGCATGCTCACGGCCGCGGTGGAAGCAGTTCAAGAGGTGGGCTACTCGCGCCTGACGGTCGCCCAGGTGATCGCCCGCGCACGGGTCTCCCGCAAGACGTTCTACGACCTCTTCGAGGATCGCGAGGACTGCTTCCTCGCCGCCTTCGACCAGGCGGTCGACCAGGTGAGCGCGCTCGTCGGCGAAGCCTACGAGCAGGAGTCCAACTGGCGCGACGGCGTGCGCGCCGGTCTGCTCGCGGCGCTGCGCTTCATGGATGAGGAGCCCGGCCTTGCGCGCATCTGCATCGTCGAGGCTCTCGGAGCGGGCCCCCGTGTGCTCAAGCGGCGCACCCAGATCCTCGCGCGCCTGAAGAAGGTGATCGACCAGGGGCGTTCGAGCCCCGGCGCCCGCGTGGCGCGTGCCACCGAGGAATCCCCCGACGTCACCGCCGAAGGGGTGATCGGAGCCGTGTTCGCGGTGCTGCACACCCGCGTGCTGGCGCGCGGCAGGGAACCGTTCGGATCGCTCCTGGGGCCCCTGATGAGCATGATCGTGCTCCCCTACCTCGGCGCCCGCGCCGCCAGCGCGGAGCTCACCCGCAAGCCACCCCCGCCACTCAAGCGCAAACGACCCCCCCGGCGCTCTGTGAAAGATCCCCTTGAGGGCCTCGACATGCGCCTCACCTACCGAACCGTTCGCGTGCTCACCTTCATCGGCGAGAACCCCGGTGCCAGCAACCGCGAGATCGCCGAAGGCGCAGGCATCGCCGACCAGGGCCAGATCTCCAAGTTGCTCACCCGCCTCGAGCGCCTGGAGCTCGTGCACAACACCGGGGAAGGCCAGATCAGGGGGGCCTCGAATGAGTGGTTTCTCACCGACCGCGGAGCCCAGGTCGAGCACGCCACCAGGCCGCGCTGAGGCGCGCCCGCCCGAGCCCGGAGGCGCCCGCGATCAGCTTGCGCTGAGGGCATGCCTCCTCGATCCGTCGCTCGACATCCTTTTGCGCTGTGGGCACACCCCCGATCTGTCATTCGATCGTTTGCGCTGAGGAGACACCGCCCCGATCGGTCACGCGACCGTCTTGCGCTGGGGGCACACCTTCTCGATCCGTCGTGCGATCGTCTTGCGCTGCGGGCACACCTTCTCGATTCCGCTAGGGCACACCTTCTCGATCCTCTACCTTGAGAGGGGAGACATGGCAGCAACCAGACACCCGGGTGAAGCCGAGCGGTTCGCGGCGCTCCTCCACGAGGTTGAGGAGCTGCGTAGGGCCGTCGAGGTGAAGGATCTGCTGATCTCCGCCAGCGCCGCCTTCGACGCCTCCCTGGACCCCTTGCAGACGATGCGTACGATCGCGGACACGGCGGTGCCGCGGCTGGCGGACATGTGCGTGATCGACCTGGTACGCGAGGACGGCACGATTGGGGATTCCGTGGTCGCCGCCCGCGACGGGGAGGTGGGGCGGCGCCTGGAGGAGCTGCGCGCGCGGGAGCCCCTGCACGTCTCGGGCGCCCACCCGGTGGCCCGCGCGCTGCGTTCGGGAGAGCCGGTGTGGGTGCATGACCTCACCGACCCCGCCACGCTCGACGAGGCGGCCCAGAGCGAAGAGCACATGCGCTTCATGCGTGGCGTGGGCTACCGCGCGGGGATCGTGATCAAGCTCACCGCCCGCGGGCACGTGCTGGGGGCGCTCTCCTTCCTGCGGGTCAGCGAGGACCGCGACTTCGACCCCGAGCATCTCCCGCTGATGCAAGACCTCGCCAACCGGGCCGCGATGGCCCTGGACAACGCGAACCTGTACGCCGAACGCACCCACGTGGCGCGCATCCTGCAGCGTGGCCTGCTTCCCGACGCGCTGCCCGAGGTGGCGGGGCTGCAGCTGGCCTCCGCGTATCACCCCGTGGGGGAGGGCAACGAGGTGGGAGGAGACTTCTACGACGTCTTCGAGGTGCCCTCGGGGTGCTGGCTGGTGGTGGGAGACGTGTGCGGCAAGGGCGTCGAGGCGGCCGCGGTGACAGCGTTGGTGCGTCACAGCATCCGCGCCCTTGCTCTGCATGAGGGCAGCCCGGCGGAGGTGCTGCGGTACGTCAACGAGGCGATGCTCAGCCACGAGCTGGCTGGGCGCTTCGCAACGGTGGTGCTGGTTCGCCTCGACCTCTCCTCGGGGGCGTCGGTGGGCGCCACGATCGCCGGTGCGGGGCACCCCCCGCCGGTGGTGCTCGACGCGGACGGTCGTGCGTGGTGCCCCGAGGTCACCGGGACCCTCCTGGGGGTGCACCGCCAGGCGCGCTCCCGCGACGTGATGGTGACGCTCCAACCGGGCGCCAGTGTAGTTCTCTTCACCGATGGCCTCACCGAGGCCGGTGCCCCCCGCGGGGGGATCGAGGCCGAGGAGATTTGCCGCCACCTCGCGCACGATGGCTCGGCTACCCAGAGTGGTACGGCGGCCCACAGCGGTTCGGTGGCTCAGAGTGGTTTGGCTGGCCATGGTGGTTTGGCTGCTCGTGGTGGTTCGATGGCCGGGGGCGGCTCGGCCGTGCCGCGGGAGCTTGTGCGGCGCCTGGAGGAGCTTGCGCGCGAGCGCAGCGCAGGTCCGCTGCGCGACGACATTGCGATTGTCGCCGCCCGCGTCTTACCCCGCTGATGGTCGATATATAAAAAATCGAAGTCCGTCTAACGATCGTTATACGGTTACTGAAAAGATGATGTTCATCTCGAGGCCCGCGGTTCGTGCCCGCGCTGCCAGCTGAGGTCTGTATATAAAAAATCGAGTCGCGTATAACCAACGTCAGACGCGGTCTGAAAAGACGATGTTCACCTGAACGGCCCCTGGCTCGCCGTCCGGCTGATCGTTTGGGGATCGCCTGTCACACGCCCGAGGACGCCCCGTCCCGCCGCCCGTGCGGTGGTCGGAATACAGAGACAAGGTGCTTGCGCGGGTATTGCTGTGGAGACTGCTCGGATTCGCTGCCTTCCTGCTGGGGGCGGTGGTGGTCGTGTGGCTGCTCCACGGTAGTCTCGGAGCGGCGCTGCGTGGTCACCATGTGGCGCCCACGGTGGCTTCTCCTCGAGCGGGCTGGGTAGGTACGGCCGAGTCGCTCGCGGCATTGCTCGCGGCTTCGTTCGCTGCGCTGGCCCTGCTCTGCGCGCTGCTCCTGCTCGCGGTGCGCTGGCGGGCGCGAGGGCAACGGCGGTACGTGCGCCTGCGGGTGGAGCCATACCGCACGGACCGCACGAGCGTGGAGGGGATCGTGGCGATGTTCGAGTCGCTGCACAAGCGCGTGCAGCGACGCTGGTGGAGGCGCCTGCTGCGCGGCCAGCCCTCGGTGTCGCTGGAGGTGCACCACGTCCACGCGGCCGATGGGAGCGCGCGTGCGCTGCTCGCCCTCACCTGCCCTTTTGATTTGGAGAAGATGGTCGGTGCGGCCGTGCGCAGCGCCTATCCCAATTGCAGGGTGACGCTGCCGTGTGAGCGCAGGGTGGCGCTGCCCAGCGAGCGTCTCAACCAGGGCTCGGTCTCCGCTGGCTCAATCTCCGCTGGCTTGGTCTCCGCTGGCTTGGTCTCCGCTGGCTCGGTCTCCGCAGGCTTGATTTCTGAGAGCTCGATCTCCGCTCGCTCCCTGGCGCTGTTGCGCCTGAAAAAGCACGCAGAGTTCATCAGGCGGGTCAAGCAGCTGGATCGCTACGAGCTCGCGCGGGAGCCCCCCATGGACCGACTCCTGAACGCAATGGGAGCCTGCGGGGAGGACGCGTTCGTGCAACTCGCGCTGACCCCCACTCCGGCCCTGTTCGAACGGTACGCCAGATGGCGCTACCGCCATCATGAGAACCGCCTCTCGCGCGAGCGCCGGGAGCACGTGTTCACCCGCGACCGCTCGCTGGTCGAGGAGGTTGAGCTGCGGGGAGGCTTGGCGGTGCAGCACCGCCCGCTCTACTTCGTGGATGTCCGCGTGGGGGCGCCCTCGCGGGCGGCGTGCGAGCGGATCGCCTCGGAGCTGCGCGCGGAGGGCGCGGAGAACCGCTTGGTGGAGCGGGGGACGGCGGTGCGCCACGGCCTGCTGGGCCTCTACGCGAGGCGGGTGGCGCGCGGAGAGGGCAACCCATGGCCGCCTGTGCGCAAGGGGGTGTTCGCATCCACCGAGCTGGCCGCGCTGTGGCACCTGCCCTCGGTCGACTACGCCGCTGTGCCGTTCGCCCGCGGGTCGCTGCCCCTGGCCCCCGCGCCCCCCGCGATCATGCGCCCCCGCGCAGGAGCGGGGCTGCTGCGCGACGCGCTGGGGCCGGTTGCGATCCACCCCGAGATGCGCCGCCAGAACACCGCGGTCCCGGGGGCGGTGGAGCAGGGCAAGTCCAGCTACCTGGTGGCAACGGTCGCCGAGGACCTGCGCCGGGAGCGCTGCGCGGTGATCGTGCTCGACCCCAAGGGCGACGCGGCGGAGGCCGCGGTGAGTCTCGTGGCGCCCGGGCGCACGTGCACGCTGCTCGACTTCTCCCATCCCACCTGCGGCTTCAACCCGCTCGCGGTGCACGCCCCGGCGGACGTAATCGCCGACTACGTGGTGGGCGCGTTGAAGCACCTTTTCACCGATTCCGACATCCGCGCCTCATCGGATCGCTACCTGCGCAACGCGATCATCGCGGTGCTCGCCCACGATCCCGGGTCGAGCCTGTGGGACGCGGCGCGGCTGCTGTCGGTTGGGGAGGAGGGCTACGCCTACCGCGCCCGCGTGGGGGCCCATGTGCGCACGCTGCCGGAGTTCAAGGAGATCGCGCAGTTCTTCACCGCCGAGCTTACGGCGCAGCTGGCGGACTCGCGCAGCACGACCACGGCCAAGCTGGACGCGCCGGTGAACAAGCTGGCCCGCCTGCTCAACTCGCCCTCGATCAAGCGGGTGCTGCTCAACGACTCGCTCACGGTGGACTTCGACCGGATGATCTCAGGCCACGAGGTGCTCGTGGTGAAGGGCGCGCTGGGGAGCATGGGGGCGGGCAACACGTCGGTGCTGATGCAGCTACTGGTGGGGATGCTCGACGCCGCGCT
>Ga0210408_10002756_pt1 | contig 16778 bp, 11 predicted proteins | sample IncBWH4MmetaG_FD_155471 | JGI IMG/M metagenome (GOLD analysis project Ga0210408, IMG submission 155471) | Forest soil microbial communities from Barre Woods Harvard Forest LTER site, Petersham, Massachusetts, United States - Inc-BW-H-4-M | ecosystem: Environmental > Terrestrial > Soil >...
CCGCTCCCCGAGGCGCGTTGCTTGCGCTCTCTTGACGCGGGTTGTGCGAATGACGCGTGGGCTATTACACTGACTCTATGCGTCAGGAACCAGCTGCGCCGGCTATGGATGACTCACTTGAGGCACGGCTGCAAGCCACTCTTAATGTGATTCCCGCGAACGTGTGGTACGCGGCGCCGACCGGCGCGCTCACCTTCGTGAATAAGCGGGCCGCCGATTACATGGGTCTGCCGAAGGATCATCCCCTCAGGCACGGGATAAACACGGGCGCCGCCTGGGACTCCCATATCCCGCTGGTACATCCGGACGATCACGACGAGGCGCGCAGATCATGGTCAACCACTCTCAGAACCAGCACCGCAGGCCAGAACACCCTCCGAGTACGCAACGCTCAAGGAGAATATCGCTGGCGTATCAGCCGCGTCGAACCTCTCCGGGCGAGCGATGGAACATTGCTCTATTGGATCGGCATTAATTTCGACATCGAAGAGCTCAAGCGAGCGGAGTTCTATCTTGCCGAGGCGCAGCGGCTTGCGCACGCCGGTAGCTGGGCATTCGGCGATGCCGGTTTCGAGAATTGGTCTTCCGAGTTGCTCGAGATCCATGGCCTGAAGCCCGGCCGCAAAGCCCCGAGCATTCCCGAATACTTGTCGCTCGTGCATCTGGAAGACCGGGAGTTCGTGGCGCAACACATCCAAAAGATGCTCGCCGAGCACACCCCATTCGACTTCACGAAGCGAATCGTACGTCCGGACGGCGCGGTCCGCCATGTTCGCTGTGTCGGCACGCCGGGGCTCAACGGTCGTGGGTTTGTGGGAACAGGGATAGACGTGACCGATCAGGAGGAATTGACGCAGGCACTGCGCAAGAGCGAGGAGGCGCTCCGTCTGGTTGTTAACGGCATCGGCGCTCTGGTCACGACGTACACAGCCGACGGCGAACTCGAGTTCGTCAACCAGCAAGTTCTAGACTTCTTCGGAATGACTCTGGACGAATTGAAGGACTGGCGTAACAACGGCAACATTCATCCGGATGATCTCGATCGCGTAGTTGCGTCTTGGACGCACTCTCTCGCCACAGGGCAGCCGTACGACGATGTCCACCGTTATCGCCGCGCCGACGGCACATACCGATGGTTTATCGCGTGTGGGCGCCCTTCGCGTGATGGCGAGGGCCGCATCCTCCGCTGGTACGTGCTGCTGACCGACATCGATGAAAGTCAGAAGGCGAAAGAAAAGCTCGAGGAACAGGAGAAGGAGCTGCGGCAGGTACTGGACTTAGCGCCACAACTGGTATCGGTGAACGAAGGACCCGACCAGAAGCGCCTTTACGCGAACCGCGGGTTGCTCGATTATCTCGGTACCACTCTCGATGAATGGCGGCAACGTAGCGCTGGATCTGACGCGCACCCAGACGATCTGAAACGTCTGAGCGCTTATATAGCGCGCTCAAGGTCGGCTGGTGCCCCTTTTGAAATGGAGACGCGCATCCGCAAAGGCGATGGAACCTACCGCTGGTTTCTGAGCCGCTTCAACCCGATGCGCGACGACAAGGGAAACATCAGACGTTGGTATGTTGCGAATACTGACATAGACGATCGCAAGAGATCCCAGGAGAGGCTGCAAGAGGAGAACGTCGCCCTACGAGAGGAGATCGACAAGACCTCGATGTTCGAGGAGATCGTCGGTACTTCGCCCGCGCTGACCGCCGTGCTTTCGCGCGTATCCAAGGTGGCCGGCGTCGATTCGACGGTTCTTATTACCGGCGAAACCGGCACCGGCAAGGAACTCATCGCCCGCGCCATCCACAGGCGATCCGGCCGTTCCGCAAAGGCCTTCGTAGCCGTGAATTGCGCCGCCATCCCGCGCGAGCTGATTGCATCAGAACTATTCGGTCACGAGAAGGGCGCTTTCACGGGGGCCGTCCAGCGGCGTATCGGCCGCTTCGAGCTGGCCAATGGCGGGACCCTGTTTCTCGACGAGGTGGGTGAATTGTCGCCCGACACGCAGGTCGCGCTGCTCAGGGTCCTGCAAGAACGGGAACTCGAGCGCGTGGGCGGAAGAGAGGCTATCCGCGTGGACGTTCGAGTCATCGCCGCCACGAATCGTGATTTGATCGATGCCGTGGCGAATGGGGCTTTTCGACAGGACCTCTTTTATCGGCTGAACGTCTTTCCGCTGGAGATGCCCTCGTTGAGGGAACGCAAACCGGACATTCCCGTGCTCGTGGAGTACTTCATTCATCGCTACGGGCGTCAGGCGGGCAAGACGTTCCGGCGCGTCAACAGGCGAACACTTGATCTCCTTCAGGCGTATTCTTGGCCGGGGAACGTGCGCGAGTTGCAAAACGTGATCGAGCGCTCAGTGGTGGTCTGCGACAGCGACGAATTCACGGTGGACGAGAGTTGGCTGTCCGCAAGAGTCACGGTCAAAGGCCCGCACGTGCTGCCGAGTACGCTGGCTGCTCACGAGAAGGCGCTCATCGAGGGGGCGCTGCGTGCGAGCGGCGGACGGGTGTTCGGACCGGCGGGAGCGGCGGCACGTCTTGGGATTCCTCGTTCGACACTCGAATCGCGAATTCGAGCGCTCAAGATCAACAAGAGACGCTTCCGACAGCGCCCCGCCAAGATCAGCCAGTAGCCTTTTGTCCAGTTTCTCGCCAATGGCGAGATCTCGCCAAGACGGTGACTCGCCAAAGCATTTAAATTCAACGACTTAATGCTGGCTCAAGAATTGCACCGTCCGGTGCAGGAGCGGCAAACATCCATGCTGAAAGTCCAACGCACGGCGAACGGCGGCGTCGTCTTCGCACTCAGCGGCCGGCTCGAAGCCGACGGCTTGCGCGAGCTATCTACTTTGCTGGCGCTCGAGTCTTCGGGGCGGCCCGTCACGCTGGAACTTCAAGATCTGCTGCTGGTGGATCGTGACGCCGTCGAGTTCCTACGGGCATGCGAGGTGAAGGGCATCGTGCTTCGCAACTGTCCGCAGTATATCCGCATCTGGATGGCGAGCGATGGACGGAGCCGAGCGGAGACTGGAGGCATATGAAGAACGACGAAAGAGGAACGTTCGACTACCCCACTCATAATGGTCACGAGAGGAATGCGTATACAAGCATGCTGATCTCACCCGAAACGCCGGTGCAGGAGGTGTTCACACATGAGTTGTCGGTCGTAGCGGCGCACCTCGTCGAAGCTGCATGCAAAGCTCGCGACGGTGACCGCGAGGCGACGAGGGCGCACATTGCCCATGCAGTCGCGCTACTGCGCGGAAAACCGAGCCTCGGTCCGAGGGGTATCCATGTGCTGTCGAATCCAGAGACACGCGTCGCACGCGGAGGTCTCCCGGCGTGGCAGACGCGCAGAGTCTTCGCTCACGTGGAAGCCAATCTTTGCGGAAGGATTCACATTCGAGAGCTCGCGCGGCTCCTCGGACTCAGCGCAAGCCACTTCTGCCGCGCATTCAAATGCACGTTTGGTGTTTCGCCGCGCGACTATGTGCTGCGCCGGCGCATCGAGGTAGCCCAGGGACTGATGTTGACGACCTCCGAGCCCCTCAGCTCGATTGCAGTCAGGTGCGGCATGTGCGATCAGCCGCACTTCACGCGCTCTTTCCATCGCATAGTCGGCGAGACGCCGCACACGTGGCGCCGCGCTCGGCGAGGCGCGCTGGAATAGACTGACCTTGCTTTCGCGCCTCTCGGCGAGGAAGCACCGATGGCATCCAGCGACTGCGCTTCCGCCCTCAATTTTCCGATGCTTTGATCATGGCGCGCTTTCCCCGTAAGAAAGGGCAAGAACAGTCTCGAGCAAAACGTTTGCGCCCAGCACCAAGTGTTCGGGCTCGGTATGTTCGGCCGGGTTGTGGCTCACGCCTTTTACGCTTGGAACAAAAATCATCGCCGCCGGACAGATTCGCGCCATCATCTGAGCGTCGTGGCCCGCTCCGGAAGTCATTCGCCGAATTGGTTGGCCCAACTCTCGCGCGCTCGTTTCAATCGTTCTCACGATTTCAGGGTCGAAGGTCACGGGCAAAGTGCGCGCCAGCTGCTTGCGCTCGATGGAAACCCCTTCCTCGAGCGCGAGGACTTGCAGGTAGTCGATGAGATGCCCCTCCGCCTCTTTCAACTGGTGTTCCTCGGGATTCCTCAGATCCACGGTAACGACGGCCTTTCTCGGCACCACATTGATGAGGCCAGGCTCCAAATGGATGCTGCCCACTGTGGCCAGTTGTTGCCCACCCATGCGCAAGGCCAGCTGGCGCGCGAAGCCTACTATCTTCATTGCTGTGTGCGCGGCGTCACGCCGCGCGGACATCGGCGTCGTTCCGGCATGATTGGCTTGGCCGTGGATCGTGATCTCCTGCCATGAAATACCTTGCAGGTTTTCCACAGCGCCCAACGGGACGCCTTCGCGATCGAGAATGGGGCCTTGTTCGATATGCAGTTCGACATAGGCCTGCGGCACCAGTGAGCCGCAACGAAGCTTCCCGGCATAGCCAATCCGTTCGAGTTCGTCGCCGAGCATCACTCCCTCGCGGTCTTCGCTGCGAAGGGCGGTCGAAAGGTCGAGCCCGCCGCTATGGACCAGGGACCCCATCATGTCGGGCTGGAACCTGACGCCCTCTTCGTTCGTAAACGACGCGATCACCAGAGGGTGCGGCGGCACCATGCCGTGCCGCTTGAGCGCGCGAATGACCTCCAGACCTGCGATCACGCCATACGGGCCGTCGAACTTTCCGCCGGTTGAAACGGTATCAATATGCGAGCCCACCATGATCGGCTTGGCGTTGCCTTGCCCACAGTAGGTGCCGAAGATATTTCCAATCTGATCCACGCCGATTTCCAGATCCAGCTCGCGCATCCATTTGACCAGAAGATCGCGGCCCCATCGATCGGCGTCGGTCAGCGCAATGCGGCAGCAGCTTCCGTCCGGTTGACGATTGATCTGCGCGAGTTCCTCGAGGGCGCCTAATAAACCGTCCTTATCAATGGAGAGATTTATGCACGCCATCTTGCGATCGCGACCGCTGTAACGAGATTCGCGCCCATGAGATGTTTATAGTGCAGAGGTGCGCGTCTCGGCGTCAAGGCCGATCTTGCGAATTCACGGTGCAGGTGAGGTGCGATAAATCATAGCGCACGGCCGTGTGGGCCCTGATTGCAACTCACGTAAATATTTTCACCTCGCGCATCCAAGCGGGGTTTCTACTCGTAAGGAGGGAAGGAAATCACGTTTACATCGGCCACGGCCAATGAACGACAATAGGATGACGATATCCGCTGCGCGGCGCTCGGTCGGAAGCGTGCTGATATTGTACGCCGCATCGACATCGATAACAGGCGCGGCGCTTGCGGCAGGCACGGATTCCGCGGATGCGGCGAACCCGGTTGAAGAAATCACAGTCACCGCCGGACGGCGGGGACTTATCGGAGAGGCTTCGACGGCAAGCGAAGGGGTCGTCGCGGATTCACAGATTCAGCTCACACCGCAGTACCGTCCCGGTCAATTGCTGGAAACAGTACCGGGTTTGATCGTCACGTCGCATAGCGGCGAGGGCAAAGCGAATCAGTATTTGATGCGCGGGTACAACTTGGATCACGGCACGGACCTCGAAACCTACGTTGACGCAATGTCCATCAACCAGCCGACCCATGCGCACGGTCAGGGTTATACCGATCTGAATTTCCTGATCCCGGAGCTCGCCGATGAACTCACCTATACCAAAGGACCTTATTACGCCAACGTGGGCGACTTCGGCGCAGTGGGCTCCGTGAACGTCAAATATCGCGACACGATTTCCGATCAATTGTCCGCGACCGTCGGCACACGGGGATTTCAGCGCATTTTCACTTCGGGCGCGGAAACGATAGGCGATCGACATATTTTGGCCGCCGTGGAAGCGCAGCATTACGACGGTCCCTTCGTGACGCCCGATGATGCGCGCAAGGAGAATGTAGTCCTGCGCTACAGCGGCGGCGATGAGCGCAATGGTTATTCCGTGACGGGCATGTTGTACCATCAGCTGTGGACCAACACCACGGACATTCCGGTCCGCTCCATTGCCGAGGGCCGGGTCCCCGATCGCTTCGGCACGCTCAATCCGACCGACGGCGGTCGTGCGTGGCGCGCGAGCCTTTCATCGATCTATCGTGCGACGGTCGGCGGCGGTCAATTCTCTGCCAGTTCGTTCTTCATCGACAACCAACTGCATTTGTGGAACGATTTCACACACTATCTGGCCGATCCCATTCACGGCGATCAAGAAGACCAGTTCGAGAATCGCCGTGCCTTCGGCGGTCGGGCAAATTACAGTCTGCCGATCGCGTTGGGCGCGATCGATAATGAGATTTCCGTCGGTGTGCTCGCACGTTACGATTCGCTGTACGTTGGGCGCCTGCCGAGCGAGGACCGGGTGCCCCTGGCGGCGACGGATGATGTGCCGTCCTATTCCAATGAAGATCGGGTGTATCTGTTCGCCGGCGCAGCCTATGTGCAAGCAATAACCCGCTGGACTTCCAAGCTTCGCAGCGTGCTCGGATTTCGCGAGGACTATCAGCATGGCACCGACATTGACTATCTCGCGGCATTGCACGAGACGGCTGGATATACCCATGGCGGCACGGCCCAGCAACCGCTCCTTCAACCCAAAGGGAGCCTCATCTACACGCCGACCGACACCTGGGAGTTCTACTTGAGCGCCGGCACCGGCTTTCACAGTGCGGATCTGCGCGGGGTGAATCAGGATACGAGCGTGGACTTGGGAGTGCCCCATACACCGCTGCTCGCCAGGCAGGAAGGCCAGGAGGTGGGCATGCGCGCGACGCCTCGGCCCAATCTCGCCTTCACATTCGCCGCCTTCAACCTCTGGCAGCAATCCGAGACCATCCTTAACCCCGACGTGGGCCAGGACATTGCCGGCCCCCCGAGCCGCCGCTACGGCTATGAGATCAACTTAACCTACCAGATCAATCGTTGGCTCGAATTCTATGGCAGCTACTCAGGCGACCACACGCGATTCACCCATCCCTTCGACGACGGCACCGGGCATTTGGGCCGCTATATCACCGATGCGCCGGTCGCGACCGGCGCACTTTCTCTGTATGTGACGAATCTGGGGCCTTGGAGCGGTGCTCTGAACTATCGCTATCTTGGGAACTACCCACTGTCCTCTGGGCCGTGCGTCAATTCCGCCGCCGTGCACGACTTCCCGCGCGTTGCGACCGAGTGCGCCAACGCCCCCACGGCGCTTGGCCAGATCGATGCTAAGGGCTTCAGCGAATTGAACCTCGACGTCCACTACGCCTTCTCGTCGGGCTGGAACGCCTCTGTCGGCATCTATAATCTCCTCAACACCCACGCCGCCGCGGCGCAGTTCTGGTACGTCGATCGGCTTCAAAACGAGATCGGCACCTACCCGGACGGGCGCGCCGATGTCCACCAACATCCGCTCGAACCCATCGTGGCGCGCTTTACAATGACCAAACAATTCGGGCTCTGACGCCGCGGAACGCAAACTCCTCTGAAAACACGCGCGACGGGCTGCATCCAATCGGCAGGGACGCACGTATTAAGCGAAGTACCGCACCAACTTCGTTCGCCAATACCTAAGGGAGTTTACATGAGTAGTGGTATCGGCCCGCCCGCCACGCGGCGGGGCCGGCTCTTCACCCTCATCGCGGTCGCGCTGTTGTACGCCGTTGGGCCCACAGCACATGCCGGCCCGTACATACCGCGCAGCGACAGCACGGTGCTGGCCGAATTGCCCACCGGCACTCACCATGCCGATGTGTCGGCGCGACATTTGGCCGGTAGTCGAGTCGATGTGGCGATCCCCTTGGCTCGACTCTATATTCAGCAGTCCCGCTTGAGCGGCGATCTGCGTTATCTCGGCTATGCGCAAGCCGTGCTCGCGCCATGGGTCAAACAAAATCCCCCCGTGGCTGATGTGTTGGTGCTGCAGGCAACGCTGCAACAAAGTCGTCACGAATTCAGTGCCTCGCTCGCCACGCTCGAACGCGCGCTGACCGCGCGTCCCAAGGACGCCCAGGCACTGCTGATCCAAGCGACGGTCCTGCGAGTGCTGGGACGCTACCCGGAGGCCTACGCTGCCTGCGAGCAATTTGCAGGCGTGGTCGAGCCCAGGCTTGGCGCGCTTTGCATTCAAGGTCTGCGCGGCCTGAACGGCCACTTGTACTCGGCCTACACGGCGCTATCGCAAGTGTCATCGCAAGGATGGCCCAGCTCCGAAAAGTCCTGGCTGTACTCCGAATTGGGTGAAATGGCGGTCCGTCTTGGGCGGGACGCCGATGCGCAGCGCTGGTTTCAAGAGGATTTGACCCTGGTACCCGCGGATTTCTATGTGCGCGCGGCCTATGCGGATTTATTGCTGCGACAGGGCCGGCCCGGCGAGGCGCTGACGCTCCTGCAGGGACAGGAGAGTTTCGAACCACTATTGCTGCGGATCGCCATCGCGCAACGCCAACTGCACGACCCGCAACAAGCGCAAAGCAGCGCTCGGCTGCAGGCGGCATTTGCCGCTGAGGAGCAGCGCGGGGAGGCCGTGCACCGGCGCGAGCAGGCGAGGTTTCTGCTCGAGGTCGAGGATCAACCAAACTCGAGCTTAGCCGCGGCACTCGAGAACTGGGCGGTGCAGCGTGAGCCCGACGATGTGCTGGTGCTCGTGAATGCGGCAAAAGCCGCCGGCAATCCCGTGGCTGCACAGCCGGCGCTCGAGTTCGTGCGTGCTCAGGGCATGAGCGACGTGCGCGTGAACGCGGTCTCAACAGTCTCCGTGACCTCACGATGAACATGCTGCGCGAACGGTGGTGTGTGGCGGCATTGCTGCTGGCAGGTCCTCTGGCCCACGCGCACATTGCCAGTAACGGCTTCCTGACACTGCAGGTCAACCGCTCAGAAATATCCGGCGCATTGGAACTCGCGATTCGCGACGGCGAGCTCGCGGTCGGCCTGGATCACGACCGTGACGGCAAAGTCACTTGGGGCGAGCTGAAGGCCAGTCAGACGGCACTGCAGACTTATGTGCTCGGACATCTTCGTCTGCTCGGCGCCGAAACGTGCACGATGCAATTTGGCCCGGTTCAAGTCAATGAGCGCGTCGATGGCAATTATCTGTGGCTGCCGATCAGCGCCACCTGCGGCAGCGTGCTCAGGCGTCTGTCCATCGACTACAGAGTGCTGGAGGCGGAAGATCCCTCGCATCGTGGTCTGCTCAGCTTGAGCGCGAACGGCGTCACTCAGACCGCCGTCTTGGGCGCCGCCTCGGACGTGCGTGTCTTCGAACTCGACCATCCCTCGCCTTGGTCGGCATTCATCGAGTATCTGCACGCCGGAGTCTGGCATATCTGGAGCGGCATCGATCACCTGTTGTTTCTGTTGTCTTTGCTGTTGCCCGCGGTTCTGGTGCGCCGGGAGAGCCGGTGGGAAGCGGTGCCCATCGCGGTTCCGGCCTTTGCCAACATCGTCAAGGTCGTCACCGCTTTTACGCTGGCGCACTCCATTACCCTGTCGTTGGCCGCATTCGACGTGATCCGCCTGCCCGGACGTCTTACCGAGTCGGTCATCGCGGCTTCCATCATCGTTGCCGCGCTCAACAATGTTTTCCCGCGCGTCACGGAGGGGCGTTGGCGCATTGCGTTCGCGTTCGGCCTGTTGCACGGCTTCGGCTTCGCCTCGGTACTGGCGGAAATGGGTTTGCCCAAGGGCGCGCGGCTGGTATCCCTGGTAGGCTTCAATCTGGGTGTCGAAACGGGGCAGCTCGCCGTGGTACTCGCCGTCATGCCGTTGGCCTACCTGCTGCGCTCCACGACGTTTTACCGTCGTGGCGTCATGCCGTGGGGTTCTTCGGCGATTGCCGGCTTGGCACTGGTTTGGTTTCTGCAGCGCGCGCTAGGCTAGCCCATGAATCCTGCCGCGGAATCCCCAACCGAGTTCGATGAGCAGCTTGAGAGGCTGCTGGATCGCTGCGCGGCAGCGGATTCGCGGGCCCTGCAGCGTCTGTACGCGCTCGTATCGCCCATGCTGTTTGCGTGCATCACCCGTATCGTGCGGCGCCGCGCGCTCGCCGAGGAGGCCTTGCAGGACGTGTTCATCAGTATCTGGCAGCAAGCCGGTCAATTCACCGCCACACGTGGCCGACCGATGGCGTGGATGATGTCGATTGCACGCTACCGCGCGATAGATCTGCAGCGGCGCGAGCGCCTCGCGCCGACCTTGGTGGCGCAGCCGGAGGAGTACCGCACACTCGACGCCGAGCCCGAATCGGAAAGCAGTTCCGCGGCTTGGCTGCCGTCCGCCGAATTGATGAAGCGCTGTCTGGCCCTCCTGTCGCACCAGCAGGCGCGCTGCCTCGAGCTGGCCTACGTCGACGGCAACTCTCATGAGGAGATCGCACGCCTCATCGGCAGTCCGCTCGGAACGGTGAAGAGCTGGATCCGCCGCGCATTGCGCAGTCTGCGGCAGTGTCTGGAGTCGTGACATGACCCCGGAAAACCGCGAAGTCGTCGATCGTCTCGCCTCCGAATACGCGCTGGGGACTTTACGAGGTCCGGCCCGCCGCCGATTCGAGCGCTGGCGCGCGAGCACAGCATTCGTCGATCAGCGCTGCCGTTTCTGGGAGGAGCAGCTCATGGACTTGGCAAAAGACCTCAAGCCCGTGCAGCCTCCGGCGCACGTCTGGCCGGCTATCCAGCGTCGATTGAACCTCACGACTCGACAAGCTGCGCTGCGACGGATACGGTCATTCGCACTGGCGGCGAGCGTGGTGCTCGTGGTCGGTGCGGCGGCGCTCCTGTATTGGCGCAGCCTGCCGGCCATCCGTCCCACGGCTGTGGCAACGATCTCCGCCAAGTCCGGAGAACACCTCTGGGAATTGGAAGTGCTCGGCGCAGATCGCCTCGTGGCGCGCGCCGCAAACCTCCCCGCGCGTCCGCCGGGATTTGACTATGAACTCTGGGCTTTACCTGCGGGCGGAGCACCCGTCTCCCTCGGCGTGCTGCCCGCCGCCGGCGCTTCGAGCCGCGCCTTAACTGCGATCCAGAAGCAAGCGCTGGCGCGCTCGACCCAAGTGGCCGTCAGCATCGAACCTCTCGGCGGCTCTCCCACCGGCCAGCCGACCGGCGCCGTCCTATACGTGGCGCCTCTGCACACGCCTTCCTAAGACTCCAAGGCTCGCGACATCGCCAACGCCGTCGGGCGCCACGGCGAGCCCAGGATTTGGCGCGCAAGTGCATCCGGTGGGGTGTGTCGAACGTATGTCTCAAGCCCACTAATACATCGCTACAGTTCCACACATCAATCGAAGGGGATTCCAATGAATGCCAATATCTCGAGTCGTTCCGCGCTACTGACGGCGACAGCGGTGTTGCTGCCGTTGTGCGCAGTAGCATCCAGTCACCGCGAGGCGCCGTCGATTGCCGGGTCGCCGCGCGTTGATGGCACGGATTTCTACATGTTTCGCAGCTACGAGCCCGGGCGTAGCGCGTATGTCACTCTGATTGCCAACTACATTCCGTTGCAAGATCCTTACGGTGGTCCGAACTATTTCAATCTCGATCCGGAGGCTGTCTACAAGATACACATTGATAATGACGGCGATGCCGATAGTGATCTGACTTTCGAATTCAAATTCAAGACGATCGTCAAGGACTTTACGGTCAACGCGAACGGCGTGAAAACAGCGATTCCGCTGGTCCTAGCCGGCCCAATCGATGCCACCGGCGCGAATCTCAACGTGCAACAGAGCTATACGATAACGCTGACGACCCACGGCAAGCGTGAGAGGGTTCATAATGCGACGCTGGGCGGTGACGTGTTCTTCAAGCCCGCGGACAACATCGGAAACAAGACCTTTTCCGACTACGCGGACTATGCCGGACAATTTCTTTACGAGGTGAGCATACCGGGCTGTGGCGCATCAGGGCGCGTATTCGTCGGGCAACGCAAGGACGGCTTTGTCGTCAATCTCGGCGAGGTCTTCGACTTGGTGAACACCAACCCGGTCGGTCCGCGCGATGGCGAGCCCAATACGATATCCGACAAGAACGTGACTTCGCTTGCGCTGGAAGTGCCCATTGGCTGTCTGACGAATGGTAAAGATCCAGTGATCGGTGGTTGGACTACCGCCAGCTTGCCTGTGGGAGATGATTGGAGGCAGGTCTCCCGGCTCGGCATGCCGCTCGTCAACGAACTCGTGATTGGTTTGCCCGATAAGGACAAGTTCAATGCAAGTCGCCCCGTCAACGATGGGCAGTTCCTGCACTATGTCACCAATCCATACCTGCCGGTGCTGCTCAACGCCGAGTTCGGCACTGCAGCGGTCATTCCGGCTTCGCCGCGCAACGATCTGGTCGCGGCATTTCTGACCGGCGTGAAGGGGCTCAACCAACCGCTCAAGGTTACGCCCGGCGAAATGCTCCGATTGAATACGTCCATCCTGCCGACACCGCCGGCAACCCAGAATGACCTTGGGGTGCTGGGCGGCGATCTGGCAGGCTTCCCGAATGGCCGTCGCCCGTATGACGATGTGGTGGACATCACCCTGCGCGTCGCGGAAGGTGCGCTATGCGGGGCGATCGGAAATTGCGGCGCGGAGATCAGCGACCCCAACAATGGTCTGCCGTACACCGACGGCGCGCGCGCGGCCGGTCCGGATGTCGCCCACGAGCACGTCACGGGCGAAATCAAGGCAGGAGATACCTATTTGCCGGTCTTCCCGTATTTGAATACGCCGCTTCCCGGATCGCCGAACGGTCTCAATGGAGTGGTCAAATAACAGCTAGAGCGATGTCAACGCCGGCTGCGTTCGAATCGGCCTTAGGCGCCACGGCTCCCCGGAGCCGTGGTGTTTTCGCGTAGGCCACCCCCCAGGGTCTTGTAAAGTGTCACGAGATTCTCAAAGCGCTGCCGTCGTACGATTTGCAGCTGTTGCTGCGCGTCGTAAAGAGAGCGCTGAGCATCAAGCTCGCTGAGGTAGTTGTCGACGCCGCCGCGAAAGCGCATCTGTGCCAAGTGGTACGCATCCTGCAATGCGCCTACCAGTGCCTGTTGCGCCGCCAGCTGCTCGTCGAGGTAGCCACGAGCCGCGAGCGCGTCGGCCACTTCGCGGAACGCAATCTGGATCGCTTTTTCGTATTGCGCCACCGCGGTGTCACGCGCCACCTTGGCCGCCTTGAGGTTGGCCTCGTTGGCGCCTCCTGCGAACAGCGGAACACTGATTTGAGGTGCGAACGTCCACGCGAGCGTGTCGTGCTTGAATAGACCGGAAAGCTCCGTGCTGGCACTGCCTAGACTGCCCGTCAGTTCGATGGCGGGAAAAAACGCAGCGCGCGCCGCACCGATATCGGCATTGGCGGCCTTCAGCAGGTGTTCGGCAGCCAGCACATCCGGCCGTTTGACCAGAACGTCGGAGGGAATGGCCTCCTCCACCGCCGACACGACATCCGGCCGGTCGAGCCCCGCAGAAAAGTCCATGCCTTCCGGAACAGGGGTGCCGAGCAATAGCTCAAGCGCATCGCGATCCTGCGCCAGCGCGCGGGAGTACTGCGCCGAGTTTGCGCGGGCGGCGTCCACTGTTGACTCGGCTTGGCGAACAGCAAGCTGCGTGGCCGTCCCTCGTTCGAACATCTTCCGCGTCAGGTCGTAGGAATCACTCTGATTCTTCAGTGTCTGGCGTGTGATGACCAGCAACGTCTGATCGGCGAGCACCGCCAAGTAGGCATTTGCCACTTCCGCTACGAGGGCGATCTGGGCGCTGCGCCGGGTCTCTTCGAAGCTGAAATACTGCTGCAGGCCGGCGTGATTGAGGCTGCGAATCCTGCCAAAGAGATCGAGTTCAAAGTTGGTGAAGCCGATGCCCGCGGTGTAGGAACGAGAGATGATGTCCCCTTGCGCGGAACCGATTCCGGCGGGCAACGAGGCCGCAAGCACGCTGGCGGGTAGCCGCTCGGCTTGCTCCGTCGCGCTCGCCGCGATCGTCGGAAACAGGTTGGCGCGCTGGATCCGGTAGCGTGCCTGCGCAGTTTCGACGTTAAGCGCGGCGACGCGCAGGTCGCGGTTGTTGGCCAGTGCCAGAGAGATCAGCTGCTGCAGTTGCGAATCTTGGAAAAACGCTCGCCAGCCCAAGTCTTCTGCAGGTATAGCCGAAACGACGTTTTGCTCCGGCATTGCCACCGGCGCATCCGGCCGAATGTATTTCGGCTCCAGCGTGCAGGCGGAGAACGTCATCGTTCCCACGACGATCGCAGCAAACCCGTGTCTGTACTGCATTGCTCAGGTCTCCAGCGCGGGGCGCCCGAGCGCCGCGTCGTCACGGATGCGTCGGCCTTTGAACACCGAACGCACTGCAACGAAGAACACCGGCACGAAGAACACCGCCAGCACGGTGGCCGTGACCATGCCGCCGATCACGCCGGTGCCAATGGCAATGCGCCCGCCTGCACCGGCACCGGTGGCGATTGCCAATGGCAGCACGCCCAAGATGAAAGCAAACGAGGTCATGAGGATGGGGCGCAGGCGTTGCCGTGCGGCGCTGATCGTCGCCTGAACCAAACCCATCCCGTGCTCGACGTTCCCCTTCGCGAATTCGACGATGAGGATCGCGTTTTTCGCGGACAGTCCGACCGTGGTGAGGAGGCCCACCTGAAAGAACACGTCGTTGCCAAGTCCGCGTAGCAAGGTCGCGCTGACAGTACCGAGGATCCCCAAGGGCACCACCAGCATGACGGCAAACGGGATCGACCAACTCTCATAGAGCGCCGCCAAGCACAGGAACACGACGGCCAGCGAGATCGCATACAACGCCGGCGCCTGTGAGCCGGATTTCTTCTCCTCGTAGGACAGGCCCGTCCATTCGTATCCGATGCCTTTGGGGAGCTTGGTCACTGCCGCTTCCATCGCCGCCAACGCGTCGCCGCTGCTGCGGCCCGGAGCCGGGGCGCCGAGGAATTCCAACGAAGCCGTGCCGTTGTAGCGCTCCAGCTTGGGCGAACCGATGCTCCACTGTGCGGAAGAGAAGGCGGAAAACGGCGTCATCCGCCCTGCCGCATTTCGCACGTACCACTTGTCCAAGTCCTGCGGCAGCATGCGCGAAGCGGCCTCTCCCTGCACGAAGACGCGCTTGACGCGGCCGTGATCGACAAACTGATTGACGTAGGCGGAGCCCCAGCCGATACCGAGGGTTCGGCTGATATCATCGACCGACAGGCCGAGCGCGCTGGCCTTCTCCCAGTCGATGTTCACCTTGTATTGGGGCTCATCCGTCAAGCCGTTCGGCCGAAGCGAGCCGATAGCCGGGTCGCGTCGCGCAATCTGCATCAGCTGTTCGCGGGCCTTCATGAGCGCGTCGTGCCCGACGTTGCCGAAGTCCTCCAACTCGAAGTCGAAGCCGGCGGCGTTGCCGAGTTCGAGGACCGCCGGCGGCGGGAACGCGACGACGAACGCGCCGCGTATGCGCTGGAAGCGCTGGTTGGCTCGCTCGGCAAGGCCAAACACCGAATCCCGCTCGTTCGGGCGGTCCTTCCAATCCTTGAGCCGCACGAAAGCCAAGCCGGCGCTTTGCCCACGGCCACCGAAGCTGAACCCATTGACCGTGAAGACGTCGCTGACGATGGCCGCTTCATCCTTCATGAAATAGTCGCGCACTTCGTCCAGCGTTTGCTGGGTCAACTCGCTGGCCGTACCCGGAGGCTCGACCACCTGCAGGAACAGGATGCCTTGATCTTCATCCGGCAAGAACGACGTGGGTATTCGCGCGAACAGCATCCCCAAGCACACGACGATGACCAAATAGGCCAAGAGGTAGCGCCCCGTCCGGACCGTGACGCGGCTGACGCCGGACTCGTAGCCCCGATTCACGCGCGCAAAGCCTCGGTTGAACAGACCGACGAAGCCACCCTTGCGTTCGTGCCCGGCGCCCTGCGGTTTGCGCAGCAACGTGGCGCACAGGGAAGGTGTGAAGACCAGCGCCACCAGCACCGACAGCGTCATCGCCGAGACAATGGTGATGGAGAACTGCCGGTAGATCACCCCGGTCGAGCCTCCGAAGAAGGCCATCGGCAGAAACACGGCCGACAGCACCAGAGCGATGCCGACGAGCGCGCCGGTGATCTGATCCATCGACTTGCGCGTGGCCTCTTTCGGCGATAGACCTTCTTCCCCCATTACACGCTCGACATTTTCCACGACCACGATGGCATCGTCGACTAGCAGGCCGATGGCCAGCACCATGCCGAACATCGTCAGAGTGTTGATGGAGAAGCCTGCGACGGCAAGGATGCCGAAGGTGCCGAGCAGCACCACCGGCACGGCGATTGTGGGAATGAGCGTGGCGCGGAAGTTCTGCAGGAAAAGGTACATCACCAAGAACACCAGCACGATGGCCTCGAACAGCGTTTTCACCACTTCTTGGATGGAGACGCTCACGAACGGCGTGGTGTCGTAGGGGTAGACCATCTTCAGGCCGGATGGAAAGAACGGTTGCAGCCGATCCATCGTGGCACGGATCGCTCTGGCCGTATCCAGCGCGTTGGCGCCCGTGGCCAATTTGATGCCGAGACCCGACGCCGGGTGGCCGTTGTACTCGACGTAGATCGAATAGTTCTCGCCGCCCAAGGCGACGCGAGCGACGTCCTTTAAGCGAACTTGCGAGCCATTCGGGCTGACCTTGAGCAGAACCTGTGCGAACTGCTCCGCGGTTTGCAGGCGTTGTGGACCGACAATGGTGGCATTTAAGCGCTGGCCCTTCGCCGATGGCAGACCGCCC
>Ga0210408_10002758_pt1 | contig 16769 bp, 22 predicted proteins | sample IncBWH4MmetaG_FD_155471 | JGI IMG/M metagenome (GOLD analysis project Ga0210408, IMG submission 155471) | Forest soil microbial communities from Barre Woods Harvard Forest LTER site, Petersham, Massachusetts, United States - Inc-BW-H-4-M | ecosystem: Environmental > Terrestrial > Soil >...
AAGATACGGGGCGAGAAGGTGCTGTGCACGTTCGGCATTAACGCCGCACGCAAGGATTTTGGGAAACGACAGGATCGGCCCAACCTTGGTTCCCGGGTTCGGCAGGAAGGATAGAAAGCAATGGCAAATCAGCGCGACATCGCGAATGCTCGCAAGAACAGACTGGAAATTATCAAAGCGGGGTTAACCCGGCGCGATCTTTTCAAGATGGGGCTTCTGACGAGCGCTGGCTACCTCATCCAGAAGAACGGCTTAAGTGCCTGGGCGCAAAGCTGCGCGGCCGGGAGCTGCCAGCCCGGATGCAGTCCGCTCATTCCACCCTTCCTCGATCCCCTTTACATTCCGCCAGTCGTGCCTTCGCGTCCGCTGACGGATCCGGCATTTAAGCTTGCGCCGCAGCAGTGCCCCCACAACACAATTAATCCCGCAATCAATCGCCCCTACGAGGGACGCGGCCAGTACGATGGAGTGTTGCGGACGGGAAAGGACTGCTTCCAATACTTCCACCGGTATCCTCCACAGGTCTATTTCGTCCAGCGCCTGCGGGCAAACCATAACTTCAGGATTACATCGGACACTAGCATCCCGGTGCAAACCATTTGGGGATTCAACCAGGGCGGCAGTGACCCCGCTATGGTTCCTGGCCCCACTATCGTGACCCATTATCAAAGACCATTTCTGGTTCGCCGGTTCAACGAACTGCCGCCTCAAGCGCAGAACGGCGGGTTCGGAGTTCCCGAGGTTTCTCCCCATCTGCACAACTATCACTCTGGACCAGAAAGTGACGGCGGACCGTGTCGCTTCTTCTTCCGAGGACAGTTCTACGACTATTACCACACCGGGCAACAGGCGGGGTTTAGCACCACGCCTTTTTCGCCCACTGGAGATGTACGGGAGTCCTTGGGGTCGTTGTGGTATCACGACCACCGCAAGGATCACACGGCAGAAAACACGTACAAGGGAATGGCCGGATTTCAAGTTAATTTCAACCAGTTTGACACAGGCGATGAAGGTACTGGATTTCGTCTGCCCAGTTTCCCGGAGTACGACATACCCTTATTACTGGCCGACAAACTGGTCGATCCGGGGACCGGCCTGCTCTGCTTCGACACGTTTGGCTTCGACGGCCTTGTCGGTGACGTTCAATTGGTTAATGGCAAGGTCCAGCCCTTCCAGGACGTCAGCGCCCGCCGTTACCGGTTCCGGGTCTTGGATACTGGGCCGTCACGCTTCTACGAACTCCATTTGACTGACCCCAGGAATCCGAGCACGCGGATTTACTTCTGGGTCATAGGAAACGACGGTAATCTGTTACCCAAGCCTTTCCTAACTGACATGATCCGGATGGGGCCGGCGGAGCGTTTTGACATCGTTATTGACTTTGCCAGGCTGCAGAAGCAGTTTGGCGTATCCGTTCTCAACCTTGAGAATCGCCTGCTTCAGACCGATGGGCGGGCTCCCAAATCGGTGCTCCCCGGAGGTCAGGGCACGGTCTGCATGCAGTTCCGGATTGGTGCTGCGGTTCCTGACGGAAGCCTGGATCCCATGAAGGGGGGGATGACGTTCTACCAGTTGCCTCCGACAACAACTGTGGTCCCCCGCATCACTCGCACTTTCAATTTCAACCGAAAGAATGGCCAGTGGCAAATTAATGGCAGAGGACTAGACAGCTGTGCCGACATCCGCTTTACCGTGCAAAGAGGCGCTCCAGAAAAGTGGATCCTGATCAATACTTCCGGAGGCTGGCAGCATCCGGTCCACATTCATACTGAAGAGTTCCAGATCCTTTCGCGCGACGGAAACGTACCTACGATGGGCGAACGCTCGCGGAAGGACGTGTGCCGGCTGCAATTCAACGAGAGGGTGGAACTCATGATCCGCTTCCGCGATTTTCTGGGCGACTACCCCATGCACTGTCACAACGTCGTTCACGAAGACCACAACATGATGATGTTGTGGCAAATCGGCACCGTGGGCGACAACAACACGGCCCCCTGAGACAGACGTTTCTTCGGGGAGCCTCGGCAAGTGCGGAGTACAAAGAAAGGGGCGAGGATTATGTCAGGGATCACGCGGAGGACTTGGTTGACAGCTGGCTCTGCTTCTGCCGTGGCCGGCTTAGCTGCCCGCATGGGTGCAGGGGATGATCACGCGAATCATCCCACCCGCAAATGGGAGCAGGTGTCTCCCCGCGAGGTCATTCGGCGGCGACATCTGCCGAATGTCGAGCTGATAACGCAGGATGGCAAGAGCGTGCATTTCTACGATGACTTGGTTAAGGACAAGATGGTGCTCATCAACTTTATGTACGCGCACTGCGAGAAAATTTGTCCGACTATGACTGCAAACCTTGCCCATGTGCAGAAGATGTTGCCTGAGCGTATCGGCCACGATATTTTCATGTATTCCATCAGCCTCAAACCGGAAGAGGACACGCCTGAGGTTCTGAAGGAATACGCGAAAATGCATGGGGCCGGCCCGGGGTGGTTATTCCTGACCGGCAAGCCGGAGGACATCGAGACGCTGCGACGCTCGCTGGGGTTTACTTCACCCGATGCGGAGGAGGACGCCGACAAATCCAATCACATCGGCATGATACGAATCGGGAACGAGCCCATGTTGCGCTGGTCTGCTTGTCCGGCAGAGATACGGCCGCAGGGGATCATAACTACGATCTTGGCAGAAGCCGATGATCCGCTTATAGGACCAGCATCGGAGACCGGGACCGCCGCTGCGACCGCGAAATAGAAGCTGGCGGCAGAACTTGTGATCTGCGGCTGGACCGGAGCGTGTTCCAGGACTGACTCGAATGCCCGCTCGAATGCCCGCTCTCCACAAACTGCCATCCCGGAGCGCACGCGGAGCAAAAGCTTTCGTCGCCGTGCTCTTTCTATGTGCCTTGTTGCCTGGCGCCCGCGCGCAAGTCTTGGTCACCTTTCCGGTGGGTGAGAGTCCCGAAGGTGTAGCTTGCGATGGGACGTTCGTCTGGGTCGCCAGCCAGTTCAGTAACATTGTTACCAAGTTGCGCGCACGCGACGGCGCCGAGGTCGGCACTTATCAGGTGGGAACGCGTCCGGTGGCAGTGCTGTTCGACGGCAGCAACATCTGGGTTTCAAACCTGGTGAGCGGGACGGTGACGAAGTTGCGCCCGCGGGATGGGGCTCTGCTGGGCACCTTCCACGCAGGCACCACTCCCGGGGACATGGCTTTTGACGGAGCGAACCTCTGGGTTGCAAACCGGGACGGCGATAGTGTTACGAAGCTGCGGACTGGGGATGGAGCGATCGTGGGTACCTACCCTGTGGGCTCCCGCCCCATGGGCTTGGCCTTTGACGGCGTCCACATCTGGGTTGCCAACAATTTGGACGGGACCGTCACGAAGTTGAGGGCAAGCGATGGTTCTGCAGTGGGGACCTTCCCTGCTGGGGAAAGCCCATTTGGACTGGCTTTCGACGGAACCAACATCTGGGTCGCGAACTTCTTCGCCGACAGCGTGACAAAATTGCGGGCACGTGATGGGGCAAAGGTGGGCACCTTTTACGTCGGTAGTAGTCCAGCTCGTCTGATCTACGATGGGACCAATATCTGGGTGACCAACAATGGCAGCGACAACGTTGTGGTGCTGCGCAAAAAGAACGGCAGCATATTAAGAACTTATGGTGCCGGCAAGGACCCCTTCGGCATTGCTTTTGACGGAGTCAACATCTGGGTAGCGAACTCTGGGGACAATACAGTTTCCAGTTCCATCTCACTGTTGTGACGACCAGACGCTGGAATTTACTAACCTATAGGCTAGGTATAAGGACGCATCCTCAATGCCCTCGGAGAGGTTCGGTTCGGATCCGCGCGTCCTTTTTTGAGATTGCTCTTCAAGATCGGAAAAAGGGTGCGGCTGCGCGATCGGTGTTCCCACCCCGCGGCGCGTCAGGGTGCCGGGTTTACGGTCAGAATGGTCGTAACCGTATCACCGATCGAGGCGGAAATCTCGGCCGACACAGTACCAGCGGTAAATGCGGTCGTGCTCGCAGTGAAAGTTCCACTGGTGAGGCCCGCTGCGATCGTGATGCTGCTCGGCACTTGTACGAAACTGTTTGTGCTGGATAAAGTGACCAGCGCGCCACCCGAAGGTGCTGCCCCATTCAACGTGACCGTTCCTATGGACGAATTCCCCGCCGTCACCGTGCTGGGATTCATACTGACCGACGAAGCTGCTAGCACCGCCGGGCCGCACTGACCCGGCATCCCACCACCTCCGCAGGTCTGCCCCGGAAGGCTACATCCGCATGTGTGTGTACCACCACAACCGTCGGGCATCGGCCCACAAGCGGGCCCTCCGGAACACGCGACCGGGACACAACCACTGGTTACCGTGAGTGGCCGCGTCAGCGGATTTTGTCCCGCTGCGCCATCGCTGGCGCTAATTGTGACCGTCGTTTGCCTTGGAAGCGAACTGGCTGCCTGAACACCAAACGAACCGCCGCTGGTAGTGCAACTGCCTAGAATGACAGGGAGGGCATTTTGATTAATTGAAGCGACAGATGGATTGCTGCTCGTTAACTGCACCTTGACTCCACTTGCGGGAGCCATTTTCGCCAAAGTGACATCTACCTCGGACTGACCTCCCGCCGCTATTGTGGACGGGGTCAACGTGAATGAGGCGAGTGGAGGAGCGGGTGGTTCCGTTCCCCCGGGGTTCAATGTCACTCTCTGGGGTACACTCACCACGTCATGTGCGACACCTGATGCATCAATGTAGGACAGGTCGGTGAACATGCGCGCCAACGCCCGAGAGCTTACGACCGCTGTAGACAACCCAAAGCTTGCCGAATTGGCTCCCCCTGCGAGCTGATCGGGCGGCGCACAATATGCGCCCGGGATGAGGTCTCCTCTGTCAATCGATAGGTTTACGTAAGCACCGCCTGGATGAGTGTTGATGAGTGTCACCGTTGCAGCCAGGTCTTCCCCGCCCAGGATGTTATTAGTTGAAAGGGTAAGAGGCACTGTCCCTGAGAAACACTTGTCAGCCAGCGGATTCGGCGATCCTTTCGTGATACAGCCAATCGAGCACGCTTGTGCGAGCGTGCAGTTATTCTGCGTTCCAACAGGTCCCGTTTTACAGTTGTAGAGCGCGCCTGCAGTGCAACCGAGTCCATGCGACGATCCGCCACATGCCAGGCCAGCAATCGGCACTCCTCCAATGGATGTCACCGTGCATGTTTTTACTGGAGGAATGCTGAAGTTCTGGGCCAACAAGACGGGAGTGATAAGCAATCCGCAGACAAACGCTGCTTTCAACGGAAAGGAGTTCATAGTAACTCCTCCAAGTAGCCGCAGCGTAGCAAGGCTTGGTGGACTACTTGTCTCGGTGTTGTCAAAAAAGCGTCATATTCTTGCTTAGCGTTTATAACGGCGAACGGGCAAACCCGAGTCATTTTACTCTGAGAGACGCAGTCGCTATCTCCCGCAACGTTCTCCATCTCGGACTTCAAAGCAGAACGGCTGCATGTCAGTTACGGAGCTGGTACATCCTTCTTTTCGACGCAGCTCGTCATGAAGGCGATTCGTTAGTCTGGCCACGCAACATTAGTAACAAACTCAGACCGCGTCAACAGGACCACATCGGGCGTAACGTACCCATGCCTGCTCTTAGGTGATGAAATCTTGGCCGGGGTTCATTATGAGAAGAGTTCCTGCATTCCCGCTCACCATTTGTGTGCCAATTGCTAGAGCCTAGCCAGGCGCAACAAACTCAGCCGTCGACACCGTCGATTTCTGGATTTACAGCAACGGCGAATGCTCGACCCAGACAGCCTCAACCTTCCTGCATTGACAACGGCACATACCAGAACAAAGACGACCAAACAGTTCCCAGGCCAGAGAACTGCTCAACCGCACCTGCGGGCGCTTCTGCGCAATGCCGCGATGGATCGTACGGCTTCAGTAAGAACTGGCGAGTACGTGCTCCCATCGCGGCGGCGCGTGGCCAAGTCGTTTTGATGGAGAAAAGCGCGTCGCGGCTCAGCAAGAGAAGGGCTCTAGGAGCTTGGGAATTTGGCCGATCAATGACCAATTCCCCGACAGCTAGAAGCTTAATTGGACTTTCGGGCCTATTCGCAGGACTGTGCGCAACGTTTGCGCTGATCTTCAGCATCTTGGAGGGATGGCAGGAGCACATACAAAAATGCTGGCCGCAAGTTAGCGCAACTATCGACCGATATATTCCGCTCAGGCGGCGATCCGCGCACACGTGACGGCTTTGCAGGCTGAGATCGCAGGACTGCGCGCCGAAAACGAACGCTATCTCAGCAAGTCATATCCACTCGGTAGTGGAAGAACACGCGCAACGGCAACGGGAACTTCGGCTGCAACAGATCATCGACGAGCTCAGCCAGCTGACGAAGACGAAGATTCGATAAAGGCCCCTGTCTCGCGCTGCGCCTCTGGCGGAAGCCTGCATCACGCAGATGAAGCGCCCACCGGTTCTCAATTCATCTCGTCAACGAGCCTTCGAGGTCAGTTGGCGGCGACTGCTAGAATATCTTGCGAAACGGTGGCCTGAGTACCGCAAGAGTTGCCGAGGAGCCCTCCCCCACGAGAGTCAACAGCATCATGTCGGAGAACTCAGGCCACGGTTGGGCATCTGTAATGATGAGAATTCCCCAAGTCCCGGCACGTAAAAAGACGTTTACAGAACCTCGTTCAGATGGATGACGTAGTCCAAACATAAAAGCCGTCCCGCCCTTCAGGCATGGTGAGACGGCCCGAGGTGTAACGATATGGGATTCGCACACGATAGCACAGAATGGACCTTAGCCGGGAGCCAACGTAAGTGCCGAGTCAGTTGATGTAATGCTTCGAACAGCTCCTGGACCTGCTCGTCTCTGGGTGGTTACATGATCCAGCGGCAGGAGCGTGGCTCAACGGGTAGAGGTGAGAGTCGCCACTCGATCATGTGGAGGAGAGCCTCAACGCTCTCGCCGGTTCGCAGAATCTGAATCATCTGCTCCACAGTAAATCCAGCCTGCTCGCCAGCCAGCACGAGCTTTTCGATCGCGGTCATGATCGACTTTTCCACGGCTCACCCTCCCGATGGAAACCAAGAGCGCGACGAGGCCGGTCTGGAGGCAGCCTTACCGTGCCTCGGTGTAGGTTTCGGAGAGAGTATGGAAACTAGACTTGGACGTCAGTGATCTGCGTCACATAGCAAAGAAGCCGCCCCAATTGGAGTAATGGAGGCGGCTCGTTTCTGGCGTCTCTCTAGGTTTGCCGGAAAGGATAGCACAGGCCCGGGCGAGCTAATAAATCATGCGAGATCGGTCTTTGCGGCATCCCGGCGCGTGTCGTTCGGATGGCTCCTTGCGCCCGCGGCCGTCTTCGGGTTGGACCATCGGACCAAGAATTCGTACAATCCTTTCTCTAGTCACACTAGCGCCCTTCTTGAAATTCAGCCGATCGTTCTGAGGTCACGCCTTTGCGAGTGCGTCGGGGCGTCGCACATGTCAAAAACTAGGCGTCTTGGACTGGGGATTTTAGCTGTCGGTGCAGGCTTGGGTTTCGTCGCAGGCGGTGCTCCGGGGCTTGCATTCGCAGCTGTGTGCCTGGTCGTAGGCTTCGTTATGTTTGTTGTTTCTGAAGCAAGGGGTACAACCCAGAAAGATGCTGCGCAGAAAAGCGATCGAGTTCGCGAAACGGCACGTGTGCTGGTTCTGCTGAAAGAGGTTCATGCTCGTCCACAGCGGAATGGGAAGTTCCAGGAGATTGGAAACACGGACGAATCGGGGCTCGAATTCGAGGTATTCCTAAACTGCTGGCTACTGAACGAAACTGACCTGCCGTTGCAGATTGTGGAGCCGATTCAGCTGACAATAGGAGCGCGTGACGGTTCCCGCAAGGTCGGCGAGCGAGTCAGCTCGGATATGGAGAATTGGCGACTCGGTAGTCTCGTGAAGGACGAGTGGAATACAGATAAGGTTCGGGCGGTCCAAGAGAAATTGTCCGAGCTATACACGGCCGATCCGCTGGAATGTGGAGTTCCACGACAGGGCTGGCTGCATTTCCGATTTCGTGACATCCTGCCTTCAGATTTTCGCGTTGGCCCGATGGAACTGATAGTCAAGGATGCCATGTCTTCCACCCACGTAGGTCGAGCGAGCGGTCCTCGCCACCTGCCGGGAAAAGTCTGGCCGTGCATTCCGAACAGCTCGACTAAGGGAAAGAGCGACGCCGCTGGAACGGTAGTGACACCACGATCCATCACTGGAAATTACAGTGCCTTTCAGGTCATCTCGAAAGACGGAGAGCTGGAAGCGTACTATTGGGTCGTGATCTGCAAGAATCGCAAATTTCATGAACAGCAAAATATCTATAGTGGCCACAAGATCGCCTTATGCGAAACAGATGAATTCACGCCGCCGCCACAGATGGAACTCTTTACTGTTCGATGTGACGAGTGTGGCGAAAACCAGTCCTACGGCCCTTCTGATCTAGTGAGATTTCAGATGCCACTTGTTCCGAATTTCAAACCGCATCCACTTTTTGCCGATCTGTGAGGCAGCTGCAGCGTCAAAGGATTTTCGTCTTTGTGAGCCTGCCAAGTTCTTCGACGATCTCTTGCAACCGCGCTTCTCTCAGTCGGTGCTCACGAGCTTCCAGCGCCGAATGAAGGTGCTTGCGCACATAGCTTGCGTTTTCAACCCGAAGTCTGGAGATCTCCTGCTGTAGAGCATGTACGCGTTCTCGGATTACAGCCAATTGCATGAGCGGCATTATCGCATGCTAATGTAGAGATTCCGGCAACATTAGCGTTCATTGATTTTCGCTTTTTCGGTTTTCGTAAAAAATCCGGCGACCGATGCACGATCCTCAATCCATGCCACAAAGCGCAAGAGACTTGTCCCCAGACATGCGTTGATGATTGCCTGTCGCGCTTGCGGCTCTAAGCCAGGTGAGCCATGTGTGTCATTGGCTGCTCCCCGCGCTTCTCCAAAAACCAGCTCTGCCGCAGCAACTCTACGACAAGGTTGGTGTTAGCAATCGCGTCGAACTAGCGTTGTGGTACGAGGCGCGAGTGCATGAGCGCAGGTTTCGAGAGCAAAACTAGCCGCCCTTTCCGGACTTGCGTGCATTGCGCGAGACTCCGATACGAACTTGGACGCGCCGGATCATTAGGTCTGCCCGGGGTTCCTGGGCGGGTAAAAGTTTCTTTACATCATCCAGCGTGAGGAGCAGGGCTCCGAGGCACAAGGCAGTAGCCGCCATTCGATCATGCTCAACAAGACCTCTATGCTGGTGCCGTTTGGAGGAGTTGAATCATCTGCTCGACCGTGAATCCGGCTCGCTCACCGGCCAGTACTAACTTTGCAATTGCTGTCATTAAATTGGTCTGTTCCACAGCACACCCCGCGAGAACGACCGGACAGCGCGGCGAAGCCCGCACTCTCCAGACCGCATTTAGGAGTTCTTCCCGCGCACTAGGCCGATCAGGCCAATCACGACGGCCAGCACCAACATGACATGAACGAAGCCACCCATGGTATGCCTGGTAAGCAAACCCGATCAGCCACAGCAACAGCAGAACGAGACATGCAGTTCGGAGCATACGGATTGCGTTTCTTTCACGAATAGGCCGAAGGGAAAGGTCCTACCGAGCTCGCTGAACGCCCCAAGCAGACCCGAGCGTCGTAGCATTCTACACTCTTCAGGGACGCCCAGCGATCTGATCAAGCGCTTTATCGCGATTGAAGTCAAACACTACTGCCATCCGTGACATTCCGAATCCGCTTGACCCAGCCAGCCAATCGCCAATAGAGTCTTCCGTTGGGAAGGCTCCCCCATGCCATCGCCTCCCTGCGACAGACATACGAACTTGGAGATGGTCCCATTCGGCCAGACACTCATAGAGGTCTGCCCGGTCCCCAGTTGCGGACGGTGCCACGACGACCAAGGCTATTTTGAGGTTGTCGATGGCAAGCTTGTGCGAGGACAGATCAGCGCGCCAAGCAGGTTGTATGTGGCAACGGAAAGAATTGTGAAAACTCTTCGCGCCAGGGCCGGACGCTAGGTGCCCTTCCGCTGAAACTTCCCCTCGTGCACTCGCGCCTCGTACCACAGGGCAAGTTCAACGCGATTACTCACGCCAACCTTGTCGTAGATGATGCCGAGATAATTCCGAACAACATGCTGGCTCATGCCTAGCTTCTTCGCGATTTCCTGGTTCTTGAAACCCTTGGCCACCAGTTCGATAACATGCAGTTGACGCGGGCTCGGCCTACGGTTGTCCTCGTGAATAAATATCCCTCCCCTCATGACTCTGGTGGGAGGGCAGCAAACTAATTGGGGGGAGGCGAGGGGAAGGTGGAGACGTTAGATCGCGGCAGAGTTAGGCATTAGTAAACATCCAAATGGAGGAGGCCGATTAGCTTGCCTCCCGATCCTCTACCAGCCACGGCTTGCTCTCCAAAGTCAGCAGTCTTTGAAGTTCTGCTGCCAGGGCCTTCAACTTTTCAGGGTCCTTCTCTCCCGCGAAGGCTTTGATGAGGGCGCGAATACGCTGTTCGTGCTCGAAAGCCAACACAATGCCTCGATTCGAGCAGCGTCAGGAGGAGGGGAACAGGGGAGGGTGTGGAAAGAATAACCCGAATTGGTCTTTGATGGAAGCACACTTATATTGGCAACCGCAAGGAGGCATCCCGCAGTCGGGCGCGGCAGGAACTTGCAGGTCGAAGCTCTCTAAGGGTGGTTAACGCGAGCCATCACACGACTACCAGCCCAGAGAGCAGCGACAATGAGAGCAGCTATTAAAAGACCGGTCATAACCACAGCTTAGCTTTAGAAGTCTTTCTTGTCGAAACTCACAAGTGCATGTTCGATGGAGCTATTCATGGTCAGTTGTAGCACGCTGCGGAAAAACTCAGTCGGACAAAGCGGCTGTCTCTATTTATTGGATGCTTTCAGAAAGTGTCACTCAGTCCTCCGCGAAAGGGACAATGCGCTGTGATCCCTCGACCTCAGCGCCGTACCAGTAATGTTCCTCTCCTTCCATGTCGAACCTGACCCTCCATGTCTTGCGAAGCGGAGATTGAGGTAGAAAGATGCCGGAAAGTCGAAGAGCCCCCATTCTGTTTGTGGTCGCTTTGGCATGCATTGCAACGGCCGCTCAATTCTCACTCGAATTCCCTCATCCCCACGAAGAGAGCGAACGAATGACCGCTGTTCTGCGGATGGCCCCTCCGGACCTGCATCAATCATCACTTGAATTGAAGTGCCTCCCCAAAGCTGGAATCCATCCCCTCCCCAAGACTCGGCCTTTCCTTCTGTGATACGACCAAAGTCAGGGTCCTCGATTGACCGTCTCGTCGAGCGCTTACCGAAGAATCCCATACTTCTCTCTTCTCCTTGCGCCCAACAGTGTACACGGCGTACCAGAAGACTCTCTTGTTTCCACAGCGCGAACTGATAAGAAGAAGGCATGCGAGGAGACGACCAGCAGCAGATGGGTGTGTTCAGCTACGAGAGGCAGGTCCGATGAGAGCGGCTGCTGGCTGATTTGGTACCTTGCTCCGACGTTCGCGATGCGGATCGCGTCGCACGTGTCCCGCTAACGACATACATCGCTCTCTCGGCTTCGCACCGCACGAAGGGCAGGTGAAAGTCAGCGCATCTCTCCGAATGAGCCGTTTGATGTTTTTAGTGGTCATGTCCGATTAGAGCGGGACGGCGGACTTGCACCGCCATTTCCGGGATGGACTCCCAGCGCACTGCAACGTGCTACTCCCGCTCGGGGTAATCTTAAAGGTAATCCATGCTGTAGGCGATACCAAGAGCATCAGTATACAAGTAGCGATCAACGAACGATCGCAAACCAACTGCTGATCCTGTCACCTCGATCTTTGTGATCCTACCTTGTGGGTTCACTGACTGATTCGATATTTCCAGATCGTTCTGTCGCAGATAAATCCTGATTTCCCGGTGGAACTCGGGATGCCTGTACATATCTTTCAATCTCGAATTCTTCGACAGGTCAAGCTCGATACGGACCTTGCAGAGCAGATGAGGTGAATGCGCGAGCCGAGCTGCAGTGCTCATTGAATCCCACTGGCGACCTGAGAAAAGACAATACCGGCGTTCGATCCAATCATCCGTACGGTGCCGACTACAATCACGAGGACGACCGCCAGCATGATCGCGTATTCGGCCACGTCTTGCCCCTCTGTATTCCGGCAAAGTCCGATTAGAAGCGGGCTAATGGTCTTTCTCATGTCCTGCTTATAATGCCGACGCTGGATGCTGAGGGAAATGGCTAAAACGTGGGGGGCACAAGGGGTATGGCCGGAAAGTAAACAGGCTGAAGTTACCTTTGGGTTGTGTCGAGCAGTGTTTCCCTCACGCTCGGGTGTCCGACCAGTAACACCAGCCGCTCGGAAAGAACTGGCGGACTACATTCAATTCCGCCGAAGCGCTCAATCAGAGTCTCAACCATCGCTGCTGCTTCTGGAGAAAAGAAGAAGACGTTGGTCTGGAGTGATTCATCGTGCCACTCGAACAGAGCCGCATCCCTGGGGCTGCGTCTGGTGAGGAACATGACCTCAAAGGCCGCTTGCAGCAGATCAGCCTTGCCGTCGCGGCAGCACTCACTCGGCGGAATGTCCACTCTGTACCAGGATGACATGGCGTCCGGTCAATGTTAGGACGGCGTGTCGCAGGGGAACAGGTGACAGCGGTAAGTGAGCTGAAGGTTACTAAGGTTTGTCGTGTTAGCTGCGCCACCCAGCGCTCGATCTACACACGGAGTTGGTGTCCCAAGACCGTTTCCAATTCGGAGCTAGCAAAAAGGAAGGGCACAACATTGCTGTTAATGGGGTAGCCTTCCCGCAGCAAGTCGACGGTCAGATAATGGAGCAAGGCTGTGAACTTCATCTCCTTATTACCCCGTGGTGCTTTCCCGCGCGCCTATTAACCCCTGGGACACGCGTTCCCCGCTCTGAGTCGGGCGCGTGTCAGGTTGACCAGCGTTCTCCTTGATCAACGGCCTACCGCCCTCACTCTGCCGACGAGACTCCGTTGCCCTGCGACGAGATTTGCACGAACCTCGTTTTTGGCCCGTCGGACATGCCCCGCGAACTTGTGCCCACCGTGAACGTGGCGAACCTGAAGTCTGTGTGGGCTATTTATCAGGACATCGAGTCGCGGCACCCCAGAGGAACTCTCATGGACCTGCGTGAAATTGTCCATGAGTCTGGCCTCATGAAAAGCCGAGGGCCAACCACATCTATTTCAGACTTAGAATCGTGAGGTATTCGAAATGATCGTAAGCGGATCGTCTGTCAGATTGCGACAGAAGTCCGAGTGCCGCGCCAATCGAATAAGTGACCGCGCTGAGAGCTGGCCACGTCCACAGTAGCGGACCGAGGCATTGGTTCAAAGCACAGCCGTCATAGTCGCTGCGAGTCATAGGAAAAAGTTCGACCCTGAGATGTGTCATTGATGACATTTCCACCGGACCCCAAGATGTCGCGATGCTCAGAATCCCCAAAGCCAGCCAAACCAAGCCGGGCAACCAGACAAAGCATGCTGCCCGATGAAGCATGCGGCGATTCACAAAAAAGCCGAGTGTGCCAGGCCACCAGATCGCAGGTCCGTACCATGCAGAGGCTAGGCGGCGAATCGTTCCTTCAGACCCGAGGGCACACAGAACGCCATCGAAGGCCAACCCCACCAGCATTGAAAAGATAACACCACCTGCAATTGCTATCGCAGTATGCTCAACGAGACGTTTCAGGATGTTCCTCAATTCTCCACCCGCATTGGAGGTGTCGCGCCGGAAAAGTGTCCCTATTGAGGGGCTATCCTCTTTCTTAAGGGTTACTCCGCAGGGTGCGAGCCTACCAAAAGTCATCGGACGGCTTGTCATAAGGCCGCAAAAAGATTGTCAAGAGATTGGTCCGTTCAATCGCTTCGCTGACTCTGGCTTTCCAGCCGGGGGCTAGGCTTTCAAATCACTTGGATACCGTCGATGCCCTTGCTCCACTCCCTCTCTGCGGGCTGCCTAGCGAAGCTCGGTGCCTGACCAAAGCGTTGCCGACCTGCTACCCACTGTTTGAAAGCAAACCGCAGATAACAAAATTGCTTGCGCAATCTAAAACGATAAAGGGTTCGTGCAGAAGCCAGCCAACTGGCAGTGACTGTTGCAAAATCTCTATATCGCTCATTGAGGCGTTCTGAGCGTAAAGAGGCTGATTTCATCATTTAGGATGCCGCTTGGTCCACGTACTCACGGGCTTCGCGTAGCTTTTCTGCATCGTCGTTGTCATCCCCACCGATTTCAATAGCAGCTGCATACCACTTGAGCGCAGCGTCTTTATCGACGGGTACGCCTACACCACGAGAAAAGATTCGGCCAAGTTCGATCCGCGCAGCAAAAGCATCCGTACTCTTGGAAGGTCTACCAACCGCCTCAAACAAACGAATTGCCTCCTGAATGTCCTGACTGATTCCCAAACCCTTTGCGTACATCCGACCCAGATTGAGGATGGCTCGTGAAGAGCCTTGATTGGCGGCTGCCGACAGAAACCGGAATGCCTCTTTGTAGTCGACCTCGACTTCGTACCCGTATAAGTAGCAGCCGCCCAGTATGGATTGGGCCGCACAACTACCCGCTTCTGCCCTTCGACGCAATTCTGGAACATCGATAGCCATCATTAGCTTGCGAGTATATCTGGACTCGTTGGGAATCGGACTGAAGGCTCTCGCGGCGGAGCTTGAGCGGCTGCTAACGCTAGAGAGCAAGCCATGGTCGCTCAGGGATGACAAGGCGAAGTAGCTGAGCACCTTCTCCTTCGTTTGAATGTTGACTTCGGTCTAACTCTGCTGCAATCTAACAGACCCACCTCCTCCACCTCCCCAAAATGCGTTCTACAGCCCTTCCCGCCCGAAGTGTCGAGGGGAGGGATATTTATTCACGAGGACAACCGTACGCCGAGCCCGCGTCAACTGCATGTTATCGAACTGGTGGCCAAGGGTTTCAAGAACCGGGAAATAGCGAAGAAGCTGGGCATGAGCCAGCATGTTGTTCGGAATTATCTCGGCATCATCTACGACAAGGTCGGTGTGAGTAATCGCGTTGAACTCGCACTGTGGTATGAGGCGAGAGTGCATGAGGGTAAGTTTCGGCGAAAGGGCACCTAGCGTCCCGCGCTTGCGCGAAGAGTTTTCACAATTCTTTCCGTTGCCACAAACAACCTGCTTGGCGCGCTAATCTGTCCTCGCACAAGCTTGCCATCGACAACTTCAAAATAACCTTGGTCGTCGTGGCACCGACCGCAACTGGGGACCGGGCAGACATCTATGAGTGTCTGGCCGAATGGGACCATCTCCAAGTTCGTATGTCTGTCGCAAGGAGGTGATGGCATGGGGGAGCCCTCCCAGCGGGAGACTCTATTGGCGATTGGCTGGCTGGGTCAAGCGGATTCGGGATGTCAAGGCTAGCAGTAGTGTTTGGCTTCGAATCGCCATAAAGCGCTGATCAGATCGCTTGGGTAAGGACCTGATTTTTTGTCCTCGTGCCCACGGATGGCCGCACTTACTAGGCTGTCAAGTTGAGGCATCTCACTGGCCGTGCACATTTTCTGCGCGGCCAGCAGGATTTGATGTTCAGTAAACAGATGAATCTTGAACGCCATGATGCCGTAAAACGGTCGACGCAGAATCAGCAACTTGCGGCATTGGTTGCAGCGAGGTTTTGTGAACAGTGCTCGCCGCTTTCGGTCAGTAAGCGTAATGGCGATGTTTCACCAACTGTGGGTTAGAATCTCCGCTGTCATGTTTCAACTGCTCGGACTTTTGAAGATGAACTCAGTTCGGATGTTTCGCGGAGGCCACCTTGCTGCTTAGATTTTTCTTTTTGTCTGTGTTCATTGTCCCATGCGCAGTAAGAGCGCAGTCTCCCGCTGTGGCCGACACGCCCAGTCGTCCAGCCATTCTCGGCAGCCTGGAGAAAGGGAAATATCTCAACCATGTGATCGGGTTCGAACTCCAACTGGACCCAGCCTGTACGTTCGCCGATGAGCCTCGGGCGATCGCTCGGTCGACTCAGCTTCCCCGGCGACTCAGTCTCTCGCTCCGTTGCGGCGACAACTTAGTTGTCCTCAGCTCATTTCCGCTTCATGCCGACGAGCAGGTCAATATAAGAAGGGATGCACAGCCTTCGCTTCAGGGTGCAATGGATGGCGGCGGTTTCAAGAAGCGTGGTGGCTGGCACAACGAGGCTGCGGGCGGGACCGAAGTGCTGGTGCAGGAGCTCGTTCGGCGCGGTGATTCGGGCCAAGAACTTGGCTTCTACTACGCATTCATGATCGGCCGAAGATATGTCTCGATCCTTGTCCTTGGTCCGGAGGCGAACCGGAGAGAACTCGGCCAGGTCACCGCAACAATAAGAATCGAACCAAACTCGGCGCATTGAATCTTCGCAACGGGCGAGTGGGGAACGAACACCTTCATAATGAGGGCTCCCGAGCAGCGTGCCGGTGTAGTCGTACTGATCAATCTCAACGGCGACCATCTTGCTTCCGATCTTGGTCCCGAACTGATGAAGATTGTGCTTGGCGTGCGATAAATGGCGAGAACACGATTTCACTCAGAACCATTTGGTTATGAGGTCGCGGTAGGGACGACCATCGCTGATCGCCCCCCGCGCGGATCCGCACGAGCGCTCATTAGCGCATGCGGCTCTTATCGCAGATGAATAACGGCCAAGCGTGGAGCTTGTCCGCACA
>Ga0210408_10002759_pt1 | contig 16765 bp, 14 predicted proteins | sample IncBWH4MmetaG_FD_155471 | JGI IMG/M metagenome (GOLD analysis project Ga0210408, IMG submission 155471) | Forest soil microbial communities from Barre Woods Harvard Forest LTER site, Petersham, Massachusetts, United States - Inc-BW-H-4-M | ecosystem: Environmental > Terrestrial > Soil >...
CGTGGCACGACGACGACGGCGCCGAGTACCGCAGCGGCCACATCACGGTGACCGGCGACCGGATTACCGCAGTGGGCGAGGGCCCGGCCGGCAGCGTCCCCGACGGCGCCCGCCGGATCGACGCGGCCGGTTGCCTGGCCACCCCCGGGCTGGTCAACACCCACCACCACCTGTACCAGTGGCTCACCCAGGGCCGGGCCCAGCAGTCCGTGCTCTTCGACTGGCTCACCGAGCTGTACCCCGTCTGGGCCAGGATCGACGCCGGGCAGGTCCACGCCGCGGCCACCGCCGGCCTGGCCTGGCTGGCCATGTCCGGGTGCACCACCAGCACCGACCACCACTACATCTTCCCGCGAGACGCCCCACGGGCTCTTCGGGCTCTTCGGGTGGACGCCGACGCTGATGCGCTCGCCGCCGAGGTGGCCGCGGCCGCGCGTGTCGGCCTGCGCTTTCACCCCTGCCGGGGGTCGATGGACCTGGGCCGGTCGGCGGGCGGCCTGCCCTCGGACGAGATCGTCGAGGATACGGACGCGGCGCTGGCCGCGACCGAAGAGGCCGTGCGCCGGTTCCACGATCCAGCTCCCGGTGCCATGGTGCGGGTGGCGGCCGCGCCGTGCTCCCCGTTCACGGTCAGCCCCAGGCTCATGCGCGAAACGGCCGACCTGGCCCGCGGGCTGGGCGTGCGGATGCACACGCACCTGGCGGAGACCCGCGAGGAGGTCGCGTACTGCCGGCAGGCACTCGGCTGCACCCCGGCCGAATACGCCGAGGACCTTGGCTGGCTCGGCCCGGACGTCTGGCTGGCCCACTGCGTGCACCTAGACGAGGCCGCGGTCCGGCGGTTCGCCGCCACCGGCACGGCAGCGGCGCACTGCCCCACCTCGAACGCGCGGCTCGGGGCGGGCATTGCGCCGGTCAGGGACCTGCTGCAGGCCGGGGTCACGGTCGGCCTGGGCGTGGACGGCGCCGCATCGAGCGAGGGGACCTCGCTGGCCGGCGAACTGCGCCAGGCCCTGCTCGCCGCCCGGGTCAGGGACGGGGACGGGCCGTCGGCGCTGACCGCGCGGCAGGCGCTGTGGCTCGGCACCCGCGGCGGGGCCCGCTGCCTGGGCCGGGACAACGAGACCGGCGCGCTGCGGCCGGGCCTGCTGGCCGATGTCGCGCTGTGGCGGCTGGACGGCCTCGCGCACGACGCGATCGCGCACGGCCCCGGCGGCGACAACAGCGGCGACCCGATCGCGGCCCTGGTGCTCGGGCCGCCCGCCCCGCTCGAGCTCCTCCTGGTCGGCGGCAAGCCGGTTGTGGAGGGCGGCGAACTGCGCACGGTCGACGCCGCCACGGCCGCTCGCGAGGTCCGGGCGGCCCGCCAGCGGCTGGCCGACCCGGGCTGAGCTAGCCGCCGGCCATCGCGCCGACGATCAGGTACGGCTCGGCGCCGGCCGCGACGGCCTGGGGCAGCGGGGCGTCCGGCTGTTCGTGCGACAGGTCCTGCTCGCAGGCGAAGAACCTGATGAACGCGCGGCGTTTCCCGGTGCGCTGGTCGCGGATGGTGCCGCGCAGCATCGGGTACCTGGCCTCCAGCGCGTCGAGCACCGCGCCCTGGGTGACCTGCCCGGCCACCTGGAGTTCCACCTCGCCGGCGACCCGGGCCAGCGTCCGCAGGTGCGCGGGCAGCGTCACCCTGACCACGCCGGCAGCCTCGGTCATGGCAGCGTCTGCACCTCGACGGACAGCACGGGAGGAAGATCACGGACGATCGGCGCCCAGCTGTCCCCGGCGTCGGACGAGCCGTACACCTGGCCGCCGGTGGTGCCGAAGTAGATCCCGCACGAGTCCAGGGAGTCGACGGCCATCGCGTCGCGGAGCACGTTGACGTAGCAGTGCTCCTGCGGCAGGCCCCTGGTGAGCGGCTCCCACTCGTCGCCTCCGGTGCGGCTGCGATAAACGCGCAGCTTTCCTTCCGGCGGGAAGTGGTGCGAGTCGCTGGTGATCGGGACCACGTAGACGGTCTCCGGCTCGTGCGCATGCACGTCGATGGGAAAGCCGAAGTCGGTCGGCAGGTCGCCGCTGACCTCGTGCCACGACTCCCCGGCGTCGTCGCTGCGCATCACGTCCCAGTGCTTCTGCATGTACAGCACGGACGGGCGCGACGGGTGCATGGCCAGCCGGTGCACGCAGTGGCCGACCTCAGCCGCGGGATCCGGAATCCCCTCCGAGCGCAGGCCGTGGTTCACCGGCCGCCAGGACTCCCCAGCATCATCGGACCTGAACGCGCCCGCGGCCGAGATGGCGGCGAAGATCCGCCCCGGTGAGGACGGATCCAGGATGATCGTGTGCAGGCACATCCCGCCCGCGCCCGGCTGCCAGGACGGTCCCGACTTGTGGCCGCGCAGAGCGGGCAGTTCCTGCCAGTTTTCCCCGCCGTCATCGGACCGGAATAGCCCGGCGTCCTCCACCCCGGCATAGACCGTGTCCGGGTCGTCGAGCGACGGCTCCAGGTGCCAGACCCTGGCGAACTCCCACGGGTGCGGCGTGCCGTCGTACCACTGGTGCGTGCCGGCCTCGCCCTGGTAGCTGAAGTCGTTGCCGACCGCCTCCCAGGTCGCCCCGCCGTCGTCGGACCGCTGGATCAGCTGGCCGAACCAGCCGTTGGACTGCGACGCGTACAGCCGGTCCTGATCGGCGGGCGACCCCTTGAGGTGGTAGATCTCCCAGCCCGGGAAGTGCGGCCCGCTGACGCCCCACTGATCACGCTTCCCGTCCGACCTGAGCACGAACGCGCCCTTGCGCGTTCCCACGAGTACCCGTACACCGCTCATCGGCAACCCCTTCCGAAGGCAAGCTGACACAATTCTGCGTCGTTGCGACGATGAGCAGGCACCGAATTCATCGGTAATTCGAAAATGCAACCGAAGCTTGCGGCAGTAAACTACCGATTGCCGGGTTGCCCGGGCTGAGCAGCGGCGAGGGGCGGGGAAGGCCATGAGAGACTGGCCGCTGTGCGCACACCCGGGCTGCGGTTCGACGTTAACTGCTCGATCCTGTTCACCGAGCTCCCGCTGCTGAAACGGCCCGAGGCCGCGCGGGCCGCTGGGTTCGACGCGGTGGAGTTCTGGTGGCCGTTCGCCGGCGTCACCAACGTGGGATTCCTTGCCGATCTGTACCACCTGGGCAAGATGGGCGAGGACCTGCCGGCCACGCTGGCCCGTGAGGCGGCCAGCATCGCGCATATCCAGGTCGCCGACGTCCCGGACCGCGGCGCGCCCGGGACGGGCGAACTGGACTATGAGGCGCTGTTCGACCAGCTCGCGAGGCAGGGATACGCAGGCTGGATCGGCTGCGAGTACAAGCCGTCGGACCCGGCGGACAGCTCGACGAGCTTCGGCTGGAGGGAGCCAGATGCGGTATGACCTGGTGGTCCGGTCCCGGCGGGCGGTGCTGCCGGACGGTACGAGGCCGGCCGCGGTCGCGGTCAGCGGCGCGGTCATCGCGGCCGTCGAGGACTACGGCGCGCCGCTGGAGGCCGGCCGCGAGGTCGACCTTGGCGATCTCGCCCTGCTGCCCGGCCTGGTCGACACGCACGTCCACGTCAACGAGCCGGGACGGACCGAGTGGGAGGGGTTCGCCACCGCCACCCGCGCCGCCGCGGCCGGCGGGGTGACCACGATCTGCGACATGCCGCTCAACTCGCTGCCTCCGACCACGTCGGTGGCGGCGCTGGAGGAGAAGCGAGCGGCGGCGGCCGGGAAGTGCTGGGTCGACGTGGCTTTCTGGGGCGGTGCGGTGCCGGGTAATGAGGCCTCGCTGCGGCCGCTGCACGAGGCCGGGGTAGTCGGGTTCAAGTGCTTCCTCCTCGACTCCGGGGTGCCCGAGTTCCCGCCGCTGGATGCGGCCGGACTGCGGACGGTACTCGGCACGCTCGCCGAGGTGGACGCGCTGCTGATCGCGCACGCCGAAGACGCGGCGGAGATCAAGGACATGAAGCCGGGGACCGGCCGCGATTTCGGCGCGTTCGTCGCGTCCCGGCCGCCGGTCGCGGAGCGGCGCGCGATCGAGAAGGTGATCTCGGCCGCGGCCGCCACCGGGGCGCGGGCGCACATCGTGCACCTGTCCGCGGCCGAGTGCGTGGCCATGATCTCCGGCGCGAAGGCGGCCGGCATCCGGCTGACCGCCGAGACCTGCCCGCACTACCTGTACTTCGCGGCTGAGCAGGTGCCTGACGGAGCGACCGAGTTCAAGTCCTGCCCGCCGATCAGGGATGCGGTCAACCGGGAGGCGTTGTGGCGCGGGCTCGAGGCCGGCGCGATCGACTGCGTGGTGTCCGATCACTCCCCCTGCCTGCCCGAGCTGAAGTCCTTCGGCTCCGGGGATTTCGGCGCGGCCTGGGGTGGCATCGCCTCACTTCAGCTCGGCCTTTCCGCGGTGTGGACGGTCGCGCGGCGCCGCGGCCGGACGCTGGACGACGTCGCCCGGTGGATGGCGTCCGCCCCGGCCGCGCTCGCGGGCCTGCCGGCCAAGGGGCGACTGGCGGCCGGGGGCGACGCGGACCTGGTGGCCTTCGACCCCGACGAGACGTTCGTCGTGGACCCCGCCAAGCTGCGGCACCGGCACCCGGTCACCCCGTACGCCGGGAAGACGCTGACCGGACGCGTGAGGCAGACGTGGCTGCGCGGTACGCCGCTGCTTGAAGGTGAGGGTGAAACGCCAGTTGGGCGCCTGCTAAAACGGGGTTGGCATCCTCCCCATCCCGAAGGGTAGGGATTCCGACTGCTACGCCGGCAGGAGTAGCAGTTGAGGTTCGCGGTTCACAGGCCGGGCAGCCCCGTCGCCTCCCCGCGCAGTCACCGCATGCCCTGCGGCGATGTTCCTGGCCGCGTTCACGTCCGCGTTGCAGGCGAAATTGCAGGCGACGCAGGCGAAGAGGGCTTGGCTCTTGCGGCTCTCCGCTGCGACATGCTCGCACGCCGAGCAACGTTGGCTCGTGTACGCGGGACTGACCTTCTCCACCCGGCCAGGGGCCTTATCCTGCAGGCGACGTACCAGCAGGCCCCAAGACGAAGCGAGAATGCCCCTGTTCAGGCCGGCTTTCTGAGCGACTCTACTGCCAGGCTCTTTGAGAGTTCCCTTAGCCGATCGCGTCATGCCTCTGACGTTGAGGTTCTCCACGCGGATCAGGTCGAACCTGCGCGCCAGGTCGGTGCTGGTCTTCTCCGCCCAATCCTTGCGAATGTCGGCTTGGCGGGCTTTTACCTTTGCGATGGCCAGCTTGACCCGGGCCCGACGGGTCGAGCCGCGCTTAGCTCGTGCCAGCTTGCGCTGCAGACGGCGAGCCGGCGCTGCCGAGGACTACCGGGCCGGGGCACCGTGAGTGTCTCGCCTGTGGACAGCGCTGCGCTGACAGTTATGCCTCGGTCGATGCCCACTACCTTTCCGGCACCCGGCCCGGCGATGGGCGCGGGAAGGGCCGCGAAGGCGAGATGCCAGCGCCCGGCGCGGTCGAGAGTAACCCTGTATGACTTCGCGGCAGGAACGGCACGGGACCAGCGGAACCGCACCCATCCCACCTTAGGTATCCACAATTCACCGACATGGCGGCTGAGGCGGCGCACCTGTCCTGGTTTTACGGCTACGACGCGGAATCCCTCATTCCGCCCGGCCTTCCGCCACGTTGGCTTGCGGTGCGTGCCGGAGAAGAAGCTCGCCATAGCCTGGGAGAAGTCGCGAAGGGCCTGCTGCTGCACCATATGGCTACCCGCCCGCAGCCAGTCATGCTCCGCGCGCCTCAGTAAGTTGCCTGCATTGGTCCATGTAGCCACGCGCCTTCTTTCGGCCGGGCCGCCACCACAACTGCTGCTCCACCGCAAGGTTCCAGACGAACCGTGCATGGGCGCAGTGATCCCGCAGCGCCATCTCCTGGCTGGCCATGGGGAGCAAGCGGTACCGTGACATACGAACACACTAGCGAGTACCACCGACATTTTTTCGTCAAGGAGCCGTCGATGCGCAAGGATGCCGTGACGCGACTACACCGGTGACGCAAGGTTCGCCAGAAAACGGGGATGAACAGGGTATGGATGAGCAACTTCTCCCCGATTTGCTCCAGCTGCGCGGGTCCGTCGTGGCGGCAAGTGACGAATTCTTTGCCGCGAAGGAGAACCTGACCAAGGCGGCCGCGCCGGTCTTCGTGCCGGATACGTACGACGCCAAGGGGCAGGTGTACGACGGGTGGGAAACGCGGCGGCGGCGCGGGCCCGGCGGGAAACTGCCGGATCGCTCGGCTCGGGACTGGGTCATCGTCCGGCTCGGCGTGCCGGGTGTGGTGCACTCCATCGTGGTCGACACCGCCTTCTTCGCGGGTAATTTCCCGCAAGCGTGCTCGGCGGACGCGTGCTCGGTGACCGGCTATCCCGCGTTCGAGGAGATCGCCGCGGGCTCCGAGGCCGTGGCCTGGCAGGAGATCGTGCCGCGCGGGCTGGTGACCGGCGACGCCCGGCACGCGTTCAAGGTGAGCTCCAGCCACAGGTTCACCCACGTCAGGCTCAACATCTTCCCCGACGGCGGGGTGGCCCGGCTGCGCGTGCACGGTGAGGTAGTGCCGGATCCGGCCATGCTCGAGGGCCTCACCATCGACCTCGCCGCGCTGGAGAACGGCGCGGACGTGGCGGACGGCAGCGACCGGAACGACTTCTCCGCGCCGCGTAACGTCATCTCCCCCGGCCTGTCACGGGTGATGGGCGAGGGCTGGGAGACCCGCAGGCGCCGTAGGCCCGGGCACGAGTGGCTGGTCATCCGGCTGGCCGGGCATGGCGTCATCGACCTCGCGGAGATCGACACGTCCTGGTACCGGGGCAACCAGCCGGAGAGCGCATCGCTGCAGACGCTGGACGCCACCACCGGCGCCTCGCTCACCGACAGGTCCGCGTGGCGCGACCTGCTACCCCGGGTCAGGCTGCTGCCGGATACGCCGCACCGGTTCCGCGTGACCGGCCGGCCAGCCACCCACGTGCGGCTGAACATTTTCCCGGACGGCGGCGTCGCCCGGCTGCGGCTATACGGTTCGCTGACCGACGGCGGCCTCGCCGCCGCCCGCCATCGCTGGCAGGAAACGGCCTGAACCGTATCACGTGACGAGAAGCCGTACCCGTGATCTCATTGGGCAAATGAGCCACGTGGTGGTCGCCCCGGACAAGTTCAAGGGAACGCTCACCGCCGCCCAGGTCGCCGCGCACGTGGCCGCCGGGCTCGGCCGGGCCTGCCCGGGGGTGGAGACGGTTCAAGTCCCGGTGGCCGACGGCGGCGACGGCACCGTGGACGCGGCCGAGGCCGCCGGGTACCGCCGCGTCGACATCGGGGTCCGCGGGCCGACCGGCAAGCCGGTGACCGCAGCGTTCGCCCTGCTCGACGGGACCGCCATCATCGAGTCGGCACAGGCCTGCGGGTTGACCAGGCTGCCCGGCGGGACGCCAGCCCCGCTGACAGCGACCAGCCGCGGCGTCGGCGAGCTCGTCCTCGCCGCGGTCCGGATGCGCGCGAAGCGGATCGTGCTCGGCCTGGGCGGCGTGGCGTGCACCGATGGCGGCGCGGGCCTGGTCGCGGCGCTGGGCGGCAGGTTGCTGGACGCATCGGGAACCGAGCTCCCGCCGGGCGGGGCGGCGCTGGCCCGGCTGGACCACATCGACGTGTCCCGGCTCAGGGACCTGTCCGGCGCCGGCACCGAGTTCATCGCGGCCACCGATGTGGACAACCCGCTGCTCGGGCCGCGCGGCGCCGCCGCGGTCTACGCGCCGCAGAAGGGCGCCTCGGCGCAGGACGTGACGCTGCTGGAGGAGGGCCTCGCGCGCTGGGCGGACGTGACCGAGCGGTCGTTCCGCTTCGTCAAGCGGGACGAGCCCGGCGCAGGCGCCGCGGGCGGCCTGGGGTTCGCCGCGCTGGGCTTCCTCGGCGCCGCCGTGCTGCCGGGCATCGAGCTGCTGCTGGACCTGCTGGCGTTTACCGACCGGCTGTCCGGCGCGCGCCTGGTCATCACCGGCGAGGGGGCGCTCGACGAGCAGACCCTGCACGGCAAGGCTCCAGTCGGGGTGGCCCGCGCAGCGGCCGCGCGGGACCTACCGGTGGTCGCGGTGGCCGGGGTGTGCTCGCTGTCCCCCGAGCAGCTCCGTTCGGCGGGCATCGCGCGCGCCTACGCGCTCGCCGATATCGAACCCGACCTGACCCGCTGCCTGGAGCAGCCCGGTCCTCTGCTGGAGGAGCTCGCCGGGCACATCGCCCGCGACTGGCTCGCGCCGTAACGCCTGCGCCGGTCAGCTGCCGGTGCACTCCGGGCTCGCCTGGGCCAGGCCGAACTCCAGGCCGCCTTGCTTCGGATGCTCGAGGCGGCCGGCGGCGATCTGCACGCCGGTGTCGGCGGGCAGGGCCGGCGGGTGGATGACGAGGGTTGGTTCGTGGTATCCAAGGGGCATCCCGATGACGCTGTTGGTCAGGGTCGCGCTCGGCTTGGAGTAGTTCCGGCAGACCGGGTTCTGCTGGTCGTCGAAGGTAACGATGGGCCACACGCCGTCGGCGCGGAGCGTGCGCTGCAGGCCGGCCGGGTCGCAGGCAGTCGTTCCTGGACCGGCGGTAGAACTCCGCGAAGTCGGCTCGCTGGTTGCTCACACTCTTTCAACGCGCTGGCGCCGCGTCGCGCTTACCTGGTCCCGGTGACGATCTTGTACTCGGTCAGGGCGGCGGCTATGGCGTCGTCCTCGCTGGGCAGGGCGCGTCCGCGGGCCGCGGCGGCCTTGCGCAGCCGGGCGGCCAGCACCTCGTCGGTGAGCACCGCGCGCACCGCCTCGGCCAGCCGCGGCGCGTCGCCGGCCGGGACGAGCAGCGCGGCGTCCTCGCCGGTAAGCCCGGGCGTCCCGCCGACCCGCGTGGCCACGACGGGCACCCCGGCGCGCAGGGCTTCCTGCAGGATGAGCGGCTGGCCTTCCCATACGCTGGGCAGGACGAACACGGCGGCGGCGGCCAGCAGGGCGGGTATGTCGTCGCGGTGGCCGGGGAACCGGGCGTCGAGCCCGAGGCGGGAGGCCTGGCCCTTCAGGTCGGCGGCGAGCGGCCCCTCCCCCGCGATGACCAGGAGCGGTTGGGGCCGCAGGTCCTGCCAGCCGGCGGCCGCCTCCAGCAGGGTGCCGAACCCCTTCTGGGCCGCGAGCCGGCCCGCGGCCAGCACCACGGGGCGGGCCGGGTCCGGGTTACCTGGCAGGGGAAGCGCCCCACGCGTTTCCGCGGAAACGCCTGCGGGGACCAGCGCCCGGCCGACCCGGCGGGCGCCCGCAGCGCGCATGCGTTCCTCAAGGTCCGGCGACACGCAGAGCACCGAGTCGGCGCGGGTGGCGACGATCCGCTCGAGCACGCGGTAGACCGCGCCGGTGGCGCCGCCCGCGGGGGGCGCGTTGTGCACCGTGACGACCAGCGCGGGCCGCCGGTGGTAGACGGTGGGCCGGACGAACGCCAGCGCGACCGCGGTGAGCGCGCCGGCCCGCAGGCCGTGCGCGTGCGCCACGTCCGGCCGCCAGGCAGCGAGCAACCGGCGCAGCCGCCGGATCGCTCGCACGTCATGGGCGGCACGCGGCCGGCCGGCGATCTCGACCGGGGTGAAGGAGACCTGGCCGCCGGCCAGGCGGCTGAACCCGAAGTCGCGGTCGGTCTGCGCGGGGCCGAACACCCCCGCCGCCACGCCCCTCGCCGCGCAGCCGACCGCGAGCGTCCGGACGTGCCGGGCGGTTCCGCCGGTGCTGGTGCCGAGCACGAACGCGACCTTCACAGTGCGACCTTCATAGGCGGACCACCTTGCGCGTCACCGCTCGCAGGTCCCCTCCGTCGGCCACCGCCAGCACGGCGAGGAACGCAACCAGCACGGCCGCGCTGGCCAGCAGCGTGACGCCGACGTTGGGCAGGAAACCCGTCACCCGCAACCCGGCCGCGACGCCGAGGCCAGCCGCGGTTCCGGCCGCCGCGCCGGCCAGGCCGGCCAGGCTGGCACGCGCGCAGCCGGCTAGCGCGTCCCGGCCGCGGAACCGGCGGACCAAGAAGAGCAGCGCGACCCCGGAGCCGGTCAGGCCGAGGGTGGTGCCCGCCCCGAGCCACGGCACCACGGCGGAGCGCGGCACGAGCGGCACGATCACCAGATCGGCCACGATGACCAGCAGCCAGCCGCCGCTGACCGCCAGAGCCGCGGCCCGGCTGCGTCCCTTCGACCCCTCGGCGTACAGCACCCGGGACAGGTTCGCCATCAGCCCGTATCCGACCAGCCCGGGCGCGAACGCGGCCAGCGCGATCGCCAGCTGCCGGGCATCGGCCGCCTGGCTGACGTGGGACTGGAACACCCGGGCCAGCGGCACGCAGGTACCAGCCATCCCCGCCACCCCCAGCCATGACGCCACCATGACCGCCCGGGTCGAGGTAGCGCTGGTGGCGTCGAAGCTGTCGGCACGCGCGGACAGCTCAGGGAAGGCACTGGTCGCGATCGGCACGGCCAGCACGGCGTACGGCACGAAGAAGACCGCCCAGGCGAAGCTGTACAGCACCAGCGCGCCGCTGCCGCCGCGCGAGTTGGCCAGCACGATCACCACCGCCACCGAGGCGTCCTGGGCGATCAGCGTCGCGACGCCGGCCGCGGCCAGCGTGCGGACCCGTGCGCCGATCCCCGGGGGGAAACGCAGGGACGGGCGGAGCCGCAGGTGCAGCCGGACGGCGGGAATGAGCGGGGTGGCGACCAGCGCCGCCACCCCGGCGGTGGTGCCGACCGCCAGCACGATCCAGGCCAGGGTGGGCACCGGCCGGGCCAGATCCTGATAGCCGCCACCGACCACGCCGAACCAGAAGTAGGCGCCGATGACGACCAGGCTGGACAGCACCGGCGCCAGCGCGGGCGCGGTGAACCTGCGGTGCGACTGCAAGATCCCGTAGAGCACCACGGCCAGGCCGTACAGCAGGATCTGCGGCGCGAACACCACCAGCATCCGCGCGCCGAGCGTCACCATGTCGGCCCGTGGGCAGCCGGGCGTCCCGCCGAGCAGCACCGACACCAGCGGCCGCGCGATGGCCGCGATTATCAGGCTGACCGGGACGAGCAGCAGCACCACCCAGCTGAGCAGCGCGGCGGAGGTCCGCCGCACCTGTTCAGGGTCGGATCGCGCGGGGGCGGCCAGCACCGGCACCACGACCGCGGTCAGGGCGCCGCCCGCCACGATGTCGTAGATGATGTTCGGCACCATGTTGGCGGTGGTGTACGCGGTGCCCAGGCACGAGGCCTGGACGGTGTGCGCGAAGACCACCTGGCGGCCGAAGCCGATCACCCGCGCGAGCATCGTGATCGCGCCGATCAGCAGGGCGGCCCGGCCGATCCCCCCGCCGCGCGGCCGAGCGCTCCCCCGTTCGGCTACGGGCGTGCTCACCCGGCCGGTTCGGGCCGCTGCGCCGGGATCGTGACCAGGGGCGGCTGCGGGGCGGGCGGCTGCGGGGCAGGCCTTCGGCCGAGCATGTCCAGCCAGTTCAGCGCCGGGGTACGCGCGATCACCTTGGTGAAGCTGACCTTCTCGCTCGCCGCGGTCAGCCCGGCGATCCCGGCGAGCAGCGCGATCCTGGCCGGCCGGGACAGCCCGGCCGCCGAGGCGCCCAACATCGCGCCGAGTGCGTTCGCTCCGGCGTCGCCGAGCATGGCTCGCTCGCCCAGGTCCTCGGGCAGCAGCGCGAGCCCGGCTCCGAGCGGCGCCGCGACGCTGTCCTGCCCGGCCGCGCCGAGCAGGGCGCCGGAGGCGGCCGCGACCTTGAGGGCCCGCCCGGGCCTCAGGTCGAAGAGGTTGAGCAGGTTCGCGCCCCCGGCCACCAGGCCGGCGTTGAGGATCACGTCCGCGGGCGAGCCGCCGGCCAGCGCGGCGCTGACGACCCCGGTGAGGCCGATGCCGCCCAGCTTCACCGCGCCGGTGGTCACCTCGCCCTGCCGCAGCGCGCCGATGTGGCCGCGGAAGCCGCGGCGGTCCCCGGACCCGGCCAGGTCATCGTAGGCCCCGAAGGCCGCCGCCCCCGCCCCGCCCAGGACCATGGCCGTGGCGCAGCGCCAGGCCGACGACCCCGACGATCCGGTCGATCCGGACGCCGCCGCCAGGCTGGCCTGGGCCCCTTGAGCCAGCACCCCGACGATGGCCCCGGCGGCCACGGCGGGCCCTTCGAGCAGGGTGACAGGCTCACCCCGGTGGTTGGTTCGTGACCAGGCCTTGGGGCCGCCCGGCGGACGCCGGCTCATGGCCGAGTAGGCGAGCCTGGCCGCACCCGCCGCGCAGGCACCGGCCGCCGCTGCGTATCCCGCTCGGCTCATCTGCTCGCCTTCTTTTTCTTCGTCGACGTCGAGGAGGAGGGCGTCGCGCTCGCGGAGGCGCTCGGCGTGGGCGCGGGGCTCGGCGCGATGGCGGTCGCGCCGTTGGCGGTGAACCCGTAGCTGCCGGCCTTGCCGCCGGCCAATTCGACCGCGAGCACCTGCATGGCGACGGTCTGCCCGGCCGCCAGGTCGGCGTCGTCCACCGTGGAAACCTGGCCGGACACGTTGTTGGAACGCAGCACCGCGATCGGGCTGCCCGCGCCGGAGCCCGCCGACGAGCCCACGACCACGGTGGCCCCGCTCTTCGCCGCCAGCTCCTGGACCAGCGGGGGGAGCACCTGGGCGAGCTGGTCCGCGCTGCCGTCCGACGGCGCGGTCTGCGGGGTCACCACGACGGCCAGGCTGGCGGGGGTGGCCGGCTGGCCGCTGGTGCTGAGGAACTGGGACGCGGCGTAGGCCTGCAGCATCGTCGACGCGTCGGTGCTGGTGCCCTGGTTGCCGCCGGGCGTGGTGTTCCCGGCCATGGACCCTGGCGCGTTGGTCAGGATCTCGCTCGCGATCACCTGGGCGGCCTGTTGCTGGTAGGTCGCGCTGGTGTCCAGCTGCAGCCCGGTCGGCTGGGCCACGGCGACGGTGGTCTGGTTCAGGCTGTCCTGCGCGGTGCCGCTGGTGTCGAAGAACTTCGGCTGCAGGTTGATCTGCCCGGTGACGGTGGCGCCCGCGTGGATCGCGGCGGAGGTGATGCCGCTGACCACCGAGGACTGGGCCCCCGGCTCCGTGACGATCAGCAGCCGGTGCCCGGTCAGCAGGTCGTGCAGCACGGCGGGCTCGACCGCCTGGGCGTACATCTCGCCCTCGGTGGCCTGCTGCTGCGCCGTGTCCCGCTGGCTGCTGACCTGGCCGAGCTCGTTCTGCAGCTTCGAGGTGGTCTTGTCCAGCAAGCTGAACGCCGGACCCTGCAGCTCGGTCGAGCCGAGCACGATCCCGATCGCCAGCGCCAGGAACACCGCCACGATGGAGACGAGATGGTAACGAAAGTCGATCACTAGAGTTTTCCGGTCAGCCAGTAGGTAAAGGAATGCCAGGTCGCTTCGAAGTACCTGGCCAGGATGGGGCTGGCGGGCGAGAACACGACGGCCACGAACACGGTGACCGCCGCGGCGAGCACCAGCACCAGCAGCGACCATCCGGAGATCCGGCTGTGGTACAGCTGGTGCACGCCGCGCGCGTTGACCAGCTTCCCGCCGACCCGCAGGTGCGTGATGAACGTGCTCGACATGCCCGGCCTGCCCTTGTCGAGGAACTCCTCGAGCGTGTGATGGGTACCCACCACCGCGATCAGGCTGGCCCCCCTGGCGTCGGCCACGAGCAGGGCGACGTCTTCGCTCGTTCCCGGGGCCGGGAGGGTGACGGCGTCCAGGCCGAGTTCACGTACCCGGGCCAGCCCGGGCGCGCGGCCGTCCGGGTAGGCGTGCACGACGAGTTCCGCGCCGCAGCACAACGCCTCGTCCGACACCGAGTCCATGTCGCCGAGGATGGCGTCGGGCTGGTAGCCGGCCTCGATCAGCGCGTCCGCCCCGCCATCCACGGCCACCATCACCGGCTTGTACTCGCGGATGTAGGGCCGGAGCGCGGCCAGGTCCTCCCGGTAGTGATAGCCGCGCACCACGACGAGCACGTGCCGGCCGTTCATGTCCGTGTCCATCTCGGGCGGGTCGATGCCGCGGGTGAGCAGCTCATGCTCGCGCCGGAGGAACTCGAGCGTGTTCGCGGCGAACGACTCGATCTGCACCCCGACCATGGCCCGGGCATCGGTCATCGCCGTGCGGACCAGTTCCTCGGTCAGCGGGGTGCCCTTGGCCACGACGGTGTCGCCGAGGTAGAGGGTCTCCTCGTCGAGCCGGACCACGGTGCCGTCGGCGACCTTGACCAGCACGTCCTGCCCGACCCCGTCGACAACCGGGATGCCCGCCTCGAGCAGCAGCTTCGGCCCGAGGTTGGGGTAACGCCCGGTGATGCTGACCGCGGCGTTGACCACGGCCGCGACCTTGCGCCTGATAAGCTCCTCGGCACTCACCCGGTCCAGGTCGGAATGGTCGATGATGGCGATCTCGCCGGGGCTGAGGCGCTTGGTGATGTTCTTCGTCCGCTGGTCCACGCGCGCGACAGCCACGATCCCGGGCGGCTCTTCAGCCTTACCCCGGTGCAATAGCGGAAGCTTCACGGACGGCGCCTTCATCGAGTTCCATCCTGCCAGAGCAGTCACGCGCCAATGGCCATGTTGGTCATTACGGCGTGTCATTGAGTTGGCGACTTAACGTCACCAGCAGTTGTGCGCGGTGTGCCGCAAGGTACCACCTGAATCTGAAACTTAGCTGGGAGAGCGATTAGCCGCCGGCGCCCTCGACAGCGGTCCGCAGTAATGTCAGAGGGGTCAGGTAGGGTTGAAATTGTGATCAACGGGGAGCGCTTCACCGAGGCCGACGCGGAAGCGCACGTTCACGGTATCTGCTTCAAGACGGGCCCGCCGGAGCGAATCGGCGTCGAACTCGAGTGGCTAGCGCGCGATCGCCGCGATCCCGCGCTCCCGGTACAGGCGGAACAGGTAACCGCCACCCTGGCCGGGTTCTCCTCGGAAAGCCACTCGGACGGTGAAGGTTACCCAGGGCAAACAGCCCAGATCGTTCGGTATGAATTTCCTTCTCTTCCCTCTGGTGCCTCGCTCACGGTAGAGCCCGGCGGACAGCTTGAGCTCAGCTCGGCACCCGCCGCTACGCTCGGTGAGCTCGTCGAGGTTACCGGGCGTGACCTGGCCTCCTTGCGTGACGCGGCCGCGGCGGCCGGCCTGGAACTGTGCGGCTACGGTCTCGACCCGCTGCGCCCTCCCCGCCGCCTGCTCGATCTGCCGCGGTATGCGGCGATGGAGGAATTCTTCGACCGCGAGGGCCCGTGGGGCCGCCAGATGATGTGCGGCACCGCGTCGGTCCAGGTCTGCGTGGATGCCGGCGATGACAGCGGCAGCCAGTCCGGCTACCGCTCGCGCTGGCGGATGCTGCACGCCATCGGGCCGGTGCTGGTGGCCGCGTTCGCCAACTCCCCGCTGCGGGACGGTAAGCCGACTGGCTGGCGTTCGGCTCGGCAGCAGGTGTGGTCCAACATGGACCCGGGGCGGACGCGGGCGCCGGACCTGGACGCGGCCGACGGCGACCCGCGCGACGCCTGGGCCGCCTACGCGCTGGACGCCGAGCTCATGTGCGTCCGCGAGCCCGGCTCGCAGGACTGGACCGCGCCGGCCGGGGTGACCTTCCGCGACTGGCTGCGTGACGGCGGGTCCGGGACGCTGCGGGCGCCCACCGCCGAGGATCTGGACTATCACCTGTCCACGCTGTTCCCGCCGGTCCGCCCGCGGGGGCACATGGAGCTGCGGATGATCGACGCGCAGCCCGGCGACGGCTGGATCGTGCCCGCGGCCGTGGTCACCGCGCTGGCCGACGACGACCGGGCGGCCGACGCCGCGCTGGCCGCCGCCGAGCCGGTGTGGGAGGCATCCCCGGACACCGAGGATCCGTGGCTGCGCGCGGCCCGCTGCGGCCCGGCCGATCCGCTGATCAGCCAGGCCAGCAGGCAGTGCTTCGACGCGGCCGGCGCCGCGCTGACCCGGCTGGGCGCGCCGGCCGCGATCCGCCGCGCGGTCAGTGATTTCACCGACCGCTACGTGCAGAAAGACCGATGTCCTGCCGACGACCAACTGGACGGAGTCTGAGGATGACGGAGTCACAGCTCGACCCGGAAACCTTGCGCGGGGTCATCGCGCGGGAACTGACCGGAGCGCGGCAACGGACCTCGCTGCTGACCGACAGCGTGGACGAGGCCGACCTGGTCAGACAGCACTCGCCGCTGATGTCCCCGCTGGTCTGGGACCTCGCGCACATCGCGAACCAGGAAGAGCTCTGGCTGCTGCGCGAGGTCGGCGGCCGCGAGCCGATGCACCCGGAGATCGATCCCCTCTATGACGCGTTCGAGCACCCGCGGTCCGAACGTCCGACGCTGCCGCTGCTGCCGCCCGCCGAGGCCAGGGCCTACGGCCATGAGGTGCGCGGCCGGGTCCTTGACTTGCTCGAGCGCGCCCCGTTCCGCGGGGCCCGGCTGCTCGACGACGGGTTCGCGTTCGGGATGATCGCCCAGCACGAGGCGCAGCACGACGAGACGATGCTGATCACCCACCAGATCAGGGCCGGGGCGCCGGTGCTCACCGCCGCCTCCCCCGGCCCGGCGCCCGCCGACGCATTGCGGCTGCCGTCCGAGGTGCTCGTGCCGGGCGGCCCGTTCACCATGGGCACCTCCACCGAGCCCTGGGCGCTGGACAACGAGCGCCCGGCGCACGCCGTGGAGGTAGCGCCGTTTTACCTC
>Ga0210408_10002760_pt1 | contig 16755 bp, 15 predicted proteins | sample IncBWH4MmetaG_FD_155471 | JGI IMG/M metagenome (GOLD analysis project Ga0210408, IMG submission 155471) | Forest soil microbial communities from Barre Woods Harvard Forest LTER site, Petersham, Massachusetts, United States - Inc-BW-H-4-M | ecosystem: Environmental > Terrestrial > Soil >...
TCATCGCCCGCTCCACAGCGGCCTTCGAGTAAGAGAACATGCTTGCCATGTTCTCTCACTCTCACCGCCTGCAAAGCGGACATATCACGTGCTAATTCGACCGGACATTTGATGTGCTAACGACAGTTTCCCGCGTCCACGCTTGCGCAGGGGCGGAGTGTCTGGCACAATGCGCCCGCGCTTGATTTCGAAGGAATTGCTGCTTCGATCGGGAAGCTTCCAAAGGGGACACCTATGGCGACTGCTTTGCCGAATCCGTTAGTGGCAGTAAAACAGGCCTCCAAGTGGGCCACGGTGTGGGGCGTGGCGCTGGTTATTTTCGGCATGCTGGCGATTGGCGAGCCGTTTCTGGCGGCGATCGCACTGGCCACGTTTATCGCGTGGCTGCTGGTGCTGGTCGGTATTGTGCACGTCGGCCTTGCCTTCCACGCGCACAGCGGAAAAAGTCTGGGGTGGAAGGCGCTGGTGGGGCTGGCCTACATCTTCGTCGGGGGCTACCTGTTGTTGCGCCCAGTGGTCGCGGTGGCCACCCTGACGCTGATGCTTGCGTTTCTGTTCATGGTGGAGGGCGTGCTCGACTTCATGCTGTGGTGGAAATCGCGCTCCGTCGACGGAGCCTTCTGGATCCTGGTGGATTCGGTCATCACTCTGGCGCTGGGAGCGATGATCTACATGCACTGGCCGTCAAGTTCGGTGTGGGCCATCGGAACGCTGGTCGGCATCAGCATGATGATCACCGGAGTGACGCGGATCATGCTGTCGCTGGCGGCAAGGCGCGTGGCGAACAGGCTCGCGTAGGGCTCCGTCGTGCTTGGGGGGCTGCGGAAATGACCGCATTGCGCGTCGAACCTCTTCCGCCCCTAGATCAACTCCAGCCCCAAACAAGGAAAGCCGCGGTCCAGAGACCGCGGCTCTCGACGACCAATGTGCCTGTAGCGCGGGGCCATACCCGCGTTTTTCACTAGCGGCGCTTTTTCTTCTTGGCGCTCTTTTTCTTCTTCTTCGCGGCCTTCTTTGCCGGTTTCTTTTTTGCGACCTTCTTCTTCGCCGGTTTCTTCTTGGTAACTTTTTTGGCGGGTTTCTTCTTTGCGGCCTTTTTCTTTGCGGCTTTCTTTGCCGGCTTTTTCTTGGCCGGTTTGCTGCCGCCACCGCCGCCGGCGGGCTTCGGAGGAGCCGGTGCTGGTTCCTCCACTTCGATCACGGAAACCGATTCCCGGATCGCCGGAACGCCAGTTTCTTCTTCCTCTTCTTCTTCCTCCTCTAGGATTTCCTCGGGCGACTCGCCGTAGCTCCCGCTGTCGCCGAATTCATCCATCTCGTCGTCACGTCCGTAGAGGGTTTCGTCGTAAAAGGTCATTGCTCCTCCTGGTGGTCGCCACTGGTCCATGCTGGCACGGCGCCGAACCTGGCTCCGCGCACGAAAGAATGAGAAAGACTGCTGTCCGCTGAACGGGGCGCGATTATAGCAGAGAACCGGGTGTTCGGTGCTAGGTCTTAGATCGGGTGTTGGGTCTTGGGTGTTGGCTCGCAGGTGTCAGGGGTCAGGAACTGCGCAGGACGTCTGCAGCCGGAACCACGCGGACGTAACACCCGAGACTCTAGACCAATAACTGGAGACTGAAACCGTGGCGTAGGGTCCCGATCCTTTCGACCCAAAACCTTAAGACCTGACACCAAACACTTGACAACCGAACAACCTGACCCCCGCCCTTCAGGGCTTGATCACCAGCACCATTCCCGGCCGCAGCACGGCGATGTTGCGGTTATCCCGCTTCAGTGCGCCCACCGTGGTCTTATATGAGGAGGCGATCGAGAACAGGGTCTCCCCCTCCTTCACTTTGTGATGAACGACCGTGCCGCTTGCTGTCGCAGCTGGCTGAATAGCCTTGCTGTGCTTGGACTTAGAGGTCTTTGCGGCCGACTCGGCTTGGGCCGCATTTGGTGTCACCGGTAGGCGAACATACACCACCGTACGCCCTCGCAAGCTGTCGCCCTTCAGGTGGTTCCACCGCCGAACCATGGCTGGCGGCACGCCAAAGTTGTCCGCGACCGACTGTACCGTGTCTCCCTTGCGTACCCGGTAGCGGGTGGCGTGGCGGGCATAGCTCGCGCTGTCCTCTGTGGCGGCGTGCTTGCCCGGCGTGATGGGAATCGTAAGCTTGCTTTCCGGCGTCAGTTCCTCGCCATCTTCGAGGTTGTTGGCTTCCGCGATCGCCTTCGGCGTACTGCGGTAGGTGCGCGCGATCGACGCCAGAGTGTCGCCGGGCGCCACCTTGTGATAACGCCACCAGACCCGCATATCCGGCGGGATCGCCGCGATGGCCGCATCAAACTTGTTTTTGGTTCCCGGCGGCAGGCGCAGATTGAACTCGTGATCTTTCGGCGTGGTCAGCCGCAGCAGGCTGGGATTCAGGTCCTGCAGGTCCGCCGCGGATACGTCTACACACTCGGCCACCAGGCGCAAATCTACCGGGTAGTCGATGGTGACCGTGTCATAAGCAACTGGCTTTTCCTTCTCCAGGTGGTCCAGGCCATACTGCCCGGGATTCTTGGCCATGATGGTCACGGCCACGATGATCGGCACATAGTTCCGCGTCTCTCGCGGCAGGACGTTGCGGCGGTACAGCTCCCAGAAGTCGGCATATCCCGTGCGCTTGACCGCGCTCTGCACCGTGCCCGGACCGGAGTTGTAGGCCGCCATAGCCAGGTACCAGTCGCCAAACTGGTGATACAGATCCTTCAGATGGCGAGCGGCCGCGCGGGTCGACTTCTCCGGATCCTGTCGGTCATCCACCCACCAGTCACGCTGCAAGCCGTAGCCTCGGGCCCGGCTCGCCATAAACTGCCAGATGCCGCGGGCGCCTACTCGCGACAGCGCCAGCGGTTTGAATCCTGACTCCGCTTGGGCCAGATAGATCAGGTCCTGGGGCACGCCTTCTTCCTGCAGGACCCGGCGCATCATCTCGTCGTAGCGGCCGGAACGCGTGAGCCCCCGTTCCAGCACGCCGCGGCCGCGTGACGAAAAATAGTTGATGTAGCCGGCGACCTGGTCGGTCATCATCAGGGGGAGGTCGGAGTGGGTCGACTTGATCTCAGCTTCTGCTTTCGCCTTGATCTTGGCGTCAACCGGGAAATTGACTTCGTTGGTTTCGTCGATCGGCGCCGGTTCCGATTTCTGCTCGGTGAACCCGTCGCCCTGCTGCAGTGCCAGCATTTCGAAGCCGTTGATGCCTTCAACCAGCCGGTCAAATTCGCTTTCCAGGCGTGGGTCGGAGTTGATCTGCAGCGGACTTCCGAGAAGCAAGTCGAACGCCCGATCAAAATTCTGCCGTGCGGCCTCGAGGTGCCCCGCTTTGTAGTTGTCCTGTCCGGCCTGGTACTCCTTCTCCACGCTCGAGACCAGGTCGGCGATCGGATCTGGCGAGGGCGCTGGAGCGTTTGCGGAAGTTGGACCAGGGGGTGCAGCGGGGCTGGGTTTCGATTCTTGTGGAACCGATGGAGCCGGTGTTGTGGCCGCGGTCAGTCCGGGCGGAGCCGACTGCTGCGCCGGCAGCATCGCAACTGGGCGCTGCGCAGACTGGCAAGCACAGGTCGCAATCAGCGCGGCCAGAGGCGCGATCGTCGCATAGAGTTTTCGAAATCCCATATTTCTCTATGACTTACCGCGAATTAACGCGACCTGCCTCCTGCCCTTTCTTGGATGCAAAATCTCCCCAAGATGTTATATGCGGGGTATCCGGGGGTCAATTCTCAAAGGGCCAAGCCCCAATGACTCAGGGCACAGGGCGGGCATATTACTCCGCGCGCTGCGCGGACCGCAACCTCGTTTCTGCCGGATCGGCCAGATTTTCTGAGGAGAGGGGTTCCAAAATGAGCCAGCCGAGAAGCACCCGTAAAGACGGGGGTTGCCCGTTTCCGACGCGGCGAGACGCGTCTCTACCCAAATGATTTGTTCTGTTTCAGGCAGCACGACGAGACAGCCTGATCTTCGACGCCTTGAGCTAAGAGCCAACAGCTAATCGCTGCTTTACTTAGGCAATACTTCCTTCAGCGCCCCTTCGATGCGGTCCACCTCTTCGCGGATCACGCGAATCGATTGCTGGTTTCTGGAGGTATGCGGCAGGGGGGAGATGGCTTCCAGCGCAGCTCGGATCTGATGGTTCCGGTCCCAAATCAGGTTAAGTTTCGCGATCGTCTTCTTCCGGTGCTGATGAACGCTTCTGGCAAAGGACGTGGCCAACCACGCGAAAACCAGCCCGAAGAATGCCTCGATGGGAAGACGGTCCTTGGCTCCGTCATAGTCGGAGAACAGCAAACGGTAGACCGCCTCGCCCAGTCCGAGCGAGGCAAACACCACTGCCACCCCAACCACATAAACCTGCAGGATCTCCGTGGTCTGCAGAAAGACCGACTGGTTGCTCTTGAAATGCGTCCGCAGAAACCCGAATGTCATAAACCACCCGCCTGATGGAATTTACTCGAGCCGGAAAGCGTGCCACGCCCCGGCCACGTTTCAGCCCAGCCGCTTGAGGACGCCAAACTCTGGCTCGCGCGCCTCAAACACGCCTTGATTTATCTGTTCCGCAGCGCGAAAACAACGCTCGTAACTCTGATACATGCCCTCGAAAATCTGTTCCCAACTTGTCGCCAGAGCATGCTCGCGGCCTGCTGCGCCCATGGCGGCAGCGAGGGCTCGATCGGTCAGGAACCGGTCGGTACACGCCACAAACTCGTCGAAGTTGCCGGCCACAAATCCAGTTCGCCCGTGCTGAACCGTGTACTTGGGCCCGCCGGCCGCCGTCACAACCACGGGCACGCCGGATGCAAGTGCTTCGAGTACGGCCAAGCCGAATGTCTCCGTCTCCGACGGAAACACGAGCAGATCCAGGTTCGCGAACGCGCGGGATAGATTCTGGCGCGTGAGGACGCCGGTGAATTCCGCCCGCGGCATTTGCCGCTCGAGCCACGGGCGCTCGGCGCCTCCGCCTACGATCATAAACCGGAAATCGTTGTGCCCGCGTTCGCGCAAGGCCCGGTCGAGTCGCGCGAGAAGGCGTACGTTCTTTTCGCGCGTCAGGCGGCCCACATACCCGATGGTGAAAGGCCCGGGCTCACGATCGCGAAACTGAGGAGTGAACGCCTCCGTGTCTACGCTATGCGACATGAGCAAGCAGGGCTTGCCGGTCCTCGCCTCCAGCAGAGCCACGATTTCCGGATTGGGAGCAAACAGCAGCCGCGGGATCCGGTAAAAACGCATAGCGCCGCGCAACGCCCACTTCTCGGCTCCATCGAGTACTGCGGCAGACCAGCGTTGGGGGAGCCAGCTCAGCACCGGCGTCAGCCGGGTCTTTGCGTACTGATGCAGATTCGTTTGCCAGGTCGCCGCCAGCGGAACCGCGAGTTTGTGGGCGATCAGCGCCCCCAGCGTCCCAAAATCGCTTGGCCCCGTGATCTGCACCAGGTCGGGAGCAAATTCCCGCACCGTCTCCATGACTTGCCGGTAATACCGCCAGACGCCGAGATCATACTCGTGTGCGCGATCCAGGGGAAATGTAAGCCAGCTTCGCGGAAGTTGCAGGCGTGTAACCGAGCCGTCAGTCGTCATTTTGCGGTCGGGGCCAGCGTGGATGGTCAGGAAGGGAAGGCCACGATTCCGAGCGAATGCCTCGAAGTGCCGGCTGACGTTGGCCACGCCGTCGACTTCCTTGTAGGCATCCGGAAAGAATGCGACTCTCAAATCCTCTCCTGCATGGGCGCTGCGAACGCCAGCACCTCGCAGACGGGCTCGTAAGCAAGGTCGTACGGTAGATTCAGCTCACACTGTGCGCCCGGCACACCCGCCTCACCGCCCGATCGCGTCATGATCAGCAAGCGCGACCAGAGCCGCCACTCATAGCACCGTCTCGATCTGATTCCGCTCCATTTCGAACGCCATCTGAGGCCTCAAGGGCGGAGTCCAGTAGGTGCGATTGAGATCGACCGGCACCCGCGATTGTCTTACTTACGATCCAGCGCCCATTGCAGCATCCGATATTTCCGGGCGAAGGCCGGAACGAAGTGCAGGCTTTCCCGGGAAAAGTGAGTGTGACTGTGGAGTGAGCTTGCGGATCGATACTCTCTGCTGAGGCCACGGTTTTGCCACAGGCAGGAGAGCTCGTTCTTGGGCAATCGCCTTTGTCCTGAATTAAGAAATGTCTTGGTCGCGGATACACCTGTGCTTAGAGGAGACTACAAGGCGAAAGGTTTGACGTTGAGATATAGAAAAGGCTTGCCGACTTGTCGGCCGACTCAATCTAGTGGAGATTAGAGAGCTGCTTGCAATGGCCTGGCCTATTCGAGGGCTGCTTCCAACGAAAATTTTGGTTCTGCTGGCAGTGTTATAGTGGCCTGTCTCATCGCGCCAGCTGCGCGGTCGATATGGTCACGTTGCTCACGGTCATCGGGTTTGGTTTCTTGCTGGGCATCCGGCACGCGACCGACCCGGATCACGTGATCGCCGTGACCACCATCGTCAGCCGCCAGCAGAGCATCCGCCATGCGGGACTGATCGGCATCCTCTGGGGGCTCGGCCATACCATCACCATCGTTCTGGTGGGCACTGGCATCATCGTGTTCAACCTGGCGATCCCCCAGCGCATTGGCCTGACCATGGAGCTCGCCGTCGGGTTGATGCTCATCCTCCTGGGCATTATGAATCTCACCGGGGCTACCCAGCGGATCACCGACCGGGTTACTCCTGGGCCAGGCGTGCTGCACTCGCACCCGCACCATCACGATGGCGTCCAACATGTCCACGTTCATGCGCACGCGCCCGACAGCCCGGTGGATCTCGATGAGAAACCGCGGGGACTGGTGCCGACCCTGCTGCAACGTGTCGGCCTCTACCAGCTTCTGCGCCCGCTCGCGGTCGGCATCGTCCACGGGCTGGCGGGATCGGCGGCCGTAGCTCTGCTGGTACTCACCACCATCCGCGATCCGCGCTGGGCCATCGCCTACTTGCTGGTCTTCGGTGTGGGCACGATTGCCGGCATGATGCTCATCACCATGGTTCTGGGCGCCCCCTTCGCGTTTACGGGGAGACATTTCACGCGCCTCAATCGCGGCCTCGGCCTTGCCTCTGGGCTAGTCAGCATCGCTTTCGGGTTGTTTGTCACGTTCCAGATCGGCTTTGCCGAGGGTCTCTTCACCGCCCACCCGCACTGGACACCGCGCTGAACCAAGCCGTGCCCGAGAATCGACTTCTTCTCCGAGTCGGCTAAGATAACAACACGCGGTTCCGGTTTCGACCCGGCCACAAAGGAGACAGCACATGCTTGCTGGCGGGAAATCACGAATGTTTGTGCTCGCAGTCGTCGCGATCGCCGAAAGCTGCGCGGTCGGGCAGAACGTGGCTCCGCCATCGCCTCCTCCGAGTGTGGGCAGCCCGGTAACCGGAGCGCGTCCCAAACGGACCCTTGAGAGCTCGAGCGAAATGCGCCGCCTCGCCCAGCTCAAGCTGACCGACGATCAGGCGATGAAGCTGCGGCCCCTCGTCGACGACGAAGGCGCCCAACTGAGCGCGGTGCGCCTGGACGAACACTTGACGCCTGACCAAAGGCGCGCCCGCTTCCAGGAAATTCGTGACCTCTTTCGGCCACGGATCGCCGCCATCCTGACCCCCGAACAGCAAGCGAGGTGGCAGCAGATGGACCCCCCCGCGCCTCCGAAGACTAACGAAAAGGCGAAGCCCGGAGATTCAGCCGCAACCCCGCCGAAGCCGCAGTAGGTGCGCCGGAAGCATTGGGAAAGATTCGCGCCCCATCCCGAGCGTAGGCGGGAGGGACCTTGAGTTTTCCTTTGCGGGCCTTCGTGCTTCTAGTGGTCCCAAGCTTTTTCTCGATTTACCACAACCGCCGCCGAAGATTTATCATTGCCATCCCGGGTGCCTATGAGAGCCCTTCAAGTTGAACAGGTGGGAGGTCCCGACGTACTGCACCTGGTGGACATCCCCGTCCCCGAGGCCAAAGCCAACGAAGCCCTCGTGAAGATTGCCGCCGCGGGGGTGAACTTTATCGACATCTACTTTCGCGAAGGCCGCTACAAGGCCGCCGTCCCCTTTGTCCCTGGCCAGGAAGCTGCTGGAGAGGTGGTCTCGGTCGGCAGCGCCGTGACCAGCGTGAAGCCCGGGGATCGTGTCGCCTACGCCATGGTGCAGGGCAGCTACGCGGAATATGCGGCAGTTCCGGTCGACCGCCTGGTGAAGATCCCGGAACCTGTCAGTTCCCAGCACGCGGCCGCCGCCATGCTGCAAGGCATGACCGCACACTATCTGTCGTACTCAACCTATCCTCTGAAGAAGGGTGAGACCGCCCTGGTCCACGCCGCCGCCGGAGGCGTCGGCCTGCTGCTCGTACAAATGGCGCACAACATCGGCGCGCGCGTGATCGCGACCGTCTCCACCGAGGAAAAAGCCAAACTGGCCCGCGCCGCCGGCGCCGACGAAGTGATCCTGTATACCCAAGCCGATTTCGAAGCGGAAACCAAGCGCCTGACCGCCGGCCACGGCGTCGATGTGGTCTACGATTCGGTGGGCAAGACCACATTCGAGAAAGGGCTGAACGTTCTGCGGCCCCGCGGATATATGGTTCTCTACGGGGGTTCCAGCGGCGCCGTGCCGCCCTTTGACCTGATTGAGTTGTCGGGGAAAGGATCGCTATTCGTGACCCGGCCCAGCCTGGGCCACTATCTCCTCACCCGCGAAGAGCTCGAGACCCGGACGAACGCGGTGTTCAGCATGATCGTCGCCGGCACGCTCCGCCTGCGCATCGAACACACCTATCCGCTGAAAGACGCGGCGCAGGCCCATCGCGATCTGGAAGCGCGCAAAACCACGGGGAAACTGCTGCTATTGAACTGAAACCCACCCGATGACAATCCGACGAAGGACTTTCACGGGTTCAACTCTGAGTTCTCTCCCGCCTGACTCCTCGCGTCTTGAGCGAAGGGCTGCACGCGTCACCATTTTCAGACATCTGCTCTCTAACCGTCGTAGTTTTTGTACGTTCTCTCACCTTTGACAAAGCTTTACACTCACAAGGTCCCACTGCAGCAACCGCTTTCGTTCAATGGGCATCGGACAATGCACCAGTCGGCTTGTGCGAATTGAGAACCCAGCCGGAATCTTCGGCAGCACGCGCGCGACAAAAAGGGGGGGCGATGATGGTCACAAGTACCCTCGATACTGCGGTCGGCGCGCTTTACTCCGAACATGTAAATCCCCAATGGGTCCGGCTGCTGGACTTGCTGGAAATGAACGTTCGCTACGAGCGCTGCCTCGGCAGCGAACTCTTCACGGCCGACGGCCGGCGAATTCTCGATTTCCTCTCCGGTTACTGTGTGCACAACGTGGGTCACAACCACCCAGCGGTGATTGCGGCCGTTCGCGAGGAGCTCGAAAGCTGCGGTCCCGCGATGATCCAGACCCATGTCGCCGAGCGTGCCGGTGAACTGGGTGAGAAGTTGTGCCAGCGTGCGGGCGGACGCCTGTCGAAAGCCTTCTTCGCCAGTTCGGGCAGTGAAGGCGTAGAAGCCGCCATCAAGTTCGCCCGCGCTCACACCGGACGGGCCGGGCTCCTATACGCTAACGGCGCCTTCCACGGCCTGACCTGCGGGGCTTTATCGCTGATGGGAGATTCGTTCTGGCGCGAAGGGTTCGGGCCCCTTCTCCCCGAGACGGAAGCCATTTCCTTCGACAACATCGCGGCCCTTGAACAGAAACTCGCCAGCAAGCGGTTTGCGGCATTCATCGTCGAACCCATTCAGTCTGAAGCGGGCATCCGGGTGCCCACCGGCGAATATTTCCGAGCCGCGCAGTCGCTTTGCCGCCGGTACGGTACGATGCTGGTGCTCGACGAAGTGCAGACCGGCATGTATCGCACCGGTCCGTTCCTGGCAGCCCAACACTTCGCTGTAGATCCCGACATGGTCGTGCTCGCCAAGGCGATGAGCGGCGGCCTGATTCCGGTCAGTGCGGTGCTGATGTCTGAAGCCATCTACGATTCGGTCTACGGATCACTGCGGCGGGCCATCATTCACACTTCCACCTTCAGCGAGAACAGCCTGGCGATGCGGGCAGCGCTCGCCACGCTCGAAGTACTGGAGAACGAAAATCTCGGACAGCGCGCCCGCGAAACGGGAGAGTTTCTGCGAGCGCGTTTGAGCGAAGCCCTCCAGGGCTACGAGATGGTAAGAGCCGTCCGCGGCGAAGGCTTGCTGCTCGGAATCGAGTTCACTGCGCCCAAGTCGTTGCGTCTGCGGATTCCGTTCGAAACCTTCCTGCACATTCATCCCGCGATGTTCGGACAGATCGTCGTGATGCGTTTGTTCCGCGACCACGGCATTCTCACCCAAATCTGCGGCAACAACTTCATGGTGCTGAAAGTCGCCCCACCCCTCGTGGTCACTGACGCCCAGAGCGACGAATTTGTCTCGGCCATCTCCGCCGTGGTCGAGTTGGTTCATTCCTCAGCCTCCTTCTGGTCCGAGGCCCTGGGTCTGGCCCGCCGTGCCATCAATGTTTGAAAGCAGTTCTCAGTTCTCAAGTAGTCGATCTCAGTGGGCGCATCTGAATGATTTCGAACTCCGAACCGAGAACCGAGAACAGAATTAACAACCGAGAACCGATTCCATGTACATTGCCAGCGCTAGCAGCGCGTTTCCCAAACACTACTACTCCCAGGACATGCTCTTCGCCGCGCTCGAGCGCTATTGGGGCGACCGCCTGGCCAAACCCGAAGTCCTGCGCCGACTTCACAAGAACGTCGGCGTAGACGGACGTTTCCTGTCCCTACCGATCGACGACTATCCGAAACTCACCGGCTGGGGCGAAGCCAACAACCACTGGATCCGCACCGCGCAGGAGCTCGGCCACTGCGCCATTAGCCGAGCCATGACCGCGGCCGGGCTGGACGTCCGCGACATTGGCGCGCTGTTCTTCACCTCCGTGACCGGCATCTCCAGTCCTTCGATCGATGCGCGCCTCATCAACCGGATGGGCCTGTCTCCCAACCTCAAACGTATCCCGATGTTTGGCCTGGGATGTGTTGCGGGCGCGGCCGGAATCGCGCGCGCGGCCGACTATGTCCGCGCCTATCCCGACCAACTCGCGGTCATTCTCGCGGTCGAACTCTGCTCCCTCACCTTGCAGCGCGATGACGTGTCGATGGCCAACCTGATCTCCTCTGGATTGTTCGGCGACGGTGCGGCCGCCGTGGTGGTAGCCGGCGACGGCTGCGCCCTCAAGCGCCCCGGTCCGCGCATCCTCGCCACGCGCTCCGTCTTTTATCCCGAAACCGAAGAAATGATGGGTTGGGATGTTTCGGAGAAAGGGTTTCGCATTGTCCTCTCGCTCGAGGTCCCCGACCTGATTCGGCGGCAACTGGGACACGACGTGGACTCCTTTCTCGGCGACCTGGGACGCGAGCGCAACCAAGTGGGCAGTTGGGTGCTCCATACCGGCGGTCCCAAAGTCTTGCAGGCGACGGCCTCAGCGCTGGCGCTCGAAAACGGGCAACTCGCCGCCTCCTGGGACTGCCTGAAGCGCACTGGCAACTTGTCCTCGGCCTCGGTGCTGGTGGTGCTCGAAGAAGTCATGAAGAACCGCCGCCCCGCACCCGGCACTCTCGGCCTGCTCGCAGCGATGGGGCCGGGTTTCTGCTCGGAACTGGTGGCGCTGGAATGGTAAGCGTCGGCAATGATTCTGACGTCCTCGTGATCGGCGGAGGTCCAGCGGGACTCGCCGCGGCCCTTGCTGCTCGTCGCCGAGGCTTCGCCGTCACTGTCGCTGACAGTTTTGCGCCGCCCATCGATAAGCCCTGTGGCGAGGGCCTCATGCCCGATGGCATCGCCGCCCTCGAACGCCTCGGAGTGACTCTTCCCGCGACTGAAACCCACCGCTTCCGGGGAATCCGCTTCCTGAGTTCCGGAGTGTCGGCCGAGGCCGTCTTCCCTCGCGGATTCGCCGTGGGCGTGCGCCGCACCAACCTGCATCGCGTGCTGGTCGAACACGCCGAGACCGCCGGGGTCCGCTTCCTCTGGCGCGCGGTCGTTACCGGACTTCGTCCCGAGGGCGCCCTGATATGCCGCGAACTCGGCCGCGGCGAACTGGTGCGCGCGCGCTGGATCGTCGGCGCCGACGGCAGCAGCTCGCTGGTGCGTCGCTGGGCCGGACTCGAGACCCACCGCCGTTGCGACAAACGTTACGCTTTCCGCCGCCACTACCGCGTTTCCCCATGGAGCGACTTCATGGAACTCCACTGGGGCCCGTGTTGCCAGTTGTACGTGACCCCCGTCGCCCCGGACCTGATCTGCGTCGCCTTGATTTCTCGCGACCCGTCGTTGCGCCTGGGCGAAGGTCTGCTCAAGTTTCCCGACGTCACCGAACGGCTGCGCGACGCCGAACCCGGCTCGGTGGAGCGAGGAGCGATGTCGGTCACGCGCAAACTGGCCCGCGTTTGCGCCAGACGAGTGGCGCTGATTGGCGATGCGTCCGGCGGAGTCGATGCCATCACGGGGGAAGGCCTGTGCCTGGCATTCAATCAGGCGGATCTCCTGGCAGAATGCCTGGTCCGGGAAAACCTTCAACCCTACCAGGCCGGCCATCGAGCGCTGGCCCGCCGACCCATCCTGATGGCGGACCTGATGTTGTTGCTCGAACAGCGCGCGGGCCTGCGGCGGCGGGTGATGCAGGCTTTCCGCTCGCGGCCAAAACTGTTCGCGGGCATGCTTGCGACACACGTGGGTGCGGCGTCCCCTTTCGATTTTGCCGCGAACGGGTTGGCGTTAGGATGGGGACTGCTTACCGCATGAACCGGGGGATGGGCCACGGCTTCACGGTTCATCGGGAAGGCCGAGACTTCACAGCCGCGGACTTCCTCCCCATGCCAACTGCAGCCCATGGATTGCAATCGATGTCTGGAATGTTGTCATTCCGACGCACGAGCGCAGCGAGACCGGAGGAATCTGCTTGTGATCGCTGATACAGCCCTCACCGGCGGCTCGCGTCCTGTCGGCATCGCCTGAACGTGGTACCAGTTCGCGCGCATGTCGCTCCGGCTTTGAAGGAACAGACGATTCGTATCAGGGCGCGCTTTCAGGCGCGCCGTAAGAGTGCGAAAATGAAAGCGGCTTCGGCCGCTCGGTCCGGACCTACCAACCAGCGGTCCCAAATGCAGATCGGGAAGGGCACGAGTTCACTCGTGCCGGGGAGGCTTTGAAAACACGGCGCGCTTTAGCGCCTGAGGGTTGGCTCTTGTTGCGACGCACATTCTTCCGCAAGCTGTCAGTGCGAGACAAATTGACGCGAAAGATAGCAAGGCTCGGGACTGTAGCTGCCTGCCTGTGGTGGGCAAGTCTGGCCCCGCCGGCAAGCGCGCAGGAATTCGTACTGCGATGTGATCCCGCGCAAACCGCAGCAAACTTCACCCTCGGCGACATGCTGCACACCGTGAAGGGAACGTTCGACCTGAAACGCGGCGAGCTTCACTTCGATCCCGCGTCCGGCAAGCTAACCGGCGAAATCGTTTTCGATGCGCCCACGGGCCGCAGCGGCAACCAGAGCCGCGATCGCAAAATGCACAAAGATGTCTTGGAAAGCGCCCGTTACCCGGAAATCGCGTTTCGTCCCAATCGCGTGGACGGAAAAGTCGCCGCCACCGACACATCCACCGTGCAGGTGCACGGTATGTTCGGCATCCACGGCTCTGAGCACGATATCACCGTCCCCGTCGAAGTGAAACTCGACGCCGACCACTGGAGCGCCTCCGCCCATTTCCCCGTCCCCTACGCCAAGTGGGGCATGAAAAACCCCAGCGTCCTGTTTCTGCGTGTAGGAGACTCGGTCGACATCGACCTGCAGGCTGCCGGAAGCCTCACGCCCGCTTCTTCTCAATAGCCTTGTTTAGTACCCATTCTCCAAGTCCCGTCATCCCGAACGCAGCCCAAAGCTCGTCCTAAGGGAAGTCGGAGGGGACCCGCGTTTGTCTCCCCCCACCGGACTCCTCAACCTTCCTCGGGTCCTTTGCGGCCTCCCGTTTGCGCACTCTGCGGTTAGAAGCTCTTCTCCCTCCGCCGCGAATACCCGGTCACATACCCCGGCACCGGAATACCCGGATCGCACCGCTCATCGCGCAACGGCGCCCCGGGAACGACGGGCAAGGGAATCACTCCCGCCCAGGTGCGGAACGAGTAATCGTCGGCGTCGTCCACCACCGGCCCCTGCCGCACCTTCGCCGAGAACTCCTCGATCGGCAGCCGCAATGCCATGGTTGCTTTCAATTCCTTCTCGTTCGGTTGCCGCGACTCGGCCCACCTCCCGGGCAAGATGTGCTCCGACAGCGCGCGCAGCGCCGCCAGCTTTTCCTCCGGATCGGACACCGCCGTGGCCGTCCCCAGAATCACCACCGAGCGGTAGTTCATCGAGTGATTAAAGATCGACCGCGCCAGCACCAGCCCGTCCAGCAGTGTGACCGTGACGCAAACCGCGATCCCGCTGTCCAGGTTGCGCAGCATGCGGCTCGCGGCCGACCCGTGAAGGTAGAGCTGGTCGCCGGACCGCCCGTACGACGTTGGGATGACGAAAGGCTGGCCCTCGACGTTGAAGCCTACGTGGCAGATGAAGCCTTCGTCGAGGATGCGATACACCAGTTTGCGATCGTAGACCGCGCGGTCCGCCTCGCGGACGACGCGCGTCCGCGCTGTGGCGGTAGAGGGCTGGGACATAGAAGCCGAACTCCGGGCAAGCGCCAAGGATGGGTGAACGGAGAGTGTATCACTGGGATTCGGGCGCCGGGCTATGGGCGATCAGATGAGTGCCGTCGCGATTTTTCACCTGTTACGAGCCTGTTCGGAGCGGGTTTCAGGAAAAGTCGGCGGAGTTGTTACAGGACCAGCCTGCGATTCTCCGCAAGTCATGCGGAGCAATATGCTCCAAGCCCGCTCTCTCGCAGCAATCCTTGACTACGTACCACACGACATTCTGCGAGATGCCTCTTCCCCGTACCTTTCCCGCCCTGGCGACGGCTCGGAATGTCCTTCCCTCCCTGGCCCCGGCTGCTCGTATCCACTGATCGAGCGCTGCTTTAACCTAATTTGGAATCGGGTGCGTCGCGATCGAATTCGCGCTCGATCCTGGTCCGCTCGCTGCGCGGCTCGGCGAGGGTCCTCGAGTGACGATCTTCTCCGCCGCCTGGCACTGCCTCGCCCCGTCGAGCACGAACCGTGGTTGACCGCTTACCCTGTGTGCGGTCTCCCAGTACTCCATTGTCTCGTACATCCTCCGTCCGTAGAGATTAGGTGCCGAATGACGACGCAAGCTCGTTGATGTAGGAGTGCACCTCTTCGTCTTCGGGAGCGCCCCAGCCAAAACGGCCGCGCTCGTCTTCCGTGTAACCGTCCAGTGACGTGAGCTTGAGTAGTTCAACTTTGCCATGTATCTCACCTTGAATCTGCAGTATTATTTACTGTCAAGAAACAGGAGGGGAACTCCTCATGGGCTTTCGACTGCGCATGATTCTCTGGATTCCGACGTTTGCTTATGTGGGCTTCCTATTGTTGGGTGGCAAAAACTTGACCTCGCTCGGCCAGGTTGTCACCGCCGCGTTTCTAGGGGCTCTGTTGGGATTTCTCCTCGCCATCATGTTCACGCTCAGGCAACATCGCCGAGAGACTCGATTCGCCCGTTAGGACAGCTCAGAAGGCTTCAGTGTTACGGTAACAGTGCCGATCGTCTCAGTTGCTGCCTCTTTGAGCCTCATCACGATCTCGAGCTCCTACGGCGAGAGTTTCAAGCGACGTAGTATCGGCTCCCTTTTCCTTCGGTCAGACTCAACGTGCGCTATCGCGATTTTTCAACAACAACAATGAACTGATCATTTAGATTCGCGGGCCATCGTCAGGCTTACTCTTCCCGCAGCATGTACCAGGAACTCAGGCCGATGCAGATAATGGTATCGGTAATTGCCAGCACAAGCACCGTCTCATTGAAGTCGGAAGCCCAGAGCCGATTTGTGGACGAGAGATGTCTGAGCCAGAGATCCGCCATCGGGGGCCAGAGTTGATGAGACTCAAGGATCAACCGGGGAGCCGCAAGGACGGCGACGACAAAAGCGGAAATCCTGACGATTCGAATTGGCAAAGTCGGCCTTAGCAGCGCCTTCTCCCGGGCCAAGTTCTGCGCCTTCCCCCAGATCAGGGCTGCGTCTGGCAGGGCGCTGAGTTCGTGCGTTGCGAGTTGCGCGCTTTCCCGCAAAAACTCGGCGACCAGCAGGACTTCGGAACAGACCGGGCAGCTCCGGGCGTGACCGAAAATCCCGGCGTCCCGCGAGTTCCCGCAGAGCGTCGGCAACGACCGGTTGTTCCTTCTCGCAAAAATGTTCATTCATACACCCACCTCTGGACCAGAACCTTGTGGGCTGCCGATGAGGCCGGCAAGCTTGCGGCGGGCCCGGAAGAGCAGCGGTCGGAATGCCGCATTTCGATTCTCAGGTCAGGATGGAGAGCCGAAGACGCCACCTCGGAAATTGGATGGGGCAGGGAACCTTCTTTATGACGACGCCAACGATCGTGCAAGAGATTGGTCGCGATGCGGAAAAGGTAGCTCCGCCTGCCAGCCTCGTCCATGGGTGAAAGCTTGGTGGATAGGAGACGGCAGAACACCAACCGAGAGTTGGCCGATTCGGTTAGAGAAACGCGAGGTTGCGCCCACGATTGATTCGTGAA
>Ga0210408_10002761_pt1 | contig 16744 bp, 13 predicted proteins | sample IncBWH4MmetaG_FD_155471 | JGI IMG/M metagenome (GOLD analysis project Ga0210408, IMG submission 155471) | Forest soil microbial communities from Barre Woods Harvard Forest LTER site, Petersham, Massachusetts, United States - Inc-BW-H-4-M | ecosystem: Environmental > Terrestrial > Soil >...
AAGCCGGACGGTACGGAAATTACGGTGCCGGAAAGCGCGATCCGCACTCAGGATGAGGACAGCGACGGCGGAGCGGCAGAATTCAGCGATACGAAGTACAAGGTCATCGTCTTTCCGGCCGTCGAGGTCGGCAGCCGGGTACGTTATAAAGTAACCATCAACCATCGCACGACGCCGTTTCCAGGTTTCTTCAGCGACGGTTACGTTCTGAGTCCCAGTTGGAATCGGGAATCCTGGGAAGTGCAAATCAACATACCAGCCAGTTTGCCGCTCTATGTGCAACAGCGTGGAATCGTCGGGGGTCTGGATTCAACCAAGAACGGGATCAATCACTACCGCTTTTCGTATCGTTGGACGAGCGCAAAGGCTCCCGAGAGCGGCAGTGTGTGGGTGGGAGACTATGCGCCCGCATTGTACGTGTCGACCTATCCAGACATGGTTGCTGTGGGCAAAGCCTATGAAGAGGCCGCGGCTCCAATGGCGCAGATTACGGACCGCATACAATCGCTTGCCAACGAAGTGACCAAGGGGCTCGCCGGCGATGCGACAAGAGTAAGGGCGCTCGATCATTGGGTGGCGAAAAACATCCGCTACGTCGCGATATTCCTGGGTCACGGCGGTCTGATTCCGCATCCGGCGGACCAGGTACTCGTCAACCGGTACGGTGATTGCAAGGATCACGCTGTTCTAATGGAGGCGCTCCTGGCGGCAGTGGGCATCCACAGCAGCACCGCATTGGTGAATTCCGGAGGTTCCTACACGCTTGCCAGTGTCGGGAGCATCGGGCCACCCAACCATGCGATCACCTACGTGCCGGCCCTCGACATCTACGTGGATTCAACGGACGAGTTTTCACCCTATGGGACGCTGTCTTTTGACGTCATGGACAAGCCGACGGTGCTGACCGCTCTCGGCCGTCTGGGTCGCACGCCAAGCACGAAGGCCGATCAGAATGTCGTTCGCACCTTGATTGAGATGAAGATCCGGCCGGATGGGATCATTGAGGGTCATTCGGCAGCAACCACGTCTGGCATATTGGAGTCCGCGTCTCGCGCCACTCGGTTCTACGCGCAATCCACCGCGGAGGATCAAGTCGTCAAGAAACTCCTTAGCCGGTTCAACGAGACCGGTTCCGGATCGCTGGAGAATGGCGATCCGTCCGCGCTGGATAGGCCATTTTCGGTGAACGCCACATTCCTTCTCGATCCTGTGACAAATTTCCCTGGACCTGGTGCGCTCATGATGCCAGTCGGCCTGTCGCCCGGCGGCATCGCGAGTTTTGCCGCGAACAAGCCCATGGAGCGGCGCCAATGGCAATACCCCTGCATGTCCCGGATACTGGAAGATCGCTATCGAATCGAGTTTCCGGCGACGGTGACCTTGGGCCGGTTGCCGAAAGGCGTGACCTACGACAAAGGCGACATGCATTATCGGTCGTCGTATCAATTGCTGGGACACTCGGTCTTGGTGCATCGAGAGTTCCAAGTGCAGCATCCGAACAATGTGTGCGATCCGCAAGAGAACGAAGTGTCGAAGGCGGTTCACGCGGTGCTGCAGCGGGACTTGAGATCTCAGATTTTTTACCAGTAGTCAGCCCTCAGGAGCGGCTGTAGCGGGACAAACCCGTCGTGTCGTCGCAGCCGACCGGCCACATCTGGACCGAACCATTCACCCAAACGGGGCAGGTGGGGGCCGCTTGGATGGCCAATCAAGGGGGGGTTGACTCTGACGCAGCGGAAGGCTTTATGTTGCAGGTATGGGCACGCGGCTTCGCATCGGTGAGTTCGCACGGATTGCGAAAGTAACAATCCGAACTCTTCGCCACTATGAGGACGAGGAACTCCTCCGTCCCGTCTACATACGCAACAACAGCCGCTACCGGTACTACGACACCGCCCAGTTGCTGACCATCCAGCGCATCGGCGCCCTTCGTGACATCGGCATGTCGATCGCCGATATCCGTCGCCTTCTACGCAGTACCGATCAGGGTGCAGAACTGCTGCACGCGCAACGCGCGCGCCTCAGGAACAGCATCCTCCTGGAGGTGGCAAGACTGCGGCGGCTCGACGCAATGCTGGGGGAGGGTGCCGATTTTCCGGATCAACGCCCGGTGTGCGCGCGGGTCCGCTCGATTCCACCGTCAGTCGCATTGTGCCGGCGGGCCACGGTGCCGCATCTCGGCGAGGCAGTGTCGGAACTCTTCGAGAGCGCCGAATGCGCGGCGAAACTCGACCGCATCGACGAAAGCCCGTTTCTTCTTTTGCACGGCGATAGAGAATCACCCGGCGGCATCGACGTTGAGGTATGCGTCCCCGTTGATGCTCGGTCTCGGCTGCCCGGTGTTCGAGAGGTCGAAGGCGCGGCGGTTGCCGGTTGCCTCGTCTACCGGGGCGAGTATTCTCAATCCGAACTTTTGTTCGATGCGATGCACCGCTGGGCTGGACAAATCGGAGCCACCGCCAGGGGTCCGCACCGCGAGGTCTACCATCGGTTCGGGGCCGACGAGCACGGCTATCGGTTGCCGGGTCACAGGATCGCGAACAACTCGACGGACTTTGTCACCGAGCTGCAAATGCCCGTGGTACCCGTCTCTCGATGAACGCGCAGCAAGCCTCGAATTCGCTCGTCCGCGGCACGGGGGCTTTGATGGCGTTTCTGGCGTTTTTCTCAAACGCCGGCGCCGATGCCTTACCCCGACGCTTGGATTTCGGCTGGGTGCTGGGTGCGCCGGTCACCGGTGCCATCGGCGTCAACGTCAAGCATGTTGCCTTGGGCGGCAGCGCAGATCGCGCCGGCGTGCGAGCGGGCGACATGATATTGAAGGTCGGGGAGGCGAGTGCAGCCGGCATTTCCGCGGCGTCATCGTTTCGCTTCGCCGGAGCTCCGGGCCGACCGGTTGACATTCGGCTGTTGCGCGCCACGGAGCACATCACCGTGCGGGCGATACCGCAGGCGGCAGCGAAGGAATCCCACAGTGGGATCGAGACTGAATGGGGCGTCGTGATTGGCCCCGGCGGGCTGCGACTGCGAAGCATCCTGACTCTTCCACCCGGTGCTGCGCGGAGGTCTGCGGTATACATCGTTGGTTGGCTCAGCTGCGATTCCGTGGAGATTCCAACTGAGCATCCGGACACCACCGCTCTGTTGATTCAGGACATCGTGGAACATTCCGGCAGCGCGGTTTTCAGATTGGACAAGCCGGGTGCCGGCGATAGTGAAGGAGTCTGTTCGACGACGGATTTTTCCACCGAACTCGAAAGCTACCGTCGAGCCTTTGCCGCACTTCGCGCCGACGCGCGAATCGATCCAAAGCGCATTGTTGTGATCGGCATCAGCAACGGCGGGGGTTTCGCCCCACTGGTGGCGGGGGACGCGGACGTCGCCGGATACATTGCGGTCGATGGTTGGTCCAAGACCTGGTTCGAGCACATGATCGACCTCGAAAGGCGACGGCTCGTGCTCTCCGGCACAAAACCCGGAGCGATTGCCCCGGCCATGGCGGCCTTGAGCGAGTTTCACGCCGCCTATCTGTTTGATCAGGTCACGCCCGCTGAGGTGATGCGGCGTCGGCCCCATCTCGCCGGACTCTGGTACGACCAGCCCGATTCCCAATATGGGCGGCCGGCAGCTTTCTACCACCAGCTTCAGCGCCTCGATCTGGATGCCGCGTGGGCACGGGTGCGCGTTCCCACTTTGGTGGTCTGGGGCGAATACGATTGGATCATGGATCGGGCCGACCAAGAACAGATCGTGCAGCTCGTCAACGGCGATGGCGTTCAACGTGCGGCACTGCTCGTCGTGCCCGGCGCCGACCACAATTTCGGCCGCCATCCCGACCGGCAAACGGCGTTTGATCGCAACGGCGACGGAAGCTATCCCGCAGAGTATGGGCAAAAGATCGTCGACTTCATTCGCAAGACCAACGCCACCAATCCGTAATGATGGACCGGCCGCGGCGCTGCCCTCGAACTGCTGCGCTCAGTCGCGCCCGACAGCGAGATCGATCAATTTTGCAAAGCGGACGCAGCACAGCAGCCAGCCCAACAACACAATGCTCCCAAAGCTGGTTGGTATCGGGAAGCGCCAGAACAACCAAAGCATTGTGACAGAAGACAATGTAATGGCTGAAAGCGCCGCAAAACTGAATCTCTTTGACTCGGTCATTTGAGTCGCCTCCTGTCCTACGGCGACGAGCGCACCCGTCACGACCAAAACCTTTTCCGGTAGATTCATGGCTATTCGGACTGGGGAGCGCAGATAGATCAGCTCGAAGAGTGCGCTGAACTGGGCAACCCAGAATTGACATTCCGACGCGGGGATACGTCAGCCTCGCGGGTTTGATCAGTCCCTGACTCAAATGTGGGCCACGCGGCCGCCGCCGGCAGCATCGCCGTAAGCGTATCGTCGCGCCGCCAGAAGTGATGGAAAAGCGCTGCCGCCACGTGAAGCGCAATGAGGCCGAGCAAGGAGAAACCGACAATCTTGTGGACGGTCAACAGCTGTTGCGCCAGCGTTCGATTTTTCTCGATCAAGGCCGGCAATTGTCCGATGAAGAACAAGTTGACGTGATCACCGTGAGCGTTAGTCTGCAGAAGGCCCAGAATCGGCTGCGCCAGGAGGAGGGCGTAGAGGGCGTATTCGCTCGCCATCGCCGCGACTCGCATTGTCTGGGACATGTCGCTCGGCCAATCCGGATATTTCGCAAATTGACGCCATGTCAGGCGCACTAGTGTCACGACCCAGATAGTCAGACCGACGGATCGGTGAAGTTGCAGAAACGCGGTGTGGGAAGCATGCGACGTGGCGAGATCGATGGAAACCGCGAGAATAAATACGATCTGCATGAGGCCGGCAGTCAACCAGTGCATCAGTCGCGTGGCCCGATCATAGACCCCTCGTTGGGAATTGCTGCGCGCGCGCATCATTCTGACTCCTAAATTGATTGGCATGTCGTAATTCACGAACGCGGGATCCGCGCATCGCGTCAACATGATTAACTCACTCCAATGGGAAGACCCTTGACGACCTGTTCTTATTCCGTTGTTTCGTCAAACTTGAATATCTTCGCAATCTCGGGCGGCCTCGACGGGGATAAAAGCCTGTTTTTCCATTTGCGTTCGCACGGTGATTGCATCAGCGGAATCGTGCCAACTATTTCGACGCGGACAGGTACTCATGTAGTCATCAACCCACGCTGTTCTACACGGCAGGCCAGGTCCCGCACGGTCTGGTAGGCTCTGAACCATGAGCCCGTTGATCAAGATTTCAGTCCTTGCCATTCTTCAGGCGCTCGCCATCAGGGCACTAGCTGATGCGCCGCCTCGACTCGAGGTCGCCGTCGCAGATCCAAGTGCGCCACTGACATTCATCGCCTACGGTGATACTCGCTTTACTCAACGCGATGGCGTGGCGAACGCCGCAGCGCGCCGTGCGCTGGTCGCGAGGATCGCAGGCGAAAAGCCGGCAGCGATTTTTATCGGAGGCGATCTGGTTTATGAGGGCAATGATCCCGAGGACTACGAGACTTATAGGACCGAAACCGCCGTTTGGTCGCAGGTGAAGATCCCGATATTCCCGGCGCTTGGTAACCATGAATTTCGGGGTTGCGACAAGGACTCGAGCCCTTGTCTAGTGAACTGGTGGAGGGCGGCCGCCCCAAGTGGAGTGCGCTCTTTCCGGTGGTACTCCGTGGCTCTCGGTCCGAAGATCCTGGTACTCGTACTGGACTCAGATTCATCCCTCAAGCCTGGAAGCGAACAACGGACTTGGTTTGAACAGCAGGTTACCAATGCAGATTCCCAATGGGAATTCCTCTTTGTCGTGCTCCACTATCCGCCCGTTCGGGACCCTGTCTTTCCAAGGGCGAAAGACGAGAAGGAAATTGCGCGCTATCTGTCCAAGCACACGCATTCGCTCCAAGCCCGGGTCGTCGTCGTGGGCAGCCACATACACAACTACGAAAGATTTCGGCGCGGCCATGTCACCTATTTGGTCAGCGGCGGGGGAGGCGCAAAGCCCGTACGTGTGCTTCGACTGTTTGGAGAACTTTCCAAGCTTGATACCGCCGAGAACTTTCATTACATACGCTTCCGTTTCGAGGGCGGAGATCTGCAAGGGACCATGGTGCGATTCGATCCCAAGCGGAATGCCGAAACCGCCTGGACGGAGCCGGATCGCTTCGAGGTCAAAGCCAGGGTGAGTGGGCACGAGTGAACGGGTGGGTGCAGAGGTGCGTGCGATCGGTGTTGGAATCGTCCACCACCAGTATCTGGGCGGTCGCGCCGATACCCATCACGGCGCCGCCGTGTCGATCCGCACGTTGCCGGCGGGGGCCAGATAGCGGGCGACGGCTTCCTTGATGCTCGCGAGGCGGGCTGGCTTGGTGATGTAGCCATCGCAGCCAGCCAGCGAACCGCGCACCCGGTCGAAGGGTGAGGACCGGCTGGTCAGCATGACCACCGGCGGCGGTTTTCGCGTGCGGTTGCGCTTGATGGCCTTACAGATCTGATAACCGTCGGCACCCGGCAGCACTACATCTAGCAGCACGATATCGAATTCGCGTGTGCTCAGCAGCTGCAGCGCCAGCTCGCCGTTGTCGGCCACCTCCACTTCCACGCCCTGGTCACCCAGAACCAGTTGTAGCTGTCGGCGGATGGTGGCGCTGTCGTCCACCACCAGCGCGCGGCCGCTGAACTGCCTGGACCCACGGCGCAGTGGGCCGGCGGCCCGCGCTTGTTCCGGCGTGTCCGTGGCCCGCGCGGGCATCTCCGGGCGTGCCCGCGAACTCGCCGGCATCGCCTCGCCGAGGCGATCAGACGCACGTGTAGCAACCTGCCCGACCTGCGTGCTTTGGCTAGCGGCGATTTCTTGGAGGGCCCGGATCAGCTCCAGCCCCAGGATCGGACGCCGCAATGTGTAGTCGCCACTGCAAGCGCGCACATTGGGCTGTGCTGACACCGAGATGCCGGCCAGATCGTTGCGTGCCTGCTTCAGGGCCTGCCAGGCCCGCGCGGCAGTGGAGTCGTCGGCATTGACGACGATGACGCCACGGGTTCCCGCCGCGGCCGGGTTATCGCTCAGCGCATACGGCAGTCCTCGCGCCTGTCCTGCTACCAGCACATTCTGAATTCGCTGCGCTTCGGGTTCCGGAACTCCTAGCAGCGTGATGGTTAGCATGCGCGCGGATCGCGGTAATCAACCGTTACTCGGAAGCCTGAATGCTGCTTGGTCCTCATGGGCTCGTTGCTCCTTCGGCTGTGTTCAATGGTCGGACCCGTCATCTGGCCGTTGCCGCCGCCAGTGAGGTTACTGCCCGGTCCGGTGTGAGCTGTACCCAGCCCGACTGTTTTGCGATCCAGGCAATGCCGTCCAACAAGTCGTCGGCACTCTGGAACCGATCGTCGGGATCTTTGGCCAGCAAGCCATCGATCAGCGATTGCGCAACAGCGAGCGGGGCGGGCAAGCGCGGAATCGGCGCATTGGCGTGGGCCTCCAGCATCGCGGTCACGGTGGTGGCCTTGTACGGCGGGATGCCGGTCAGCATCTGGTAGAAAATGGCGCCGACAGCGTAGAAATCGGAGCGATGATCAGGTTTATCGTGCCGAATCGACTCGGGGCTGACGTAGTAGAGACTGCCGAGTATGGAATTGACCATCGTCAGCCGCAGATTGGCTTCCAGGTCCTTGGCGATGCCAAAGTCGGTGAGTACCAGTGAATAGGGGTCGCGCAGCAGCACGTTGGCGGGTTTCAGATCGCGATGCACGATGCCGCATGCGTGTACCGTCTTCAACGCCAGCGCGATCTGTCGCATGTAATCCAGCGCCTGTGCCGGGGAGATGCCCTGTCGGATGCGCGACTTGAGGTCGCCGCCGGCGCAGTACTCCATCGCGATGTAGGCCATGTCGACGCTGAAGCCGCGCTCGTGGATGGCGATGACATGCGGGTGCTGAAGGCGCCGGATCAGTTGATACTCCTGCATGAAACGCTGCAGTGCCTGCGGATCAGCGTGTCCACCCAGCCGCATGATCTTGAGCGCCACGGTTTGGGTGTCGCCGGTGCCGCGGGCCAAGTAGACCGACGCAATATTGCCGCGCGCCAGTAGGCGCTGTATGACGTATCCCGAAATCTCAATTTCTTTGTCGGATTCGTTCGCATTGGCACCCTGCGCCGCCGCTTCCGCCGACCGTGTGGGAACGAATAGTGTGCCGGTGGCATCGCCGCGCACCAGCCCGGGCAGCACAGGCACCCTCGCCGTCTCTCCGGTTGACGGCGCGCCGCTCAGCACGCGCTCGACGCAGCGGACAAAGACGTTCGGGGTGACTTCATCCTTGCCGAGGAAGGCAGCGGCACCCGCGCGTTTCGCATCCCGGCGCAGATCGTCGGAGGGGGCGCCGACCAGCATGATGACCGGCGGCGTCCCGGGCTGAGCGCGGATCTCCTTCAGCCATGTCAGACCCAGCTCGGTCGGTATATTCAGGCGCTGTTCCAACAAAATGAGATCGAAGCCCTCCCAATTGAAGTCCGGACCGGGCCGGCCTTTGGCGAAGTCATAGGGCGTGATGATCAGATTGGCCCAAGCACGCGCGGCACAGTAGCGGACGAAATCGCGAATTTCGCCGCTGGGGTCGATGACCATGAGCTTGTGCGGTTCAATCCGCCCGGAGGCATTCGTGCTGTCGCTGTTCTTGTTCAAGGCGCCCTCGGCTCAATGGTTTAAAATGGCTCGCCCTTGCCCACTGCGCGCCGACGGCGCCGTGAACAGGCGCGGCAGATCCAGGATCGGCACTGGCCCCATCTCGGCATGCTCGAAGCAGGCACTGAAAAAGCGCCGATGGGCGTGCAGCGCTGGCGGCAGCTCGCACTCCTGTTCGTCTCTGACCTCGATCTGCTCAGGCACGTGCACCAGCAGCAGCGCGCCGATTCCGGTGCTGGCCTGGGCTCCGGTCGTATTGCCCATCGCTACGATCGCCGCGATGCTGCGCAGGGACCTGAGTCCGGTGGACGTTCCGGCCGCCGCGGCATCGCCAACCTGCAGCAGCAGCTGGCAGTCGAGTGTTGGCACGATGAAGTTTTCCCACACCAGCACACCGGGGACATGCGGCGGCACCAGCGGGATGGCGTGGAGTTGCGGCTCGTCCGGCAGCACGTACAGCAGCTCGCGCGCGCCGATCGCCGCGTGGAGCCCGCCGCCAAGGCGCAGCAGCCAGCCTTGTGCGTGGCCGCTCATACGAGGGTTCCGTCCAGCAGCTGTTCGACGCCACAAATGGCCTCAGCGGCGGCGGCGCTGCCAGCGGCAACGAACTGCGCTAGCGCAGCACCGCTGGTACGGCCGACGACCCGGCCCGCCAACAGCGCCAATCCAGCCAGTGGCGTGGCGGTGGATGTCATGCAGGCCGGCATCGGGAAGTCCGTCAACACCTCGCCGGACAGTGCTTCGACCGTTCCGCAGACCAGGCAAAGCTGACCCTCGGCACCGTCGTCGAGCACCGCGCAGATGCGCTGGTCACTCGGCGGCGCGTCGCAGAGCGAGAACAATTCGTCCAGGCAGTAAACCCTGGCGGTGCAGCCATCGCGCAACTCAATGATGCCAATGCCGTGCCCGTTTCGCTGCTGCGTGTCGACGTCGAGCAGCGGTTCGAGCGAGTGCAGGTCCTGCAGCGGCACGACCACCCTGAAGCGCCCGAAGCTGAGCGCCGCGTATTGCGCGGCCTGAAATTGCTGCGCCAGCTCGGTCATGCGTTGCCCAGCAGCATGCGCGTCTGGTCGAGCAGGGCCTCCTCGGCGAAGGGCTTGGTCAGGTAGACATTGACTCCGGCGTCCGCCGCCTGCTGACGGTGCTTGGCGGTCGAACGCGAGGTCACCATGATGACCGGGACCTTGGCCGTAATGGCGCGCGAACGCACGTGGGCGGTGAGCTCGATGCCGTTCATGCGCGGCATCTCGAGATCGACAAACATGATGTCGGGCTGAGTCTTGTCGAGCTGGTCAACCGCGTCCAAGCCGTCGGAAGCGGTCACTACCTTAAAGCCGGAGTCCACCAGCAACTGTGCCAGTGAGCGGCGTGCACTCAGCGAATCATCGACCACCATCGCGACCGGTAGCAACGTCTGTTCGCCGGTCATGTCGTGGCTGGTGGTGGTGCGCTCGCCGGCAACGCGGACTGGACTGCGTAGCGTCTCGGCCACGTCGATCACCGGCGTGACGCTGCCGTCGCCCAGGATGGTGGCGCCCACGATGCCGCGCAGGCGCGGTATGTAGATCCCGAGTGTCTTGACGACCAGCTCGCGGCTGGCGACCACCGACTCGACCAGCACCGCCACCAGGCCATTCGAGGCGCGCACGATCAGTGCCGAGCGATACAAGGCCAATTGTGCAGTGTATTCCAGCGCCGGGCCAACGCCCAGCACCGCGTCGAGTGCCTGCGCCGCATAAATCCGCTCCTTGGACTGGAATACCAGCTCGCTACCGAATTGCCGCAAATCGCCGTCTTCGATATGGACGATCTGCTCAATACCGCGGGTGGTCAGCGCTACCGTCTGCGTGCCCACCTTGACCAGCAGTGCGTGGCTCGAGAGCAGGGTGACGGGCAAGCGCGCTTCTATGACACAGCCGACGCCGGCTTTCGACTGCATGGTCAGCGAGCCACCCAGTTCAACCACGCGGCTGTAGACCGCGTCCAAACCGATGCCGCGCCCCGAAGTCTGAGATACCTGCGTGCGCGTCGTGAAGTTGGGCTGCAGGATGAAATTCTTCAGCGCCTCTTCGCCGGCATCTTCTCCCTCGGCCAGCAGACCGCGCTTGCGGGCGGTGTTGCGAATCGCCTCATAGTCCAGGCCCCCACCGTCGTCGCGGCAGGAGACGAGAATATTGTTGCCATCGCGCCCGAATTCCAGCATGACATCGCCGGTAGCGTTCTTACCCCTGGCAATTCGTGTCTCCGGCGGCTCGAAACCGTGATCGATGGAATTTCGCAGCAGATGCATGAGCGGGTCGACTACCCGTGCCAGCACATCGCTGTCCATCAGAGTTTCGCCGCCCGTCAGTCGCAGCTCCATGCGCTTGCCACTGAGCCGCGACGCCTGCCGGGCGCTGCGATGCAGGCGTGGGAAGATTGACTTGACCGGCACCAGGCGCGTATTGAGCACGCCTTCCTGCGTTTCGCGATTCAGAGTCTCCTGAGTGGTCAACATATCGTCGAGCTGCGCAAGATTGCCGATCACCCCGCGACCCATTTCGCGCGCGTCGAGTGCCGCCTCGATCAGGCGCCGGCTGTAGGTGTGCAGCTCGCTGTACTGATCCATCTCCAGTGGATCGAATTCGCTGGAACGCTGCTGCGCGCTCGGCGCCGCCGAAAAATCCTCCACATCCACGAGCCGTTCCAATTCACCGCCGAGCAGGCGCAGATGCTCGAACTGGTCTTCCATCGAGCGCGCCTGCTGCTGGGTGCGGCGCACCCCATCGTGCAGCTGACTGGAGAGAATGATCGCCTCGCCAACCATGCGCAGCAGATTGTCGACCAGTTGGGCCGGTACCCGCAACATGGCGCCACCAGCGTCGCGCTCTACAGCGCTGCCGGCCGCCGCTGCCAGCGACTCCGGCGCGTGTTCGGCTGCGGACGTGGACGTGTGAGCCGCATCGGCTTCGACGAGGGCAGCATCGATTCCCTGGGTTACCGCCATTCGGTCGTCGCTGGGTGGCCCATCGCGGTCGATCAGATTGGCCCAGTCGAGCACGTTCTGCAGTACCTGGCGCCGATCCGCCGGAGCGGGGCCAGTGCCGGCCAGATATTCCGCCATGCCTTCCAGGCAGTCGGCGGCATTCATCAGCGACTCGGACAGCGTCCGGGTCGGCAGCACCTCGTGGCTCGCGAGTGCCAACAGGACATCTTCGAGGTGATGCGTCAGTTCCGCGAGCCCACGCACGCCGACCGTGTTGCCGGCACCCTTGAGCGTGTGCGCAACGCGCTGCGCAATATTGACATCTTCGAGTGTGCCGCCTTGAATCATGCGCTGGATGGCGGCGGAAAATTCCTCCGTCTGCTGTGGCAATTCCTGCAACAGGCCGTCGAGCAGTTCGGGATTGACATCCTCGGGGATCGCGAGCGAGACGTCTTCGTCGGCGGCGACGGAGGGGCGGGCGGGTCCCTCGGCTTCCAGTATCGAGAAATCGGGGGCGGCGAGCAGTGCTTCGGCTTCTGCGAAGGCCGGTCCGTCGAGCGGCACGCGATGCCGGGGGTCGGCAGCGAAGTCCACGAGGCCGGCAATCGACCGACGGTCGAGCGGGTCCGCAAGATAAGCGCGCACCGCGGGTACGAACTGTGTCCACATCTCTGGCTGCAGCGCCGCCATGTCACTCCTCTCCACTTGCAGCGCTGCGATGTTGGCACCGGCGTTGGCGCAGATGCGCCCGAGACCGGCCATGCCGACCGAATCGGCGGCGGCGCCCAGACGTGCGAGAATACTGAGCGCGTTGGCGAAGGCCTCGTCGACGACTTCGAACTCGATGGCGGGCGTGCCCGCCACGCCCATCAGCATGGCGATGGCGATATCGACCTCAGGCAGCTCGCTGACGATGACACTGAGCAATTCATAAGCGGTCGGCGACAACTGCCGCTCGGCCGGTGGCGCGGCCGCCATCAGCGGCGGCGCGTCGGCAATGGGCTGACTGGCCGCAAACAGATCGGCGCCGCCGTCCAACGCCGAGTCATCGTCTGCAATGACTTTGTCGCCGCGGTCGACGACAGTCGCGACGTCGAGCAACCCGGACGTGGTACCGCTGTGGTCGGACAGCTCGGCAAAGGCTGCGCTGAGCCCCTGTGCGTCGTCGGCGCCGAGCTGCAGGTTCCAGCACGGCTTGCGCAGATGCACGATCAGTGCGGTGGCCGTGGCCGCCATATCGGGCTGGCGAAGATATAGACCGACCAGATCGGGCCAGACGTTGATTGCCTTGAGCATCTCCACGTTGAGATCTGCTCCCATCAGCAGCGGTTCGAGCGCGCGGCGATACAACAGGCAGACGTCTAGTAATGCCAGAAGTCCTTGATCGCCCGCGACCTCGGCGACGCGATCCACGCCCACCGCGTACTGCGCAAGGGTTGCGGATTGCTCGCCCGGCGCCGCGTCCGGCGCCAGGCGCGCTGCGGCGGCATCAAGTTCCGCGAGAACAATGCGGAACTCGTGCTCACCGCCGATCGGTCCGGTCTCACCCATTGGCAGCCTGGCGCTTGGCCGTGCCCTTGACCGGCGCCGCGGCCCGCGCCGTCGGTACGACTTCCTCGCGCTTCGGCAGGGTGAACACGCTCACCGAGGCCAGCAGCGCATCGGAATATTCCACCAGCAAGTCGGTATGACCGCGCTGGCTCTCGAGCTGATCGTGCGTCTCGGTCGAACTCACGACGATACCCGCCGCCTGTTCGCGCAGCGACTCGGTGACCTTGGACTGAGCCAGCGATTGGCTCGCGATCTGCTGCACCAACTCCACCAGCTCGGCCGTCGTGTCGCGCGTGGTCTTCATCTCGCTACCGGCGCGCTCGGCCAGTGCGGTGCCACTGACCACCTTGGTGATGGCGTCGTTCATCGTCACTACCGTATCGGCCGTCTCGACCTGGATGTTGCTGACCAGCGTGCCGATCTTCAACGTGGCGTCGCGCGCGTTTTCCGCAAGGCGCTGCACTTCGTTGGCCACCACCGCGAAGCCGCGACCGGCTTCGCCGGCCGAGGCGGCGTGCATCGACGCGTTGAGCGCCAGAATATGCGTACGTTCGGCGATGCTGTTGATCAGACTGACGACGCCCGAGATTTCCTGTGAGCGTTCGCCCAGGCGCTTGATGCGCTTTTCCGTTTCGCGGATGGTTTCGCGAATCGAGTTGATGCCCTCTACCGTGCTAAGCACGGTGACCTGGGCGGTTTCGGTCGTACCGATCGCCTTGCGCGCAGCCTCGTTGCATTGCCGGGCAAGTTCCGCGACCTGCAGCATGCTGGCCGAAGCCTGTTCGAGCTGGCCAGCGGATTTTTCCACTGCGATGCGCTCGGCGCCGGCCAACGACATTGCGCTGGCGGCCTGAACCTTCACTTCCTGCGCCGACAGCGCCACCTGATTGGCCACGCTCACGACCTGTCCCAACACCTTGGCGGTCTCGTCGGCCATGGCGTTCATGGCGTCCGACACGGCCCCGGTCACGTCTTCGGCCACTGGTACGCGGACGGTCAGGTCTCTCTGCGACAGCGCGGCTGCGGCCTGCAAGAGGGCGACAATGGAGTTATTGAGCTGCTCATTCTCACGAATTAACTTCGTAGCCTGCGCCACACGCTCATCCATCATTTCATTAAACGCGCGGGCGATATCGCCGAGTTCATCTTTGGACTGATAATTGACACGCGCTTCCGTGTCTCCGCCCGCCAACTTCACGATGGTAGTACCGATTTCGGTAAGCGGCGACAGCACGCGCTGAGAAGTGCGGGTGATAAATCGTGAGGCGAATAGCGAGATGATGCCGCCGATGAGCAGCAATAGCACAATACCTGCTGTCGCGGAACGCACCAGAGTGTCGTGCCCGGATTTGGCGAGACTGAATCCCAACGCGGACAATTCCTCGGCCAGCGGCTCCGTTTTGTGCGCCGCATTCCGCATCGCCTCGATGGTGCCAATCGTCGCCTTGGAGGTTGCCGCCAACTCACCAAAGGCTTTTGCGTATTCGGCCATTTCGACTGCTACGCCGGCCGCACCTGGAAGCGCGCGGAACTTCTGGTACTCGTCGTTCCATTTATTGAGATATCCATCCGCTGCTTCCAGTGTTTCGCCGCGCAGCATAAAGTCCTTCTCATGCCGCCGCAGCTGCAGAACGCTCACCAAAATGGGGAGACTGTTGGATTTGCTGACTTCGTTCTCCGCTTTATGAGCGGCGCCTCGCAGGACGGCCTGCAGCCCCGCGTTCTCAGTCAAACCGATCTTTGTCTTCTCCGCGACGAGCGCTCGGAATTTCACCTCGTAGTCCGCGACTGCGGCGTTCATCAGGCGCACTTTGTCTGCGCTCGCCTGGTCAGGAGCGAGTGTGCTTGCGGCGGCAAGGTGGGAGTTAAGCACCGGCACCCCTGCGGCATGCTCCTCCGAGTATCGCGGATCATTACGCAACAAGAAGTCCTTCTCATGGCGGCGCAATTGCAGAATGTCGCTGTTCGCGTTAAGGATGGCGGTCGCGAAGTTCTGGGATCGCTCTTGTGTGCCCCAGAATTTCCATTCAAGTAGTGAGATGATGGCCGTTACCGCGACCAGCGCAGCAAATCCGGATATAGAAACCGTCACGGTGTTGCGCATCCGCTGCGCAATGGACGTATTATTGAGCCTACCAGCTTTCATGATGATCGTTCTCCTGATTAAACCTGTAAATCGCCCATGACCAGGCAAGCGCGTGCCCGGCGCGCCGCGCTCCCGCTGCTAGCGCGAGTCGCCATATGCATGTGGGCGGAATCGGCGCGCGTCATGCCGTCATACGCTGCGCGAGGGAGGCAAGGAGCTGCCGATGGTCGAACTCCAGCCATACTTCTTGACTCTGTTTGTAGGCGCGCGGCACATAGGGCCGGAGCGCAGCCGGCAGCGGGGGCAGATCGGGCAGTGCCTCGAGTGCATTGAGTGCGAGCGGATAGCCGTCAGTGATGAGCGCGGCGGTGTATTCGCCGCGATCGAGCACCAGCCCGGTTGGAGCGCCGGTGTTGGCCCGCGCCGGTAATTCGAACAGCAGGCGTAAATCGAACACAGGCACCAGGCCCCCGCGCAGATTCATGACACCCATCAGCCAGTCGGGCGTGCCGGGAATGCGCGAGGCTTTGGGCGCCGGCACCATCTCGCACTGCGCGCGCCGGTCCAACAGCAGCAGGCCCAGATCGCCGATGCGGAAGCCGTAGCGCTTTTCCACGGTCTCGACATGCCCCTGATCCAGGAATTTGCGCGAGGGCGTCGCGCGCTCGAGCGCTGCCGCGGGTTTCAGTGACATAGGCTCAGAATCCCCTCTAAAGCGAGCTGCTCGAAAAAGCGTTTGCCTGATGCATTGTCGCCATCGAGGATGTAATGGTCGGTCGGCATTTTGAGTTCTGTCCCATCACGGTGACGGTGTTAGCCAGCCCGATCAGGCGCTTTTCTTGATCTGCTCGACGATCTCGTCCGGGGTGTAAGGCTTCGCCACCAGATCCTTGCCGCCCTGCATCTGTGCCCAAATTTTGTCGGCCTTCTGGCCCTTGCTGCTGACGAACACGACCGGAATGCTCTTGGTGTCTGGATCGTTCTGCAACGCGCGACATGTCGCGTAACCGTCCATGTCCGGCATCACGATGTCGAGGAAAATGAGATCGGGCTTTTCCGCCTTGGCTTTGGCAAGGGCTTCCTTGCCGCCTGTGCAAGCGATAACGACGCAGCCCGTCGCTGATATAATGCGTTCGAGGTTTTGACGGTCGGGGGCGGAGTCGTCGCAGACCAGAATTTTCTTGATGGCCATGAGTGTTGCGTCCTTAAATGTTGGGGTGCTTCGGCGGTGATTCTTCAGGCGCTTTTCTTGATCTGCTCGACGATCTCCTCCGAGGAATAGGGCTTGGATACCAAGTCCTTGCCGCCCTGCATCTGCGCCCAGACCCTGTCGGCCTTTTGGCCCTTGCTGGTCACGAACACCACCGGAATGTTCTTGGTGTCGGGATCATTCTGCAATGCGCGGCAAGTGGCGTAGCCGTCCATCTCCGGCATGATGATGTCCAGAAAG
>Ga0210408_10002764_pt1 | contig 16731 bp, 15 predicted proteins | sample IncBWH4MmetaG_FD_155471 | JGI IMG/M metagenome (GOLD analysis project Ga0210408, IMG submission 155471) | Forest soil microbial communities from Barre Woods Harvard Forest LTER site, Petersham, Massachusetts, United States - Inc-BW-H-4-M | ecosystem: Environmental > Terrestrial > Soil >...
TATCGATAATTGCAATGAGACGTGCGCCTGCGGTCATCTTCGGTCCGAATGCGATCGGCGAGCAACGCCGGCGCGCCCCACGGCGGACTGTTACAAGGCAGCGCCTGCGCTGGTCTTGCGATTTCGGGCCAAATATTTGATGATCCGTGCCACCGGTCGTATTGCGACAATCGCGCGCAAGTCACGTCGGAGGCAGCCGGCGCCAAGGACCCACGCCTTCAAACGCTGGACCGGCAAGACTCCGCGACAAGTCCGCGCAGCCACGTGACGATTTCCGTAAGCGCGTGCGCGGCCGACCGCTGGCGATGCCGAACAAGCGCCGCCTTGAACCCGAATCCGCAATCAAACTCGCGGCAATCGATGTCTGACGTTGCGTCAGAATGGAGAATGCCCAGCAGGCAGCGGCCGTCGGAAAAAGAGCCCGCTAAGGCCCATCCGAGGAGAAGTCACGCCACGCTAAACGGGCGCCCAGTACCGGGCGCCCGCAAATGTCACGACGCTTGCGGCGGCCTTATTATTCGACGCGCACGCCGTGCTCGTCCCTAAAGGCGATCGGCAGGATGAGGTGGAAGAGCGTCCCGGTCTTCCCGTCCGAGGGCTGCCCATAAAGAAACAATCTGCCGCATCGAACGTGTCGGCGTGCCCGCGCGATGTCCGCCGTCGCCGAATTGCTCCTGCGCGAATTGGGCTCGCGGATTGCCGCCTCAGAACCGAGTGATGTTCGCTGCCGGCGGGTTCGGATAGCGCCGGACGCTGCCCATGTATTCCTCGACGACCCTCAGTGTCGGTCCACTCACCCACTCGTACTGCGTTCCGATGTTGTGCTCCTCGCGCGGATCGGACTCGATGTTGAAGACCTTGGAGTAACCGTTCATCGGCGCGGCGGTGGTCCCGGTCCCCGGGAGGAGGTTTGCGCCGCCCCAGCCGCTGCGGCCGGGCGCCACGTCGGCAAAGTACATGCGGAACTGCTTCCAGCGCGCCGCGACCAAGTCCGGACCGACGAAGGTCAAGAGGTGCTCGCGCCGACCGGCGTCGTTGCGGCCAAGCAGCAGGTCGCTCTGGTCGACGCCGTCGATCGGACGATCGTCCGGCAGCTTGCCGCCCGCAAGCCGCGCGAAGGTCGGGAAAAAATCCATGATCGAGAACATCGCGTAGGACGCGCGCGGCTGGATGCGGCCCGGCCAGCGGATCAGCGCGGCGGTGCGGATGGAGCCTTCGCTCACGTCGCCCAGTTCGCCGCGGAAGGGGCCGGGCGACCCCATGTCCGGCATGTCCCCGCCGAATTCCCGCACCACTTCTCCTTGCGGCCCGTTGTCGGAGGCGAACACCACGATGGTGTCCTGCGCGAGCCCCAGCTCTTGCAACGCATCGAGCATCCTGCCGGCGATGGCATCTCCCTCCATAAGGGAGTCCCCGAACTGGCCGATGCGCGATGCGCCCTCGAAGCGCTTCGAAGGCAGGTTCGGGAAGTGCGTGCGGGAAATCGGCAGGTAGAGGAAGAACGGCTTGCCGGCCGCCTTCTGGCGCTTGATGAAATCGACGCCGCGATCCACCAGTTCCCCGTCGATCTCGCGCCGCACCTCGGCCGTGTAAGGTTTCACCGTTTTGATTGGCTCGCCGCGCTTGGCCTCGACGATCTGCGGACCCTTGTCGAGCGGGATATCGAGCGACTTGGTCTGGCGGCCCTGGGGGATCATCAAAAAGGCATCCCATGAAACGCCCCGGGCGGGATGCCGTAGAACTCGTCGAAGCCCTTGTTTTGCGGCTGGCTGTAGGGTTGCGATCCCAAGTGCCACTTGCCGAACAACGCGGTGGCGTAGCCGGCCTCACGCAGCATCTCGGCCATGGTGATTTCTTTCGCCGGGAGCGAAATGTCGGTCCCCTCAACGGCCACCAGCGACAGGCCGGCGCGGATGGAATAGCGTCCCGTCATCAACGCGGCGCGCGAGGGCGTGCAGCCCGGCTCGACCAGGAACTGCGTCAGCCGCAAGCCTTCGGCGGCGAGCCGATCGAGGCGCGGCGTCGGGGCGCCGCGCAGTCCCCGCCGCCGTACACCCCGATGTCGCCGTAGCCGAGGTTGTCGGCGAGAATGAAAACGATGTTGGGCTTCGGCTGCTGCGCCGACGCGGGCGCGCCTGCCATCATCGTCACAGCAACAATCGGAGCAAGCAACAAATCTCGCATGCTCTTCATGATTCAATCTCCCTCTTTCGAGGCGTGTCATAGGCTGTACATGGCCTTGGCCCGCGCGAGCGCTCGTTCGCAGCCCGCGCGATTGCCGCGCCCGTCAAGCCGCTTGGCGCGTCTCAGCACCGCGGCGAACGCGGCTCGCGCACGCTTCTCGGCGCGCGCCATCGACGCGGGTGTCGGCTGGCGGTCGAGTTGCGCGCCGACCGTTTGCGACGCCATCGGTCCCGCGTAGGGATTGCTTGCCGATTGGCGCACGGCTTGTTCGAACTGCGCGATGCTCTCGGTGCAGGGGCCGGCACGCGCCGGTGCGATGCTGAGAAGAAAAACTGCCGCCAGGAAGGTGGCTCGTTGTCCACTCATGAGAGTGTCTGCTACTCGATCCGACGGGATATTCAGTGAGTAGCGGGCGCCCCAGTGCGGGGCGCCCGCGTGGTCGTGTTACGCGCTGTCGGCTACTGGCTCGCGTGCGGCATCTTCTTGAGCTGGTCCATGACCTGATCCAGGTTGTAGCTCGCCGGATCCTGAAGCGGGGGGAACTTCTTGTAGGTCTCAAGCTCCTTGAGCCACAGCGCCTGGCCGATGGGCAGCATGTTCCAGTCGTATATGTAAGCCGTGACCGGCCCGGCGAGCGCGCCGCTGAACCAGAAGCTCGACTTTATCCACTCGCCCCCGCCCATCGACGTCTCGAATGGATCGCGCTTGAGGTTGACCACGCCGGCTGCGAACTGGGTCTGGACTCCCGGGGAGAGGAAGCCCGTCGCGCTTTCGGGCGCGATTGCGAAATACATCTTCCAATTCTTGTAGCGCACCGCCGACGGATGGGAACTGGAATAGTAGAAGAAGAAGTCGCGCGCGGACTTCTCGGTCTTTCCCTCCAGGTAGTCGCGCTGATCGAAGCCGTCGAGCGTCGTCTTGACGATGCCGGGATAGTTTCCGGCCTCGATCTGCTGCTTCAGGCCGTCGCCCTTGGGGCCGCCGGCGATGTCGACGAACGTGGGCAGCCAGTCGAGCGAGGCGAAGATTTCGTTCTTCACCGTTCCCGGCTTGATGTGGCCGGGCCAGCGAATGACCAGCGGCGCGCGCATGCCGCCTTCCCAGGTGTTCATCTTCGAGCCCTTGAACGGCGTGGTGCCACCGTCGGGGAAGGTGAAGGTCTCGGCGCCGTTGTCGGTGGTGAAAACGACGATCGTGTTGTCGAGCTGGCCCATGTCTTCGAGCTTCTTGAGCACGTAGCCGATATTGTCGTCCATCTGCTTCATGCCGGCTTCGTTGACGCCCCAGTCCTTGCCGCCGGGCTCGCCCACCATGGCCATGTACTTGTCGTTGAGCACGGTGGTGACGTGCATGCGCGCCGGGTTGTACCAGACGAAGAACGGCTTGTTGGTCTTCTTGGGGTCGTTGCGGTCGAGGAAGTCGATGACCTTGGCGGAAATTTCCTCGTCCACCCCCTTCGACCGCTCGAGCGTCAGCGGCCCCTGGTCCTGGCAGGTCTGGTTCGCGCTCGTGCCGTCGGAAGACTTGCACCACAGCACATTGCGCGGGGGTGTCAGGCAGATCGTGGTCTTGGGATCCACCGCCCCCGGGACTTCCGGGAGGCCGGGGATCGGTGTGTTCTTGCAGGGCGGGGCGACGCCCTGCACGGCCGGGGTCTTGTTGATGTCGGGGAAGCTCACCCCCTGCATCGCATCCAAGTGATATAAATAGCCCCAGTACTCGTGGAAGCCGTGTGCCGTCGGCAGCGCGTCGGTGTGGTCGCCCAGGTGGTTCTTGCCGAACTCGCCGGTGTTGTAGCCGAGATCGCGCAGGAACCAGGCGAGCGCCGGGGTGCCGGGCTGCAGATAGGACGGGCTGCCGGGCAGCTGCGGCGGGATCATGCCCGTGCGCAGCGGTTGCATGCCGGTGAAGAAGGCGTTGCGACCCGCCGTGCAGCTTTGCTCGGCGTAGTAAGTCATGAAGATCGCGCCTTCGTTGCCGATGCGGTCGATGTTCGGCGTTTCCCCGACCATCAGCCCGCGGTGGTAGATCGACGGCTGCATCCAGCCGATGTCATCGCCCATGATGAAGAGAATGTTGGGCTTTGCTTGTTGCGCGGCGGCCGGCATGCTCGCCGCGACCACCGCGGCAAACAGCGCGACCAAGCCGAGCGACAGACGTCGCATGGTCGTCATGATTCAGCTCCTTACGGCTGACGGTTGGATCCCGTTGGGATTTGGCCGCTTGCTGACTGCGGATGGCATGGGGCAGGCCTTTCGTTCGGCCGGCCCGACGCCTTTGTGGTTAGCCGGGGCCGCGCTTTGCGACGCCCCTGCTCATCGGTCATTCGGAAACAAGTTCGGATTTCAGCTGGGGCCCTTCACGCAGGTGCGGCCGGGATTCGCGGCTTCGCATGCAGCCAGGGTTGGATAGCAGTTGTTGGCGCCGCCAATGTTTACGCACCACTGGTCCACTCGCGGTTGGCTGGAGGCGGGTGTAAGGTAAGCCGCAGCCAGTGACAGGCCGATGGCGAGGACGGCAAAAGCGCACGCGCCGACGATCTTCGTCTTGCCCGATTTCATAGAGTCCTCTCCTTTGCTGATCAAGGTCTTTCGCGCGATCGAAGTGAAAACCCCAGCGAGCCCGCCGACCGCGCCATGCGGCGACCCGTGCAGCTAAAGAGGCTAAGAGAGAATGCCGGTGGGGCTCTATTGGACTGTGGCCCATTGGACCTTGGTCCAATAGACAGTCGCAGCCGACCTTCGCCGCAATTGTCTTGCAAACGTCACACATCATCGACCGGCTTATCGAACGTTTCTGCCGGCGCGGGTCGCGGGCAGGAAAACCCTGAGGTCCCGGGTAGGAATACCCTGAGAATAAAGAGAAGCCCCCCGCCAGGATTTTCCCTGCGGACACGGCACGCGTAATGCCCATAAAATAAGCAGAAAATCCCCAAGACCCCGGCCGGTTTACAGCCGGGTTTTCACCGCGATGTTTCGTGAGCGCGCACGCTCGTGCTAGGGTGACCCCGCGGCAGAGAAGCGGCATGAGTGGGAATGGCAGCCGATCACCGCGGCATCACGAGGCGGCGCAACGCATCGGCAGCGCTGCGGGGCGGCTGCGTATTCGTCATCCTGTTTTTGCTTGGCGCATGGCCCGCTTCGGCCGACGGCCCGCGCCGACGCATCTATTTTCTCGAAAGCCTGCAGCCCACCCAGCCTGCCGCCATACGCACCATCGAGGCGTTCGAAAAACGCCTCGCGGAAAAAACGCCCGAACGGTTTGACATATTCATCGACTATCTGGAGCTGGGGCGATTTCCCGGCGAGGAGCACGCTGCCCGCAGCGCGCGGTTCCTGACGGGAAAATATGGCGAAGCGGCGCCCGACGTGCTCATCACGATGGGGCGCGCGGCGATTCCGTTCATGCTCAAATATCGCGATGTGATCGCGCCGCGGTCGCCGGTCATCTTTGCCAGCGTGACGGACCGAGACGCGGTCGCGGCGGCGAGTCTTGCGAATGCCCTTTTCGTGACGACACGTTACAGTTTCGCCAAAACCCTGGAGCTCGCTCGCCGGCTTCAACCGGACGCAAAGAATATCGTGTTGGTGGCCGGCTCATCCGACTACGACCGGCTGTGGTTTAATGATGCCCGCGCGGAGCTTGCGCCGTATCGGGGCCAATACCAGACAAGATACCTCATAGGCCTTCCCCACGACGACATGTTGCGCGAGCTTTCGCGGCTCCCCGCCGACACGATCGTACTCATGTCATTCGTGTTCCAGGACGGCACCGGCAGGCCGCGCGTTCCGCCCGAGGTGGCCGCAGAAGTGGCCCGGGCTTCCAGCGCCCCGGTTTACGCCCCGATCAGCACGTTTTTCGGCCAGGGAATCGTCGGCGGCTATATGGACAGCTACGAGGCGCACGGCGTCGCCGCCGCCGACCTCGCGTTCGAAATCCTCTCGGGAAAGGCGGTCGCGGCGCTCCCCCGGCAAAGGACGCCGGCTTTCCAATACCGTGTGGATGCGCGGCAGCTCGCGCATTGGGGGCTTGCGGCCAAGGATCTTCCAGCCGAGACCGTCGTGGCATTTCGCGAGCCCACGATTTGGGAGGAGCATCGCACCCTGATACTTGCCGCCGTCCTTGCGTTCGCCGTGCAAACGGCCGGGCTCGCCTTCTTGCTGATCACCCGGCGCCAACGACGGCGTGCGGAACGCCTGCTCAAGGAGAGCGAAGAGCGCATGACGTTTGCGGCCGCCTCCGTGAACTTGGGACTGTGGCAGTTCGACTGGGATACCGGCGCTTTGTGGACGACCGAGCGTTGCCGCGCGCTGTTCGGCCTGAAAACCGACGTTGCCCTCACGCGCAGCCCGTTCCTCAACGTAGTTCATCCGGAGGATCGCGAGCATGTCATCGCGTCGCTGCGGCAGGCTGCGAACGCCGGACGGTCCGCGGTCAGCGATCTGCGCGTCGTGCTGCCGGACGGTCAAATTCGCTGGATCCGCCTGCGTGCGCGCTCGCACGCCAACGGGCGCAGCGCCTCGAGGCGAACGAGCGGGACAGTCATCGATATCACCGACCAGAAAGTGGCGGAGGCCGAAGCCGCGCTGCAGCGCGAGGAAATCGCGCACCTGATGCGCGTCAATACCCTGGGCGAGCTTTCCGGCGCGATCGCCCACGAAATCAACCAGCCGCTCACGGCGATTTTGTCCAACGCGCAGGCGGCACTGCATCTGCTCGCACGCGAAACGCCGGACCTCTCCGAAGTGCACGATGCCTTGCAAGACATCGTCCAGGAGGAGAAACGCGCCGGCGAGGTCATCAGGCGGCTGCGCAATCTGTTGAAAAAGGGAGAGAAAAAAGACGAGTCGCTCGACGTCAATTCTCTCGTCAATGGGACGGTCGCGCTGCTCAAGAACGAGCTGATCAGTCGCGGCATCAACGCGAAAGTCGATTTGGCGAAAAGCACGCCTGCGATATACGGCGATCCGATCCAGTTGCAACAGGTCCTGCTCAACCTTGTCATGAACGCGATGGACGCGATGGCCGCGACACCGGCAGCGCAACGGACGGTCGAAATCTCGACCCGCGCGGCGGCCGGCGGCGCCGTCGAGGTGCGGGTGGAAGACCGCGGCCCCGGCATCCGCGCGGGGGAGGAGGGCCGCCTGCTCCAGCCGTTCTTCACCACCAAAGAGCACGGCCTCGGGCTGGGCCTGACCATCTGCTCCACCATCGTCGAGGCGCACGGCGGCAAACTTTCGCTCGCGAACCGCGATGGCGGCGGCGCAGTCGCGGCGTTCTCGCTGCCGGCGCAGGAAATGCTGATGGCGGCGCAATGACGAAGGGCAGGCCCACGGGCGGCATGGACACCATGACGGCCGACCACCGCGCGGTGACACGGAGACGGCGCCGGGTTTTCGTAGCGCGCGCGGTGTCCTGCGCTGCCGCGCTCGTCATCCTATTGGCTGCAATCGGCACCGCCGCCGCCGAGCCGCGGCGGGTGCTGGTGGTGCACGCGTTCGGCCATCCTTATTCGCCGTGGAGCGATTTCGCCGCGAGTTTTCGTGCGGAGCTCGTCAAGAAATCTCCGGAGCCGATCGATCTCTACGAGGTCTCGCTGGATACGGCGCGGGTGCGCGATCCCCAAGGTGAAGCGCCGTTCGTCGACTATATCCATGCCCTTCTGGCAGGACGGACCCCCGACCTGATCGTGCCGGTCGGCGCCCCGTCGGCGTTCTTCATGCAACGGCACCGGGCGCAGCTTTATCCCACGACGCCGATGCTGATTCTGGGCGCCGACCTGCGGCGCATTCCGGGCACCACACTGACGAAATACGACACGGGCGTACTGCTCGATCTCGATCTCCCCGCCTATCTCGACAACATCCTGCGCCTGCGGCCGGACACGACGGATGTGGCGGTCGTGGTCGGCAATTCTCCGGTCGAGCGATACTGGACGTCGGAACTGCAGCGCGATTTCCAGCGCTTCGGCGACCGTGTGACGATCACTTGGTTCAACGATTTGACGTTCGGCGAAATGCTGAGACGAGCGGCTGTCATGCCGCCGCGGTCCGCCATTTTCTGGTTTCTCCTGTCCGAGGATGCGGCGGGCGTACCGTATTCCCAGGACCGCGCCCTCGAGACCATGCGCGAAGTCGCGAGCGTACCGATCTTCGGCATGGGCGACCACGAGTTAGGCCGCGGCATCGTCGGCGGGCCCCTGATGCAAACGCAAGGTATCGGGAAAGCGGGGGCGGAGGTCGCGTTGCGTATTCTGAAGGGCGAGACGCCGAGCGACATCAATCCCCCCTCGGTGCTGTTCGGCGCGCCGATGTACGACGCCCGAGAACTGCAGCGGTGGGGCATTAGAGAGTCTCGACTGGCGCCGGACAGCATCGTGCAATTTCGCGAACCGACGCTGTGGGAACAGCATCGCGGTCTTGTGATTGCAGCAACCCTGGTGTTTGTCATGCAAACCGCGTTCCTCGCGGCGCTGCTGATTCATCGGCGCCGACGGCGGCTCGCCGAGCGTCTGCTCGAGGAGAGCGAAGAGCACATGACGTTTGCGGCGGCCTCGGTTAATTTGGGACTGTGGCAATTCGATCGGCACACCGGCACGCTGTGGGCCACCGACCATTGTCGGGTTCTCTTCAACCTGGCCGGCGATGCTCCGCTCACCTGCAAGACGATCGTGAATGCCGTCCACCCTGAGGATCGCGAGACGATCGTCCGCGCACTGCGTGGAACTTCCGATCCGGAGCGGCCCGCCGTCAACGAGGTTCGCGTCGTCCTGCCGGACGACCAAATTCGCTGGATCCGCATGCGCGCCCGCTCGTCTTTCAGCGCCAGCGGCCGTGCCGATCAATTGAGCGGAAACTTCATCGATGTCACGGACCAAAAGGCCGCCGAAGCCGATGCGGCTCAGCAGCGTGCGGAAGTGGCGCACCTGATGCGCGTCACCACGCTGGGCGAGCTTTCCGGGGCGATCGCTCACGAAATCAATCAGCCGCTCACAGCCATCCTCTCCAATGCCCAGGCGGCGCTGCATTTGCTCAAAGAACCTTCGCCCGACCTCGCAGAGATTCGCGACGCCTTGCAGGACATCGTCCACGAGGAAAACCGGGCCGGCGAAGTGATCGGGCGGCTGCGCGGCTTCCTGAAAAAAGGCGAAAGAAAAACCGAAGCCGTCGACGTGAATCTTCTAGTCGATTCGACGATCAATTTACTCAAACACGAGTTGATCGGCCGCCGGATCGAAGTCAAGGTGGATGCCGCGGAAGCCGTCGCGCCGATCGTGGGCGACCCGGTCCAGTTGCAGCAGGTCCTGCTCAACCTCGTCATGAACGCGATGGACGCGATGGACGCGACATCCGCGGCGCAACGGACGGTCGAAATCTCGACGCGCATGCCGGGCACCGGCGGCGTCGAGATACGTGTGGGGGACCGCGGCCCGGGCATTCGCGCCGAGCAACGGGGCCGCCTGTTCCAGCCGTTCTTCACCACCAAGGAGCACGGCCTCGGCCTGGGCCTGGCGATCTGCTCCGCCATTGTCGAGGCGCACGGCGGCGAGCTTTCGCTCGCGAACCGCGATGGCGGCGGCGCAGTCGCGGCGTTCTCGCTGCCGGCGCAGGAAATACTGATGGCGGCGCAATGACGGACGGCAAGCCCACGGTCTTTTTGGTCGACGACGACCCCGGCGTGCTCAAGGGCATGTCACGGCTCCTGCGCGCGCGCGGCTACGATGTCCGGCCGTATGCGTCGCCGCAGGCGTTTCTCGCCGGTCACGATTCCGCCGTTCCCGGCTGCGCGGTGCTCGACGTCGCGATGCCGGGACTGGACGGCCTCGCGCTGCAGCAGGCGCTCACCGACAGCGGGGTGCATCGGCCGGTCATTTTCCTCACCGGAAAGGGCGACATTCCGACCAGCGTGCGCGCCATGAAGGCCGGCGCGATCGACTTTCTCACCAAGCCGGTGAGCAGCGACGTCCTTCTCGAAGCGATCGCGCGCGCCGAAAAGACCGACGCGGAGGCGCGGCGGCATCGCGCCGAGCTGGCGGCGATCGAGGCAAAGCTCGCGACGCTCACCCCGCGCGAGCGCGAAGTGCTCACCCACGTCGCGGCCGGCCGTCTCAACAAACAGATCGCCGGGGACCTCGGCACGGTGGAGAAGACCATCAAGGTGCACCGCAGCCGCATGATGGAGAAGCTCGGCGTGCGCACGGTCGCCGACCTCGTGCGCCTGGCGGAAAAAGCCGGCGTTGGACGATGATGCAGCTACGCGCGCTCCGCGCTTTCCGCCGACGGGATCGGCAGGATCAGCTGAAATAGCGCGCCGTTCTTGCCGTCCGACATGGCGGAGAGCCGGCCGCCGTGACGCTCGGCGATCATGCGGCAGATGGCCAATCCCAATCCGGTCCCGTGCGGCTTGGTCGTGACGAAGGCATCGAAAATATTGTCCAACAGCGGCGGGTCGATGCCCGGCCCGGAATCCTTGACTTCGATGACCACCGCTTCGCTGTCGGGCCTGGTGCTCACGTTCAAGATCCGCCGATCGACTTTGACCGGCTGCATCGCCTCGATGGCGTTGTGGAGCAAATTGGTGATGGCCTCCTGCAATTGACCTTTGTTGCCCATGACGCGGGGCAGCCCCGGCGCCAGATCGAGGCCGGTCTTGATCCCGTGATCGCCGAGTTCGCTCCGTAGCGTCCGCAGCGCCGCGAGCGCCGCTTCGTTGAGGTCGATCGGCTCCCGCACCCGATCGACCTTGCCGAACAGCCCGCGCAGGCTGTCGAGAACCTCCGCGGCGCGATAGGCGTCGCTGACGACGTCGTCCACGGCGGACCTCGCCTCCGCGACATCGGCCGATTCGCCTTGCAGCAGCCGCACCGCGGCAATCCCGTTCGCGGTGACGGCGGTGAGCGGCTGTTTCATCTCATGCGAAATCGCGGCCGCCATCGCCGCCAAGCTCATCAGTTTGTTGCTGCGCTCGCGCTCGAGCATCATGTTCGAGCGGGCAAGGCGTGCCTCATTCTCCTTGCGCTCGGCAAACAGCGCCGCGAGCACGTAGGTGCCGACGGTCGCAACGAGAATGATCGCGCGCGCCTGCAAGATGCGGGCGTCGATCGGCAGGTTGGGGTCGCCGAAATGGCCGATGCCGTAAGTCGCGGTCCAGGCAACGGTGAGGGACACCATGAAGGCGCCTGCCGCAGCGAAAACCGGTCCGCAGCGGGCGGCCAACCACAACAAAATCGGGAACAGCAGGGCGGCCGGTACCACGGTCTCCCACGGCTCCGGCGGCAGCGAAATGATGATGCCCGTCATCGCGGCGGCGACGATGAGCGCCGCGGCGCCTTCGACAAACTCGCTGCGCGCCGGCCGCGCTACGGCAGCGGTCAATCCGATCACCAGCGGCGCCACTGCGATGATGCCGACGACGTCCGAGGCGAACCAATGGTGCCAGATGCTCAGGACCGGCGCCGCCGGGCTATGGAACAGCTTGTATGCGGCCGTCGCGCCGACCCCGGAAACGGTGGTCGCGATCCCGGCCGCGGCCAGCAACCCGAGCACGTGGCGCAACCGGCCGAGGCCGAAGCTCGCGCCGATGTAGCGGTCGATCAGCCCGGCCGTGATCAGGGCCTCCGCCGCGTTGCACAGCGCGAAGGAGACGGAGCTGACGAGGTTACGGTCGCCCAGGAGGTTGGCCGCAATGGTTGCCCCGATGGTGCCGAGCGCGACCGGTACCCGGACGCCGCGCCCGAGCGCGATCAGCGCCCCGGAGGAGACGCCGGCCGCGGGCCAGAACACGGCGACGCCGTCGGGCTCGGTCAGCAACCCCAGGCTCAGCCGCGCCGCATAAAAATAAGTGACGCCGGTCGCGATCGCGAGCACGGCCGAGCCGGCCCATCCTCGCGTTGCCGCCGCCAGTAAGTTCGGCTGCTCTCTGATTTCCTCGCGCCGATCGTCGGGCATCCGGACTTCCCCGTGCAATCATCCCACAGCGCCGGAACACGCGATAGAGCATGGGCCGAAAAGTGGGTACTGATTTCCGGAAAACATCATGCTCAAGAAGTAGTTAGACCGTGATTCAACTTCAAGATAAGTCATCCAGCCGCTGCCGGGACTCATTGGCCTAACGGCCAACTCGACGAACGCCGCGTCCATCCGCAAGTATTATGTCATGGGCGAAGCTTCTCCCTGGATCGCGGTCGTCGACGACGATCCGTCGGTGCTCAAGGCGTTGCGGCGCCTGCTGCGCACGCGCGCGTTCCAGGTGCGGACATATGGATCGGCGCGCGCGTTTCTCGCGACCCTTCCCGACGAGCGCCCCGCCTGCCTGGTGCTCGACCTGCAAATGCCGGAGATGAGCGGGCTCGAGCTGCATCAGCATCTCACGCTCGCCGGCGTCAACATCCCCACCATCATCATAACCGCCCACGACGACGGCGAGCTGCGGCGGCGTTGCGAGAACGCCGGCACGGCGGCTTATTTGTTGAAACCGCTGCACGACGCGCCCTTCTTCGCGGCGATCGCCAAGGCGCTCGGCCGTGTGAGCGCGTGAGCCAGTCCATCACCCGGCATTGATCCTGCCTCGACTGCGCCGCTCCCGCCAGTATTCCTGGCGCACCCAAACCGTGGAGCCCATTGGCCCTAAGGGCAATAGTTTCGCGTGGAGGCGAGCGATAATCATGCCGCGTGACAATGACCAACTCTCTGCGGCCCAATCGCTTGCAACGACCGAGATGGCTGCGCGATCACATTGCCGTCGTGATAACCGGCCTGATCGTCGGCAATGTGCTGCTTGTCGTTGTTCTGGTCCTGGTCATGCGCTGACCGCGGAGTTCGGGCATGCACACGGGGAAAGGGACGGGCTATCGCGAGATCGTCGAGCGGTTCGAGAAGATCGCGCGGGCGAATCTGGAAACCGCGACCAGCGTGGCGCGCCTTTGCCGCGCCGCCGGAGTCACGCCGCGCACGCTTGCGCGGGCGTTTCGCGCCGTTCATGGGACCACGCCCGTGCGCCACCTGCATGTGCTGCGCCTGAGCGAGGCGAGACAGACCTTGTTGGCAAAGGGCGCCGGCTGCAGCAGCGTGACCGAAGTGGCGACGCGCTTCGGGTTTCGTGAGCTTGGCCGATTTGCCGGGGAGTACCGTACGCAGTTCGGCGAAAGCCCGTCCGAGACATTGCGGCGATCCTGCGCGAACATGCCGTCGCAAAGATAAGAGCCGCGCCCGGGGCCCGAACGGCCCGCCCGTTATGCAGAAGAAGTGATCGTCGAGGCGCGGCGCGCCATCGCGTTTTGTGACTTTTTTGTCACGGTCAGTAATTCTTTCAGGATCGCCAGCGTATCTGGCGCAATCCGCATAGCGATTCACGCGCGTTTCAACGATCATCCGCCGAGCATGGGGAAGTCCGGATGGGGGTCCGGATATCGGCGCACCGGGCGCACGATATCGATCCAACTTTCGGCCTGTGCTCCGCGGATCAGGCGCGTGTCATGGCTAGGGTGGCCTACTCCGATAGCGTCTCGTTCGAATCGGCTGCTGCTTCCGTCACCAAGGAAGCGATAAGCCGTCGCGCGGCCATCCTGCGCTCCCTCTTGCGCGCGCAGAAGCGGGCTCTGAGCAAGGTCGATACCCCCATTCCCGAACTGAGAAGACACCTGACGCGCATCGAACCGTTCGTGCCGGGCCGGCGCAAATACACCGAAATGGCGCCAGTCGATGCCAACGGCGTCCCGGCGATGCGCGTGGCGGTCGCCGGCTCGCGCAGCGACCGGTGTATCCTCTACTTCCATGGCGGCGGGTACGCGGTTGGAACGGCTGCGCTCTATCGCGATTTCCTGTGGCGCGTCGCCGAGGCGGCGCGCGCGCAGGTGCTCTATTTCGATTATCGCCTCGCGCCCGAGCACCCGTTTCCCGCCGCGCTCGACGACGCCGTCAACGCGTATCGTTGGGTCGCCAGCCGGTATGACTGCAGGCACGTGGCATTTTTCGGGGATTCGGCCGGCGGCGGACTGGTGTTCGCGGCCATGCTGAAGCTACGCGACGAGGGTCTGGCGCTCCCCGGTGCCGCCGTGGCGCTCTCGCCGTGGACCGATCTGACCATGTCGGGCGCCTCGTGGAAATCCAATGCCGCGGCGGATCCGATGATGGATGCGGCCAAGATTCCCCAGCTTGCATTGAACTATGCGGGCGAGGCCGATCCGGAACATCCATACGTATCGCCGATCTTCGGGAATGCGGACGGCCTGCCGTCCACCCTCATCCATTGCGGAAGCGATGAAATCCTGCGCGACGATTCCATCAGGATGGCGGATAAAATGAGATCGGCGCGCTGCGACGTGAAGATTGAAGTGTGGCCGAAGATGCCGCACGTATGGCAACTTTACGCCCGGATTTTACCGGAAGGCCGCGCGGCGATAGCGCGGATCGGAAAGTTCCTACAGGATCGCATCTAAAAAGGGTGTGTTTTTTCAGCCACACCGCAATCGGAATCGCACCTTAGCCTGGAGATTTGTCGAATTTTGCATAGGCACTTCTGCTCCACTCGTTAGAATTTCGACATCGTTGCCGGTTTCTTCTCGTTGGATTTTGCTGATAGGGGGCCGCGATGGGGGAACGACGCGCTTCGGCAAAGCTGCATCGCGGCGGACGACACCGCCGTTTGTTTGCTTCCACCGCCGCGCTGGCCGCGGCGGGTGCGATGTCACTGGCCGCGCCGGCGTTCGCGGACGAAGGCGGCGTGAGCTTCTGGGTGTCGGGCATCTACGCGAGCTTGGCGGCGGTGCCGCTGCAGCCGGGGTGGACCGTCAACGAAACTTATTACCACTGGCAAGGCCAGGCGGGCGCCGACGTTGCCGCGGCGCGCGAGGTCACCATCGGCCGGTTCAATCCGAGCGTCACGCTCAATCTGTCCGGCAATCTCAACGCCCTGGCGGATATCGTCTTCGGCACCGCGATCTATACGTTCGAACAACCGGTGCTGGGCGGCCAGGCGGCTGTCGGGCTATTGGCCGCTTACGGCCGCACCGATGCGACCGTGAACGCCACCATCACCGGGACCGTGGCCGGCTTCCCGTTCGGCCCGTTCACGCGCCAGGACTTCGGCGAGGCCGTCGGCTTCGGTGACCTCTATCCGCAGGCGACTCTGCGCTGGAACCAGGGCGTCAACAACTATATGCTTTACGTGACCGGCGACATCCCAGTCGGCCTCTATAATTCCAGCGACCTCGCCAACATCGGCATCGGCCACGGCGCGATCGACGCCGGCGGCGCCTATACCTATTTCAACCCGGAGACCGGGCACGAATTTTCCGTGACCGGCGGCTTGACCTACAACTTCATCAATCCGTCGACCCAATACCAGAACGGCATCGACGCCCACATCGACTGGGGTGCGTCGCAGTTCCTCACCAAACAGTTCCAGATCGGCGCGGTCGGCTACATCTACCAGCAGCTCACCTGCGACAGCGGCTCGGGCGACAAGGTCGGCTGCTTTGAATCGCGCGTGCTCGGCATCGGGCCGCAGGTCGGCTTCATCTTCCCGATCGAGACGCCGTTCGGGATCAAGCAGGCCTACCTGAACATCCGCGGTTACGGCGAGTTCGACCATCAGAATCGGGCGCAGGGCTTCGACACATGGGTCAGCCTGACGATCTCGAATCCCACGCCGGCGCCGCCCATGCCACCGTTGATCCACAAATAAGCAAAGACGGCCGAGGGTTTATTTGCCGGAAAGGATATAGCGCAACGCCCGCCCGATCACCCAGACGGCAAATGCCGCAACGGCAACGACGGAGAACAGATACGGGTCGTCGTCGTGGCCGCCGCGAAAGGCGAACACGCCACCCCACACCACGACGATCGCGGCAAGGATACAGCCGAGCCAATAGAGAACGTCGCCAAGTCGTGACAGCACCTTCCGCTCCGGCAGGTCGGCATCGCCTATAAACGGCAAAACCGATGCGGCCCGACTTGAGCTTCGAGCCGCACCGGTTTCGTAACTCCTTAAACCCTGCCCCTACGTCACACATGCCGGCGCCGGCCGTCGGGGCAGACCTGTGGTAGCGCTCGTCCGAACACGCCCACGGGAGGGCGCTCAAATAATCCGTCCGCGGCCAAGGTCGATTCGTCAGATTGCCGCACACCAAAGTACAGGTGACGTTCCGTCATTCCGAACCAGCGGCGTGTGTTTTCAGGCCCTTGCGGCCGGTTTCGTGATAAACCAGATGCGCTAAAGCGTGATGGCTTTTCTTCGAATCGCCATCCCGCTTTAGGTTATTGCGGGAGCATGATGTTTTCCGAAAACCGGTACCCACTTTTCGGCATCATGCTCATCAAGCGCGGAGAGCGGGCGTGAACGATCCGAACGGCCGGTTCATCTGGTACGAATTGCAGACGACGGACGTAAGGGCCGCCGGGGCCTTCTACACGAGGGTCATGGGCTGGGGCGCATGGGACGCGTCGGTGCCCGGTCGCGACCACTTCCTGTTCAGCGCCGGACCGGCCGCGGTCGCCTCGCTGATGAGCCTCACCGAGGAGGCACACGAGCGGGACGTCAAACCGCATT
>Ga0210408_10002765_pt1 | contig 16731 bp, 7 predicted proteins | sample IncBWH4MmetaG_FD_155471 | JGI IMG/M metagenome (GOLD analysis project Ga0210408, IMG submission 155471) | Forest soil microbial communities from Barre Woods Harvard Forest LTER site, Petersham, Massachusetts, United States - Inc-BW-H-4-M | ecosystem: Environmental > Terrestrial > Soil >...
TGGTCATTGCGACGACGCGAAAACTGACACTCCGGCTTGCTGCAAGCACGTTGTCGCGAGCCAACTCGATTATCGGGACGGAACCAGCGACGGCAGATGCAGCAGGGGCGTTTCCCAGCAACAGGCATGATGATCCATCATCCCCGTGCCACGCCCAGGCCCTCAGTTGCAATCTTGTTTACAGAGTAGGTGGGTCACTTCTCCATAGCAGACCCGGGTCACTTCTCAAAAGCGCCGAAGCTGAAGGAGTCGAGTTGGGGTTTCAACTTAAGATCGTGTGATGATTTTCAGCCCCTTTCCCTCGGGATCGTAACGTACTTCACACGGCGCATCGAAGAACATCGTTGCGCGGGACTCGGGTGTATATGCCGGCCAATTCGGCAGGCCATCGTGATTGGGATTTCCTGTCCGTGCGAAGCTCACCCAGGCCTTGCTCAACTGTTTAGACAGGACCAACGCGTCCGGATCGCCTGCGCTGTAGTGATCGCAGATTTCGGCGTTGTCAAAAGCGAACGAGATTTCGCAAGCGTGAAACGTTCCCGGACGCTTGTTCAACGTTGGCGTACGCCAGGAATAAATATAGGAGTACGCGGGCGCCGCACCTAGGTTGGCTTTTCTCGTGGCCTGCGCGATCGCAGGGATGCGCCATTGTGAAGCGGCAATGGCAGCCCAGAGTTCGAATGGATTCGCCAGAGGATAAACCTCCCGGTATGCAGAAATGATCGCGGCGCCATCACTGCCAAAAGTCTCACGAGCCAATCGAATCATTTCATCCGAGGTCATGATGTCCCCGCCGGGGTGGTCGACGCCATTGACACTTTCGTTGAGGTTCGTGCCTGTGATCAGCGGAACATCCGACGAAACTGTAGGAGCTCCCGGGTCGAATGGATGATTTGGAAGAATATGCCCATCCACGGTAGGCCCCCAACCGACAGCGGTCTCCCAACCATATCCATCGCGCCGGAACGGTCGAGTCCTTGGCATCTTCTTCATAGCTTCCGCGGCAGCACCCAACAGTCGGTCCACGGGAATCTTCTGCAGTTCCTTGACTTCAGATCTTGATAGGCCGAGTTCGGCGATCAACAGTTCTACTATCCGCAGAGAATATTCGGGGTCGAGCGCTTTCAAAAAGGGGCCGCTTTGAATAATGGCGCGATGAAACAGCCCTTTAGCTGCCGGCATCGCCATCAACGCGGCGACCTTCCCCCCGCCTCCGGATTGACCGAATATGGTTACATTTCCAGGGTCGCCACCGAAGGCCGCGATATGAGTACGGACCCAATCGAGAGCAGCGACGATATCGAGCATCCCAACATTGGAGGCCATTGCAAATTCTTCACCGCCGATTGTTCCCAGATCGAGATAGCCAAATACGTTTAGTCGATGATTGTGATTCACCACAACCACATCGTGATTACGCGCGAGACTTTCGCCGTCATAGGCAAGAAGGTCATGTCCGGAGCCTCCCGAGAAGCCGCCTCCGTGCATGAAGACCATGACCGGGCGTTTATGGGAACCGTTGATCTCCGGTGACCAGAGATTCACTCGCAGGCAGTCCTCCCCTGGCACAGTGGCGGCGGATCCACGATGGAGCAGAAAAGCATCCTCGTCGGAATTCGCGAGGTTCTTTCCGTCCATATTGAAGTGTGCGGAATCCTGCTGTGGACAAACTCGACCGTATGAAAGTGCGTTACGAATCCCTGTCCATGGTTCAGGTTTGGATGCCGGCATGAAGCGCCTCGGGCCGGATGTCGAAGCGCCGTATGGTACGCCCTTGAAAGTGTAGACTCCTTCTCGCTCAAATCCGCGGATCTTGCCCGCGCTTGTCTCTACCACAGTAGATGAGTCGGAACAAATGACCTTGCTTCGCGCATGTGGAACTGCGGCAGTTTGGGCATTTGTTGGTCCTTCCTCTCGCGATAGCGCCATCAGGCCGGGGGGAGCGCTTGCTGAACCAACCAATCCGACCCCTAACGCTGCCATGCCTCCCAAGATGGCGCGCCTTCCACTAGAAATGGTCGTCGACCGCTCAATGCAGGCGTTAACCTGCGATTCTTTGAAGAGATCTTTCACAGTTTCCTCCGAGTCCGGACTTGGCCGAGATGCGATCATCATCTGCATGGTCGCTCCGAGCGGACAGACGCCTTTATCGTTCCACAGGCCTTTCCGGTGGTTCGTCCGACTGGCGAAATTTGATATCTACCAACTGCGGCCGGGACAATGAAGGTTTCGGCATAGTGAACGACGAATGGATCGAAGGCTCCCGTCGGGCTTTCGACGATTGCCTCCTCTCCCTCAACGAGGTTGAGAACATTGACGGTCCCCAGTGTATTGTGAGGTGTCGCGCTCGTGAACCAGTGCCTGCGGGTTTCAATGAACTCCAATTCGTGGAGTCCTGTGCGCTCTTCGCGCCAACCCGGGCCCTGGTTCACAGGTTCAATCCGATTGATCAGGTTTTTCATGACCCATTCTGTGTCACGGTTCCAGGCGATGTTTGCCAAGCCTTGTTCGAGATGAATGGGCCTTGGCGATCCGTTCAGGCCGAGCCGGTCCCAATCCCACAACTTAAACGTGAAAATATACGGGGTTGCGCTTACCTCGAGAACCATGCAGTTTCGGCCCGAGCAATGGATGGTGCCAGTCGGAATCAGAAAATGGTCGTGCTTTCTGGCCGGGAAGCGGTTTACGTATTTCTCAGCGCTGAACGACGCACCGTCGTATTGAGCCGCTTTCAGCTCCCTAATCATGGCGTCCCGGTCGCCGTGAGTTTTAAGACCGAGGTATACGTTGCCATCTTCGCCGGCATCGAGCAAATAGTAGCTCTCATCCTGCGTGTATTGCATCCCGAAATGTTCACGAATATATTGAATTTTCGGATGAACCTGGAGCGAAAGGTTTCCCCCACCCATTGTGTCGAGGAAATCGAAACGAATCGGGAACTCGGCTCCGAATTGAGAAAACACTGCGTCGCCAAGTAACTCGCGGGGATAGAGAAGAGTGAGGTTCATGGTTGGAATCTCGACGGATGTCCCTCCGAAAGAAAGCAGCAAACTGTTTTCCTCGGGTACACAGTCAAAACACCACGCATAATTCGGCATCCCCGTGGGAAGGTCACAAACCTCCTCCATCCAATGGCCGCCCCACGGCCCGGGATCGAAGTAGGGAACCACCCGGAAGGGACGACGGGCAATCTGTTTCAGTCCATCTCGCACGGCGCGGCCGGTGATGAGTTTCGGAACATCTCCGTTAGTGTCAAGCCAGAAGTCAATTTTTTGCAACAGTGACTTCTTAAGATTGTCGGCGGCGCGCCAATCGACGAAAAACGCCCGTTTGTATTTCTGTCCTGGGCTTTCCAGCAGATTGTCGGCACCTAGATTCCCAACCGCATTTCGTCGTTGACGCTGTTGGATCTCCCATCGAGCCATATCCGCATACACGAGCAGACCTGGTCCTGCCGAGAGTAGCGAGGCTCCCGTTCCGAAAATGACCAAAAGCCCATGTCGCCAGTTTTTGACCAGTTCGCGCGCCCTAGCGAGCTTCCCAGCATCAAAGAAATCCTCAATTTCAAGAGAATTCATTCGACCAAACACAGGATCGTCGCCCAGCACACTCGATACCAACGGCTCGATTTCTGACGGACTTTTCAAGAGGTCCGACGTCAGGATTAGACCCGAGGGGCGCAGGCCTGCAGCCAGGGCGCCGACGAGTGCCTTCTCAAATACGCCGGGATAGCATTCGAAAGATATTGTGCATGGCTCTGACGCTGCGAAAGCCTTCAGCCGATCCAGGATATCGGGCCAGCCTTCCCAAGTTTCCGAGCGACACCGGCTCACCGTAAAGATGGGGAATTTTTCGTAATTTGATTCTCGTTGCATGCACTCAAACTCCATTCGGCGTAATTTCCGCCGGAATCAAAGATTGCCAAGCGATCTAATAATCTCATATAGAGATTCTAAACTTCGCCTTAGATCATAATCAATGATCTAACCGTCATCGACTTTGGCAATCGAGCCCGTCCGTCGGTGGCGAAAATCAATGCGGTGAATTCGTAGGTCGGGCCAGTAGAGAAAAATCTCTGGGAGATGTAGATACTCGAGTCTTCGAGAGTCCTTGTCTATTTATCCATGCTCTTAGTCCTGTCTCCTCGCGGTGCGTCTGCATCTGCCGTCGCCTCGAAAGACACAGGGCAGTTTTCACGCGAACCTGAAGTCGATTGCGACCGAGCCGAGGTGTCCAGAGCTTCAATGCGGAGCGTGACCAATCCCCACGCGGGTACTTCCACCTGTGTACCGAGTCGTTCAAGCGGTTGTTCGCGAATGTTGCTACGCCAAATCTTGATAGGCGTCTCGTCTGCCCACGTCAAACTGGTTTTACGGGTTTCTTCTGCGGCTCCGAAAAGCCGGACAATCCACGCGGTGCCGTCGGCACTTCGCTTGGATTCCTGCAGAAGCACATCTTTTTGGTCTATACGGAGCCTCAGCGCCATTGGGGATCGCTGCCCCCGGTTTGAAGAAACAAAGGGCTGTGACATCCCTATAGCAAAACGGCTGGCAGCTGCAGGGTCGTAGCCGGCGTGGAGACGAAGGGCGTATCGAAACTCGATGAGTCCATCCTGATACGCGCGGTAGTTCGTTCCCCAATGGTTGTTGATGACCCAGGAGTAAAACTTCTGCGTGGGCGCAATATGCTTTCGCCAGATCTCAGGATGGGTCTGCGAGCCGAGCATGGTGGCCGAAAGAGAGCCGATTTCAACCAGGGGTGCATCGAGTGTCGCACAGGTGACGCCGTACCCTGCATTTGCAACATCGATCCACCGTCCGACAGGTAACCAGTTCTTGCAAGATCCTGGAAGTTGATCAATTTCAGGACGCATTACTGCCAGAGGAACATCGATGCGAATCTGACCGTCCTCAACGGCAAACGGAAAGGCAAATTGCACGCTTTCTTTGGAGCCACTTTGAGCAAAATCTCCAGCAGGCCCGTCTTTGCCTGGGTGCGGATTTTGGGGTGCACGTTTCTTATTTACGGTATTGGATAGTTCAATCCAATCAACATAAGCTTTCAATCGCACGCGACGGACAAGGTCCACACACCCAGGTGCGGAAGACTCAATTCGGATGGTGGCAACGAGGGGACCGGGCTCCTCGATTGCGATGAGCACAGGCCCGCTCGTGCTAACCTTCGACGTGTCCTTGCCTTCAAGGAATAGGTACTTATTGACTGCCTCGCCTAAGCTGGTGTCCACAAGGTTGTGCGCATTTTTCCCGGACATTAGCTCGACGATGTTGCCGTCCTTGCTGTCGACTCTCGCGCGCACAACGCCGTTATCCAAGACTCCGTCCAGGACGCTAACCCGTTTTGCCGGAAGATATGGCGCTTCTGCTGAAAGATGAAAACTCGCACTTCCCAGGGCAGGAACATTCTCCGCAAGAAAGGCCAATTCTCCCGTCGAAAGACGTTGCGATGGAACAGATGCGCCGTGCTCGTTCTTCACATGATCTTTGCCCAGGGACTTCTCCTTCGAGATCAGAACTACGTCTGTCCTCGACCAAGAGCAGCTGTTATGTACATCTACGTTTGAGCTATCACAGTCGCTTGCATATGCGTCGAGCACCGCGTCGAGGAGCCTCTTTGATTCATTCTCGGCCGCAACCGCGAATTGGCGTTTAACTTGCCATTGTCGCGCCACAAATGGGTTTTCAGAATCCGAAACACTATTCCACGCTCCCCATGTGTGTTCCGAATATAGCAAGACGTTTCTCCAGGCGGCGTCGAAGTCGGCTTCCTTGTATGCCTGTGGCGCGAGGATCGCAGACAGTATTGCTGCCTGAGCCAAGCGCTCGCCTGCTCCGCGATTCATTCGTGTTTCCAAAGCCGATGACCCTGCTCCATCCTCCCAATAGGGAGTCAAGTCGCCCTTGAGTTCCGGTAGTTGGCGTCCATACTGTTTCTCGAATGCCGCAAACGCATTGCTCGTTGTCGAAATGGAGAAGCGCGGCCATTCGTATTCTTCGTTCCATTGCTTCACGAACGCGCAAATATCCGGATCAGGGACGGCATTGTCGCCGTGCCCCGACCACCGAATATAAGAGATTTGATAGGGGAAACTGATCTCATCTAGTCTCGCTTGATACCTGTTCACCCACTCTGGGTCCAGCTTCATGATGTGCGACATCGCATACCCGGTCCACGGAACCCAGACAAGCACTCTTTCATTGCCTGAAGGAGAGACCCACCAGAATGGTTTATCTTGCCACTGGACCATAAAGGTCCCTATGCGGTCGAAGAAATTGGGAGCAGCTGAGAAGTAGCGGATGCCTGCTTGAGCCATCGCGGAGACCGTTCCCCAGGTATACCCAGGAACATCGCTAATCATGGCTGAGTCAACGTGGGTCCCGCATTGATCGCCCAATTCGGTTGAGTAACGAAACAATTGAAGAAGTTCTTCCGGCCGACAAAGGCCAGTGAGTTCGTTAGCATACATCCCGTTGAGACCGATCCAACACTTCTTTACAGCGTCGATCAGCTCTCCGCGCTCAGGCTCGGTCTTAGTTCTCATGAACAGGTCTGCTCCCCAGAGAACCTCAAGGTTCCAAACGAATCGGGCCCCTGGCGGGTAGTTGGCCGTGTTTCGCGCTAGTTCGATTGCCTTGGAGATATTCTCCACTTGTTTTGCTTCAATATTGCTCTGGAGATCGGTATATCCAAGGTCATGGTGAGAATGAGGCAAGATGAAGATTTGGACTTTACGGACCGGTTCCACTTGAACTGCGGCCGAATCCGACTTGCCTCCGATTTCATAATCGATGAGTACTTGTCTGGCTGTTTCAACTGAATCGAGATAGACGTTGAATGTATGTGTTCCTGAAGTCAGAACGCGACGGTCGACTTCATGGTGGTCGGCGCGTACGACCAATCTCGCATCCGGCCCGGCGTGCCCTATCGTCAGTTGGACGGGTTGAACAAGTCTCCCACTCTTATTCGCTATCCCGCGAATTGGCAGGGCAAAGCTCAACTTCTCCTTAGGGGGCTGATCTTGGCCACGAGCCATGATCCGAGGTCGGGCACAAATGATTCCGGCTGCAGCCGCAATTCCTTTTATGACTTTACGTCTTTCCATACTTGGCAAGAAATCCCCTTCTATCAGGCGTGAGCAGACTCGCATGAGCGCCACCCGCGCTAGCGCTTCATCCGTTCGAGTTCCCCGATTCGAGAGGGAAGGAGAAGACCCCTTACACACGTTGTCGGGTTAAGGCGAAGTGCGGTGTCGCGCGAGAACACTAACGAAGATATTGGTCGAATGTCAACAAATCACGCGTGTGTAATGATCGCTATGTTGCATTAAACTCAGTAATTGTAATCAAATCAATACGATACGATCATATCCAATCGTTCCCAGAGCGTAGATCCTCCCTCTTGCGAGTCCTGAATTTGCGGCATCAGACAGACTAAACCTCTCTTATTGAGAGTGAAACCGTTATATGCGCTCATTATTAATGATTGACAGTCATCATTTCGCTCGCCTATGATCCCCGGCAACCAAGAATGCACAGTGTCGGCGCCTTGGCAGTGAGGCCGCCCGATGGGGGTGGCAAATCAATCATGCAACCCCGGATCAAATCTTCTCGGAGGACGAAGCAATGCGCAAAGCATTTCGGAGCGCCAAGGTGCGAGACATGAAGGTTTCGGTTGATTGGTGGAAGACCTGCAGAGTATCTGCCCTGTGGCAAGCTTGCCTGCTGAGTGGCATCCTGCTCCTATCCGGCACGGGATTTGCACAGCTCTCGACAGCCTCGCTGAGCGGGGTTGTCCGGGATCCCAACGGCGCGGTGGTTCCCAGCGCCAAAGTCGTGCTCAGGAACGTGGCTACAGGCGTCGAGAACACAACCACATCCAATGGTGCGGGCGCCTATCTCTTTCCGGCTATCACTCCGGGTAGTTATACGGTTCAGGCGTCGGCCCCAGGCTTCGCGGTGCAGCAGGTTCCTGAGTTCGCACTTACGGTCGGACAGGGCGCGACGATTGACTTTGCTCTTACCGTTGGTTCGCAAACCGCCGTAGTGACTGTTCATGGCGTTGCACCGCAACTGGATACGTCAAGTGCCAATCTCGGCACCCTCATCGAGACGAAACAAGTCAACGATCTTCCGCTTAACGGGCGTGACTTTACTCAGCTTCTTGTTTTGACCCCCGGCGTATCCGTGGTAAACAACGGGCAGGGCGGCCCCGGAGGAGGTCAATATGCAACACCAGAGCCCATTAATCAGACTTCCGTAATTCCGTCCGTCAATGGGCAAGGGAACCGAAGCGATTACTTTTTCACGGATGGTCTGAGCAATTTCGGCGCCTTCCACAGCGCGTATGCGGTCCCACCCATCATCGATGAGATTCAGGAATTCAAAGTCATGTCTCACGCAGACAGCGCCGAATATGGGTCGGTAACCGGTGGGGTCATCAATGTAGTCACCAAGTCCGGCACAAACGACCTTCACGGTTCAGCTTTCGAGTTCGCCCGCAATGCAATCTTCGATGCTAAGACCGACTTCAGGCCAGCTACGTCGTTTAGCCAAAACGAATTCGGCGGAGTTGTCGGGGGTCCGGTCTGGCTGCCGAAACTGTACAACGGTAGGAACAAGACCTTCTTTCATGGGGCATACCAGGGATTCCGTTATACGCAGGTCGCCAATAACTTTATAAAGGTTCCGACTGCCGCGCAGCTCGCCGGGGATGAGAGCGATTGGCCGACAAAGATATACAACCCGTTTTCTACTCGCCCGGATCCAGCCCACCCTGGCCAGTACATCCGTGACCCATTTCCGGGGAACCAGATTACTCCAGATCCCAACATGGTAGCTTGGGCGAAGTTCATCTTCCCTGCAGCTGGGCCTGCACTCGATGCAGGCGGAGATAATGCGACTGACCCAACTCCCACCACTCAGACCATCAACCAGTGGACTGCCCGAATTGACCAAAAGATTGGCCAGAACGACTCAGCATGGTTTCGCTATAGCAGGGACACCGCTGTAACAATTAAGTCCACTGGCGTTCCAGGAATTCCAAATGTCAACCAAGTTCCGAACAGGAACTATGGCGGCAGTTACGTACATGTTTTCAGTCCCAGTCTCGTTCTTCAGGCGCAATTTGGCCGAACTACTGCTGGGGCCAACGCGACAGCTTACTTTACGAAAGGATCGGCAAATATCATCAGCCAGATCGGGTTCTCACCGGCATTTGTCGGCAATTTCGCCGCAGCAGCAGGGAAAAAATTTCTCCCCTCGCCCGGAATCGGCGGCGGATATGCCAACCCGGGCGAAGGCGTGGCGCTCCACCCAGATGTTCCGAATTCTAACCAATACAGTGCCACTTTGACTAAGACCTTTGGACGCCACGTGATTGACATAGGTGGGGGGTTCACGACCCTCAAATTTTTGGCTCCGATTACGACCGATGCCGTCACATTCAGCGCGGCGCAAACCGGGAATCCTGGGGACACCGTGAACACCGGCGACGCACTGGCCTCCTTTCTCCTCAACGTTCCAGGCTCAGCCGACCGGCGCAACGAAGTTACGGAAACGCGTCCTGGCGGTGTAATGAGCGAATTTATACAGGATTCCTGGAAAGTCACAAGTAAGTTGACGATCAATTGGGGCCTTCGCTACGATCTGACCTTCAATCCGCCCAACGGGCCCAACAGTCTAATTGGTGTGAACGGTGGGCCAGAGTCAGGTAACGTGGATTTCAACAACGGCACTTACGTCGTTCAGAAGCTCCCTCCTCTCTGCAGCGTGCGCGGCTATGCGCCTTGCATACCCGATGGCGGGCCCGGGCCCGGCGAGCTTCCGGCGAACGTCGTCGTGTCTCCAAACAATAAATTAATGCACAACACCTACGACAATATCGGCCCCCACGTTGGTTTTGCCTTTAAGGTGACGGATCGCACCGTCGTTCACTCAGCCTTCGGTATTGTGTATGACAATTGGGCTGGTGTACAGCAATTGGCACAGAATATCAGCGGATTATGGCCTGACACTGGTCAACAGGAAGCCCCTAGCTTGAACGTGCCGAGTACAAGCTCCGCAACACCGACAGTTACATCTCAGAATCCATTTGCAATTGCCGCCAACAATTCATTTTTTCCAGCGCCTACCCCATTCACTCAGGCCGGTTTTGAATACGATCCGAATATAAAGAATCCCTATTCGGAACAATGGAGCTTTGGCGTGCAGCAAGTTCTTAGCTCGTCGACCACAGTGACGGTTAACTATGTTGGCTCGTCCTCGCACCGGCTTGATGTTGGCGGCGTTTACAATACGGCGGTTACGCCATCAGCCAGTAACACGCCGAACGCCATCGGCGGCTACGCAGGCGCTCTCTATCCCTACATGGTCCCGTCGTATTACGATCGCAGCGCAGGCAAAGGTAATTACAACGGGCTTCAGGCCTCGGTGGACAGGAGGTACAACAGCGGTCTCTCCTATGGGGTGGGTTACACCTGGTCAAAGTCCATCAACGTCGGCGGCGACGGATATTTCGGTGTTGAAGGCGGCGTTCCGCAGGATCCCTACCACCCCGCTCGCTATGACCGGTCTGTGTCAGGGCTTGATTTGAAGCATATTTTATATGCGAACGTGCTTTACGACATTCCTGTTGGAAAGGGAAAGAGATTCTCTACCAAGAATCCCGCGTTCGATTACATTTTGGGGAACTGGCAGTTTAACAATTTGTTCCAAACCCATTCGGGCATCGCTTTTACCCCCGTCATCAGTAGCGATCAAGCCAATACGGGGAATGCAGGGTGGATGGGTTATGAACATTTGAATCTCGTGGGAAACCCCAAACTTTCCAATAGGTCCGCAGCGAAGTGGTTCAATACCGCAGCGTTTGCCACGCCGGCGTTAGGCACCTACGGCAACGCAGGACGCAATTCCCTCCGAGGCCCGGATTTTTGGAACTTGGACACGTCGCTCTTTCGCCTGTTTCCGTTTGGGGAAGGGCGGCAATTCGAGTTTCGCGCCGAGGTATTCAATTTGCCCAACCACGTAAACCTAGGGCAGCCCTCGGGCGACATCAATAGCGGATCAGCCTTCGGTACGATCACCAGTACCAATAACACAGCGCGACAGATCCAGTTATCAGGGAAGTTTATCTTTTAATGCTATCGAGGCGGCTAGAGCAAAGCCAGGCCAGTGAAACGGGCCTGGCTTTTTGCGCGAATTGAAAAGTCCAGTAAATGCAGCGGAGAAAAAGAGTGCCCGCCGGATCTTTCTTCGTGAGCTATTACCTTGAAGACGTGGCTTAAGGTACACCGGAGGGATGTTCCAGATGAGGATATACGGGCGTGTACAGCATGTAGGCGGAGTCGAGGGCCATATGGAGGGCGAATGTTTCTCACGCCGGAAGACCCGCAATCTCGCATTGCAAAGGGAGGGTGGACCCGTCATTTTTCGAGCACTACGGCGGGTTGGTGGGAAGAATCGCGCGCGCGCTTTTGCCATGGTGGTTATAAGCTGCGCGATGAACCTCGGCTCGATCTTCGCAACCGCCGCAGAGGCGGTGCCGACTTCGAGCGAACTTCTCGAACAGGCCCGTAAGCTGCTTGAGGCAGGGAAGTTCGCCGAAGCCGAATTGGTTCTGGATCACGCTGAGAAGCTCGCTCCGTCTGATTCGGTGATCCTGACTCTGGATGCCAAGGTCAAGGGCCGGCTGGGCGAGTCTTCCAGCGCCGTTGCTCTCCTCAATCGCGTGATTCGACTGACTCCGGGGTCCGCCCAGGCGCATGTTGATCTTGCAATCGCTCTCGCTGACTCTGGCGATCTTGGCAGCGCCTTGGCGGAAACGGACACCGCAATCTCTATCGCTCCCGGTCTGGGGATCGCACATTTAAACCGGGCGCGGGTTCTTGATGACATGAAGCAGCATCGGGAGGCTGGAGACGAGTTCGCTATTGCGGCCCGGCTCGCTCCCGGGAATCCAGACTGCTACTTCCACTGGTCGTTTGCGGAGCGGGCGCAGGGAAACTTCACCAAGGAATCCGAGTTGCTGCAGAAAGTCGTGAAGTTGGAGCCCGGCAACGTCAAGGCGCATATCATGCTGGCAAATAGTCTGCTGGATCAGAATCGGGCTGCCGAAGCTGTAGCCGAGCTTCGAATCACCCTGGCGATCGATCCCAATTCAGCGAAAGCCACCTATAAGCTTTCACGCGCTCTTCTCAACACTGATCCCGAGGAATCGAAGAGGCTGCTTGATCAGTTCGCGCGGCTCAAGGCGCAGGACCCTGTACTTGATCAGGCCAAGACAATCGCTAATGAGGCCTTCCACGCATTTACGGTCCAGGACTGGCGCGAGTCCGTCCGCCTTTATAGTGAAGCGATCGAAACCTGCGGAGATTGCGAGATCGAGAGCGCGCTGCACCGCAATTTAGGGTTGACTTTCTGCCGGGACGGACAGATTGAACGGGGCGCCGGGGAACTGCGCAAGGCGCTCGCGCTCAACCCCGAAGATCAGGACGCCGCGAAAGCCCTGGAAGCGATTCGGGGACTGAACAAGACCGAGTGAACCAAGACCGCGACCGCCTCACTTGCACGACAGCTCGCAGCGAGCGCTCGTTCGCCTCAAAAACTCACTTTGCGAGCATTTCAGTCGGGTTCGTCATATACACCGATTTCGGCGATGTTCGGCATTTGCTGGCTGCTTTCGAATAGTAACCGGACCTTCTGTGCGGATACGCGCGGTATTCGGTGGATTGTGGCTCGCCTCGGTGTTTCACCGCCAGTCAACCTGATCCAGTTCTTGCCGTCCCAGTACTCAAAGCGGTAATTCCGAATACGGCTTTCCGAGTAGTTATCCCACTGGCCCACGGGCTCCACGAGCGAGACGGTGTTGAAGCCCTCCTGCTTTTTCAGGTCCACTTCCAACCAGCCCGAGGTTTGCCCCTCGTCCAAGTACCAGCTCGATCGGAAGTCACCATCGTTTGCTTCGTCTGGTCCCACCGTATCAGGGTAGGAGCTGGCATGAATGGGCTTGCCCGTCGCCAGATTCCGCGTGGTGATCACGACATGCTCGCTGAGCTTTGCCACCGGTCCAGCATGTCTCCAAGCCTTGCCAATCTCTTTTAAACGGCTCACGACATTGGGTGAGAGGACCCCTTCACGCGTCGGAGGAGCATTCAAAATCAAGTTGCATTGTCTGCGATTCAGCGGCTCAAGCCACTCATTCACGATGGTGGTCACCGCCTTGAGACGTCCATCTGCGTCTCGCTGCTTCCAGAACCATCCATCGGTAAGGGTGACACAAGAAAGAGCCGGTACGTCGCTGCCCTCTGGGACTTTCTGCCCCGCATTCTGCTCAAAGGCCTTCACATCGGAATAGTAGAGTCCGCCGGGAGGGTACTGACTGGCATTGAGGTCGCAGATCAAGCAGTTGGGCTGCAGGTTCTTGATATGCTCGTAAATCTCACGGAACGGCACTTCTTCATATGTGATGCGGCTCCACGGAGCATCCCATCCATCGGTGATGAGGATGTCAACCGCCCCATACCCAGTCAGCAGCTCCGTCAACTGGTCTTTGATGAGCTGCACCTTTGCCGGCGTCACATTGAAATGGCGGATGTCATCGCGCAGTGACAGGATCGAATAATAGAGCCCCACCCGCAGACCAGCCTTGCGGAACGAATTCACGTAGGCGCGTACAACATCGATAGAATTCGATGTCTGCCCCACGCCAGCAGCTGCTGTCTTTGTCGGCCAGATGCAGAAGCCATCGTGATGCCGTGTCGTAAGACAACCCCAGGTCATGTTGGCTGACCGCGCTGCTGCGGCCCACTGATCCGTATCGAGTGCGGTGGGATGGAACTGATCGGGAGACGACGCGGGATCACCCCATTCGCGATCCTGAAATGTGGCCATGTTGAAATGCAGGAACAAGCCGAAACGCAAATCCACGAAGCGTTGCTGCAATTCCAGGAGCGGCAGTCCTCGGCGGGGAGCCACGCGACTCGCTTCGTTCTGTGCTGCGGCGTCGCCAAGATGAGGGAACAGCATCGAGGCAGTCGCAGTCTTGCCAACCAATTGGAGAAGCTGTCTTCTCGTCGTCATTTCCAATCCTTCCGCCCGGACAGTTTGCGGTTTATTCCAGACTGCTCAAGGCTACAGTTCCGCGTGCAGAAGATTTCGCACTGGGCATTCAGGCCTTCGAACCAACCCTTCATGAGGATGCACAGTTTCAGTCATGCATGGCCTTTGTGCGCTCAAGAAACTATGCGGCCGATCTTACCGAAGGTAACATCTGCCCTTCCATCTTTTCAGCAAAGCACTCTCTTGGAATCACCCGGCGCTTTCGCTTGAATCGTTGGCCTTCAAGTCATAATATATGATTGTTATTGTCGTAAACATCATGTTTAATGACTCATTGATCACTTCCAGCACTATCGCCCGCGCGCACAGGCGATCAAAGGCTGCGCTGAGGGAAAGAAGATGACGAACGATCCAATTGCGCCGGGGAGCATAAGCCGGCGCAGTTTTTTGGGCACAACTCTTGCGGCGCTCTCGGCCGGCATTGCCTCGAAAACAGGCCTTGCAAGCGGAGCGGAGCTTGGCGCCGAGCCGGAAGCGGGCCGGGTTCCAACGCTGGACGAACTTGCGACCGAGTGGCTGGATTGCAGTCAGTTGGCTCATATGCCCTCTCTGCACAACTTTCATGAAATGGCCGCATGCGCGCCCGACCTGGTGGGCGTTAATTTTTTCCCCGGAGGCCAGCTCTATGAGGACTCCGGTCCGCGCTGGTACATCTACAACGCGTTGCCACTCTGCCGCCTGCTGATCGATGGAGGGCAGTACGACAGCGCGAGCTGCCGCTGGTCTGCGTATCAGGCGGAGCGGCGAGCCAAAGCCGGCGATCTGGAGGTGCTCTCTACCAACCGGTTGGTAATGGAGGACACGATCGTTCTTTGGCATCTCAGGCTGACCAATACCGGATCAGCGGAGAAGAGCTTTCATATTCGCGTGGCCGCTGAAGGCGAGCTGAACCATACCGCCGCCTGCCTCGAGATTCAAGCGGTCGCTGTGCTGGATGAAGTCGTTGATCACTTCGCAGGAGGAGGCGCTCGCTTGCGCGTTGTAAGCCGTAACTCATTCGGCGCCCAGGATGCGAAGCGGAAAATGACCGCGACCTACCGCTTTCTCGATGGGGCCGAAGCGAAGTCGGCCGAGCCGGTTGCGCAATGGACGATGCTCCTGAAGCCCGGAGAGAGCCGCGAGATTCGCTTTCTGATGAGTGCGACAGATCTGGACGGCCGGCAAAGCCCAGAGGCGGATCAAGCGACCTCCCCTGCCTGGTTTGAAGCGCAGTGGGAACGGACGAAGAGGGTCTGGGAGGAGCGATGGAGCGCCGCCTTCACGCCGGGCAATCGGTTCTTCTCCGGCAATGCGCCCGTCTTGATGACCGACGATAGCGCAATTCGCGAAATCTACTATCGCAGCGTGCTGACGCTGCTGGTCTTGCTGCGCACCAATCTCTGGAGCAATCGCACCTTTATTACCAGCGGCGAGCGAGCCAAGGGCACCGTGTTTTATTGGGATACTTCGCTGTTCTCGACGCTCTTCGCCATGCTGGAACCGAAGCAGATGAAGGAGCAGCTCAGGCTGTTTCTTGAGCAGGATCCTCATGCGGATGCGGTCATCATCTTCAAGGCTCAGCGGCCGCCTTCGCCCACGACGTTAATCGTGCCGCCGGGGTGGGACCTGCGCGGATACGCTGCCAATGATCTATCGATCTTCCGGCTGACGTGGTCTTATCTCTCTGTGTCGCAGGATATGGGATTCCTGCGGGAGAAGATTGCCGATCAGACAGTGCTCGAACGGCTGCGCGTTCTGGCGACGAACTGGAAGAAGCTGTTGCGCGCGCCCACGGACACTTTGGCCGACTATGGCGAGGCGGAGAACCTGCTGGAGTGTGTGCCGACCTACATTCACAAGGTGCCGTCGTTCAATGCCGCTGATGTGTGGATGATGCGCGAGCTTGCCGGCATCCTGGAGGCAGTTGGCGAGCCGGACGAGGCCCGTGAGATGCGCGCTGAAGCCGATGCAATGGTAAAAGCGGTCATGGGTTTGTACATTCCAGGAACAGGCGTCTGGGCAAGTCTTCACCGGGACGGCAGCCGCGTGGAGATGCGCCACTGCTACGACTTTGCGACAGTGGGCCGCTTCATGGCCGGAGATGTTTCAGCCAGGGTGCGAGAGGAGATGGTCGGCTTTGTGAAACGGGAGCTATTGGCCGAAAAGTGGATGCGGGCGCAGTCCATGCTCGACCCGGCCGCAGCCAACTCCGACCGTCCCGATCATGGACCGATGGGGGCGTACGACGCATGGCCGGCGGTGACGGTGGATGCGATGTGCGCATTAGGTTACTGGGAGGATGCTATTTCGTTCCTTCGGCGAACGCAGGCCGCGATCTACGAAGGCGTCTACGCGCAGGCGCGTGAATTCTATGGGCCGAATCGACGCCAAAATGATGCGCCGGTGCGGATTGCTCAAAGGGAAGGATGTATGCGCGAGTGTACGGGCGGCGGCGCCTTTGCGGAAACCACTATCGGCACGCTCTTTGGCTATTCAGTCAAGCCAGGAGGCAAACCAGCGTTGATGGACGCCGGGGCGCGACGCGGATTCCGCGGAGAGCTGCATCATGTACGGTACGGAAGCGAGTTGCTGCGCATTCGATCCGGAGAGACCGGGGTCG
>Ga0210408_10002766_pt1 | contig 16730 bp, 14 predicted proteins | sample IncBWH4MmetaG_FD_155471 | JGI IMG/M metagenome (GOLD analysis project Ga0210408, IMG submission 155471) | Forest soil microbial communities from Barre Woods Harvard Forest LTER site, Petersham, Massachusetts, United States - Inc-BW-H-4-M | ecosystem: Environmental > Terrestrial > Soil >...
TTTTAGGAATGATCACCCCCTGAAATCCTGTCCTAGCCATGTCTTCGTTACCTTTGCTGCCTTCTGTTCAAACTCTCTTGAGGTCGCCTTGAAGGGCTGGAACCGCTCGCCGAAGGACTTTTAGGAATGATCACCCCCTGAATCCTATCCTAATCCTGTCTTCGTTACCTTTGCTGCCTTTTGTTCAAAATCTCTTATGTAGAATGCGAAATTCGCTCCTTGAACTCCTGCGACTGCTGAACTCCTGTATGCTTTTCCAATGCCCGAGATACGAATCACAGAAAAATTCCTAATCGACACCGGCGGATGGCAGGCGCTGAAGCATGCCAGGGCTCTGTTAGAGATGGGACGAGTCGTAAGCTTCAACTACACGCCTCCCGTCCTGCATGGTCTGGTGCGCGAAGGAGAAATTGAATACCGTGCCGGCCTTAAGATTCGGAGCTATACGGACGTGGAGAACCTGTGTTCATGCCGCGATTCTCGAGAGTGGGGAGCAATTTGTGCTCATTCAGTGGCGCTGGCTCTGGCGCTGATTCAGCCTAAACCGGTTCCAGCAAAGTCGGCTTCTGTGCCCGTTTCGGCTCGTCTTCCTATTCTGGTTGCCGAGGGTAATGCTTGCTCCGGCATCGGCGCTTCCGGTGATGATCATGCCCTGGCAGACAGATTGCCAGATGGGCACTGGATTGAGCTGCATATTGTTTTGGCGCCGCATCTCGAGACCACATGGGATAGAGATCAGGTGATGGTCGGATTCGAAGTCGTGCGAAAAGACAACCGTACGTTGGCGAGTGCGCTTGATCCGAATCAGACCTACCGCTGCACGGGGATCGATCGCGATACTCTTGAGCTCGCGCGTGAATTCGTTGGCGGCAAACTGCCTGGGATGACCATTCTCAGCCGAGACCAGTTTCTCAAATTGATCGCCGGATTAGTCAATCATCCTCGGATCACGCTCGCTCGCAAGACCTCTGTCACCGTTTCCGGTGAAGGAGTTCTGCCAAAGCTGGTCACTGAAAAGTTGGCGGACGGTCGTTGGAGAATCAGCACGGATACTTCCAGCCTTAATGGCAATTGGTTGGTGGGATCCGAGCGCGCGTGGCTCTGGTCTGAGTTGCGATTTAATCCCGTTTCGCCCGGATTGCCTGCAGCTTATCTGCCGGTGTTGCGCGGGCCGATCGTTCTTCCCGCAGAGCAAGGTCTGAACTTTGTCCAACGCGAGCTGCCGGGGTTACGCAACTTTTTTCGGTTTGATACCCAAGTTGAGAGCGGCAGGGTCCCCGAACCGGGCGCGCCGGAAGTTTTTTCGACGTTTGAGGGTTCTTTGAATCAGTTGGGCGCGAAGCTCCAGTGTTTGTACGGTCAGAGAATGGTTACTCTAGGGGTGACAAATCCAGCCGAAGCGTTTGTTTACCAGGAGCAGGGCGCGATCCGTTCCCGCAATCTCGCGTTTGAGCGCAGCTGCCTAAGTCGCCTCCAGGAGATTGGGTTCGTCGGACCATCCACGGTCGGCGAGTATACGTTGCGAGGCCAAAATGCAATACTGAGTTTTTTTGCTCGCGATCTTCCGCAGTTACAGAAGGAGTGGAAGGTTTCGATAGGCAGCCGGTTTCAGAATCTGACCCGCAGCGTCGAACGGGTGACGCCGAAGGTTCAGATCACCGCTTCGGGCGAAGACTGGTTTGATTTTTCGTTCTCGCTTCAGGCAACCAGTGGGGAACATTTTTCGGCTGCGGAAGTGCAGCGTCTCCTTCAGATGGGGCAAAACTTCACGAAGCTGAGCGATGGACGCCTGGCGATTCTTGATGCGGCCGGACTTGAAGAGTTTCAGACAATCCTCAGAGATTGTGATCCGACCCAATCCCGACCGGGAACTTACAGAATTCAGCGAAACCAGGCTGGATACCTCGATGCCGCGTTCGGGGAGTTGGCAGGAGCTTCGATCCAGCGCACTAGCGAGTGGGAAAACTGGACTCGAGCGCAGAGACAACTCGTGCCGTTAGAGCCTGAACCGTTAGGTCCCTTAGAAGAGATACTGCGCCCGTATCAAAAAGAAGGTGTTTACTGGCTGCGTTTTCTTAGCCGGAACGGTCTTGGCGGTATTCTGGCAGACGAAATGGGTTTAGGTAAGACGTTGCAAGCCCTCGCGTTCGTACGAACGTTAGATGGGCCCTCGTTAGTGGTCTGCCCGTCCTCTCTTATCTTCAACTGGGCGCGCGAGGCCCAAAAATTTGTTCCTGAATTAAAAGTGCTACGCATTGAGGGTGCGGACCGTAGCAAGTTCTTTCCCGAGATTCTCGAAGCCAATCTTGTGCTAACGAGCTATCCGCTCCTGCGCCGGGACATCGATCAGTATAGTCGTTTCGAATTCTCGTCGATCATCCTTGACGAGGCAACGCACATCAAAAATCCGGATACCCAAAACGCGCAAGCCGCGATGGCGCTCCGTGGACAACACCGGTTCGTTTTAACCGGAACCCCGGTGGAGAACTCCGTGCGGGATCTATGGTCGATTCTTCAGTTTGTCCTTCCAGGGTACCTTGGCCGCAGAGAAGATTTCCGGGAGCGCTACGAATTACCGATCAGCCGCGGTTCTACGCTTGAGCAGGCTCGGCTTGCGAAGCGGCTCAGGCCGGTAATGCTGCGCCGGCTGAAAAAACAGGTCGTCAAAGAGTTGCCGGAAAAAATCGAGCAGACTGCCTTTTGTGATCTTTCGCCGGAACAGGACGAGCTTTACCAGAAGTTGCGCCAGGAGAGCCGCCGCAAGCTGGAGGAGCTTTCCGGCGCGAAGGATCAGGGTCGTGCTCGAATAGCAATGCTGACGGCCTTGTTACGGTTGCGCCAGGTCTGCTGCGATTTGCGTCTCGTGGGGCAAGAGGCAGAACGGCCCTCAAGTAAGATCGAGTTGTTGGGAGAACTGTTGGAGGAAGCTATCGACGGTGAACACCGCGTCCTGGTGTTCTCCCAATTTGTCGCAATGTTGCAATTGATTCGTGCTTACCTCGACGAAGCGGGCGTTCAGTACGGTTATCTCGACGGCGCGACGAAAGACCGAGCAGCCGCCGTCGACCGCTACCAGGAATCAGACGATCTCCCTGTCTTTTTAGTCAGCCTGAAGGCGGGCGGTGCGGGACTAAATCTTTCGGCAGCGGACACGGTGATCCATTTTGATCCCTGGTGGAATCCGGCGGTCGAAGCGCAGGCCACGGATCGCGCTCACAGGATTGGACAGACGCGAGTGGTGACCGCCTATAAGCTGATCGCCCGGGGGACGGTGGAGGAGAAGATTATGAATCTCCAGCGGAAGAAGCGAGCACTGATTGAGGCGACGGTCGAGAGCGAAGAACCGTTGATGACCGGGTTGTCCATCTCCGAGATTAACGAGCTTCTACTTGGGTGAGGCTGAGCAGTGGCTGGTGGCTAGTGGCTAGTGGCTAGTGGCTAGTGGCTAGTGGCTAGTGGCTAGTGGCTAGTGGCTAGTGGCTAGTGGCTAGTGGCTAGTGCGGGCAGGCATCGGTGTGTGGGCGTGTCGGCGCACGTGGCGCGGTAGGGTTGCGCTCCTGCGCGACCGGCGTTGCACGTCTGGAGACTTCCCTTTGCTGATTGCGCTGCCGGAGCCCTTTATCTTCCGTTCATTCCTTTTGCTTGTTTACGTTCTATGAACGTGCAACGCCGGTCGCGCAGGAGCGCAACCCTACCAGCCCCCAGCCACTATCTTCCCTACCTTGGTGGGATGTTCTCACGAAAGATGACCTGCATGCCGATCGCCAGCGCGGCTCTGTCAACGGTTCGGCCCCGCGCCGCTTCCGCTAGCGCATGAGTTGCTTCGCGCGCCTCCAGTCGCGGGGACTGGTCAATAACGGCATCCATGACACCCGAGAGAAGAAATCGCCGCGTATGTTCCGTGAGTTCATGCCCGATGAACACGACCTCGCCAGCCCGGCCACTCTCTTCCAACGCTCGCGCGATTCCGCGGTTCCCCGCCCCGATATTGTAGATTCCTGCAAGGTCCGGATGAGCGTCGAGCAGGCTCTTCGCCTCAGCATAGCTTCGCTCGAAGTCGTCGAGATTTTCCCGCAACTGCACGATCAAGAGAGCAGCGAAGTCCTCAGCAAGAATATGCCGAAATCCCATCTCTCGCTCTTCATGACCGCGATAGCTGAGGCTGCCAGCAAACAGCGCAATCTTGTGCCGTTTGCCCCGGATGAACCGGCCGAGGAGATGACCCGCGAGCCTACCTGCGCCGCGGTTATCGATGCCGACGTAACCGATCCTGGGCACATTCGAAATATCGGAAACCATGGTCAAAATCGGAATTCCGGCTGCGGCCAAATCACGGACAGCCTCTCTAACTTTCGGGTGATCAAGTGCAACGAGTCCCACACCTTGAGATTCGTGACGAAGGGTCTGGAGCGTCTCCGAAAGAGCGGTCGGATTAAAACCTTGGATCCGATGTACGCGTACTCGGACGGCGAGTGGCAGATCTGATTGCTGTTCAACAGCGTCGGCGAGCAGATTAAGGTAGGTGTTGGGTCCGCCTGGAAGGATAAAATCCAGTGTGACTGGAACGATAGATTCCGAGTGATTAATCAACCTGTACCCTAGGCGTTCGGCAACATTCAGGACATGGTTGCGTGTCTGAGAGCGAACACCGTTTCTCTCGTTGATCACCCGATCGACAGTCGCTGTGCTGACCCCAGCCTCTCGGGCGATATGCGAAATCTTCACTTTCATCCGTTTACTTGAATTGAGAGTGGCTTATTCATCGCAAGGCGGGCGCGGAAGTCAGAGCCGGATCAGGCGCGATCATTTTGGATTTCGCCGCACACGGTAATCTCTGAACTACATCATAAAAAGCAATCAAAATGATTTTTCTTCGTGATTGAAAAAATCAAAAAGAGAGGTTATCCATCAGACCGAAATGAGTTCCCCCGAACTGACCGGTAAGGTTGTTCGTTCCCGTGCGAACGACGCTTCGCCCGTAACCACCACAGATCCCGGTACAGATGGCAGAAAGTTTCTGCCGCGGTGGAAGACGGTCGTTCTCCGCCTGTTGGGCCAACGTGAAGCCTCCGTCTTTGTGATGCTTGTGCTAGTGGCTGGGTACCTTTCGATCGCCAGCGCGTATTTCCTCGAACCACGAAATCTTCTGAATATTGGGCGCCAATTTTCGGTTGTCGGAATGGTGGCAATCGGTCAAGCCTTAGTGATCATCTCCGGCGGGATTGATCTTTCCGTGGGATCAGTCATCGGATTGGCGGCCGTCGTTTCCGCGCTCGTAGCGAAACTCACTGACAATCCTGCCCTTGGGCTTGCAGCAGGCCTCTTAGCCGGAGCGTCGGTTGGGCTGATAAACGGGTTTCTATACACTCGTATTAACATCAATCCTTTTATCGCGACGCTCGGAATGCTGAGCGTAGCTCGTGGCGCGGCGCTTCTGATTACGGGAGGATTGCCGATTCCTTTTGAGAATTGGGTCGCGTTTCTCGGATCGGGCCGTTTGGCCACGGTTCCGGTCTCCTTTTTGCTCATGCTGGCACTTGCTCTTATCGCAAATGTATTTGCCACGCGGACACGTTGGGGTAGGAATATTTTCGCAGTCGGCGACAATCCACGCGCGGCCCGCCTTGGGGGGATCAACGTAGGCGGGGTTCGCCGGTTTGTTTTCCTCGTCTCCGGCACCCTGGCTGGACTGGGAGGCGTCGTGTTGGCCGGGACACTGAATTCTTCTAACCCCAATCTTGGACAGGGTTATGAGCTCGACGTCATCGCGGCGGTCATCCTCGGCGGCGCAGCGCTCTCCGGTGGTCGTGGATCAATTTTCGGTGTGATTCTCGGTGCGGCATTGATGGGTGTTTTAAGGAATGCCTTCGTGCTGTTGGGAGTCTCGGCCTATTGGCAAGTTGTTACCATCGGGATTGTCGTCATTCTCGCTGTTGGAATTGACAGCGTGCGGCGGCGCGAGGGTGTGTAGGACTTGCCGCATCCCCCAAAAGAACAAGTAAATATGATTAAACAGATCAGGTTGTTTCTCGCCGCCTGCGGTTCAGCGGCGATTTTCCTTGGATTCGCCTCGGTTGTCTTGAGCCAGGAGCTTCCCAAGGGCGGTACTGTTAAAGCAGTCCCGAATACGAAGGGCCCGCTGCGCATCGCATTTTTAAGCTTTCAGAATAATCCCTTCTTTTTCCCGGTCCGTGACGGCGCGCTCGCTGCCGCAAAATATCTGAAGGAACAGAACACAACGGTGGATTATACGGTGCTGGGCGACAACCTGACTGCCGAAGCGGTTGTCGGTGGTATAGAAACAGCTATCGCGAAAAAGTACAACGGGATAGTCGTGGTGCCGATTTTCGACGGAACCGCTCGCATCATCGACGAAGCTGTGGACGCGGGCATACCGGTAGGAAACATCATTGCTGAGGGAGCTACCCCATCGAAGCGATTGTTTTTCATCGGGCAGGATGCCAAAGCGGCCGGGGAGCAAATCGGAAAATTTATTGAGCAAAAAACCGGAGGGACCGGCAAGGTCGGAGTGATTACTGGCTATTTTGGAGCCACGCAGCACAACGATCGGATGAATGGAGCGATCGACTACTTAAAAAAGGCGTGCCCGAAAATCGAAATCATCGGGCCGTTTGAGAATCAGGATAAAGCTGAGGTGGCCTACAGCTTGACACAGGACATGCTGACACGACATCCCGATCTGAAGATTGTTTATGTGACCGCAGGAGGACCGTTTGGAGCAGCGAAGGCTGTGGAAGATCAGAAACTGGTCGGCAAGGTCGGAGTGGTTGGATTCGATCACACCCCGGAGAATCTCGAGCATTTGAAGACCGGCGCGATGATCGGGCTGCTCGACCAGGCACCTTTTCAGCAAGCCTTTGACGGGACCGTTCTCCTCTACAACAGCGTTGTGACTGGTCAGGCTCCCGAACAGAAAATCATTCGTGTGGAGGGCACCATTCTGACTCCGGAAGAGTATAAGGGATCCTAGTCCGCAAATTTGAGACTCCGTAAGTCGAGAAGGCAGGAGTTGCAGGAGTTGCAGGAGTTCAGGAGTTCAGGATTTGCAGGAGTTCAGGAGTTCAGGATGCAAATACCCGTCGCAGGAACAGATACCGGCCTCGAATCGACTGCTAGCCGAGTAGAATTCTTCATCATATGAAAGCGGATCAATCACCATTCAAAGATTGCAAAGCCACCGTCTCATTCTGCAACTCCTGCAACTCCTGACTTCTTGAGTTCTTCTCAATGAATGCTCCTGCCGAGCTGCCGTTACTATCGCTTCGCAAAATCTCGAAGGCTTTCGCCGGGGTTGACGCGCTGCATGAAGTGAGCCTGGACCTTTTTCCGAGCCAGGTGCTGGCGTTGCTGGGCGAAAACGGCGCCGGCAAGAGCACATTGATGAATATAGTTTCGGGAAACCTGCAACCGGATAGCGGCACCATAGAGTGGGAAAGCGGGAGTCGTCACTTGCCCAATGCAAGCGCGGCGCTACGACTCGGTATTGCCCATATCCACCAGGAACTCTCCGGGATCGGTGCCTTGTCTGTAATGGAGAACCTTTTTTTGGATGATTACCGGGCAAACCGTTGGGGGTTCATCGATCGGGGCCGAATGGTGGTCGACGCGCGAGAGTTGCTCTCTCGCGTCGGCGGCAAAAATATTGACCCTGGGGCACAGGTCTCGGGATTGGGTATTGCCGATCAACAGATCGTTGAGATTGCAAAGGCGCTATCTCGGAACGCCCGTTTGTTGATCATGGATGAGCCAACCTCTTCGCTGACGCCGCACGAAGTGGCAGCGCTATTTAGGATCGTTCGAGAGCTTCGCGGGCGGCGCGTATCGATTGTTTTTATCGGTCATCGGCTTGAAGAAGCCCTTGCGATAGCGGATCGGGCAGCGGTCCTCCGCGATGGCCGGTTGGTGAGCGACCGGCTTATCGCCGCGACGAGCCGGGAATCTTTGATTGCAGACATGGCCGGCCGAGCCTTCTCATTCACGGAGCGACGTCCGGTTCAACCCAAACCCGGCTCGCAATCCCTGATGTCTGTTCAAGGTCTGGTTTGCTCGCATGGGTATGGCCCGTTCTCGTTCGAATTGAGGGCCGGAGAGGTTCTTGGCGTGTTTGGCCTCGTGAGTTCCGGAAGAACCGAGTTGCTCGAAATGCTGTGCGGCTTACGCAAGTGCGTCGCCGGGACAGTGACTTTATTCGACGGCAAGAAGGGGCCGATATCCCCAGTAGAAGCGTGGGGGCGGGGCATAGGATTTCTGCCGGAAGACCGCAAGCGTAATGGAATCTTCCCGCAGCTTAGCGTGAGAGAAAACATTTCACTGAGCGTTCGCAATACTCTCGGGCTTAGCCTGTCAGGCACCCAAACTGAGCGAAGCAAGGTGCAGCAGCTTTTCGAACGGCTTGGAATCCGCGCCCAAAGTTTGGACCAGGAAATCCTCTACTTGAGCGGAGGAAATCAGCAGAAGGCGATTCTCGCACGCTGTCTGGCCGTCGGACCTCGAGTGTTGTTGCTGGATGAGCCGACAAACGGGGTAGACGTCAGAACCAAGGCGGAGTTGTACGGGATGATAGACGAACTCGCCGAACAAGGGATCGGGATCGTGATGGTCTCATCGGAGATCCCTGAGATTCTGGCGGTCGCGTCGACGATTGTTGTTCTGGCGCGGGGCAAGCAGGCGGTAATGCTCCGTAACGAAGGTCTGGATGCGAAGACCCTGCTGGAAGCGGCATTTCATCGCCATGAACCAAGTGTCCTGTCTCCGAAATAGCATATGGCCAAGATTTATGGAGAAGAATTGACGCGCCACGCGATCGAGCAACGCTCCGGCAGCCTTTCACAATTCGCCGGTGTTCGGCTCATGGAGCTAAGCGACGGAGTCGAGCGCGGGATTCGATTACTGGAATTCAGAACAGGAACTGGTCTCCGGTTCAGCGTCCTAGTGGACAGGGCCTTCGACATTGCTGACTGCGAATTCCGCGGCGCCGGTATCGGTTGGCATTCGCCTACCGGGTTCCGGCATCCCGGGCTGCATGAGTACGAGGGCGAGGGTGGCTTGGCGTGGCTGCGATCATTCTCGGGACTTCTCGTCACCTGCGGGCTTGATCATATCCTGTTCATGCATTCTGACACGGCGGAACATTATCACTACGTTCACCGTAAGTCGGTCGATAGCTCGATCCACGGCCGGATTGGCACCATTCCCGGACGTCTTCTCGCTTACGGCGAGCGCTGGGAAGGGGACGATTGCATCCTTTTTTGCGAAGGGCTTGTGCAGCAATCAGCGGTCTTCGGTGAAGATTTGCATTTGCTTCGCAGGATCGAAACCAGGCTCGGCTCGAACGAGATACTTTTGCATGATCGAGTCGTGAACCACGGCTTTTACCGAACGCCGCATATGCTCTGTTACCACATAAATGTGGGTCACCCGGTATTGGCGGAAGGGAGCCGCTATCTGGCACCGGTCGACCATGTGATCTGGGCGGCGCACGAGCCTGAGTATCGGAGCCAGAATGTCGGTTACCAGCGTTTCCCCGATCCCCAGGACAACTTTCATGAGCAAGTGTGGGAACATTGGCTGGCGGCTGACCCGGATGGGAAAATACCCGTGGCAGTGGTTAATGAAGATTTTAACCACGGTGAAGGAATCGGGTTTCTGGTGGAGGTAAACAAGGCGGAATTTCCGTGTCAGTTCGAGTGGCAAAATTTTCAGAAAGGTCTGTACGCTGTAGGGATCGAGCCTGCCACAAACCACGTGCTCGGGAAACCATTCGCGAAAGAGCGCAACGAGCTGATCTGGTTGAACCACGGGGAGGAACGCAGCTATACGACGCGCTTTGTCGTGTTGGAAAGCAGGGAGTCTATTCAGGCTGCCGAGCGAAGGATCCGAATGATTGCGAATCAACCTGAAGACGATTATCCCGTCCCGACCGGTCGGTGGGAAGGCTTGGGCAGAACGCCAGAGGTTAAAGTCGAACGTGCATGAAATTGAACGGTAAACGCGTGTTATTAACCGGTGCAACTGGCGGTCTCGGCTGGGAGGCTGCACTGGCGTTTGTGCGCTCCGGTGCGGAGGTGCTAGCCCTGGATATTCACCCGGAGAAAGGCCGCCACTTGGAAGATACGGCGCGCGGGTTGGGACAGCTTATTTACGTGAATCACGATTTGCGCGATTTGGAAGGTCTGACCTCAAAACTGGAGTCGATCGTATCGGCCCGCGGAGGTGTTGACATTGTCGTGAACAATGCCGCCATCTATCCGGCGAAAACGTTTGAGGAATATTCTTTGGACGAATATCGCGAGGTCCAAGGCGTGAATGTTGAAGCAGCAATTGGCTGTGTAAAGGCTCTCCTGCCCGGAATGAAGCTGCGACGCTACGGTCGGATCATCAACGTCGCGAGCATCACCTTTTTCGGCGGTTGGCCAAATCTGTTTCCATACGTGACGTCAAAAGCTGCACTGGTGGGGCTGACTCGGGCCTGGGCGAGGGAATTCGGATTTGCCGGGATTACCGTCAATGCGATTGCCGTTGGTGCGATCCCAACTGATGCTGAAAAGATCCATCCAGAACCGGCTGAGTACAATCGGTTCGTGCTTGATCATCAATCGCTCAAACGTAGAGGTCGTCCCGAAGACATTGCGAATGCGATGCTTTTTTTTGCTTCGGACTACGCCAGCTTCATTACCGGACAACTCTTAAACGTGGATGGAGGCTGGGTGATGCAATAGGCCGCGAAGTCAGGAGTTCAGGAGTTCAGGATGCAAATGCCCGTGGCAGGAAAAGATACAAAGCCGCGACCCCATTCTGCAACTCCTGAACTCCTGCAACTCCTGACTTCTCAGGTCTCTAAGGTTTTGTGAGCGATGCAGGCTAGTTCTTCGAAAAAATCGATGGGTATTCTCACTGGCATTCGTGTGTTGGACTGTTCCATTGCCATGGCGGGGCCGTTCGCGGCTCAGCGACTGGGTGATTTGGGAGCAGATGTGGTCAAAATAGAACCCGTCGGAGGCGAGTGGCAGAGGCGTACTTCCGCCGGTGGCGCGCAGGGGAAACGGATCAACGTGTCTTTCCTCTCACTGAACCGGAACAAACGTTCTCTTGCCCTCGATTTGAAATCTGCGGACGGCAAGAACATTCTCTTTGAGCTGGTCAAAAGCGCCGATGTTTTCCTGCAAAATTATCGACCTGGAGTTGCCGAAAGACTGGGCGTCGATTACAAAAATCTTGAGAAGATCAATCCGCGACTGATCTACATCTCAATCTCCGGCTATGGACCGAGCGGGCCTTACGTGAATAGACCCGGACAAGACTTGGTCCTGCAGGGAATGAGCGGGGCAATGCTTTCGGCCGGGAGGGCGAGCGATCCGCCGGCACCCGCCGGACAATACCTTGTCGATGCGGTGACGGCATACGTAGCGTTCGAAGGCGCTCTAGGCGCCTTGCTCCATCGGGAACGCACCGGCGAAGGTCAGTTGGTAGAAGTCAACATGCTGGATGCGATTGCCACAATCCAGATGCAGGAGCTCTCTGTATTCACCGTTGGCCACAAGCCGCAAGACCGATCTAACGAGCCGCACGCTCACGTTTACATTCGTGCTCCGTATGGTGTTTTCGAAACCAAGGACAACTACATCATCGTTGCATTCCCCCCGCTTAGAAAACTGGGCGAAGTCATCGGGGAATCGTCTTTTCTTGAGCTCGACGACGAGGTCGATTCCTGGACAAAGCGCGACGAAATATTTGCCAGGACCCGCGAGCAGCTGAAGAAACGTACGACTGCGGAATGGCTGGAAGCCTTTACGAAAGCCGACATCTGGGTCGGTCCCGTCTACAGCTACGCGGAGCTGGTCGCTGATCCGCAGGTAAACCACAACGGAACGTTCGTCGAGTATGAACACCCAACAGAAGGCCGCGTGAAGACTCCAGGTTTTCCAATTAAGTTTTCCAAGACGCCGTCCGCGGTGAACCGTGGAGCGCCGTTAGCCGGCGAGCATAGTCGTGAGGTTCTGAAGGAGGCGGGGTTCCGGGATGATCAGATCGACGAATTCATCCGCGCGGGCCGCGTGGGTGAGACACTGTTCTAATTGAGTTATGTTTGAATATCGAGGCATCACCTGGAACCATCCACGCGGATACCGTGCCCTCGAGGAATCGGCAAAGATCTGGAGGGAGAGGGGCGTGCGAGTCCACTGGGATAAACAACCGCTCGAGTGTTTCGAATCGGCAAGAATCGAGGAGCTTTGTGCGTCATACGACTTGGTTGTTTTCGATCATCCGCATGTTGGCGAGGCTGCCGGATTTGATTGTCTGTCTCCCCTTGAAGAATGGTTGCCGGAAGATGAGTTCCGAACGGTGCGTGAGAAATCGATTGGTCCGGCTTTTGCAAGCTATTGTTATGCCGGTAAGCACTGGGCCTTGCCGCTTGACGCGGCTACGCAAGTAATGGCCTATCGCCCGGATCTTTTAGGCGGTGAAGAACCGCCTCGCACCTGGCCTGACCTGCGTACGTTCGCAGAGCGTTTTTCAATCGGTTTGTCGCTTGCCGGTCCGCACGCGCTGTTGGGTTTATTTTCCATCTGCGTTGCTCATGGAGAACCGCCGTTTAGCCGGCGAGCTCTGGTCTCCCGTGAAGTAGGAGTCGCCGCGCTGGAGCTCATGTCGTGCCTCTTTCAATGGATGGAACCCGGTGCCCTCGAGCTGAACCCGATCGGCATTCTTGAGATAATGTCGCGAACAAACCGGATCGCTTGCTGTCCACTCATTTACGGGTACGTCAACTACGCCGCTCCGAACGATCCCGGTCGCCAAGCAGTCAAGTTCGCCAATGCTCCAATCTTCCCGCAGATCGGCAGGCCGGGATCGACTCTCGGCGGCGCCGGCATTGGCATTTCCAGACGGACAAAGATCAGTGAAGGGCTGATTGCTTATTTGACCTGGCTCCTGAACGAGCAGACCCAAATCGAATTTCTGACGGCATTTGATGGGCAGCCGAGTTTGCTGCCGGCGTGGACTGACCCCGGCGTCAATCGGCGCTGGAATGACTTCTATCAAGATACGGCAGAAACCGTTAAGCAAGCTTGGGTTCGTCCGCGCTATCCTGGTTATATCCAGTTTCAGAACGAGGGATCGGAAATCTTACGACAAAGTCTTTGCGATAACATTTCTGCCCCGAAGATCCTCTCCAGACTGGAGGATTCTTTCAATCATCATCACCCACGTGATCGGGAGGTTTAGTCCTATGCAGAGCGAAAACATTCAGCTTGAGAAGAATAACTTCATTGCCACGATTTTGCTGAACAGGCCGGAGAAGCTAAATTCGGTGACCCCTGAGATGGCTGGCGCACTGAGCGAAGCTGCCGCCGAAGTTAATGCAGATCCGGCGATTCGGGTTGTAGTCCTCACGGGCGCCGGACCCAAATCATTTTGCGCGGGATCGGACATCAAGGAATTGGACAGTTACAACACCCCATGGGAATTCAGGAACCGGCCGGACTACTGCGATACGATCCGCGCTATCAGGAAGCCGATCATTTGCGCCGTGAACGGTTATTGTCTTGGGGGCGGCCTCGAGATGGCGATGACATGCGATATTAGAATTGCCTCGGCGAACGCCATTTTTGGAGCGCCGGAGATCAAGCTCGGATGGGTGGGTGGGGGCGGAATGGCTTTCGCGCTTGCGCACTCTATCGGACCCTCCAACGCTGCGATGATGCTCTATACCGGGGATCCCGTGGATGCCAAGAAGGCACTCAGCTGGGGATTAATTTCGGAAGTGATGGCCATTGAGGGATTGGTGACTCGAGCATGCGAAATCGCTTCCGTCGTAGCGCAACGGGCGCCAATCGCAGCGCAGACAGCAAAAATCAATTTGCGGGCGGCTTACTCAATGACTCGGGAGGACGCTATTCAATACGAACGAGATCTCCAAACGATCTGTTTTGCTACCGACGATGCTGCTGAAGGCCGGCGAGCGTTCAAAGAAAGGCGTAATCCCACATTTTTGGGCAAATGACAGTTTTTGGGTTGCCGTCTTTCCGCGTTGCTTTAATACGAACCCTATGAAATTCACCTATCTTGGCCACTCGGCCGGATATCTTGAGACTGGCTCGGAAAAATTTCTCTTCGATCCATTTCTAACCGGCAATCCAAAGGCTTCGGTTAAGGCCGCCCAATTGAATCCGACATATATCCTCTTGAGCCACGGACATGGCGACCACGTAGGAGATTCGGTTGCGATTTCGAAAAGAACCGGCGCACCCATCATCACGACATTCGAATTAGCAAATTGGCTGGAAGCGCAGGGAGCCAAGACTGTGGCGATGAATCATGGAGGTTGGTGTAAGTTTCCCTTTGGCCGGGTCCGGTTCACGATCGCTTTCCACAGCTCGTCTATGATCGAGGATGGGGGTCGACCTTTGTACCTTGGCGAGGCGGCAGGAGTTGTGCTCGAGACGGAAGGAAAAACAATTTATCACGCCGGCGACACTGCTCTTTTCTCCGATATGCGGCTGATCGGGGAAGATGCGCCGATAGACTTGGCCCTGTTGCCTATTGGAGAACATTTCACCATGGGACCAAAAGACGCGGCGAAGGCTGTGGAGTTCTTGGCGCCGAAGCGCGTGGTTCCGATTCACTATGGCACGATTCCACAGCTGGTTGGCGACCCTCAGGAGTTCGCCAGACTGGCGAAGGGGAAAGGCGCAGAGGTCCACGTGCTGCAGCCCGGTGAGTCCCTAGAGTTTTAACCAAAATTCCGAAATTTTGGAATCGTCCTCGTCGTCGTGCTCGTCCTCGGTGCCTTGGGATTCCGTGACCGCAAAGAGACCGATATCCTCCAACTAGTTTGTTCTGTTAGTCTGATTGCCAATCGGGATTCTCGAGGACGAGTATCGTAAGCGAAAGCTCCAGCTTTTGCCCCGCCCCTCCAAGTTTTTCGCCTGAGGACCGGCGGGTTAAAACTAAATTCCGAATTTGAGGAGTCGTCCTCGTGCTCCCATGGTCACCGGTAGGATCTCGCTGGCAGTGAGGAACTTGCAAGATTTCGAATTTTGATGGCTGTAGGTCGAGCCGCGATAGGGGGCAAAAGCTGGAGCTTTCGCTTACGGCACGGGGGCAAAAGCTGGAGCTTTCGCTTACGGGGATTATTTACCTCGGTGATGATGTGAGTGGTCATCATCGCCGATGACGGCGTTCAATAGCGGGCTTAAGACAGCCATTCCGCACTCGATTAGAAGGAATGTTTTAATCCCAAGGTTGGCGCTGTGGGTAAGTGCGCTAACGAGAATGGCTACTGCGACCGGAAATGCGACCAGCAGCCAGAAGTAGTTGAGGATTCGCACTAACTTTTCGTGAGCCATAAATCTTCTCCCGGACAGTTAGACAACTTTTTCGGGCTAAAGTTTAAAATCATGCTCCTGATAAGCCAGGTTTTCCGGCTTCTGCACGGTAGGGACACGCTCCCGCGCGATCCGCGGCAGCACGTCCGATGATCGAGTCGGGTGCAGCGCCTCCGATGGTCGATGCGCTCCGGCGCGTCCGGCGCTGGATGTCTCGACGCGTCTTTTGTCGTTTCTGCCATGCGCGCTCGCGAGTGCCGATGGTATTCGGCCCTTTCCACTATTGCGCCTTCTGTGAACGTGCTGCGCCGGACGCGCCGGAAACCATCGACGATCAGAGGCGCTGCACCGGATGTGTTTATCGGACAATCTACGGCGGCTCGCGCGGGAGCGCATCCCTACCGGAGCCGGCGAAGTGGCTCGGTCTTATCACTCCTGCCGGCTAAGCCATTAACCCGAAAATGGGACTAAAACTTCCCGAAAACGGGAAATAAGTGGCATCGTCGCGGTTCTATCGGCTAGGTCCGTAAAAGCATAATATCCTTATAGAGAGGATCTTATGTCGTTTGTCTAAATATTGGCACCAATTGTGCTTCGCTCCCTGTGGCATGAGAGAAACAGGAACGGGCTTTTTGATGTTGCTGGCTTGCGGTGCATTCTATGTTCAAACCGATCCGACGATCTGGAACAGCTTCTCTCAGATTTTTGTCCGATTTCTTGGCTAGATCAATCGTCTTGAACCGAACACCAGAGGAATCCGTCATTTTTAGTGTTTCAAAGAAAAAAGTTAATATGTCTAACGAACAAAAAGCGAGGAAGTGGCTCGACTCAATCGTTGAGGGCCAAAATGGTGGCACAAAAAGCTTGAAATCAGTCAGGCGGTCACGAGCGCGGCGTCGTGCGCAACGCGATGATCGACCGCTAAACGTTCTGGGATGCTTCGCGCTGATCCACGCGATTCGTTCGGTGAGTTCCGGCGAGCAGTCCAGGCTAGGGAACCGGCGGGCGACGCTCGCATAACGGCAAGTAAGCGAAAGCTCCAGCTTTTGCTCTTCGACCCCCGCCTTTAAGGCAAATTCCGAAATTTGGAATGGTCGTCGTCGTCGTGCTCGTCCTCGGTGCATTGGGATTCCGTGACCGCAAAGAGACCGATGGAACTAATTTGTTCTGTTAGTCTGATTGCGAAACGATCAGGATTCTCGAGGACGAGGACGACGACGAGCACGAGGACGACTCGTCAAATTCGGAATTTAGTTAGGTTTAAGGCAAAAGCTGGAGCTTTCGCTTACTTCAGGGCCGCGGCTAGCGCGCGTGCCAGGGCGGTGGACTTATCGCTGCCGCTGTATCCCACGATCTTTGCAGCCTGCTTCGCGGCGAGTGTCG
>Ga0210408_10002767_pt1 | contig 16724 bp, 17 predicted proteins | sample IncBWH4MmetaG_FD_155471 | JGI IMG/M metagenome (GOLD analysis project Ga0210408, IMG submission 155471) | Forest soil microbial communities from Barre Woods Harvard Forest LTER site, Petersham, Massachusetts, United States - Inc-BW-H-4-M | ecosystem: Environmental > Terrestrial > Soil >...
ATGTGGCGTTCGCTCATGCGCACGACGCCGGCTTGGAGGGAGACGTGGAAGCCGGCGGTGTGATCGTGGCCGACGATGAACTCGGTGGAGCCCCCGCCGATGTCGACGACGACGGTGGGCACGGGGGAGGGCTTACGATCGCTCATGGCGCCGAGGAAGGTGAGCTGGGCCTCCTCGTCGCCTGAGAGGGTGCGGGCGTCGAGGCGGTAGTCGCGGCGAACGAGCTCGGTGAAGGCGGCCCCATCGGAGGCGTCGCGGACGGCGGAGGTGAGCACGGCAAGGTTGGCCTCGCAGCGGTGGTGGTCGATGAGCTGGCGATAGTCGGCAAGTACGGCAACGGTGCGCTGGATGGCCTCGGGAGAAAGTCCCCCGCCCGAGTCGACGCCGGCGCCAAGGCGGGTGACGCGGGACTCGCGATGGAGATCGGCGATGGACCCGTGGGGATCGACGTCGGCGATCAGCAAGCGGGTGGAGTTGGTGCCGATGTCAACGACGGCGACGCGCATGGGCGGGGATGGTAATGGCGCCTGCCCCAGGTTGCCCAGGGGGAGGTGTTTGGGGAAGGGGACCGTGGCCGCAGAGCGGCCGGTCCGATGGGCGTCGTGGGTGGGTGGGGGCAACCCAACGGGGGCCGCACGGTGGCGCGGTGAGGGGCCGGGGCCCGTTCCCTGCGGCCGCGGTGGAGACGGGCGGGCGGCATCTCCCGCGGCCGCAGTGGGGAAGGGGGATTGGCCCGCGCGGTTCTTCCCGGCGGTAGGTCGCTCCCCGTCGGCGCCTGCCCGGAGGGGTGGCTGGTGGGGACGATTTGCTAGACTGCAATGCCCGCCGCGGGGTGGAGCAGTCTGGTAGCTCGTCGGGCTCATAACCCGAAGGTCGCGGGTTCGAATCCCGCCCCCGCTACTTCAGAAAAGGCCCGGTCTTCCCGGGCCTTTTCTCTGTTTGGCTCGATGTCTTAGCGAGGTATATGGGTCTGGGTGTGAACGCAAGTGCAAACATCGGCAAGGCTGATCGCCCAGGCTTCTTGACCGTACCAGGAGCCCTTGAGGCGATCGACAAGCTGATCGCGCTCGTAAGTGATCGACTCCCGCTCAAGGTTAAGGGTGCTGCCGAGGAGCCTATGCGCCTAATCGGCCCCGCGCTCCTTGTGCGGGGCGCCGGTACGCTCGAGGCCATAGGTAGCTTGGCAGTGCTGGAACGCCGAGCCGATGCGGGAGTGCTTCTTCGCGTTCTCCTTGAGCACATGATCGTGTTCGCGTGGCTCTCGGCCGAGCCTACGAATGAGCGGATCGGGCGCTGGCTGAAGTACGACAGCAAGCGGCGACTCGCGATGCACGGAGACATGCCGGAGGGGATGTCTGACCTTCTCAACCAGCAGATGCACGCCTACTTCGACGGCATCCTCCGGACCGTCGAGGGCACGTTTCCCGACCTGCGCACATGCGCTAAACAGGCTGACGAGCACTGGAGGACGCGACTCCCGGGCGTTCTGCATCCCGGCAACGAGTGGGGCTCGTTCCTCGGTCTCTATCAAGTCGTCTACCGCTTCATGAGCGCCCCGACGCACGCCCACCTGTTGGGTCTCCAGTCCGTCATCCAACAGACGCCTGCCGGCGAAGTGATTGACATGGAGCCGCGTAGCGACAGGCAGCCGGCGGTCTGCATGGCTCCGGTTGCATACACGCTCGGTCTGTACGTGTCGTCGGCCGCACAGGGCTGGCCTGCGAAGGAGTCGCTCAACTCAATCTTCGCGTGAGACCGACGTTGCGTGATTCGCATGTCCGCAGTCCGGCGCAGCCCCCGCGAAGGTCCGTCGCCAGTGCTCGTGTCAGCCTTCCCAGGGTTCGCGGACGCAGCGCGATACGAGGCCACCGAGGCAAGGGACCGGGCTCCGCAATTCAGTGCGACCGCGTCCGCAGGCGTGGTTTTGCTCCACCGACGCCGGTCTACGCCTGGCAGTTCGGCTCTTGCCAAGATGAAGACTCATGGGAGGCACGGATTGAGAACTCTCGGCGTCGACCTCGCTTGGGCGGACGCTGCGACCGCAAACGAGACGGGCGTCGTCGCGGCCGAGTCGGACGGCACGATCGTCGCCGCCGGTTGGACTACCGGCGTCGAGGAGACCGTCGCGTGGGCGAACACGCACGCGACCGACGCCGCGGTGCTGTTCGTCGACGCGCCGCTTGTGGTTCTCAATGCGGACAAGCAGCGCTTGTGCGAGAAGCAGGTCGGACAGCGCTATGGCCGCTGGAAGGTCTCGGCGAACTCGACGAACCTCGCCAGCCCGCGTCTTGCCGGGGTGCGCTTCAAGCGCGAACTCGAAGCCGCAGGCTGGATCTATGCGGATGGCATCGCCGGCCCTCCGCGGAATGGTCGCGTTGTCAGCGAGTGCTACCCGTACACCACGATCGTCGGCGCCGACGAGCTCGGCTACGAGAGCGAGCGACCGCGTTACAAGCGCAAGCCGAGATGTCTCTCGGCTGCGGCATGGCGGCCCGTGCGTGCGGGGGCCTGCGATGTCCTCATTCAAAGGATCGCTGATCTGCGGAACGCCTCACCGCCGCTCGATCTTCGGTCTCATTCTGTGACGGCACAACTCCTCGACGAGCAATCGCCGCTCGACGACCGCGCCTACAAGCATCGCGAGGACCTAATCGACGCTTGCCTGGCGGCGTGGACCGCTGCGTTGTGGATTCAGTGCGGCGCGTACAGATGCCAGGTGCTCGGCGAGCACGATGTATTCGTCGACGACCGGGGTCAACGTGCAACGATCATCGCACCAGCGCGAACCCTCCAGCGCCCAAACGTGTGAGCGGCAGCAACCCAGTGACTCGGGTGGGTGGTCGGCGCGGTGTAGGTTGCCCGCGTGGAAACCCTCGTCCTGAAGGTCGCGCTCGCGCCCGCGTTGGTTGTCGGCGTGACGCTCGCCGCGCGACGGTGGGGGTCGCGGGTGGGCGGCATGCTGATCGCGCTGCCGGTGGTCGCCGGCCCGATCCTGTTGGTGATTACGCTTGAGCACGGGGAGGTCTTCGGGGCGCGAGCTGCACGCGGCGCGTTGCTCGGGGTCGTCGCGCTCAGTGCGTTCTGTGTCGCTTTCGCAGCAGCAGCGACACGCATGCGTTGGCCGGCTGCGCTGCTGATCGGGTGGGCGGCTTACGCAGGTGTCGCGGCCTGCGGCTCGCGGTGGGACGCTCCACCCCTCGCAGGGCTGGCGACTGCTCTGGCAGCACTGCTGGTCGCCCGAGCGTTTTTCAGAAGAGACGACCACACCGATGCTCTCTCGTTGTCGCGGCCACCCTGGGACCTCTACGCCCGCGCCGGAGCGACCGCCGCGCTCGTGATCGTGCTCACCACGGCCGCCGGAGCGCTCGGCCCAGCGGTGAGCGGCGTGCTGACGCCGTTCCCGATCGCCGCGAGCGTTCTTGCCGCGTTCACGCTCGCACACGACGGGCCGGCGGCTAGTCTCGCCATGCTCCGCGGGTTTGTGGTGGCGCTTCCCGGCTTCGCAGCGTTCTTCTTCGCCGTTGCTGTTGCACTCGGGTGACAGCCGAGCGACGCTAGGACCGCTTCGGCTGTGGGATGTCGCTCAACAATCGTGGGTGAGCGTTCTGAATGCGGTCAACGCCCGCGTTCGACGGCGCGATCGGGTGTGTCGCGTCTCGGAGCTCGTACCAGCCAGCTCGTATCCGGGAACAGTCGCCGCAGGCGCAGCGGGTCGCGGGTGGGATTCCAGGCTGCGCGAGGCAGCTCGCGGTAGTCGGTGGATGGAGCTTGTAGTCGGCTGTTGGTCATGCGTTGGGCGAGTCGTGTGATCCGATCGGGATCTTGTCCTTCTTCCCCGAGCTGGTCGCGGGCGAGGTGCCAGTCGGTGCCGTGCCGGGCGCGGGTGGCTTGGACGTAGGCCGTCTCCTTGCTGGTCTGCCAGCCGCCGGTGAGCACGACGGCGCGATCGACGGTCGCGCCCTGTTGGCGGTAGACATGCTGGGCGTAGGCGAGTCGCAGGGACTCGACGTCCTCGCCCGCGAGCCGGAGTGTGCGGCGTGAGCCGTCCAGTGCGAGCGTGACGGTTTGATCGCGGCTGATGTCCGTGATCTCGCCGCGGGTGCCGTTCTCGACACGCGCCTGTCCATGCGGCCGATGTTGGGCGATGAACGCGACGTGATCGCCCCGGCGTAGTCCGTAGTGCACGCTCGATAGCGGAAGTTCGTCGGGGCCGAGTTCGCCGCGTTGGGCGCGGAGGTGCTGTGCGCGGGCGTTGAGCCGGTCGATCTCCTTGTTGGAGGCGTCCGCGATCATGGCGACTTGGCGGATGTCGTGGTGTTCGGTGAGCTGCGCCCAGGTTTGGACTGCGTTCTCGGCTGCCTGGTCGCGTGTGTCTGCCAGGTGGAGTCTTCCCCGGGCGTGGTAGTGCGCCATCGCGCGCTCGGGTTCGCCGGCCCGAAGGGCTTGCCAGGCTTTCTGCTCGTCGGGGTCCTTGGTGCGGTGGATGGTCTGCATCGGTGGCTGTTGAGCGGCGCGGCGCTGCGAAGGCGAGGCGATTGCAAGCGCGCGAACGTGCGTTCTTCTTGCGGGATGCGAGGTCTGCTGAGTCGCCGCGAGACGCCCGGCGGGTCTGAGCTACGCCGCTGGACGGCGTTCTGAAACTCGTTGGCCGTTTTGCCGCGCTCACGGTCATAGACACAGAGGGGTTTCAATCCGATCCCCGCAACCGCGAGTCATGGAAGGAGGTCCCAGCGATGATCGAGCTGACCGTCAGGCTCACCGATGAGCAGCTCGCCGCAATAGCCGAGCGTGCCGCAGCTCTCGTCCCGACGGGCGCTCCGGCCGTCTCGCCGTGGCTCAACGTGGCCGAGGCCGCCGAGCGGTTGCGCTGCCGCAAGGACCGGATCTACGACCTGATCGCGCTCGGCAAGCTCCATCCTCGCCGCGACGGCCGCCGTGTCCTGCTCCACCGCGACGACCTCGACGCCTACGTGGAAGGAGGCGCGGGATGATCCTCCTGCGAGCGCGCTTTGCGTTATCCTTGCGACTTATAGTGTATAGACCCATAGTAGTCAAGCGGCGACACTTGCGGTCTTGCCCGCGATCTCTCCTCTCCACGCCGCGTTCGGCGATGCGCTCCGCGAGCTGCGCAGCGAGCGTGCCATGTCGCAGGAAGCGGTGGCGCTTGAGGCCGGTCTCAATCGCGGCTATTACAGCGGCATCGAGCGGGGTGTCCGCAACGTTGCTCTCGCCAACATCGTCAAGATCGCGGGCGCGCTCGACGTGCCCGCGTCGGAGATCCTCGTGCGAGCGGAGGCGATTCTCGCCGCTGCTCGGCGACCTCGGCGTGGGTCCGGCGACGCCCGAAGGCGGCGGGCATGATCGCCTTGATGCGATCGACCTCGTAGGGCTGCGAGGAGGCGAGTGATGGCGGCGAAGATAGAGAAGACCCGCACCCCGGGGATCTACAAGCGTGGGAGTCGGTACGTGTTCGCCTACCGCGTGGACGGAAAGCAGCGCTGGGAGTCATGCCGCACCCTCGACGAGGCACGCCGAGCAAAGGCAGCGCGAGCGACCGACATCGGGCGAGGCGAGTTCGAGGAGCGCTCCCGGATCACGCTGCACGAGTACGCCCGCGAGTGGATCGAGCGCTACCAGGGCACGGGTCGCAGGGGCTTCCGCGAGGAGACGCGCACGGAGTACCGGGGGCTGCTCGACAAGTACGCGCTGAGTCACTTCTCCCCGCAGACGAAGCTGACGGAGATCACGCCCAGGCACATCGCGTCCTTCGTGGGCTGGCTGTGCGATCAGACCAAGCCGGCGGCGACGAAGGAGGAGCCGGACAGGCGGGTGCCGTTGTCGGACAAGACGGTGCGCAACGCGCTCGGCCCGCTCAAGGCGTGCCTGGCGACCGCTCGTCGTGAGGGCCTGATCCGTCACAACCCCGCGACCGACGTGGCGCTGCCTCACAGGGCGCGCATGGACGACGACGAGGACCAGCCGCGGCCCTTCCCTCGTGTTGAGGGCGATGACGGCGAGCCGGTCGAGACGATGGAGCTGGTTGTCGAGCGTGTTCACGAGTGGCACCGCCTCATGTTCGAGCTGCTCGCCGCGACAGGGCTGCGGCGCTCGGAGCTGCTGGTACTCGAAGGCCGCCACCTCGCGCTCGACGGCGAGCGACCACACGTGAAGGTCCGTCAGCGCGTGCGCCGCCGTCGCGGCGAGGGCCTTGTAATCGGCCCGCTCAAGTCCCGCTACTCCAAGCGCGACGTGCCCATCCCGCGCGCCCTGGCGGATCGCCTGTCGGCCCACGGTGCCGCCCAGGGCGAGTTCGTGTTCCGCTCGACCGCCGGCTCCGTACTCGATCCCGACAACCTTGCCACGCGCGTCCTCGCGCCCGCGTGCAAGGCGGCAGGCGTCGAGTGGGCAGGCTTCCACACTTTCCGCCACACCGTCGCCTCGCGGCTGTTCGCGGAGGGGCGCAACGTCGTGCAGGTGCAGCGCTGGCTCGGCCACCATTCGGCCAGCTTCACGCTCGACACCTACGTCCACCTGCTCGACAACGATCTCGGCGAGCCGCTCCAAGCAGCGGCTCCGCTTGCGAGTGGGGCGTCGTGAGCCTGACATCAACCACATCGGCGCCTTGAGCCCTTCCGAAAGCCGAGACGATCTGATCGGGCGCCTGGAGCGCGCCCTGACGGTCCACCACGGACGGCGCGGCGGGGAGCCCGAGACCCGAATCGAGCTGGACCATCTGCTGCCGTCTCCGGCCGCCGGGAGCAGCGCGCCGGCTCGCTGGCGCCTTGCCACGACGACAGCGCGCCTCTACCCGCCTCCGGTGCAGAGTGAGCCCCTGAAGGCTTGGCACATGGCCGAGGGGCAGAAGGGCCGCCGACTCCTCGCTGGCGACCTCCGCAAAGACAACCGTGTGGCCGCCATCCTGGCGTGGCACTACGAGCCGGGATCGCGCAGTGGCTCGCAGCGGCCCCATCTGATCACGGCAGCGGCGGTGCGCAGGGACGTCGAGGACAACCCTGCGCTGCGGGCTGAGTACCTCGTCGCCCTTTGGTTGCTCACGTGCGTCATGGCTGCGATCGATCGCAGGACCGTCCAAGCCGGGCGCGTCGGTCTCGTCCTTGACAGTGGTATCGCGCTGAGCGTAGGCGAGCTGGCCAACTTTGACTTCAAGCGTGGCCGCAAGCGCGAGGGCTATCGCGGCGACTACTACACGCTGCCCGCGTGAGCGCGCCAGATCTCCTCGGCCTTGTCCGCCCATCGCGGCGGCAGCGCCGCGCGAAGCTCGGCAACGAACTCATCGGCGGGTGTCGCGGTCGGTGGAGGAAGCTCGGAGAAGAACGCATCGATCTCGGCGGTCGTCTGCTTCAGCGCGTCCGGGTGGTTCTGCTCCGTCCATTCCAGGATGCTGCCGGCGACCTCCTCTAGTGATGCGCGCTGCGCGACCCTGGCAATCTGGAGTACCTGGGCGACCTCCAGGTGCTTGTCCCGGCGGCCCCACCGCTGCGGCTCGACACCGAGCGCCCGAACCGCGCGGCTCATGCCACCTGTGTCCAGGCCGATGAATCCGGCGGCCTGTGAGAGCGTCGGGAGCGAGCGAACTCGATCGGCGCGTGGATGGGCGGCTATGGCGGACATGGAGACAGGCTAGCACACAAGACGCTGATAACGAAGGCGATGCAGTGTATGCAGTAGTCGCAGAGAAAGGCCGAAGCGCGGACAGTTGAAGGCATCGTTCCCGCGAGTGCTGGTCGCGTCGATGAGATATGTGGTATTCAGCGCCTTCATGCTGCCCGAGCGTGCTACCCCCGCCGACTACTACGCGATCATCGACACGCTCGCCGAGTACTGGGGCGAGCGCGACATGCGTGCGCGGCATCATCCGATGTTCGTTCACGAGTTTGGCGATACGGCCCTCGTCATGCGTGACGGGAGCGGAGGCGTGGCGGCGTATCTCTTCGGATTCGTCGCGCCGACTCAAGTCGGTTATGTGCATCTCGTTGGCGTGCGTGCCGATTCGCAGCGAGCCGGCCTCGGACGAAGACTGTACGGCGAGTTCGAGACGCTCGCCCGCGGCCGTGGCGCCACTGCCCTCAAGGCGATCTCCATCCCCACCAACCACGGTTCGATTGCCTTTCACCGCGCGCTCGGCATGTCGGTCACGGAAGTCGCCGACTACTCCGGCCTGGGTCAACCTCGCGTCGTGTTTTGGCGAGACCTCTCCTGAGCGGGCCGGCGCGTCGCGCTGCCCGGGCGCGGATTGCCACAGCGTCGTGCCGGCGTCCCGCTCGCAGCAGTCTGGCGGCGGTGTTGGAATACTGAGCGCCGATGCCCGACTCGCTTGCGCTCGACCGCACCGTCGCCGTCGTCACGGGTGCCTCCAGTGGCATCGGGGAGGCGACCGCGCTCGCGCTTGCCGAACAGGGCGCAACCGTTGCGCTCGTCGCTCGCCGCGCGCAACGGTTGGAGAGCCTCGCTGAGCGGATCGCCTCGGTGGGGCCCCCGCCGCTTGCGATCGCCGTCGACCTGACCGACGCGGCCCAACCGCCGCGTGTGATGAGCGAGGTGGTGGCCAAGGCGGGCAGGATCGACGTGCTCGTCAACAACGCCGGCATGATGCTGCTCGGCCCGATCGTGGGGGCGCCGCTGCAGGAGTGGGAGCGAATGATCGACATCAACGTTCGTGCCCTCCTGCACTGCGCGCACGCCGCACTCCCGCACCTGCTCGAGGCCGCCGAGCAAGGGCCACGCAACGTGGCGGATCTGGTCAATATCTCCTCGGTTGCGGGACGCAAGATCAACAACGGCTCCGGCGTCTATAACCTGACCAAGCACGGTGTCGGGGCGTTCAGCGAGTCGCTGCGTCAGGAGATCACCCGCCGGAACGTGCGCGTCGGTCTGATCGAGCCCGGCGCCGTCGGGACGGAGTTGGTGGGCCACAACCGGCCCGAGGTCCTGGAGGCCCTGGCTGCCCGCCCTGGGCTCGGATCGCCGATGCAGGCCCGCGACATCTCCGACGCGATCCTCTACATGGTGACCCGTCCGCGTCACGTCGCGATCAACGAGATCCTGATTCGCCCGGCAGATCAAGAGCGCTAGGTATAAGCCGTAGGACAGCAAGCCGTCGGTACGGCGGACATGGCCTACCAGTGGATGACCGCTCGAAAGTGCAAACAAAGTGCAAACATGCCCCACGCCATCCCACAACATTGGCAAATCGGGCGCAAGCCGAATCCTCAACAGTAGAGCCAAATCGACGGACCCGGCGACACCCCACGACACCCCCAAAATGGGCTCATAACCCGAAGGTCGCGGGTTCGAATCCCGCCCCCGCTACTCGGAAAAGCCCTGCAAATCGCGGGGTTTTTTCGTTTAAGGTCGCCGGGTCAGTCGGTGGCGCGTACCAATTGCGTACCAATTCTGTGGGGGCCTTCAATGCTTCGGCTGGTTATGGCTGCAGGGTTAGAATCCTTGTCCATTGCCGCGACGCCACTGCGCATTTCGCAACGGAAGCGAGTCGAAGGCGACGACCTGACTTCTCGTCCTCGTCCGAACTTGGCTCCGTCGGAGTCGAAGGTCGATGCTCGCTCTCATGCTCACGGCAAAGAAGCGCCTCACAGTCTAAGTAGATGGATAGCCGCCCCGACGGATGGCACCTACGGGAGAGCGACACCACCGCGGGCGTCCCCGGGACCGGAAGGCGCAGGCGGGGAGCGTGAAGGATGAGCCCGCTCGCGCGTGCCGACACCAACGGCGCGCTGCCGCACGCCACATAAATCACCCCAACAACCTGGAGCTTGACCACGAATGACCGCACGCAGCACACACGTTCTCTCCTTTTTTTGGGATACGCGTGCGCGTCCTGCTCCGAACAGCCGTAGACGAACCGGTCACCAGCCCTGCCAGCACCAGAAAGTCCCACACCCAGCGCCCCCACAGACCACAGGCGCACCGGGAGACACCGCTGGAGCCGCGATGCCAGCCGTCCCGGCCGGCATCCGACGCGCGACGAGGGGGACCTGGCGGGTAGCTCCGGGGTCGGAGCCTGTCAAGGCCGCCCCTGCGGGGCCGCCTGCGGCGGGGCCTGCCGGCCCGACCTTGACAGAACCGTCCCCTCCGCTTTTGGGCACTCACTTCGGCAGGCAAAAGCCTGCCGAAGACAGGCCACGATCCATCATCAATACCGGCCCCCCCTTTGACCAACGTCCACAGCACCCGGGAACCAGATCACGATCAACGACTGGAGGTTCAATGCTCTCCACACGCGCACCCGGACAGGACCACATGCGTAGACGAACAGGGTCGTTGCGTCCCCGGCGCCACGCCCGCGGCATCCACGACCCCGGCGCACCCTTCGCGCCGCTCATCGACGCCAAGGCAGCGGGACGGCTGCTCGGGGTGCCCCACACCTGGCTGCTCGCCCAGGCCCGGGCCGGGCGCATCCCCCACCACCGCCTCGGGCACTACGTCCGCTTCAACAGCGATGATCTTGCTCGCTGGCTACAGGAGACGCGTCGGGGACCGCTCCGAGATAGCGAATCGAGAGTGAGCCGATGACCATGGAACGCAGGGAGAAGCGCGCGTACGGCTCCGGCTCGATCGTCGCTGAACGCGGGTCGTGGTACGGGAAGTGGCGTGTCGGCGACCGGCAGGTCAAGCGCAAGCTCGGGGCGATCAGGACCCCGGGATCGAGCGATGGGATCACCCGCAAGCAGGCCGAGGCGGCGCTGCGGCGCAAGATCGGGGAGGTCAAGATCGTCGCGCCCGAGGAGCGCGTCACCTTCCAGGACACCGCCGAGCGCTACGTGCACCATGTCGAGTACGTGCTGAAACGCAAGGCATCGACGGTGCAGGACTACCGGATCATGGTTCGCCGGCACCTTGCGCCGCACTTCCGGACGACCGCGATCGACAGGATCACGCCGGATGACGTGGCGGCCTACATCGCCACCAAGTCGCGGGCGGGCCTCGCGGTGAAGACGATCACCAACCACCTCAACTTCGCCCACAGCGTGTTCCAGTTCGCGATCAAACGCGGGCGGGCAAGCGCCAACCCGGTCGCCATGGCCGATCGCCCCCAGGTCGAGCAGACCGACCCGGACATCCACTTCCTCACCGGCGAGGAGCTCGAGGCCCTGCTGCGCGCGGTGCCCCGGGAGGACACCCTCGGCCCGACTGACCATGTGCTCTACATGACGGCCGCGATGACCGGCCTGCGCCGGCGAGCTCGCGGCGCTGCGCTGGCGGGACGTTGACTGGCCGGCGGGCGTGGTGCGCGTGAGGCGCAACTACAGCCGCGGGCAGTGGGGGACGCCCAAGTCGCGCCGCTCAAGCCGAGCCGTGCCGATGGCCGACCGGGTCGCGGCGGAGCTTGAGCGCCACTTCCAGCGCTCGGCCTACAGGGCCGACGACCACCTCGTGTTCTGCCACCCGCACACGGGCAACCCCTACGACGCCTCCAACCTGCGCGACCGCTTCTATGAAGCGATGGCCGCCGCCGGGATGGGCGAGCGGTGCGGCAGGAAGGGCGGCATCACCTTCCACTCCCTGACACCTTCGGGACACGGATGGCGGCGGTGGGCGTCCCGATGCGAACACTCCAGGAGTGGATGGGCCACCGCGACTTCACCACGACGCTGATCTATGCCGACTTCGCCCCGGACCCCGCGGGCGGCGCGGCGTTCGCGGAGCGCGCATTCGGCGGGCTCGCCCGGCAGGAGAAGACCGCGTCTACTGCGATCCTGGGCGAGGCCAGCAGCTGCGGCGTGTCGGAGGACCGAGGGAAGATAGGCGAGTAGAGCTTTATGGCGTGGAGATGCTCTTCTCGAAGTCTTCGACGAGTGTGAGCAGCTCGCCGCATTCCCACACACGGCCCCATTTGCGCTCATTGAGCTTTTGGAGGATGCCGGCCTGCTCGAGTTGGGCGATGGCGTTGCCGACGGCGACGTGGGACTTGCCGGTGAGCTGCTGTGCGGCGGGCACGTCGATGACGGGCTGAGCGGGCAGGACGCTGACGAGCTGGCGCACAGCCGCGTCTTTGCGGGGCTCTCCCAGGCATTGCAGCCACGTGGTCTGGCGCTCCTCGATCGTCTGCGCGAGTTGCTCAGCCCCGTTTGCGGCGCGGGTGGTTGCGCGGGCGAACCGCTCGCACCAGCTGCTGGCGTTGCCCTGGCTGTAGGCGCCGAGGCCGCCGATGTAGTTCCTGGGTTCGCTGCCCAGCACGAGGCTGATTGGGGGGATGTAGTTGCTGACCTCTCCGCGGCGGCGCAGAATGGTGTAGATCAGTGCGCGCCCGGTGCGCCCGTTGCCGTCCACGAACGGGTGGATGTTCTCGAATTGCGCGTGCGCGATTGCCGCCTGCGCCACCGCGGCGATGTCGGTACGCGCGATGAAACCGCACAGATCCTCCAAAAGTCCGGGAACCTGCTCGTGCGGAGGACCGACGTAGGCCGCGCCGATGGGGTGGTAGTCGTTGCCGCCGATCCAGCTCTGTGCCGTGCGGATAACGCCCGCGAAGTCGCGGTCTTCGGTGAAGCGCAGCAACGTGCGATGGATGTCCTGGATGTAGGCGACGGTGAACGGCTCGGTGGCGCCACCCAGCTCGATCGCGCGCTCCATCGCTTCCACGTTGCCCAGAACCTCGGCGGCGCGGTTATCGCCCCGCCGGTTGCCGGCGCGCGCGTAGGCGGCGCGCGCGAGCCGCTTGTGCGAGATCAGCACGCCCTCGATGCGCGAGGAGGCTGCGCTCTCGGAGCGCAGCAGGTTGCGGGCCAGTGCGGCCAGCGATGTCAGCTGGGGGCGCGTGTCGTTGAGATGCCCGAGTGCCTTCGTGGCCTCGGCGATCGCGGTGACGGCTTCGCCTGCGAGCGCGAAGTCGCGCCTGGTGATCGGATCGGGGATGAAGACCTCGTAAGCGCCGCCACGCTGCCCTCCGGTGGGCACGGTGGGATCAGCAGGCCAGAAGCGCTTCTCGTGGTGGCCGAGGGGCGTGGGCGTATCGTTCGGCGTTGCGGTCGGCAAGTCGTTCCTTTCAAAGTCACCGCTGCTTTGTAAGGATAGCATCCGATCATTACGGAACTGTGGTGTTCTGAAAGGATGTGGTCGAGATGGGCAAGCTGCACGATGCGCTGGATCAGGCGGCGATCGTGGATCAATGCCGAGGATCTCGAGCGCTCACGTCACGACCCGCGGGGCGCGAACTGTTTGAGCAGGGTTACGCGCTCCACGCTGAACTGGAATCCGAAGACGCCGATTACGCATAGAGGCTGGCCCATCCAGCGACACGCTGCCAATTCCTCACCAAATTAGTCGCGTACCAATTTGCGTACCAATTTGAGCGAAACTGAGCGAATCTGGCAGAACGGATCTGGCTCAACCAAGCCAAATCGATCTGAGCGCACCCCCCTCCACACAACTCATAACCCGAAGGTCGCGGGTTCGAATCCCGCCTTAGATTCGAGACCGTGACACCGGCCGCTGGCAGACGATCTCGCGCTCCCGCGTCTCGTCCAACGGGGGCATGTCGGGCTCCGCCATCGAGGCGCCTGCTCTCGGTGGAAGGGAGCATTCCGCCGCAGGCCGACGTTGGGTGCCGGCAAGCGAAATCTTTGACTTTCAGTGGCTGGTGAGTAGGATCTCGCATTGCGTCCGGGTAAGCTCGAAAGGGGGAGCATGCGCCGCGCGGCTGGAAGTGGAAGGCGACAGGTATACCTAGCAACGCGCGAGCGATGGTCGCTGGTGGAGTCGAGGCGGATCAGTATTGCGTTGTGCGCTGTGGCGGGCTGTGTCGCATCGGTGTTGTGGGCGCCTGCGGTTGCTGTCGCGTCGCCTCGGATAGTGTCGTTCAGTGTGCCTGCCCGGGTGCACGCAGCGTCGCTTGTCGGCTTCCGCGGCCACGTTTCAGGCGGATCAGGGGCTGTGGTGTTGGTGCAGCGCCGGACGGGGCCGCGATGGAGGTTGTTCGTCCGCGGCCACGCGGACGGTCGCGGTCGGTTTGTGCTGACCTCGGCTGCACCGGTTAAGGCCGGGCGGCTCGTAGTTCGGGCGGTAGTTTTGGGCGGGCGCGGCGTCGCGGCGGTGTCTGTGGCAAAGACCGTACGGGTGCTTGCCCTTGGGAAGGGTGTGCGGCCTGTAGTCGCCTCGTCACGGACCGAGGTGCTCGACTCCTCAGTCATCTCATCAGCACCTGCGCCGGGCCAGCCCGGAACGCTCCGCTACGCGGGCGGAAACGACGCGCATGTCGGGCAAATCATCGCCGCGAGCATAGGCCGCGCCACTCCAGACGGGTTGCTCGTCCGTGCGACGAAGGTGAGCTACCGCCATGGTCGGACAATTGTCAATACACAACCCGCGACGCTGCTCGAAGCGGTGCCATCGGGGTCGTTGAAGGCAACGTTTCAGAGCGCCAGTGCTGCCCGTGCACGGACGGCATCCCTTGGCTTTCCTCCTGCGCCGGTCACGTGTTCAAACGGGGTTCATGCGTCGATCACTCCCAACCTCTCGTTCAGCGCCGGGATCTCGTTGGCGAGCGACTGGAGCTTGTTCGGCGGACTGCAGAGCGCAAGCCTGACTGCTCACGCGAGCGCGAGTGCGTCATTGAAGGCCACAATCAGCGGGTCTGCTTCCTGCACACTGCGGGACACTGAGCTCGCCACGATCCCAGGTCCGGGCACCGTCGTTTTCGTCGGATTCGTGCCGGTCGTCTTGACTTCCGATATCAGCGTGTCCGTCGATGGCGACGCTTCGGTCAGCGCTTCGACAACCACTGGCGCGAGCGCCAGCTTCTCTGCGGAAGCGGGCATCGGCTGGGACCACAACCGCGGCTTCTATCCGATCCACAACTTCAGCTCGCACTTCGCGTTCACAGCCCCAACGATCTCGGCCAGCGCGAGCGTCGCCGCCAACCTGACGCCTACGCTACACGTGTTGGTCTACGGCATCGCCGGACCCGCGATCGCGTTGAAGACCGGGTTGGCCTTCGACGCGAAGACCACCGACAACCCATGGTGGAAGCTGACCGCGCCCATCGACTTGACAGCCGGTCTCGCTATACCGGCCCTTAACCTCAAGAGTCCCACGCTCGACGTCTATAAGCACACCTACCCGATCGTTGACGCAGGCGGACCCTTCGGGAGCACAGGAGGCACCGTAACGGTTACAAACCCCGGCAATCTGATCGGAACCGTCGGCACTCCAGTCAATGTTCAGATGCACGCCAGCGACATCGACGGCGGCACTCTCCGCTACAGCGCGACTGGTCTCCCGCCGGGCTTGTCGATCAACGCCTCAAGCGGGCTCATTTCAGGAGCTCCGACGAGCGTTGCCAACTCCACGGTCACCGTGGTAGCCACCGACGCCACCGGTCCATCAGGGCAGACGTCGTTTGGCTGGACTATCAACGCAGCCAGCTTTACGTGGACGGGAGCGGCGCCCGTCGGACAATCCCGTTGGTCCAACGTCGCCAACTGGGCGGGTGGTCTGGCGCCAAGCGGCACTGTCGGGACACTGACGTTCCCCCAACTTGAAACCCCCGAATGTGAAGCGCAACCCGCCACGGCTACCTGCAATCAGACTTACAACGATCTGATCGGGCTCAACGTCGAAGGAATGTCGCTAGGTTGCCACTTTTACGAAGTCAGTGGCAACGCGATCGCGCTCGGAGGCGGTGGCCTGCAGGTCTGTGGGGGCTCTTCCCTAGCGCTTCCGATCACGCTCGCCTCCCCTCAGACGTGGTCGGTCCACGGTTCCCTCCTACTCCGCGCTGATGTGATGGGGCCGTCTTCGGCACTGGCCGTAAACCTAGGATCGGAGAGTACCCTCCAAATCGAAGGCGTTGATGTCGAGGCTGGCCCAGTCACGATCACTGGCCCGGAACCACAATTCAGCCCAGGCTTGAGCTTGGGGGGCGGTAGCATCAACGGCACAGACCGCAACCCGGTTACCCTCACCGAAGCCTATATCGAGGGTTCTGGCACAATTGGCCCACTGACGACGAAAACGGCCAACCTAGCCCCTCAAGGAACCGGCACTCTCGCCGTGTCGGGCGGCGTGACGCTCGACCCTTCCACGAGCGTGAACCTTGAATTGGGCGGGACACCCAGAGCTAACATCACGGCGACCGCAGACGTGAACCTCGAAAATGCATTGTTGAACATTAGCGGGACATGTCCTCTCCCGGCGGGAGCAAAATATACGCTGATCACGACTCCCGGCTCCCTTAATGGCACGTTTTCGGGTGTTGCCGATGGGACAATACTCGCGGTCTCGTGCTTCTTTGCCCCAGAACAATGGGTGAGGATCAACTACACATCTCATGCCGTTGAAGCTACTGTTATACCCCCGGTGGTCGAAGGAATCAGTCCTAACGAAGGCCCCGAAGCGGGCGGCACGTCGGTCACAATTACCGGCAGGTACTTCGCGACCGACAGCACCGTCAAGTTTGGGGCGACGACCGCCACTAGCGTGAAAGTAAACGCAGCAACGTCGATCACGGCGGTTGCCCCGCCCGGCACAGGGACCACGGATGTGACAGTGACGACGGCCGGCGGAACAAGCACAACGAGCGCGGCGGACCTGTTCACCTACGTGCCACCTCCGACAGTCACAGAACTTAGCCTCAAAGAAGGACCGGAAGGCGGCGGGACGTCTGTCACCATCACCGGCACCAACTTCACCAGCGCCAGCGCGGTCAAGTTCGGAACAACCACCGCCTCGAGCGTCAAAGTCAACTC
>Ga0210408_10002769_pt1 | contig 16713 bp, 10 predicted proteins | sample IncBWH4MmetaG_FD_155471 | JGI IMG/M metagenome (GOLD analysis project Ga0210408, IMG submission 155471) | Forest soil microbial communities from Barre Woods Harvard Forest LTER site, Petersham, Massachusetts, United States - Inc-BW-H-4-M | ecosystem: Environmental > Terrestrial > Soil >...
AACGCCAACAACGATTTGAACGGGTTGGCATCCTGCGCCGCGACATACACAGCACCAGGCAACGGGTGATTCACGAGCGGCGAGAACACTTCAACAGTGCCGACCTTCGCCCCGTTCGGGCATTCCGCCGCTTCAGGCCTGAACTGCTGATAGCCCACTTCCACGCTCTTCTGCGCCAGATAACCAACCTGCGCCTCCGAACACGCCTGCAACCCATCAGCCGAAGACGGATCAACGACCATCCCCGCCGGCAACGTCACCGTCGCATCCCGCAACTCAGCCTCGGCGAGTTCACACTGCACCCCCCCGCCTTCTTCCTTACAGCCTTCCGGCTGCGGCACGTGCAGATCGACGTTCAAGCCACTCGGCGAATCAGCGAGCGTGCTCGTCGGCTGCGCTTCCAAACCCGGATCGAAAGGAAGCCTGCCACAACCCTCCACAGCAGCCTGCGTCACTTCCCCCCCCCAGCCGAAATTGCCCGGTTCCTGCCAAGAATCCGCTTCCACCGACGCCCGCAGCGGCGTGCCCGGACAGGCCGTCGGCATCGTGAGGAACGGCTTCAACGGCGCGGTCGAGGGGTTCGGGCCGTGATCGGTCCCAGGTTCGCCGGTGCATATCACCTTCGCTTCACCTCCTGCCGATTCCCTGCAACGTTGATCGTCGTGGCTCGGGTCCGCCGGCACCCCCCAGATGGTGACCGGGGTCGCCAACAGCGGAAACGCCTGCGAGACGCCGCTGGCCACGACGGTCACGCCGTAGTCACCGCCGCTGTGCACCCGGGCGTTCAAGCGCGTTCGCACGTGAAGACCACCGACGTCGTAGGAGAAGGCGAGCTGGGCCGGGACTCCGAGCGGCGGGACCATGTTGTAGACCGCCGTCGACAGCGCTGGTATGGCAAAGCATCCAGAACAATGTTTTGAGGCAGAGAAGTCGGTGTGGGTCACCCCGACCTGGGAGCTCGGCGGGCAGATCAGTTCGCGGAACTCATCCTGGGTGCACTGTGGGAGCACCTGGGGATTGCCGACCAGCCCCAGCGGCAGTGTGACATGGAGGTCCTTGACTTCGCCGCTGACCGCGCTGTAGTCCCCGAACGTGTCCCTGTATTCGCTTCCGGTGGTGTTGTAGGAGATGTTCGTCGTGAACGAATACGGGTGACCGCCGGCCTGGGTGTCCGGCGTGCCGTCCGAGAAGATCACCGGAGCGCTGAAGCTCGCAACCCCGAATGGCAGCGCCGAGCCGATCGTGGTCGGTTCGCTCATCGTCACGGTCGGCGCGCCGCCGCCGCTGACCGACACCGTGTTGAGAACGGTTTCTGCTGCGGGCAGCGTTACTGCCACACTGATCCCGAGGCGTTCGAGCTGGCCGGGCTCGACCACGCCCGTACCGGTCGCGGTGACGGTCTGGCCCGAGATCGCGCAGGAGTTATAACCTTCAGTGCATCCCGTCGGCGTCAGCCCATTCGGGAGCGTGTCGGTGACCGTCACGGCGCTGCCATCGCTCGGTCCGCTGCCGACATTCGTGATCTCGATCAGGTACCGCGCATTGCCGCCCGGCACAAAGTTGGTGGGCTGCGAGGTGGCGAAGATGCCCCAGGCCGGCGTCGGCGGCGACGCAACCGCGGGGCCAGCCGTGAACAGGCACACGCCCGCCACCACACAGCTCAGCGCCAGCCACCGCGTCATGGTCTTCTGCTTGCTCATCGCCCGGCCCTCCGGTGGTTATTGGCAGATCGGTGCTTCTTGTGGAGCTTCTTGTGGTGCTTCTTGGCATGCTTCTTGGCGTGCTTCTTTTCGGGCGCTTCAGGCTTCTTTTCCGGCGCTTCAGGCGGGGCGACGAGGTTCCCGGAGCCGTGAAGTTCCGCCGAGGCCACGCTCAATTGCGCGGGCGGTTCGCTCAACGGCGACAGGCACCCTTCAAGCGACGTACAGGCCGGCGGCACGACCGGCTTGTCCTGCGAGGCGAAGCCACCCCCGACACGCGCGTCGTAGAGATCTTCGTAGTTGTCTTCGTCCTGGCCCACAAGCGAAGTGCCGGTCTGGAAGAAGACGTCGTTGCCGCTCGCGCTGGCGTCGGCGAAGTAGGAATTCGAGGCGCCGCTACCGGACGAGATCAGGTACAGGCAGCCACCGTTATCAGCGGAGCTCTGGCAGCCGCCGGACCCTTCAGCCTCCCACTCGTACACATTCCAGAGGCCGTTCGTGGCGCCCGGGAGCAGAGCGTCGCGCGAGGTGAAGAACACGCGGCTGCCGTCCGCGGTGAGGTTACGCGGCCGGTACGGGAATTCTGTCGCCCGCCCCCCCGCCTGGCCGAGGTCCGTGGGCCCGATCGGCCTTGCCCCGCTCGGGTTGCACGACGCGCAGATCAGCCGGTTCGCGGCGGCGTCATAGAGAAAGACCTCGGTGCACTGCGTGCCCAGCTGGGTGCCATGCGAGATGCTCCCGCAGCTGCCGCCGTCGCTGAACGTGTTGTCGTAGCCGGTCGGGCTCGCCACCGAGTCGAAGGCGAGGTGGGCGCCATCGGGGGTCACCCGGGCGGGGGATGCGGTGGGGAATTCGGCACCGTGGAAAATGAAGGTCGTCCGACCACTGTTCCAGAGGTAAAGGTTGGACTTGCCGGCTTCGGCGTGTTCGCCGTTTTCGTTGCGCTGAGAGGGGGGGGTGAGGACGCCTTCGGCGAGGAAGTAGACGTGGGAGGCGTCTTCGCTGATCCCGACTTCTCCCGTGACTTTGACGTCGTTGGCCGCGGTGAGGTCGGCCAGCCGGCCGGTTTCGACGTCGTAGTCGTAGAGGTTATTCCCGCTGCCGGGGACGGCGTCGTTGGTCAGCGCCGCTGCGCTGGTGAAGAGTACGTGGGAGCCGTCGACGCTCGCATCCTGGTACTGCCCTCCCCCGCTGCCGGCGGAAGGGGTGCGTTGGGAGGCGGAGACCTCGACCGTCGTGGCGCCGTTCAGGCGGTCATAGATATTGCCGCCGCTCGTGAAGACGACCCGCGAGCCGTCGGCGGAGACCGCGTGGAGATGCCCCAAACCTCCCCCTCCGCCGGCTTCCGCCCCGGCCGCGGGGGTGCATTCCGCCCCGGTGCAGCTCGTGCCTGAGGTCGGGATCAGGTCGACGAGATGCAGCTGGCCTTCCACCCACTCATACAGGTTGCGGGCGGGGTACGGCGCTTCTGGCGTCAGGGCGTCGTTGGCTTCGAAGAGGACATGGCTGAAGTCGGTCGAGGCCCCTACGGGGCCTACATTGAAGTTGTTGCCCTTCTGGTTCGGTGGGTTGACGTCCGTCACCAGCTGGTAGGAGCCGGTGAGGAGATTGCCCACGTAGAGGTTCCAAATTTCGGGGCCCGGGGCGCCGGCGACAAGCGCCTGTTCGTCCCTGATGAGACCAGTGGACAGATCGGGCGAGAGCGGTACTAGGGTATAGTCATCCACGGATTCTCCAGGCGCGTTGGTCGTCCTCAGCGGGAGATCGACCGCCGGCGTCGACCACCCGCTCGCGCCCCGCGAGGCGAGGTACTGGATATGCAGGTTTCCCTTCGGCGACCCGGGGAAGGCACCAACGGATTCGTAGAAGACCCGTTCCCCGTCCACCGAGGCCTGCTGATTTATCCCCCCCTCGAAGGAGTTTTTGACGTCGCTGCCGTTCTTGTCGACCGGCGAGACCTGCTCGTAGGCGCGGCAGTCGGGCAACAAGAGCGACAAGGCATTCTCCACCCGCAGCTGTTCGTTCGGGCAGCCCACGCCGGAGGACGTGGCCGTCTGGTAGACGAACGTGTGGTCCTGACCCTCGGTGGCGCCGATCGAGTTGGTCGCCACCACCCGCCAGTGATAGGTCGTGTTTGCGCTCAGACCGCTGAGATGCTGGCTGACGAGCACATCGCTCGACCCCGAGCCGATGTCCGCGTCCGGCACGGGCACACTGGTGCCGTAGCTCGTGCTGGTGCCCCACTCGAACCGGTAGGTCGTATCGAGCCCCTTCGGGTTGATCTCCGCGTTCAGATCGACCGAGCTTTCGGTCAGGTTGCTCGTGTAGGCCGTGTCGATCACCGGGCGGGTCAGCGTCGTGAACGTTTCATCCAAGCCGGGGTAGGAGCCGCCCGAGTTGGCCGCCACCAGCCGGAAGTGATAGATCGTGTTTTCCGCAAGGCCCGCGATGTCGGCGCTCACCGCAACGGGGCTCGAGCCCGACGGCGTGCTCGCGCAGGACTGGCTTTGGCCGTAGCGCGTTGTCGTGCCGTACTCGAAGTGACAGTCGGTGATCGTCGTGCCATCCGGGTCGACCGTCCCGCCCAGCGTCACGCTCTTTCCCGCCACGCTGATGGCCTGACCGGTCACCACCGCGGCAGGCGTGGTGAACGTCTCATCAGAGCTATAGCTGACAACCCCGTTGGAGTTGCTTGCCGCAACCCGGAAGTGGTAGGTGGTTTCCGGCTGCAGAGCGGACAGGCTCGCGCTGACATTCGTCGCGCTGGCGTACGGGGTGGCCGGCGAGCAGGGCGCGGTCTGCCCGTACGAGGTGCTCGTGCCGTATTCGAACTGGCAAGAGGTAACGTTCCCGCCGCCGGCCGGGGCGACTTCGCCGTTCAGCTTCGCACTGAACTGTTTGACTTCGCTGGCCGCAGTGACGGTAACATCCGGGATGATCACCGGCGGGCCGTAGATATCGACGGTCGAACCGCCGAAGCTCATGTTAGTGATGTAGACGAGGTTGCTGGATTCGGCGGCGGCGAGAGCGGTGAGGCTGTACTGGTGCCCGAAGACGCTGGCCAGTGCTCCGGTGGAGTCGTACTCGGCGATCTGTTCGCCTTGGATCTCGTAGACAAAGGCGTGGCCGGTAGCCGCATCCACCGCGAGGGCGTTCGGCGCCTTGCTATCGATCGTCGAGACGAACGAGCCGCTCGAGTCGAACTTCACAACGCTTTCGCCTGAGAAGAAAGCACCGTTGTCGACGTAGAGATCGCCGCTGGAGTCAAAGGCCAGGGCAGCGGGAGAGGTGAGGTGGGGGTCGACGATCTGGCCGATGTATTCACCCGCCGGGTTGAACTCGTCGATCAGCTTGTGTTCGGCGTCGCTCACGTAAATGTCACCGCTCGCCTTGTTGACCGCGACGCCGGTGGGGCTAAAGCCGCCGGCCGGCGTCTTGCTGCCGGTCGCACCCGCGCACTCGCTCGCCGAGGCCGTCGCGGCACCGGTGATCTGGCACTCATAAGCCCCCGCTTCGCTGAAGCGATCGACCACGTTGTGGACCTCGTCGGCGACGTAGACATCGCCGCTGTTTGCGCCCATCGAGCTGTCGACGGCGAGGCCGCTGCGGAATCCCGCTCCAACAAAGGCGAAGGACCCGGCGGGCGTTGCGGAGCCGTTGAATTCAACGCCTGCATAGGTGCCGTCTTCTTTGACCTTGACGACCCGGCTTTCGCCGGCGGAGAAGTTCGTTTCACCGACGTAGAGGTCGCCGGCGCTGGCACCGGTGGAGTTGTCCACCGCGAGCCCAAAGGGACCGAAGGTGAAGGCCCCGCGAGGGCTTTCGGAGGCGTTGAAGCTGCCTTCGACGACGCGGGTGATCTTCGCCGAAGAGACGCCGCCACCGAGGGCCAGCAGCGCGCCGCACGAGAGGACCACCAACAGCAGCAGCGCGCTACGGGACGTACCGAGCGCTCGGCGGGCCGCTCTGCTCCCCGCGAGCGACATCCCGCCTGAAGACGCACCACACCCGTCGACCAGCCCGGCTGCGGGCGCACCACTCCCGGCGTCGGGGGAGGCGGCACGGGGGGCGAAGGCGGCGCTGCTCGGGCTCCGGGCGGCGCCGGGGCGGTTGAAGAGGGACGCGACTAAGACCCGTGGCTTACTCATGCTTGTGCCTTTCTTGGGGTGGTGCGAGAGAGATGTGTCAGCTACGCAACCTGGCTGGATGTCAGCCGGCCTGTTTGTGGAATGAAAGGACGCACTAGTCCCTTTGACACCAAGCAGACCACGGAGCGTCGCAAAGAGACCGGTCCGCAGGGACGGAGTCTTCGGGGTGTGCTCTGTGGGGTTCACTGGGCTCGCTCTCTTGAAAAGAGACGAGACTCAAAGCCACCCCGTGGCGGTCCACCGAGCCGCCCTCGACAGAGCACACAGGTGCCCTCCCCGCGTGGCGGAGAGCCCGGGCGGCGCGCTCGCGCCGAACGACGCCTTCTAGCTGCCGGCCCTAGACCCGAAGAGAGAGAGAGAGAGAGAGAGATGCGGCAGGCTGCTGCCGCATCTCTCTACGCCCCCCTCACGGGGCGCGAGAACCCTCATCACGTCTGTCCCTCCAGAACTCACGCGTAGACAACTCCCTCGAGCAATTCGACCCAGGCTCCCTCTCCCAAGGGCTCCCATTTACAAGCGCTACGTGGGCCGGCCACGAGGGCCCGGACCCAAACCTGATCTATGTTGAAAAACACCCAGCGATCCAAAAGACCACCGTGTGTTGCCCATCATATACACGTTCGTAGGCCCGCGTCAAGCCCCCTGCGGGAAACCGGTCCCGGGAGCGGGCCAACATCCGGATGCTGGGCGTCAGCTACACCCGCACAATCGCCAGCCCGCTGACCCCCTCGACCGGGCCGAAGTCCTCGTCCTGAGTCACGACCGGGATCCGGTGCGCGAGCGCGGTGGCGGCGATCCACAGGTCGTTGACATTCAGGCGCCGTTCGGCTGTGGCGAGGTGGACGCGCAGCAGCGCCCACGAAGCGGCTACGGTCTCGTCGACCACGAGCACCTCGATATCTGCGAGCGACTCGAGCGTCGCCAGGCGACGAGCGCGAGTATCGAGGTCCGCGGCCGCCAGCACGCCGACGTGCAGCTCCGCGATCGTGACCGCCGAGACCGCGAGCTCCTCTGGCAACAGCCGCTCATCAAGCGCGCGCTCGACCTCCCTGGCGATGAAGACGCTCGTGTCGAGCAGGCCGCGAGTGGCCTGCTCGCTCACCGCAACGGGCCCAGGTCGTCCGTGGTCTCCCCCGCGAGCCGCGCGAGATCCTCGCGCAGCCCCGGGTCGGCGCGGACGAGCGCAAGCCGCTTGACGAGCTCGGCACGCGGCAGCCACCGTCGGCGCGTTGGCTCGAGCGGAACCAGCGACGCGACGGGCTTCCCGCGCGTGGTGAGGACGACCCGCTCGCCCGCCTGCACCCGTCGCAGCAGACCGGCCACGTTGTTGCGAAGCTCCCTCGACGCCACCTCGACTGTCATGCGACAAATGTAGCACGTTCGTAGGTATCGGGCACGGGGTCGCGAGCCGCTTCGGCTATCTATAGACAGGCAACCTCCACCCACGACCCAAAGGAGCCCACGAGCCATGAGCAGCGAGACCACCACGCCCTCCGCCGAGCAACCCGTCTTCCTGATCACCGGCGCCTCGACAGGGATCGGGGCGGCCACGGCCCGCCTCGCGGCGGACGCGGGCTACCGACTGGTGCTGGCGGCTCGCTCCGGGGACCGTCTACAGGCGCTGGCCGCGGAACTGGGCGGCCCCGAGCGCGCGCTGGCCATGGCCTGTGACGTCACCGAGTGGGAACAGCAGGAGCGGATGGTGGCGCGGACACTGGAGACCTTCGGGCGCATCGACGTGGCGTTCGCCAACGCCGGGTTCGGCGCGCCGCGGGGCTTTCTCGAGGACACGCCCGAGCACTGGCGGGAGATGGTACTCACCAACGTGTACGGCGCCGCGCTGACCCTGCGCGCGACGATCCCCGCGCTCACCGAGTCTCGCGGGCACCTGCTGCTGACCTCGAGCGTCGCCGGGCGCCGCGTGCTCCCCGGCTCGCTGTATTCGTGCACCAAGCACGCGGTCACTGCGATGGGCGAGGCCGCGCGGCAAGAGCTGCACGGCAGCGGCATCCGCGTCACGGTGATCGAGCCTGGTATGACCGACACCCCGTTCTTCGAGAACCGCCCCACGAACCCGCTGGAGGCGGAAGACATTGCCCGCGGCGTCCTCTACGCCGTCTCCCAGCCCCCACACGTCAACGTCAACGAGGTCCTGATCCGCCCCACCGCGCAGCAGGGGTGACGCTGAGGCGGGGTGCCCGAACAGAACAGTCGCGCTGGCGTTCCATCCCAAGCCCAGCGGAGCTGATCGGGCCGACCTACCACGATTCGGCGGGATCCAGCTCCAGCGCCACCCCGGCGATCTGCAGCTCGTCTCCCGGCTGAAAGCCCTCGGCCTCCAAGGCCCGTAGGACACCGAGGCGGCGCAGGCGGCCCTCGACGTGGGCCATCGCGTCCTCGTTCTCGACGTCGAAGCGCGCGAGCAGGCGTTCCACCGCGCGACCGCGGACCGCGAAGACTCCGGGGCCCACCTGCTCGACCTTGAAGCCGGTCCGCTCGGCGGGGCGGAAGACCATGTGCTCGGCCAGGTCCTCGGGCCCTGGGATGGCCTGCGGGGCACGCTGCTGCTCAGCCGGCAGGGTCATGGCCGGCACCCGCCGCATCAGTTCCCCCGCCAGCTCCGCGAGGCCCGCGCGCGTGGCGCTCGAGGTGGCGATCACCGGGACATCGGGACCGAGGCGCTCTGACCATTCCACGACCGCGGCCCGCACGCGCTCCGGCGGGACGAGGTCGGCCTTGGAGAGCGCGAGTACGCGCGGCAGGCTCGCCAAGCGCGGATCGTGGGCGGCGAGCTCCTGCTCGATCGTGGCGTGATTGGCCACCGCGTCGGCGCCGTCGGCGGCGGTGAGCTCGGGGGCGACGTCGAGCACGTGCACCAGCAGGCGCGTGCGCTCCACGTGCGCGAGGAACTCGTGGCCCAGGCCCGCGCCCTCACTCGCGCCCTCGATCAGGCCGGGGATATCCGCCACCACGAGCTGGCGCTCGTCGTTTTCGAGCACTCCCAGCACAGGCTCCAGGGTCGTGAACGGGTATGAGGCCACCTTCGGCGCCGCGCGCGTGAGGCGAGCCAAAAGCGAGGACTTGCCCGCGTTCGGCAGGCCCACCAAGCCCACGTCCGCGAGCAGCTTCAGGCGCAGCTCCAGCCAACCCTGCTCGCCCGCCAGGCCGCGCTCGGCGAAGCGCGGGGCCTGGCGGGTGGGGGTGGTGAAGCGCTTGTTGCCGCGCCCCCCCCCGCCCCCGCGGGCCACAGGCGCGCGCTGGCTGTGGCGCAACAGCTCCCAGCGGCGGCCCACGAGGTCATCTTCCCGGTCACCCGCGGGTTCGCCCTCCCCAGCCGAACGCCTGCCCTGACCCTCCCCAGCCGAACGCCTGCCCTGACCCTCCCCGGCGGCACCTCCGCCGCGGCCGCCCGTGAGGCTCCCGACCCCGCCGCTCACCTGCGTCCCCGGAGGCACCCGCAGCACCAGCTCATGGCCGTCCGCCCCGTGGCGCAGCGCCCCTTCCCCGTTGCCCCCGCGCGGGGCGCGGTAGTTGGTGCGGCGCGTGAAGCTCTGCAGGTCGCGCAGCGAGTCATCGCACAGCAGCACCACCTCCCCCCCACACCCCCCATCGCCCCCGTCGGGGCCGCCGCGCGGGACGTTCGCTTCGCGGCGAAAGCTCGCGCAGCCGTCGCCGCCAGCGCCGGCCTGGACGTAGATTCGCGCACGATCGTGGAGCATCACCGCATCCTGACACGTGAGTAGGCCAGCTCTGCAGCGCGTCGCCTCGCTTCGCCCGTCCCTGTGGCAGATGCCAGCCGGCGCCGCTTAGCATGCGACCGGCAGCGACGCTGCGCGAGGCGGGAGGGCTCTAGGACTGCTCGCCCGGGAGCACGTTCACCACGCGGCCCCGTCTGCCGGTGGTGAACTGCACGGTGCCTGCCGCGCGGGCGTAGAGGGTGTCGTCCTTGCCGATCCCCACCCCGTCGCCCGGCTTGAAGCGGGTGCCGCGCTGGCGCACGATGATCTCTCCACCGGTGACCGTCTGGCCCGCGAAGGTCTTCACGCCGAGGCGTTTGGCGTTGGAGTCGCGGCCGTTGCGGCTCGACCCCAAGCCCTTCTTATGCGCCATCCTCGCTCGCCTCCTTCGCGGCCGCGGCCGGTTTCGCGGGTTTGCGCGCCGCCTCCGGCTTGGCGGCGCTCTCCGGCGCCGCGGGCGCGCCCGCGGCCACCGGCTCGGGAGGGCTGGCCGCAGCCGGTTTCGCCGCTTTGCGCGCCGCCTTGGCCTCGCCCATCCCGATCTCGACGATCTGGATCCGCGTCAGCTCCTGGCGGTGGCCGGTGCGGCGTTTGTATCCGCGCTTGGGCTTGAACTTGACGATCCGCAGCTTCTCCCCGCGCTCGTGGCCGAGGATCTTCGCGGTGACGTGCACCTGCTCGAGGCCCTTGGCGTCGAACACCGCCTCGTCGGAGCGGTACATCAGGGGCTTCAGCGCCACGCTCGCCCCCACCTCCTCGGGCAGGCGCTCGACCAGCAGGTACTGGCCGCGCTCCACGCGGTACTGCTTGCCACCTGTCTTCACGATCGCGTACATGTGTCTCTCGCCTCGGTCCAGTCTTCGCTCAAGACCCGCTCGCGCGGGTCGCTACTCCGTGCTCGCCGGCTCCTTGGCAGTCGAACGGCGCCGTCCGCCCCTGCGGCCTCGGCGCCGAGGTTTGGATTGTACGCCATCCTCCTCCGCGACCTCTACCGGCGGCTCCGAGCGCTCGGAGGACCCGTTCACCGACGGCTCCGCCACCGCGAGCTCGACCGGGACGGGCTTGGGCGTCGAACGCGGTTTGCGTGGGGCGCGGCGCCGTGGCGGGGCCGCCGCCCGGCGGGATGGGGGCCCGCCCACCCGCACCACCTCGCCGTGCTCGTCGAGCAGCAGCGCGCTCGCCGCGGTGCGCCCGACCTGCTCGATGCGCACCATCCGCTTCTCCCCCACGTGCGGGGAGGCGCCCGCGATCGAGATTATGTAGCCATCGATCTTCGCCACCGCGTCGTCCACGTCGTACATGTGGGGCTCCACGATCTCCACCAGCACCTCGTCGCCCACGTGGAAGGGCAGCGCGCGCTCCTCCACCTCCTCGCGGGTCCCCTGGAAGGTGATCGCAAAATGATCCAGTGACAGCCCTTCGGAGCCCTCGAAGTGGAAGGAGCGGCCCGTCTGGTGCTCCAGCGCGTGCAGCACCCGTGAGTGCTGGCCCGTGAACTGGGCGGTCACGCGCGGGTTGATTTGCACCAGGAACGCCTCCACGTCGGGGTGGGTCGCCGCGATCTCCCGCAGGCGGCGCTCGAAGTCGATCGCGAACGTCTCCTCCGAGCGGATCACCCCGTCCCCATCGCATGTGGGGCAGGGGCGGCTCATGATCTCGCGCACCCCCTCGGTCACGTTCTGGCGGGTCATCTCCACCAGGCCGAGCTTCGAGATCTCCGCCGTGAACGTCTTCGTGCGGTCTTCGTCGAGGGACTTTCTCAGCGTCTTCATCACCGCGTCGCGGTTGCGCGCCCGCGCCATGTCGATGAAGTCGATCACGATGATCCCCCCGATGTCGCGCAGGCGCAGCTGGTTGACCACCGCCTCCGCCGCCTCCAGGTTGGTGCGCGTGATCGTCTCCTCCAGGCCCGCGCTGCGCCCGCGGCCGGTGAAGCTGCCGGAGTTCACGTCGATCACCGTCAGCGCCTCCGCGTAGTCGATCATCAGGTAGCCCCCGCTGGGCAGGTCCACGCGCCGGGACATCACCCCCTCGATCGCCTGCTCCACCCCGTAGACCTCGAACAGGGGGCGCTCCTCCTCCCACAGCTCCACCCGCTCCACGAGCTCCGGCGCGGTGCGCGTGAAGAACGACACCAGCCGGTGGTACTGCTGCTCGTCGTCCACGATCGCGCGCTCGAAGTGTTCGGAGAAGATGTCCCGAACGACCCGCACCGAGAGGTCCGCCTCCTGGAAGACCATCTCCGGCGCCTGCGTCTCCTCCACGCGTTTGACCAGCACCTCGTGGAGCTTGTGCAGGTAGAGCAGCTCCCGCTCGAAATCCTCGCGCTTGGCCCCGTGGGCCGCGGTGCGGATGATCGCCCCACCGCTGCCCAGGTCGAGCTTCGCCGTCTGCTTGCGCAGGCGCTCGCGCTCCCTGTCCTCCAGGCGCCGGGAGACGCCCACGCCCTCACCCGTCGGTTGGTAGACCATGTAGCGGCCCGCGATCGTCAGATCCATCGAGAGGCGCGCCCCCTTCGTCTTCAGGGGATCCTTGATCACCTGCACCACCACCTCCTGACCCGGTTTCAGGAGCTCTGAGATCTTGCGCCCCCCCCCGCGCCCGCGGCGTGGCGCCTCGACCCCCGGGAGCACGATCTCATCGACGTGCAGGAAGCCGTTCTTCTCGAGGCCGATGTCCACGAACGCCGCCTCCAGGCCCGGCAGCACGTTGTCGACCTTGCCCTTGTAGATGTTGCCAACGATCGACCGCGCCCCGCGGCGCTCGATGTAGAGCTCAGCGATCCGGTAGCCGGCGCCCGGGGGAGCGCTCCCGCGCCTGCGCCGCCGGCCGGAGGGTGTGCGCGCGGCGGCCGGCGTGCCGGTCGCCTCCATGAGCGCCACGCGCGTCTCCGCGCGATCGACGCTGACAAGTACTTGCTTTTTCAAGGTGATCCAATCTTTCGGTATGGGTTTTGGCCGAGGCCCAGGGGGCTGTCCCGCAGCGCAACCCGGTGGAGCGGCCAATGGGCGGCCGACGCACGGGCGGCGGGGACCCCTCGTCCGCGGAGGCACCTGGCGGTGCGAGGTTCACGCGGGCATCTCGTCTGGGGGTCTCGGTGAGCATTGCTTCTGGACTTCCTGGTTCTCTCTCTGTCTCTTCTCGGAGAACGTCGGCTCTCCTGTACGAATCTTTCCTACTAGGGCCGCAAAACGCGGCCCTTCAACGCCTCTGCGGCGCGCGCCTGAACGTAGATCGACTGCAGCAGGCCCACGGCCAGCAGCGTTGCGATCACCGACGAGCCGCCATAGCTCATGAGCGGCAGCGTAACGCCGGTCACGGGCATGATGCCAATGCTCACGCCCACGTTGACGAACACCTGAAACATAAGCATAGCCGCCACCCCCCCGGCAACCAGCGCGCCGAACAGATCCTTGGAGAGCGTGAGGATGCGCAGGGTGCGCCAGATCAACAGCGCGTACAGCGAGAGCACCAGCGCCGCCCCGGCGAAGCCGTAGCGCGAGCCGATCGACGCGAACACGAAGTCGGTGTTGTTCTCGGGCACGTAGTTGCCCTTGATCTGGGTGTCGTTCGCGCCGGTGCCCGTCTTCTGCCCCGCCCCGATCGCGATCTTCGACTCCTGCTGCTGGTAGCCCGCCTGTTCGGAGTTGTAGTCCTTCGAGGGGTCCAGGAAGGCGGTGAGGCGTTCCACCTCGTAGTGCTTGAGCACGTGCACCCCCACCGCCGGTGCCGCGCCGAGCACCAGCGCCAGCGCCACCGCCCCCAGCGCAACCAGGCCCGCCAGGTGGCGCCACGGGACGCCCGCCACGAACAGCACCGTCACCGCGATCGCCACGTAGACCAGTCCCGAGCCGAGATCCGGCTGGGCGATCACGAACATCGCCGGCACCAGCGCCGCCAGCATCACGCGGGCCGTCGTCTCGCGCTCCCCCAGGTGGCGCGAACGGTCCACCACCAGCGCCGCCAGCGCGAGGATCAGGAACACCTTGCCGAGCTCTGAGCCCTGGAAGGAGAACAGCGGGAAGCTGATCGCCCGCACCGACCCATTGGCCCCGTGCCCCAGGCCCAGCACCGCCACGATGCTCAGGAGCAGCGCCCCGTAGATCCAGTATTTGAATTGGCGCAGGCGCGCGTAGTCGATCCGCGCCACCACCAGCATCAGCGCCGCGCCGATCACCAGATAGATTCCCTGGCGCTCGGAGTAGTAATTCGGCTGGCCCGCCACCGCTTCGGAGGTCACCGACCCCAGGATCTTCACCGAGCAGAGCCCCAGTCCCAGCACCGCCAGCGTCAGCAGCGGGTCCAGCATCAGGCGCGGGCCCGTGCGCGGCTCCGGCTGGCCAGCCTGCGCGCGGCGGCTCGGCTCGGGGGCGGTGATCGGGCTCAGCGGAGCGGGCATCGCGAACTCGGCATCGTAGGTTCAGCGGCAGGCGCATCGGCGCGCGGCGAGGGGTGCACAGAGACGGTGATCGGACCCAGCGGCGCCATCAGTGATCCGCGTTCGATCCGCTCATCAGTTTCAGCGGCTGGTTGAACCACTTCGAGGCGATCAGCCGCGCCACCGGGGCCGCCGCCTGGTCGCCGAAGCCCCCCTGTTCGACCGTCACCGCGATCACGATCGGCCGGTTGGCGTCCGGCAGGATGCACATGTACCACGCCTGTTCGACCTGGCCCGCGCGTTCGGCCGTGCCGGTCTTGCCATAGACCGGGTACTTCGCCTGGTTCCACCCCGACCACACATCCGCCGAGGTGCCCCCCCGCTCGAAGGTCGCGTCGTGGATGCCTTCCATCACGAGGTTCAGGTTGGCGTCGTTGAATTTCACCTTGCGCCGTGGAGGGAAATTCAGCGTCTGCACGATCCCCCCGCTGGGGTTTTCGATCGCCATCCCCACGTGCGGAGTGGGAACCGTGCCTTCGCCGCCGCCCATGAACGCGTTCGCCAGCGTCGAGTAGGCCACCGCCATCTGCAGCGGGTCGGTCTGCAGGTCGCCCTGTCCGACGGCCAGGTCCATGTTGTCCCCCGGCTCCCACGGGCGGATTTCGGCCACGTAGCCACATCCCACACGGGGGGGATGGCGCAGGCATTTGGCCTGCTTGCGGTTCTGGTCTTCGCGCCACGCCGGCGAGGGCAGCACGCCTTCGGATTCGTTGGGCAGGTCGATCCCCGTCGGGCGTCCGATCCCCAGCTTGTGGGCCATCGCCTGAATCGCCGGGGGGTTATGGCCGTTGTCGTGCTCGCCCACTTCGAAGAAATACGTGTCCGAGGAGACCTTGAGCGCCGCCACCAGCCCCACCGCGCCGTAGTCGTTGTTGCCGGCGTTGCAGAATTTCTGGCCGCCCGCCGCCACGATGCAGCTGCCCGCCCCCATCCCCACGTTGGGGTCCAGCAGCCCCGCTTCGAGGCTGCCGATCGCGGTGATCGGCTTGAACGTCGAGCCCGTCGGGTAATGACCTTCGGTCGCCCGGTCGAGCAACGGATCGGGTTCCCGCGCGCCTTCGACGCCCTTGCCGATCTGCTCGACTTCCTTCAGTTCGCTTTCCGTCAGCGGTTTGACGAAGCGATTGGGGTCGAAGCTCGGGTAGGAGCCCGACGCGAGGATCTGCCCGCTGCGCGGTTCCATCGCCAGGAACGCCGCTCCATTTCCCGGGTGCCCGAGTGCGCGAGCAAGTTCCATACCCTTGCGCAGCGCGACTTCGCCCTCCCTCTGCAGGGGCAGGTCGAGCGTCAGGCGCAGGCTGTAGCCCACGCGCGGCTTGGTGACCGGCTTGTTGGCCACCACCTGGTTTTCGGAGTTGACCTCCACCGGTCGCACCCCCGGGGTGCCGCGCAGATAGCGGTCGTACTGGTACTCCAGGCCCTCCTGGCCAACCATCGTCCCGGTTTCGACGCCCTTGAAGTGGGGATACAGGGCAGTGCCCGGTTCCTTCTCTTCTTTGGTCACCTGGCTCACGTAGCCGAACATCTGGGCGGCCATTTCGCCATCCGGATAGCGGCGCACCGAGACCTGTTCCTGCTTGACCCCGGGGTATTCGTCCTGGCGCTCCCCCAGCACCGTTAGCACGCCCCGACCCGCGTCGGTCTTGATCGTCACCGGAGCGTAGGACACTTCTTTGTGACCCTTTTCCTCGATTTCCACGATCCGCCTTGGGCTCATCCCGAGCAGCCCGCCCAGGCGCCTGTACAGCGCCCTGCGGCCGGGACCCGCGGGCGGCAGTTCGGAGGGGACGATCTGAACCGCGTTGGTGACCCTGCTCGTGACCAACACGTTGCCTTCGCGGTCGAGGATCTGCCCGCGCGGAGCGACGATCGGCAGGTCGCGCAGCGTATTCGCCGCCGCCTGCTGCACATACTGTTCACCGCTCAAGATCTGCAGATACCAGAGGCGGAAGAAGATGATCCCGAACATGATCAGCGCCACCCCCCCCAGGATCGCCACCCGCAGCCCCAGCTGCGAGGCGCCCGGCGGCGGCACCCGCTGGCCGAACCGGGGATGCTCGTGAAGCGAGTGTCCCCCTGTTCGGTCCGGGGTGCGTACGCGTTCCAGTGAGTTCATGCTCTGGAGAGGGGGCTCAGACCCCCCGTTGTGTACGCCCGCCGCCGGCGGCGGCGGGGGTCGTCGGGAAGGCTCGGCTCGAGCCAGCGGCGCGTGAGCGCCCACACCGGCAGCGCCACCACGGTCTCCAGCACCACACCCACCAGGATCTGGCGCAGCAGCTGGAAGCTAACCGGGGCGTCCACCCCGAGCATGAACTCCATCAGCGAGTAGCCCACCAGGTATGCCGTGGCGGCGCCCGCACCCACCAGCAGCGGGGTGATCATCGCCTGCGGGTCGCGCAGCTCCCGTAGGCGCCCCGCCGCGTAGCCGATCACGGTGAAGATCAGCGACGTCAGGCCGAGCGTCTGCACCAGCGTCAGGTCCACCAGCAGCCCGATCCCGAAGCCCGCGCACGCCCCCGCCGTCGAGCCGCACAGCAGGCCCACGAAGGCCACCACCAACGGCGAGAGATCGATCGCCACCCCGAACACCGGCACCTCCGAGACCACCCCCGTCTGCAGGAACACCACCACCACCGCCAGCGCCGCCACCCGCGCCACCAGCGCGCCCGGGATCCCGCTCCCGTCCATCA
>Ga0210408_10002770_pt1 | contig 16711 bp, 22 predicted proteins | sample IncBWH4MmetaG_FD_155471 | JGI IMG/M metagenome (GOLD analysis project Ga0210408, IMG submission 155471) | Forest soil microbial communities from Barre Woods Harvard Forest LTER site, Petersham, Massachusetts, United States - Inc-BW-H-4-M | ecosystem: Environmental > Terrestrial > Soil >...
GTGAAGGGGGGCCGTCACATTCTGTATCCAGTGGAGACGCATCTCACCAATCTGTATCTGACGCTGCTTGACAAGCTGGGCATTCCGATGGAGAAGTTCGGTGACAGCACCGGAAGACTCGAGCTTCTGTCGATTGTCTAGGAGCGACCCTAATGGCTCTAGGAGGGAAACGGCTGCGTGCGCAGTGGATAGTGCCGTTTTTTTTGCTCGCTAGCCTTAGCGCTGCCAGGGCTGGAGATGATGTCCGGCTGGTGGCCGCCGTCCAGAACAGCGACGAACAGGCCGTGCGCGCACTGTTGAAGGAAGGTGTCGATGTGAATGCGCGTCAGCCTGATGGTGCGACCGCGCTGGCATGGGCCGCCAACCGGGATGATCTGCAAACTGCGGACTTGCTGATTGCCGCTGGCGCAAACGTGAATGCGGCGAACGATTATGGCGTCACTCCTCTGTCGCTGGCGTGCCTGAACGGCAGCGCTGCGATGGTCGAGAAGTTGTTGAAGGCGCGGGCGAATCCCGACAGTGCTCTCCTCAGCGGAGAGACTGCGCTCATGACGTGTGCACGCACTGGGAACGTGAACGCCGTGAAATCGCTAATCGCTCGCGCCGCTAACGTGAACGCGCACGAGAGCCGGAATGGTCAGACCGCGTTGATGTGGGCGGTCGAGCAAGAACACCTCGAGGCCGCCCAGGCCCTGGTCGAGCATGGAGCGGACGTCAATGCCCGCTCCGAGGGTGGTTTCACGGCGCTGCTCTTTGCAGCCCAGCAGGGCGACCTCGAAATGGTGAAGATGCTGCTGGCCGTCGGCGCCAACGTCAACGAGGCAATGCCACCCCCAACCTACACCGATGCGTACGATACGTTCGCACTGAAAATCCATCGCACGCTGACACGACCAAACGAGCCGCCGGGGGGCACCACCCCTTTGTTGATGGCGGCGGCTAGTGGCCACGAGGCGGTAGCAATTTATCTACTGGAGCACGGAGCCGATCCAAACGCGGCCGATGTCAATGGGACGACGCCTCTGCATTACGCGGCGCTGAAAGGCTTGGTCATGCTCGTGCGGGACCAGCAGGCCGTAAAAATCGGCGATGTGGTACCTCGGCAGAACATGATCGAATTGACCAAAGCGCTTCTGGCACATGGAGCGAATCCTAACGCGCGGCTGACCAATAACACTGCCACAAGCTTGACTTTCAGCCTAGCCGGCGCTACCCCGTTTATGGTGGCAACGCAATCTCTAGACATCGGCCTTCTGCGTCTGTTGCTGGCTCACGGCGCTGATCCGTTTATCACGACGACGGAGGGTACCACGGCGCTGATGTTGGCGTCTGGGTGCGGCACCCGAACGGACCGCACGCCGGAGGAGGTTAAGAACGGCCTGGAAGTCGCTAAACTGCTCGTGGAATTGGGCGCCGATGTCAATGCGGTGGGCGCCTATAAATGGACAGCGCTGCATGGCACGGCATATTCGGGATCGGACCTAATCGCCCAGTTCTTGGTCGAAAAGGGCGCCAAGATCGACGCGAAGGACCTGTGGGAGGAAACGCCATTGGCTATCGCCCAGGGCTTCACGTCAGCGCTCCTGGACGACTTCAATAAGAAGACCCAGGGACCCCACCCGAACGTGGAGGCCGTGCTTCTGAAATTGGGCGCTCCACCCTGGGTTCCACCCGTACGCCCGGACGCGGCCCCGCCGGTAAAGACCAGCCAGTCAAATTAGTCATTTCACCATAGCGACCGAAAAGACTGATGTCGTCATCATCGGGTCGGGCGCGGCAGGCGGGACGCTCGCCGCCGATGGTTATAGTGGCTTAAGGGATCGAAGTCGGGGCGAACAAATCGGAGATGTCACCTACACCTCGGATCCCGACATAAGCAAGCTGCTAAGCACGAGTTTGCGCCGAAACTAGAAACGGCTCACCCTGCCGATTCCCACATTCGCTTCCTCGTCAATTCCCTGCGGTCCAGCGGCTGGGTTTTCGCTCCACGATTCTTTCCCGTTAGAAAAGATAATCGGCCTTCAAATTGCGCACCATGGCCGACTGAAGGAGAAAAGAAGTTCATCATGAATTCAGGCGCGACTTATGGATTGCAAGGGCAGGAAGCGATGAGTGCAGAAAGGTCCCGGAGATTGACGGGGCGGGCCATCCGATTGGCTGTTATTTTTACTTCGTGAAATCCAGCCAGAAGCGTGCAGCGCTGGCCGCAGTCGGTGTCGGCGCGGTTTACCTCATGACTCATCGCGCCACCAAGGTTACCGGTTGTACAGAGATAGCCGACGATGGACTGCACCTCATGCGGGATGCTGGCCACGAATTTCATTTGACCATCATTTCGAGCTTCTTGACTTCCTGCCGCCGCATGGCGCGGCTTGCATTTTTATCCAGCTCGCGAGCTAGCGCCGAACGCTTAACCTCTAGTGGCCACCACGCGCCACATGAAAAGCACTCGCTTCCCATAATGCCAGCGGAGTTGCGGCGGAGGATCGTTCGACCGTGACGGCAAAAGACCCGTCCGAAAGTGCACAGAATTCTGCCGAATGTCTGCACTGATGCTTTGTCCTTTTGCAGAAGCAATCGCGTGGGCATGGGGTCACCTAAAAGCGTCACGCGGGGTGATGAGACAATACAAGAGGCCGTCCTCAATGTACAGCTTATAAGCGGCTCAGCCACAAGTTTGAAGCTGACATGAGCGTCACGGCATCTGGGCAATTGGCTCAAGCGATCGGGCGGAGTGATAATTGCCATCACCGCAGGCGCAGTGATTGTATGGAGAAAGCGGTAATAGACTCCGAACAAAGCGGTAAGAGAACATAGAGATCTGCGCTTGACGCAAGAGAATAGCGCACGCGTATGATTTTGCGCAAAGATTAAACTCGGAATCTGAAATTCTGGATGAAGTATTCCGTTGTGGTGCGAGGACCCGGTTCAATGCTCATTCCCATGGTCATCGAAGAGACCACGCGAGGTGAGCGCGCGTACGATATCTTCTCGCGCCTGCTGAAAGACCACATTCTGTTTATCGGCACTCCAATTGACGACCACGTCGCCAATCTGGTGACGGCCCAACTGTTGTTTCTGGAAGCTGAGGACCCCGAGCGAGATATCCAGCTCTATATTAATTCGCCGGGCGGCTCGATTACGGCAGGGATGGCGATTTACGACACGATGCAATACGTTCGGCCCGATGTGGTGACGACTTGCGTAGGGGAGGCCGCCTCGATGGCTGCGTTGCTGCTGACTGCGGGCGCTCCCAAGAAGCGCTTCTCGCTGCCCAATTCACGCATCCTCATCCACCAGCCATCGATGTCGGGGCTTTCGGGCCAGGCGACCGATATTGACATCCACGCCAAGGAGATTTTGCGGATGAGGTCGGTGATCAACCAGCTCCTGGCAAACCACAGCGGCCAGTCGATCGAGAAAATCGAGCAAGACGTGGAGCGCGATTTCATTATGTCGGCTCAGCAGGCCAAGGAGTACGGCCTGATCGACGAGATCATTCAGAAACACCGCTAGCCAGCCGCATTGAGTAAAATCCAGCAGAACGAGGAGTGCGTTATGGGCAAACACCCGCGGCACTTCCGAATGAAGCAAATGTTGCTGTGCCCAATTTTGTGCCCACCACCAAACCCTACCGACTGCTACCGATTGTCCGCCGCATCTGGGAAGTCGTTTGGAGCGTTGCACCTGTAACAGTTCGTAGCGACTCTGTCGCATTCCGTGTAAGTTGCTGATTCTTCGTGCGGCCAATCTTCGGGACCAGGGGGTCGGAGGGTCAAATCCTCTCGCCCCGACCACTTTAACTCTTCCTCCCTCTCTGGTACGAGGCGAAACAGGACGTTGAGGCCACTAGAGTTGACATCCTTCTATGCTCACGCTGCATGGCGGATCAGGAACCAATAACGACGACTTGCGGAAAGCCATTGCCGCTGGTATCAACATCGTACACATCAACACTGAACTGCGCGTTGCATGGAGACGTGGTTTGGAGGAAGGTTTGGTCAAACGTCCCGACGAAGTTGTGCCTTATAAGATTCTGCCGTTCGCAGTGGAATCGGTGAAGCGGGTCGTTCAATCGCGCTTGCAGTTGTTCAATAAACCGCAAGACGCAGTGGGACTCGGTCAAACGGCTCGCTAGGGAAAATGAGGAGAGTTTGTTTAAGAGTCTCCGGGGACCGTCACTCTAGAGCTCGTCCTGCTTCAGGCGCTAAAGGAACAACCTGGAGTACTTCACATTGGCTCCGACTCTATGACCCGGTAAGAGCACATCACGATCACATAAAAACACCAGCGCGCCTGTTGCAACAGCGGCGCCCTGGTTGGTTCCTGGAACAATGCGTTGAAGAACGAAGACCGATGAAGCCAGCCTAATTGGTGACCTTCACTGGGACTCGCCCCTTGAGAAGGACTGACTTCACGGACCGTTTGGTGATCGGGGTTACGGCCTGTTGGCTCATTGTGATTGCGTGAAGCGGGAGCGATGACGATTGCGCTCCTGCTTCTACAGTGTCGTTGTCGTCTTCTTCGTCGTGATGGACGAAGAAGCCATTACGTTCCGCCCCCATCTCGCCGAAATTGCCTGAGGAATCAAAAGTGCCCGAGGCTGAAAACGTTCCATCGTCGTAAGCCACAGAAAATGATCCGGAGTTGGTGGCATTCCACATGTTGCCGGCCCAGTTCAGCGGACTAAGCGGATCGTCCGTTGCCGGCCGAATGCGACGCTCGGTGCCCTGTGTCTTGGCGTAGTTGATGTCGAAGGAAGCCCTCGCTCGAATTAGTTGGTATGGCGAAATATCAACCTCGTCAGGAGCGAAGTTGTTGGGAACAGGAGGAGGAAATCTGAATGCATCGACTACGGGCACATTCTCCAGGTGAATGGTGAGAGTGTTGCCATCGGGACTTATCTGCACGGCACTATCCGGAACTTTGACGATCCAGAAAAGACCGTTTGGCAAAGTCCACGGGCTGAAATCATGAACCTGAACGAGGGACCCCGAACTGGGGTCCGTAATCCAGAGGTCGATTCATATCTCCACGAACGTGCCGCGCGCTCGTGCGGAGCGTGTTGCGCCGGCAGTGTTGACGACATCCGCGGTTTCCCCACCGATGTATTCCCCCTGATATACACGGATGTCGGTTATGACTGTATATTTCGTACGCGAATTGTCGGTCGCCGTACCGCTCGTGTATCCCATGGCCGTGACGCCGCGAAAATTGGTGATGCCGTGGGGGTCCGCATTTATGGGATCAAACGGGGGCGTTTGGTTGGGCGGGCCAGGAAAGAACTGGTTGTAAAGGCCGTAAGGTGGCGTTATGTCTCCGCCAGGAAGCGGAATTGGTTGAACTTTGAGATTAGGTATTGGTTCGATCTGCGCCTTCAGCGGGATACTGAAGGCTAGGAGAAGGAATAGCAAGTACCCCAGCCTCGATCTCATTGCACGCACCTCTCTGACATCGATATCCCAGGGAGCCACAAGGATTCTGCGAATGGGTGGAAAAAGTCAAGAATTTTGTCATCCACCTGGAAGGGTCAACACATTGGTAGATAACCTTTGAGGGTTAGCTGTCAGTAAGGGTTTTCTCTCCCCGATGGCATTTGCGAAGCCTGCGAATAGGCTTACCAGAAGGATTTGTCCCGCCTCAAAAGCACCTGCGACTCCCCTCGGCCACTTAAACGCCCGTCAATAACCACTCACGTACTCCTGCGACGGAGCATCAAACTGTATGCTGGTAGCGTGAGCTTTATGGAGGAGACCACTCAGTGGATACAGCGAGAATCGTGCAAGAAATTAACGCCGAAATTGCGAGGCTTACCTCTGCCCGCAACATTCTTACGGCATCGAATTCGAATACGCACACGAGGCGGAACACCAAAAGTGCGTCAAGCAGGAGAGCTATCAGGACAAAACCGGCTAACAGGCTCAGTCCAGCTGGCCGAAGAAGGCTTTCCGAACTGATGAAGAAACGGTGGGCCGAACGGCGGAAGAAAGCCGCAGCAAAGGCGAAGTAAGCTCCACCTGAAACCGAAAAGCGGAGTTTTGGTGCACTCGCTCCTGTTTGCGCGGACAAGTTGTGCCTATGAGGTCCGGCCTGGGAAAAACTGAGCATGCGCGATAGTTTCCGGATGACTCGGGCGGAATCCCGAGAGGCGTCGATGCACTTTACTGGAATGGACGCAAAGGGTTATCGTAGGTACCATCGCCGTTAAAGCCCCTCGATTATTCGCCTCAGACCCAATTCGCTCTGCTTGCTACCTCAAGAGCAGGCGGGAGGGTTTATGCGACCCACTTCCGTATTCCTCGCAGCAATTGTGCTACTGGTCTGGTTGCCGTCAGCGATTTCCGGGCAAGTTGCAAATGCGCCCGCTGGTCATCAACCGCGTCTTAGAGTTACGGTAGAGGCAAGAAGTCTTCGATAGTGAACGGGTAAGCTTCCGGCTGGCCGGGACCGCCCCCATTCGGTGTGGTCCAGAAGCTGACACGATGTAGACGCGAGTTCTGCGCCGCTTGAGTGGCGAAGGCCTGACCATACTGAAGACGAAGGGCTGGATCGGCGAGGTAATAGGTTTCAGGAATGTCATAGACCTTTGGCGCACCGAGCGAAGGCAGCGTGGCGTCCGCATCATCCAAAATGCGCTGGAGGAGTTGATCGTATGTTGCGCCTGTGGAAGTCATGTAGCAGTCGAAATCTATGCGGCCGGAAGGTAGTGGCAGGCCGTTATCAACCATGAACTTTAGGCCCCGATATACGAAGAACATGGAACCATGCCCATTCAGTATGGAGAAAAGCGCATCCACATAACTACTGTCGAGCACAAGGGCCTGTCCGCAGCCAGAGCCGCCGTTGAAATAAACAGACGGCCGGATACCCACCTGCGCCGCACCGGACACAAAATGCGGATAGTTGGTAGTGAGGAACCAGCCAGTGTTGGTGATCGGGCCGGGTGGTGTCATTGAATCAGGGAGAGTGGCTTCCGCGACGAAAAAAATCGTGTCCAACAATTGAACGCCGTCGGGTCGAGTAACATCGGCTACGGCAGCGAGAATTTTGTCAGTTGTCGTCTGGGCGCGAGAGGTGAATTCCGCAGGACTGAGGTTACTAAAGCCAAGAGTCGTAGTTGGGGAGCCTATGGTGTAGTCGGCGGCGCCCAGCCAATTGAGAGCGATATTGAGGCGCAATCGGTTCCCGCCCGCACCCTGAACAGCCGCCACGTCCTGTGCATAGGCATGGAGATTGGCGGTTTCCTGATCAGTTATGGGAAATGTCGCACGCCAGGTTTGGCCAAAATTCGTAGTTCCCGGCTCCGTTACAATCCAGATGGCCGTCTGTATGGACGTGGCACCGCGGTCGGCCATGCCCTGGAGTTGGGCCTGCACGGTCTCACGCACTTGTGGCCGATTGTAGATGGTGACGAACGCAGTGCTGTCAAAATCAGCTCCGTACGCGTGGTAGTCCACGCTCACATCGTAACCGGGGATATGGCCTACTGGGATAAGGGTGATTGAACTCGACTTGGATGCATCGGTAACGGATGTGGCCGTGACCGTGATTGTTACACCACCTGTAGGCAGAGTTGCGGGAGCCGTGTACGTGGTAGCTGTGCCACTCGGCGTCGATCCGGGCGAAATGGTGCCGCACGGAGGGGCAGAGCAAGACACTGCCCAAGTGGTGCCGCTGTTGCTCGGATCGTAGGCCACCGTTGCCGCGAGTCGCGCCGTGGATGCGGCTTGTAACGTAGCTATACTAGTTGAAACAGAAACCGAGATTGCGGGGATTGTGACGCTCGCCGACTCAGTCTTCGTCGGATCGGCCACTGAAGCAGCCACTACTGTCACCATTATGTTGGTTGCTGGCGCTGCGCTGGGAGCACTGTAGGTTGTAGACGCCCCGCTCGGCGTCGACGTGGGCGAAACCGTACCGCACGGCGCTATGGGACATGATAAAGTCCACGTAACTCCCCTATTAGTCGAGTCGTTGCTGACGCTGGCGGTAAAGTTTGCGGTGGCAGCCGCCTGCACTGTGGCTGTGGTTTGAGAGAGCGAGACGCTGACGGGTGCTGCCGGAAGTGGTGGCGCTGACGAGCCCCCGCTTCCACAGCCGGGAGCCATAAGAAGTGGAAGCACAGCGAAAATTGCACGAGCGTGGAGACTTCGCCGGCCTATACGCCTACAGCGCGCTGTCTTCATGGTGACCTCGCTTTCTTCAGTTGGATTAGGATCGATCGTGCCACGCCGCCAGGGCTTGAAGTCTATTGCGACCCGAACAAGCGTGATTGCGGCACACTACGGTGGATGCGGAGGTCACACAAGCGACAAGGAGCGACAAGTCTGGGCTAACAGAAAATGTCGTCCTTTGTCGCTCTTGTACGTTCCGATCTTCAAAGGCGGCGAGAGTCGCCCGTTAGTAGGTCCCGATAAGTCCGGTTTTCGTAAACTGGCTTATCGGCCGGCTCGCATCTGCAAAAACCGCTACGTCACCCGTGTGTCTCGCCAAAACGTCGTACGCCTCCAAAATGAATGCCTTGGCCCAAAGCTCGATTCGGATTTTGCGATAAGATTCTCGCCATGATCTCAGGCAAAGTCTCAGACAAAAATTACGCGACATTGATTGTGTTGCTCGCGGGAATCATGTTCATCAGCACCGTTCTTAGCTTTCGATTCCAACAGAAAATGCGTGAATGATGTAACAATTCCTTGCCCGCAAAAACGAGTTGGCGTAGTCTGCGACAGCCCCGTACCCTTCCTACCTTTTAGGAGGTCCGATGCTTATTGGCGACAGGCTCCGCGCTCTGCGAGAGCAAAAGAATCTTTCCCAGGGTCACATCGAAAAACGAACAGGGCTCTTACGCTGCTATCTTTCACGTGTAGAGTGCGGGCACACCGTTCCATCTATAGAAACGCTGGAGAAATGGGCTCGCGCTCTGGAGGTGCCGCTCTATCAGATTTTCTACGATGGCGAAGAGCCGCCTGCGCCACTACACCCTATTAAGGCGAACCCTCGATTGTGGGGTTTCAACGGCGCAGATGCTCGATTCCTTGTGCAGATGCGCCGAGCCCTGAGTCATACTAAGGAGACTGACCGGCAGTTGCTGCTGACGATGGCACGGAAGTTGGCAAGGGAAAGGGTCGCTTGACGGAGCCGGTTCAGGAGGAACTACTGGTGAGGTTCTTTACCTCCTTAAAGGCGCGGACACCAGCATCAACGGCGTCCCGGACACGCTGAGCGTGATCCTTCGCCTGATCCGCGACTTGAATTGCTTGATCGGCAATCTCACGAACCTTGGCTTGGCCACGTTCGAGGCCGACAGTTACGTCTTCCAAACCTTCCCGTATTTGTTTGCCGATTCTGGGTGCGAATAATGTGGCAAGTGCGGCTCCAATAACGGCTCCAACACCAAATGCAAATGTTGCTCTCATGTGCTCCACCACCTTCCGGTCCTATTTTACGCTCGTCCGCAACCTGCTTCATCTTCTAACCACGAGCAGCGGCATCGCGGCAAAAAGGCCAAGGGTCAGGTAATAAACAGTTCCCGACACCGGGTCTCGGGTTGCAAAGTACTCTCGTGGCGAGAGGCCGCGAAGTCGCACCAGTGATAACTCGGCCCCGAGCAGAAACCCAAGCCCGACGCCACCCATGACGAGTCGGGCAGATGCGGTGGACGGTATCGCAACGTGCAGAACCACCCAGCGCGCTGCCAAGATCGTAACCACAATCATAATTGGCGTTTCCATGAGTTCAGCCCAGCGCGTCCCAACGCGTGGAACGACCCAGAGTGTGCGAATTACGCCCAACACAAATCCTGTTCCGAATACGATTGCAAAATAAAGTAGGCCCGCTCCCAGAATCTGCATTAACGTTGGAGCCTCTCGCGATTGGATTCCGCTCGGAGGTACCTTATGGCATCCGAAGGTCCGAAGGTCAAGGCGGTTAAGGCATCAGTCCAAACCATGGCTTACTACAACATGATCTTGACCGAGGCTATTTTTCAGTTGCTGGAGGAGAAGGGACTGTTAACACGCGCCCAAGTTAAGGAGCGGATGGAGCAGTTAAAGGAGGAAACAAAGCTAAGTTTCCAAATGATTCAGTAGCCGAGCGCGAGAGCGGTCTCGACCTTGGGATCAGGGCGAATTAGAATCCGCGCCTCCGGGCATGCTGAAGTACTGCTATCTAGAAGAAATTGCGTTACGGAATTTCGTAGCAGTCAAGTCGAAGGTGACAATCAATAGCGGATTGATTGTGACTCCCGCAGATGAGGGATGGGACGCTACGGGCCAGTTTCCGAAAACCCGACTTAGCAAGACATATCGGAAGTTTCGGGTCAACTTTGGTCAGATTGTTCGGTTAATCTCCGCTCTTCTCGCTCAACGGCCAGCCCATGCTCAAGCTTATTGAGAGCCTCTTGTGGGTAAGGATGTCCCCATTTATCTAGATACCCGTTCGTGCCCCTGTCCTTCGCCAAAATTCTGTCCGCCTGTGATTTCAACAGCATACGGCATTGCCATCCACAGGCAGAGTGCGATAGCACCGGCACATGATAAACGCCATTTGGCTCCTAGCGGGAGCGATCCGGCGCCTCTTCGACACTCATCGTAGGCTGCTTCCTGGAAAACCTCGCCCTTCGCCAGCGACTCGCAGTACTGAAGCGAAAGCATGCCCCAAGGCTGGCAGCCCTTGATAAGCTCTTCTGGGTCCTGGTGCGAAGGTTCTGGTCCGAATGGAAACAGGCTCTTATCATAGTGGGCCCGGAGAACGGTTGTACGTTGGCATCGATCTGGGTTTGCAATGTATTGGCGAGCAATTTCCAGAGGCCGCCGGATCGTGGGCCGGAGAAGGACTTCCAAGGAAGTCCGCGATCTGATCTTTCGGATGGTCCCGGAGAACTCCACCTGGGGCGCCCCACGTATTCACGGCGAACTTCTCATGCTCGGTTTCGATATCTCGGAACGAACGATTTAGGCTGAACCTTCTGAGCCCGGCGCCACTCCTCGACCCGACCAGCCCTTCTGAGATGTGGCTGTGCCTTTCCAGCCTTCGCCATCGAAATTGGTGTGGACCTGCTCTAATTTCGTCTGGGTTTTGCTTTGAATAAATCTTACGCAAACCATTTTTCCGAAAGTCACGGCTTTTCACCTGCGGCTGTGAAGACCACGACCCCATTATTGAACAAGCCAGCTTTCTCGGAACTTGCTGCGTCCTCCAGCCAGCGACTGACTTCGGCTTCTGCCAGTTGCCCCCGCTGGATCGCCGAATTGCCAAGCAAAGGTATTCCCGAATTAATAACTAGGCATCGTAAGCCTAGTCAGATTGTTCACCTCAGCCTTTCGATGACATGTCGTCTGACCCCTGGAAGATGGATTTCCCGAATATACGTCGACCAGTCGATAGCGGTAGGGTCAAAAAAGAAGTCCCGCTGATCTGCGCTCTGGAGAGAACGGAAAAGCTGGCGGGTATTGTCGGTCTCAAAACGGACGGGAAGTCGAGTATAATCTGCATACAAGCGAGCAATGTATTCGAGCCGCTTTAGGTGTATCTGGTGAACCGCTAACTTTTGGCTCAGGCGTGCCGCACGAGACCAGAAATCTAAGTGCTCGCATAGAGAATGCGCGATACGAACTTTACTCCGTCGCCGGCTTACCGAGGTATGAAACTTATTTAGGCTGGGGTATTGATATTTCCACGGTTGGGGAACGATCAAGCCCGAGTCAGTTACCAACGGTGATTGCCGAAAATACTCGAGCGTATACCCAATGAGCTTATCCCATCGAAGTGGATTTTCAGGCCCGCTAGCCACCTGAAATACTTTGGGATTTTTGCTGTCACCAGCAGTGGTAAGGCTCGCGAGTAAGGCGCTGATGACGAAATCTGCTGGAATGACATCAATTATGCCTTCCGGCTTGGCAGGGAAATCCTGAAGAATCCCTCGGCCATAGCCAAAGAGAATCGGGCTCGTCATGCGGAAGCCTTCAATCCAACCCGGTTCCGGCTGGCAGAAGGTGCTCTCGATGATTGAGGGTCGCAGGATGATAACAGGAACACCGTTATTGGATTTGACCAGGAACTGCTCCCCCAAAGCCTTTGTAAAAGTGTAAGTGTCAATCCAGCCGAAACGGCGCGCCCGTGACAAACCTTCCTGCGAGAGGACGTTGCGCACCCAGCGCTGGCGTTTTTTCTCTGCCAAGTCGTCGAGCCACGCGGCGTTCGCGACTCGGTTCGGTGATACTTGGACCAAGGCAGCACGGCGGAATTCAGCCCGTGCTGCCGCCGTTCGTGATTCACTCTCGACCGATTGTGCTAGGCGTTGCGCTATTTCGCACTCGCTCTCGATGTGGAGGGGCTCGCTGCTGGTCACACCCATGAGCTCGAATGCCGAAACGTCGGGTTCTAGTACATGCTCGGGAATGGATCCAGTGCGGCGTCCGCTTACGTAGGCCGTGGAGACGTGCAGCAGTATTGGATTCCGGAAGCGCTTTGCAAACGTAAGTAAGTTACATGGACCGAGCGTGTTCGAGTTGATGGCGTGGTCGAAACGTTCATCAAAGCTGACTCGGGCAGCGAGGTTGATAATGAAGTCCAGGTCTGAGCCGAGCATCTGCAGTGAATGTTCAGCCAAGCCGAGATCAGGACAAGACAGATCGCCAGCCACGACTTTTACCTTATCGTGAACTAGGCATTCGAACTGCTCACCATGCCGAGCGCGGAGCCGGTCAAAAATGGGGGAGTTGAAGATCGCTCTCTTAACACGGAGTCGGACATCAGCCTCTGGATCGTCAGCAGAACGAGCGCGCACCAAGAGGACAATGCGGCCGACCTGAGGCAGCTGCCACAAGAGCTTCTCGAGCAACACCTTACCCAAGAAGCCGGTGGCTCCGGTTATGAACAGGGACTTACCGTTGAAAAAATCGGCGGTTTCAGTCACGGCCTAGAAACCCAATTCAACAACACCGTTGCAGCAGCAATTCCAGCTCTGGGTAATCAATCTTAGCGTTGTGCCTTTTATCTACCGGTATGTGTTCGACCGTTATGAGCCGATCAATGCCCGCCCAGGGCAGTTGGGCCTTATATTTCGCACCCTCCAGCAAATGCGCACTCCGTGGCTGCAAGACGAGAACACGTTGCCCGCGGAATGCCACTAAAGCCGCGCATGCTATAGATGGATCGTGACGGACTGCGCATTCCACCGCGAACGGGTACACAATACCGCGCCGATCCTGTATCTTGGCGCTACATCGACCGAGCAACCAAAGCCGGCCACGGGAATCGAACGAACCGAGGTCACCGGTGCGATGCCACCGAACTGTATCAACATCGAATTTGGTTTCCTCTTCTCCAACGCCATGCAGATATCGGTCGAGCACGTGCTCTCCTGTGACTACAATTTCACCTACTTCGTTGGCGGGAACGATCATTTGGGCGAACTGGGCCCGCGTGATGCGGCCGATCGGCGCTCCCCATTGTTCTCGTATGACGCGCAGTTGAACGGAAGGAACAGGTACCCCTGCAAGCAACCCAGCGCCGTTCTTCATACGGGAGAAATCTTCCTCCGCAATGCCATCAAACCTGATCTGCGCCATTGGTTCAGCTTCGGTTGACCCATACACCGCGGAGATCGCAGCATTGGGGAAAACCTTGGTTGCGCAATGGAAAACACTCGGAAAAACGGGGCCGCCTCCAATGAAAACCCTCCGGAGCGATGGAAGCGAACGGGACGCGCGGATGCATTCGCTGGCCAAGCGCTCTATGAAAGCAGGTGATGCGACAGTAGACGTAACATGGTGCTTTTCAATCTGAGCAATGACCGGGCCACAGTTACAGAAGCCAGGCTTGCGCATGTCCGCATCCGGAAGGATGCTCGTAACGCCTGAGGCCAAGTTTGCTAAAACAAATATGGGTAATGTGGTCAGATCCGCCGTTCCGGCGATCGGGCACAAACTCTCTACGGACGCGGTGTGCTGTGCTCGCAAGAACCCGTGCGTGCGGACTGCAGCTTTGGGAGCACCAGTGCTTCCGCTCGTGAACGTTATTAGCGCCAGTGCGTCATCGTCGGTCACCCAGAGGCTATTGCATTTCTGATGGCGACGCGACGTGATGTCGACAGATCTAGGCAGCCAACAGTCCCCGAAGTAAAGGGGAACGCGGCGTATTTCAGGTGAAAATATCCGAAGCAGATGTGCACGAGCGCTGCCGAAGAATGCTTGGGGGGGGAACATCCTACAGCACCGCTCGATATGCCTGCGCCCAGCAGACGGATCGATAAACAGGCCGACTGCTCCCAATCGGAACAAAGCGATGAGGAAGATGTACAACTCCGCAGCCATCGGATGGAAAATCAGTGTCCCCTGTCCGGCTTCGATGCCTTGGGCCTGGAGCAGCGCTGCAACTTGCGCAGCCTTGTCATCCAACTCTGCGAAAGTGAGGAGGCGTTCTCGCCCACGTACAACGTCAATGACGGCTGGCACGTGGGGCCGTATTCTGGCTTGGTGCTCGAACAATTCAGCGATATTCATGCCAAAAGGTCCTTCGCATAGAGCGTATACCGGCGCATGGGCTTGCCGTAATTAGCGCCAACGTTGCGTATTAAGGTGTTGCGCTCATGCATAAGCGCCCCAATGCAGCGCTGGAAACCGAGTGCGCTGGCGATCTGCTGAACTCGTCCTACTAATAGAGTTCCTAGGCCGCGCAATTCAAGGCGCGGCAAAATCGCGACGGTCTTGATAATGAAGGTGTCTATACGCGGCCGGCGCATAACGTCGGGAATGCCAAGCAGAAATCCGACCAGTTCTGTGTCTTGCTCGGCTACGATCAGCAGTTCAGGTTGCAAAGAGGGTAGAATTCGCTCGTATTGATGAAGGAAGTCATCCTCAGCGAGCTGTGTGTATAGAAAATTGTTCCTGAACGCTACGCAAGCCACTCGGTACAAACGGGGGAGGTAACTCGCGGGTTCACTAGGCCGCAGGGAACGGAGGACCACACCTGACGAACGCAGTCTGGCTTCGGCTCCGTTTAAGCGTGGGTCGGGTTGGGAGAGATCAGGATTGAGCGCCGAAAAATATGTCGCTACCGGCAAAAAGGCGACTCGCAGAAATTGCTGCGGCCATTCCGGTGGGTTCTGAGGTTCAAGAAAGAACGGCGGCTCGGTCCCGGGATCCGTCACAAATCGATACCGGCGCCAGGTATTGCCGTCCATGGGCCCAATGGCGCATGTGCAACCTGCGCGCCGCAGGCGATCGCAAGCCGTATTCAAAAGGAGTTGCGCCGCCGAGTCATTCGCGGCGCTGTAATGCCCGATCAGCCCAACTCTGTGGTCCGGCAGGAGAGGAACTTGAGACCACCACAAGGAAGCTTCCGCGACTGCTCCTTTATAATCGTCGACCGCAATGACGTGAACATCGGCATGCTCTTGCTCGAACGGTTCAGGATCGGCCGCGGTCGAGATAGCGCACATTTCATCGGCCGTTCTACATTCAAGAGTTTGCATGACGACTCCTTGCCGTTAGCCCTCTTGGCCACACAACTCATGACGGGACGGTGCGCTCATACTCAAGCGACTCCTGAGCCAAGTCTTACCGGGAGCCGCAAAGTATCTCCTCAACCACAAAGGCGCTGTACATGAATGCTTTGTCACGCGCAAGCAACCGGTCCGAGAGTTGTTTCAGCGGCTGCAGTAGCGATGCTAGAGATTCGGGGCGACTCCGCGGCACTAACAAGTTCCAATACGCAAGCCGGGCATTGGGCTTGGCGGCACGAACGAGTAACCGAAGGAGTCGCTCATAACTTTCGGCGGAGATATACTCAAATACGTCACTCAGATTGAACGCGTCGAATGTATCCGCCGAGTTTTCGAGAAAGTTCTCCAATGAACAGCAGTGCCATTCCAGGCGATCGAGATGAGCGCGAATTGTCTCGAAGTTTTCTGCCCGCAGAGCAAACGGAAGGGCGCCGTCTCCATGCTGTCCCTTAAAAATCCAGTAAAGATAGGGATTAGTTGCAGGGTCTAATTCGGTCATCGCATAACGAATGCGTCGTAGGAGTGGCTCGGCGACTTGGCCCCGGACGTAGCGGAAGAACTTCGGGTCGCGGCCCAGTTTTCCCATCAGGAAACGAGAGAAGAAGATGCGAAACAGTACTCGCCAACGGAGGTTGTTCCATTCCGATTCGTAGAACCGCAGCCGCTCCGGAGACGGCTTTTCTGCCAGTAACAAGTCAACGTGGTGGCGACTGTGGATGAGTGGTAGCACTCGGGTACGGAATATGCGCAAATAGTTTTCCAACCTGCCAGCCGAACCGATTCCTGCTTCGATCAGTTCAGGACATCCATCCCAGTAACTACGTGCGCCTTCGGATAGGTGCTTTCGGCAACGGTTATATAGCTCTTGCCTCTTATCGCTCTGAACGGAGCCCGTCAAAGCCAGAACTTCCGGATGTGTGAGTTCGCGGAACGCCGCGACTCGCAATTCGAGCGCCGCTAGTTGGGCAGGGTTGTGATCAATCGCGACTACCTTACGGGGCCTCTTGCTCAACAAAGCCAGTGTGTTGTCGCCCGCAGAGGCGATGGAGAGGCATGTGAAACCAGCTTGAATGTTGAGGGCTTCCAGAAGAATGTCCGCGTCCTCCCAACACTGCGCATAACGGATTGCAGAAGGAATCGCTCGCGGTGCTGCCTCGCTAAGCATGGGCCCCCTCACCGCGCAACCTCCGAACGATCCCTTTGGCC
>Ga0210408_10002771_pt1 | contig 16711 bp, 16 predicted proteins | sample IncBWH4MmetaG_FD_155471 | JGI IMG/M metagenome (GOLD analysis project Ga0210408, IMG submission 155471) | Forest soil microbial communities from Barre Woods Harvard Forest LTER site, Petersham, Massachusetts, United States - Inc-BW-H-4-M | ecosystem: Environmental > Terrestrial > Soil >...
TTGCCTGATTTGTGGCCGCCATGGCGGCGTCGGAGAAGTCCACCGGAGTCTCGCCCTTGATCTTGTCCCCGTTCTCGACATTCGGCGCCTTTTCCGATCCGAAAGAAATCTCTACGTACTTGTCGCCTAGCAATCCCTCCGTCTTGATCGTTGCGACGGAATCCCGGCGGATGATGTTTTTTGTGGAATTGGCCATGTCCATAATGACGGTGAGTTTCCCGCTGGGGGTGCCGGGCAGAGATATATATTTCACAGTCCCAAGATGGATCCCGCCGACTTGTACGTCGGCCCCATTATTGAGCCCGGCCACATTTTGAAACTCGGCGCTGAGTTTATAAGTCCGCCGGAACAGGAACTGTTTATCGCCGATGATGAAGATTCCGGCCGCCAAAATGAGAAGTGTTACCACAATTGTGAAACCCAATCGAAGAGCACGCGACATAGATCACCGCCTACTCACCTCTGTTCAGAAATTGAACGACAAATTCGTCTTTGCTCTCTTGCAGATCCTTGAACGAGCCTTGGAGCAGTATCCTCCCCTTGCGCATGACCGCGAGACGATCGGAGACAGCCCGCGCGCTTGGCAAATCGTGGGTGACAACAATCGAAGCGATATTTCTTTCCTTCCGCATCTTCAGTATCAAGCCGTCGATTTCCGAAGCCGTGATGGGGTCGAGCCCCGCGGTGGGCTCGTCGAAGAGTAAAATGTCGGGGGACAACGCTATCGCTCGTGCCAGGCCGACACGCTTTTGCATCCCGCCCGAGATTTGACTTGGCAGCTTGTCCAGATCTTCTTCCATTCCAACGGTTGACAGCAGTTCGCGGACGCGCTTCTTTCTTTCGACGACTGTCATATTGCCTAGGCGTTCGAGAGGAAAGGCCACGTTTTCCTCCACGGTTAGAGAGTCGTAAAGAGCCGAGTTCTGGAAGAGAAATCCAATTTTTTTCCTGATTTCGGTTAGATCATTTCTTGATAGTCCGACGGTTTCGCTTCCTTGGATGCAGACGGAACCCGAGTCAGGCTGCTGTAGGCCGACAATGATTTTCAACAATACACTTTTGCCCGTGCCACTCTGCCCGAGGACAGATAGAGTCTCGCCAGGCTTGACCTCGAGATCAACGCCATCCAGGACTTTCTGCTCGCCGAACGACTTGCGCAGTCTTTTCACCTGAATTGGTGGTGCGGTCTTTTGGGTTTTCATATTTTCCGTCATGGGAACAACACCTGAATCAACCGGACCAGCAGCACGTCGGCAAGAATAATAAACAGTGAAGAAAGCACCACGGAGCTCGTCGCCGCGCGCTCCACGCCTTCGGTGCCTCCTCGAGCGCGGAATCCTTGGAAACAGGCGACCAGCCCAATGATCAAGCCAAATGCGGCCGTCTTGAAAGTTGACGGAAGAAAATCACTAAAGGTCACATTCTTGAACCCGTCAGTGATGAAAAGCGTGAAAGAGATATGTTGGGTCAGTGTGTTCGTCACCCAGCCAAAGAAAACACCGCAGAAATCGGCAATAAGCGTCAGAAGCGGCAGCATCAAGACACAAGCTAGAACACGAGTCGCCACCAGGAATTTGTACGGATCGACGGCGGAGACCTCCATCGCGTCAATTTGTTCCGTCACTTTCATCGCCCCAAGTTCCGCGCCAATCCCCGCCGCCACGCGCCCGCTGACAATCAAGGCAGTTATGATTGGTCCGCTCTCCTTGATGATTGAGACGACTAATAGCGCTGGAAGCAACGACCGGGCACCGAAGTGGACAAGAGTGTCGTGCGTTTCGAGAGAAAGAACGACGCCGGTCGCGCCCCCAGCCAACGCTACGAGGGGAAGCGATTTCGAGCCCAGCTCATCCAGTTGGTGCGCAAATTCCTTGCCTTCGTATGGAAGGGAAAAAACAGCGCGGGCCAATTGAAAACAAAAAGAACCCAGTTCGCCAAACCACTCAAAGGAGTGGAAAAGAGAATTAGGAATTGCGCTCAAGCCGGTTTTCCGACCGGCATTGAGATCCGCTGTTGCAGATAAAGACATACGTTACTTCAAAGCATTTCCATCGCCACAGTGGTAGGAAAATATTAGTCCAAAGAATCCAATCGGATGGAAGGATGAAGTCTGGTAATGTCGTGGTGGGATTGCAAATCGTTACCGCGTAGTTTTTTCGTTGATGCCGAAAGATAGTATTCACCCGCTCCATACTGGTTTTACTGTACTAGTAGGGATATTGCGGCGCCGCATTTTTGACACGGTAGAGGTCTGTGGTTCGAGTCCGCACGGGCCTACCATACTTTGCAATGAGTTAGCTTCGGCAACCTCGCTCGGTAAGGCTCAATGGCTCCATTAAGGAGGTAGTCCGCGACTCCCAGTGTCTTCACGTCTGGTGGCGTAGACAGATAAGAAGGACGCGCCTGCCCCGTGAGCACGTGGTCTGTCCACGCGCATTGAGTCAAATCAAACCTCCGCAACCACCCATATTGTTTGTTCTCAGGGACTTGCTCCAACAGGGCAAGCTCTTTGCATTTGGGTTCATTACCCGAAGGTCGTTGAATCACTTTCGGATCGGGACACCGTTCAAAAATCACCGCTGGAAACGGAATCTCGTCGGGCCGCGTATCGCGTGACGCTTTTTTCGAGTGTTTGCTGCTTCTCGGCCTGATTGAGCCTTGGGCGTTGACAATGTATAGCTAGTGAGTTAATTTTAACTTCTTCAACCAATCGGCTAGGCTGCGCTTATGGAATTGCCAATAGCTTGCAACCTCACCGACGCTGACCTCCGGAAGCGACGCCAAACGATGCTGGATTTGGTTCGCGGTGCCGCTCTCAATGTGACGTCGTTACCGCTGGGATATGCGTATCGCTTTAAGCCCACTTCTGAAGTGCTCTCCTATCTCAGCCGTCTTGTAGATTTGGAGCGCCAATGCTGCCAGTTTCTGACGTTCAGAATTGTTGTTGAGGCAGGCAATCAGCCAATTTGCCTTGAAGTCACGGGACCGCCGGAAGCCAAAGCGATCATCGCTGAATTCTTTGGCTCGTAATCATCAAGCTGACCCTACCAGGTATTAAGCTTACTTGCCCCCAACGGAAGGATCGAGTAGCCTAAGGAAGATGTCGATGAAGACCAGACTGTGCGCTCTTTCGGCCCTGCTCGCTCTGCTTGGTGTGCCGGGGCTTTCGTGTTTTGTGCCTCAGCAATTGCTTGGTGCGGACCAGGAAGAATGTTGCCGCCAGATGGGCTCTCAATGCGGCTCGAAGGAAAAGTCCTCTCCGCAATCCTGTTGCAAATCGTCGAGCCAACAGAGTGTTCAACCGTATATCGGCAGTGTTGAACATTCCCAAGTAGCTCCTGCGGCCCCCGTAGCGGCATTTTTCCCCGATCAGTCAGCACCGAATCTTCAAGTCGACGACTCAACTTCGACTATCATGATGTTTCATTCCCCACCGTTGAGTCTGTCCGAAACGATCTCCGTCCTAAGAGTCTAATTCTGTCTTTCCGTTTTGTCCGCTGGCGCATACGTGTGTCCAGCGTTCACAAATTTCATGGCGGAGGACAGTGATGGAACGTATTTACGTTCGAATTTGGAAGGTTGTGTTGCGCATGAGTCTGCGGTTTGGCGTATTTGGACTCATCGCAGCGCTCGTCGGTGGTGTGTCTTCGAAGCTGTTCGCCGCTCCCCAAGCAACTGATTTGCAACGACAAGAACAATCTGCACAGGTGCAGCCTCACATAGAGCACGATGGTGGTGTTCCTACGCCGCTCGGCACGCTCATCGAAGAGGCTAAGAGCAACGACCCTGCCATTCACGCCGCCGAGCAAGCCGCTAGGGCTGCGACATTTGTCGCACCGCAGACGGCGAGTCTTCCTGACCCTCAATTCACCCTGCAACAATTCAGCGTCGGCAGCCCTCGTCCGTTCGCCGGTTACACAAATAGCGATTTCGCCTACATCGGGCTGGGGGTGTCGCAGCAATTGCCGTACCCGGGAAAACTCAAGCTGCGTGGCGAGGTGGCCGATCGCGATGCCGATGCCGCAAAGGCACACATCGAGGTTGTTCTCCAAGATGAAATCGTAATTCTAAAGACGACCTACTTCCACCTGGCCTATCTTCAGCAAACTCTAGGAATCGTTCAGCGAAACGCCGCGTTGCTACAGCAGATGGAGCAAGAGGCGGAGGCGCACTATTCGACCGGCATGGGAAATCAGCAGGATGTTCTAAAGGCGCAGCTTGAGCAAACAAAAATCCTCCGCGAAATCTCCATGCATCACCAGTTGGTCGGAGAAACTCAAGCCGAGCTCAAACGGATTCTTCGGCGGGCACAGGATTCCCCGGACATCATCGCGGAGCCTCTTGCGGCGAATTTTCTGCGCTACACGACGAGCGAGCTCCTCGACAAGGTCCGCGAGCAAAACCCAAATATTCACGAAAATACAGCGATGGTGCGGCGCAATCAAACTGCGGTCGAACTCGCGCAAAAGGAGTTCCGGCCAGACTTTGGCGTCTCCTACATGTATGAGAATACCGATCCTAAGTTCCGCGACTATTACCAACTTTCGCTCAATGTGAATTTCCCTCGCCGAAAGCCAAGGCAGGCGGCGCTCGCACAAGCTCAGGCGAACGTCGAGCGGTCCCAGACCGATCTCGATACTCAGCTACAAGCTGCGCTCGCTGAGGTTCAGAAACAGTACGTGATAGTTAAAACCTCGGAGGAACAGCTGCTCATTTATCGCGATGGCCTGATTCCGCAGGCGCAAGCGACAATCCAGGCCGGCCTGGCAGCCTATCAATCCCACCGGGAGGACTTCGAGACCCTTTTCTCGTCCTTCATGGATGTCCTCAATCTCAACCTCGAATATCGGCAAACAATTCTTGACCATGAAACGGCGCTTGCACATATGGAACGGCTAACGGGGGTGACACTCCCTTGACGGAGAACAATACAATCATGCCCAATCCCGAAGAGACAGAGAGCAAGAGCCCTGCCGTGGAGAAGTATCGCCGTGCATTTCTGCTTACCCTGATCGTATTCATTATTGTTGCGGGAGTGGCCGGCTGGCTGTGGTGGCGTTCGCCATTCAATCCAATAACGCGCGCGCCACAACCGGCCGCGGCGGCGAGCATCACGCGCGTAGCGTCGCAGTCGATTACAGAACCGGCAGCCAGTGCCGAAGGTTCGATTGCGCCACAAGTGGAAACACCGCTCGCTCCGATTCAACTGTCTCCAGAACGCATGCAAAGCATTGGAGTGAAGATCGGAACCGTTGAATCCAAGGTTATCAATGATGAGATCCGCTCTTATGGAAATGTCCAGGCGAATGAGCGCCGGTTTGCCTACGTACAGACGCGCTTTGCAGGGTGGATTCGCAACGTTTTTGCGGATGCAACGGGCGACTTCATCGAAAAGGGAAAACCACTGTTCACAATCTATAGCCCTGATCTAGTAGCGAGTGAGAGGGAATATCTATTGGCGAAGAAGAATGCCGCTGCTCTGCAGCAAAGCGCAATCGGCGGAGTAGCCGATGGCGCCGCATCGCTAATTACTGCATCCAAGGGGAGGCTTCAGCAATTCGACATATCGGAGAGCGATATCACGAAGCTAGATGACACTGGCGAGCCAATTACCGATCTGACTGTCAATTCTCCGGCTTCCGGCTACATCACAGAGAAGACCGCCCTGCCAAACATGTACGTGCAGCCCGACACCAAGCTGTACACAATCGCCGATCTTTCAGATGTGTGGGTACTCGCCCAAGTCTTTCAGAACGACGCAGGGAAGATCAAGCCGGGTGACCAAGCTGAGGTCACGTTGGATGCCTATCCGGGCCAAATGTTCAGAGGAAGAGTGGACTACCTGTTGCCGCAACTGGATATAGCCACACGGACTCTACCAGTGCGACTCGTTTTCCCAAACCCAACACTGAAGCTGCGGCCGGGCATGTATGTCAACGTGAGTTTGAAGCTGCCTTTGGGACGCCAACTGATCGTGCCCGACTCGGCCGTCTTCCATTCGGGAACCAAGAATCTGATTTTCACTTACGCTGGGGATGGAAACATAGAGCCGCACGAGGTCGAGCTTGGTTCCCATGTCGGCAATGAATTTGTCATTTCGAAGGGCGTGAAAGCCAGCGAGCAGATTGTTACCTCCGCGAATTTCCTGATTGATTCAGAAGCCCAGCTCGCTGCAGCGGCGGGCGCGTTTATGCCTCCTCCGCCTGGCGCCGGGCAGGCTGCCGCTATGAATGCACCAGCGCCGCCCCAAGCGAATGTTGAACTGGCCACAGTGCCGTCGCCTCCGCAGAAGGGCGCCAACACGATTCGGGTCAAGTTGCTCGACCATGCAGGAAAACCAATCTCGGGGGCGCAGGTCAGTGTCACTTTTTTCATGGCGGCAATGCCAGCGATGGGAATGGCCGCGATGAAGACAGTTGTCCAGGCGAACGACAAGGGCGGCGGGTTGTATGAGGGCAGTGGGGCTCTCGGGTCAGGCGGCACGTGGCAAGTCACGATCACGGTTCAGCAGAATGGCCAGACCATTGCGAATAAGCAGATCTCTGTTAATGCCACGGGAGGGATGTAGTCATGATTTCTCGTGTCATTGAATGGTGCGCTCACCATCGCTTCCTGGTCTTTACGGGAGTCCTCCTCCTGACTCTGACCGGAATTTGGAGTATGGGACATGTCCCGCTCGACGCCCTGCCGGACATTTCCGACGTCGAGGTCATCATTCACACCAGCTGGGAAGGTGAGCCACCCAATATCATCGAGGATCAGGTTAGTTATCCGATTGTGACGGCGCTGCTAGCCGCTCCCAACGTGAAGGCTGTGCGCGCTGAGACGATGTTCAACGATAGCTATGTGTTCGTCGTGTTCGAAGACGGTACGGATATCTATTGGGCTCGCTCGCGAGTTCTGGAATATTTGCAAACCATTGTTGGCCGTTTGCCAGCCGATGTCCATCCGGCGATTGGTCCCGACGCAACCGGCGCAGGTTGGGTCTACGAATACGCGCTGGTGGACCACACCCACAGGTACAGTCTCGCCGACCTGCGGACGCTTCAGGACTGGCACTTACGCTACCAATTGGAGACGGTTCCCGGAGTCGCGGAAGTCGCAAGCATGGGCGGCTTTGTTCGCCAATACCAGGTCAGCGTCGATCCTAACAAGCTCCTGGCATACGGAATCCCTCTCTCGACCATCATTGATCGCGTCAAGTCCAGCACGAACGAAGTAGGCGGGCGTGTTTTGGAAATCAGTGGAACTCGCTACATGATCCGAGGCTTGGGTTATTTGAAATCATTGAGTGACCTCGAGAACGTACCGGTCATGGCCAAGAACGGCACAGCAGTTCTGATCAAGGATTTGGGAACTGTGTCGTTCGGTCCCGATATGCGGGAAGGCGTTGTTGAATGGCAGGGCGATGGAGAAACCGTAGGCGGCATCGTGGTGATGCGCTACGGCCTGAACGCCCTGACGGTAATCGACGGCGTCAAGAAGAAGCTGGCCGAGATCAAACCTTCGCTCCCTCCGGGCGTCGAAATCGTCGCGGGGTACGATCGCGCGGGTTTGATCCAAGAATCGATTAAGACCTTGCAGCGCGACCTCGTGGAAGAGGCCATTATCGTCAGCTTCGTAATCATTATTTTCCTCTTCCATTTCCGTTCGGCGCTGATTCCGATCATCACGCTGCCAATTGCAGTCTCGATGGCTTTCATCCCGATGTACTACCTGCATGTCAGCTCGAACATCATGTCACTCGGCGGCTTGGCACTGGCCATTGGAGTTCTGGTGGATGCCGCGATCGTGATGGTCGAGAACGGATACCGGCATCTCTCGGAGAGATATGTCCCGAGCGGGGCGAATTCCTCGAGTGGAATCGATACGGCAAATGGACCGATTGTACTGGAGCGAAAAACGACGGAAAGCGCACAAGCTCTGAGCGAGCCCGAGCGCCGGCGCATACTGATCGAATCTGCTAAGCAAGTCGGGCCGGCCCTGTTCTTCTCTCTCCTGATCATCGTCGTTTCCTTCCTTCCGGTTTTCTTGCTGGAGGCGCAGGAAGGAAGGATGTTTAAGCCGCTGGCCTGGACGAAAACTCTGGCTGTCGGTTTCTCTTCAGTTCTGGCGATCACACTTGTTCCCGTGCTCATGGTGATGTTCATCAAGGGCAGGCTCCGGCCTGAGTCGGAAAATCCTATCTCCAGAATCACCCAGGCTTTGTACCTGCCGGTGCTCCGGCTCTGCCTGAAGTACAGAAAGACGACGCTGCTTTTGAATCTCCTATTCCTGGTAATTACATTCCCGTTGATGTTCAAGCTCGGCAGCCAATTCATGCCGCCTTTGTACGAGGGTTCGTCACTGTACATGCCTTCGTCACTACCAGGAATCTCGATTGTCGAAGCCTCGAAGCTGCTACAAGAGCAGGACCGAATCCTCCGGTCCTTTCCAGAAGTAGAGACGGTATTCGGGGCGGTTGGACGTTCCGACAGCGCAACCGACAATGCCCCGCTCGATATGTATGACACGACAGTGATGCTCAAACCACGCGAGCAATGGCCCGCAGGCATGACGTACGAAAAATTGATCCAGGAAATGGATGGGAAACTCCAGTTCCCAGGACTCAGCAACACGTGGACTATGCCCGTAGAGAACCGGCTCGACATGGCGTTGACCGGAATTAAGACGCCGGTGGGCATGAAAATCCAAGGTCCTTCACTCGAGGGCATTCAGCAACTCGGCACGCAGATCCAGCAAATTTTGTCCGGCGCCTCACAAGTTCGATCTGTCTTTGCCGAACGTGTCTCCCAGGGTTTTTACGTCAATGTCGAGGTCAATCGTCCCGAAGCCGCCAAGTACGGTCTAACGATTGCGGATGTGCAACAAGCAGTGGCCTCAGGGATAGGCGGCATGAACGTTGCGGAGAATGTTGAAGGTCGCGAACGCTACCCCATCAACGTGCGGTACCAGCGGGATTTCCGCGACAATGTGGACGAGCTTCGCCGGGTACTCATTGCGACACCTTCTGGCGCCCAAATCCCGATTCAACAAATAGCAAATCTCTCTTTCTCCCGCGGGCCCGCCATGATCCGAGATGAAGATGGGCAGCTCACGGGCTATGTTTACATCGACTTGAACACGAGCGACTATGGGGGGTTCGTACAGCAGGCTTCTAGCTTGCTGCAGGAGAAATTGCGGCAGCCTCCGGGATACACATACCAGTGGTCGGGCGAGTATGAGTTCGAACTACGCGCCCGGCAGCGTCTGAAACTTATTCTGCCGGTCGTGTTTTTCGTGATCTTCATGCTGCTGTACATGGTCTTTCACTCAGTCACAGAAGCCACGGTCCTCATTTTCCCGACGCTTTACGCGATGACCGGAGGTCTCATTCTCCAGTGGCTGCTCAAGTACAACTTCAGCGTTGCAGTGTGGGTCGGGTACATCGCGCTCTTCGGCATCGCCGTCGAAACGGGCGTCGTCATGGTCGTGTATTTGCACGAGGCTCTCGACCGTCGCCTTGCCACAGGCGTGCCACTCAAGCACGAAGACATCGAAGCCGCCGCCATTGAAGGGGCGGTTCAGCGTCTACGGCCCAAACTGATGACTGTGTTTGCAGTACTCGCCAGCCTCGTTCCAATTCTGCGGGAAACCGGTATCGGCTCGGACGTGATGAAACCGATCGCGGCTCCGATCGTGGGTGGAATGATTACGTCAACAATTCATGTGCTGATCTTGGTTCCAGTCTTCTTCGCGCTCATGAAGGAGCGCGCACTTCGGAATGGAACTTTACGCTCCGAACAATAGCACGTCGGAGCCCAGCTCGATGATCAAGAGTGTGGGCGAATTTAGCTAGTGGTTCTAAATCTAATAGGAGAACTATGATGAAGTCACGTACCGCAAAACGAATCTTGTCGACGTTATCAGGTGCCGCAATTCCGGTCCTTTTCACACTAGCCGTGATTAGTGTTCCCCCTAGGGTTGCGAGGGCGCAGGATGAGTCTTTGGGAACCTCCGCAAAAGGCAAGATCGAATTGACCACAACCCCCTCTCCAACACCGAACGGTATCAGTACGATGCAGAGAGCAATCCTGTCCAATTTACGGACCGTCGCGGCAAGATTACAGCCTATACGTACGATTCCTTGAACCGCAAAACACTGGCTGGATTTGGCACGGCAGTCGGGACGCCTTCGACGTACGACAGCACCATCGCTTACAGCTATGACGCGGGGAATCGACTATCAAGCGTCGTCGATTCGGTTACGGGGACGATCAAGCCCACTTATGACAAGCTCGACCGGCTCATCTCCGAGCAGACCTCGCAGGGAGTAGTGAGCTACACGTATGACGCGGCGGGACGGCGGACGCAGATGACGGTGGCGGGACAGGCGGGGGTCAATTACGCCTACGACAATGCCAACCGGCTGCTGCAGATTACGCAGGGCAGTTCCACGGTATCCTTTGGGTATGACAGCGGGAATCGGCGGACGTCGCTGACCCTGCCGAACGGCATCGTGATGACCTTTTCGTACGACAACGGATCGGAGCTTACGGGGATCACGTATACGAATGGCGGCACGACGCTGGGCACTCTGACTTACGCCTATGACTTGGCCGGGCGGCGGACGCAGATGGGCGGCAGCTACGCGCAAATTGGGTTGCCGCTGGCGATCAGCGAGGCCGAATACAATGCGAATAACCAGCTTACCGAGTGGGGCACGGCCTCACTCTATTACGATCCGAACGGCAACATGACCAGCGATGGAGTGAACTCGTTAGTCTGGAATACGCGCAATCAGTTGGCGTCTATGAATTTCGGGGCCAATACTTTTCAATACGATGCCTATGGTCGGCGCACGTCCAAGACGATCTCGAGCACGACTACCAATTTACTTTATGACGAAGCGAATATCGCGCAGGAACTTACTGGGACAACGCCGACTGCGAATTTCCTGACGGGAGGAATCGACGAAGTCTTTACGCGCACGGATTCGAGTGGTACGGCGAATTTCCTCACGGCTGCATTGGGCAGTACTCTGGCTTTGACGAATTCGAGTGGGTCTGCACTTGCCCAATACGCGTACGACCCGTTTGGGAACACGACGGTCACATCGGGCAGTTCTGCAAACTCGTACGAATACACCGGCCGAGAGAACGATGGAACAGGACTATATTTCTACAGGGCCAGATACTACTCTGCTGTGCTCCAGCGTTTTATTTCGGAAGATTCAATCGGTTACTCCGCAGGTGTAAATTTCTATACTTACGTTTCGAACGCTCCGACCAACTTTGCAGATCCATTGGGCGAAGATAAGAATTCATTGATCAATGCTCAAAACTCAGCCGTGGGGAATCCGGCATATCAACCAAAAGGGGGTGTGACTCACTGCAATCAAGCAACGCTTTGCATTATCCAAACTGTTGGTGCTCCGACAGGCGGTCTGACGGATAACAACGGCGGTGCCCTTACGGCGAACGAGATGGCTACGAACCTCGCCAATAACGGCGGTTACGTACCGATAACTCCGCAACAAGCCCAAACGATTGCGAACAGTGGCGGCCTCGTAATCGCTACGTGGGCGAACCCAGATGGTTCGGGACACGTCGCAACTGTGCGGCCCGCGGGCATTCCAGAGGACGATCCGCCTGCGAACGGCCGTGGACCGCTCATCAACAACATCGGGAAAGACAATGCAGTCATGAACGAGAACTGGGTCTTTCCAAAGGGCGCGAATGTCATCTACTACACGCCGACTACACCATCTACGGCAGGCAGAAAATGAGGAACAAGTTCCGAGCTACTATTGTAGTTATTTTAAGCTTCTGTATTATCGCTCAAGGGGCACAGAATGCCCCAAGCTACAATGGGAAGTGGTGGCTTTCAGTGACTAAGCAGCAACGCCTGGGTTTTGTTGAGGGCTACGCGGTCTGCTACAGCTACGACACAGACGGGACGGTGAAGTTCACGGAATCTCGGTACGCGTACGAACCACGATTGACTGAATATTTATCAAAGAACCGAAATGAAGATGACGAGCCGATCGAAGACTTGCTCTTAAAAATTGCTGTACCTCCCTATGCCCGCACCGTTGCACCTGCGCCAGGGCAGCCGGAAATCGCGAAAGGTAAATACGGCTATCTCGACGGCGACTACTGGCGCCAAAACGTCGATACTCACCGGCTCGGGCTCGTACAGGGCTTCTTGTACTGTTATTCAAGGCACGCGCGAGTGAAGCGAGGCACTTTTTCAAAGCCGGCCTCCGCGTACCTTGAAGCGATCTCTAAGTGGTATGGAGTCAAGGCGGACGATCCTAGTGAAATAAACCTCCAAAGAATGAACGCAAAAATCCCCGACGTTCTGTTCAGATTCCGGGACGGAGAAGCATATTGACGGCCAGTTTACGACGTGGCTTGGACGGTCGATCAAACTTCGGGCGAGTGGGCTGGGCTTTGAATGATTTTGAATTGGGGTGCCCCGTCTTTGACGCGCTTTCAAGGGCGGGGCTCTTGATTTGATCGCCGAAGTCGAGGTCAACGAATAGGGTCGATACAAAACAGCCGGGCGTCCCATCCCTCGCCGGGTTTGCAACGGCCGGTGATTTTTCGGTCTTCACTTTTTTCCTACCTTTAGTCACTCATACGACAATACTAATCATAATATAAACATTGTAAACGAAGGTGCGAGGATATGCTTCTAGGTGTATGCAGGATGCGCGGGCTTCGGAATCCCTCGGTCGGTCCAGCGCGCGAACTTGGAGACAAAAGTGGAACCCGCATCTCGTAAGTGGGTACTGGTTGGATTGCTGCTTGTTTGTCTTGCGGCGGTTGCGCGTCTCGGAATCGCTGCATACGAGTATCGCAAGTCTCAAACCGCGGAATCCTCAGGTGCGGCGCCAGCGCTCCAACCCACCGCTTCCGAGGCAGCGGAAAGGCGCTTCCTGTCCACCCCCGCCATGCGCCAATTGCTCGACCGGACCGACGCCGCCGCGCCGCAGCTGGACGGGGAATATCCTTGCATCTTCGCGTCCCTCGAGGGTTCCAAACCTCGTCCACAACTTGGAAAATGTACATTGCCCACCGACCATTCCGGTCCGGTAGATCGTCTGGAAGCCGACCTGCGGTACGGGAACTTCGTCGTACGGCAATCGGACTTGTATCTGAGCGATGGCGTCGACGTGCCTCTGACGCGCACTTACAATTCCGGCGACTATTTGCATGCGAACCCCGTTCATGCGTTCGGAAAATTTACCAACCATCCGTTCGACTGTTCGCTCGTCGGTACGCGTTACCCCTACACATATATGTTCTCCGTATTGGAAGCCGGAGATTTTCTGTATTTCAACCGCGTCTCCAAAGGCACCAGCTACGCCGATGCCATTTACCAGCACACAGAGACCTCCACGAGCTTCTACAAAGCGGTAATCGCATGGAATGGAGACGGATGGACGCTGTCCCGTACGGACGGCTCAGCGATTCTTTTCCCGGAGGCGTACAATTCGACCAACACCGCGCAGGGAGCACCGTATGCCATGCGGGACGCCCGCGGCGACACTCTGAAGTTAATCCGCGATGCGAAGAGGAATCTGTTGGAGATCCGAACCCCGCATGACCACACGATTAAATTCAGGTACGACGAGCAATCGCGGATCGTGCACGCCGAGGACGACCAGGGCCACTCGGCCGAGTACCGCTACAATGCGAACGCGATGCTAACGGACGCCACTCTTTCTTCAGGCCGCGTCCGGCACTACAGCTACGACGGCGATTTGATGATTGCGATCGCGGATGAAACTCAGAATGTCCTGGTGCGCAATTCCTACGTCAACCGTTGGCTCGCGCAACAAGACTTCGGCAACGGCGAAATCTATTCCTACCGCTACACCAGTTCGGATGGCCCCTACGCCGCGAGTGCCACAGTAGCCTTTCCCGACGGAACCACAACAGTGGTAGAAGCCGCCAGCTCCGTTCCCGAAGCGCGCAAGCATCCTCCACACTGAGTGAGTTCCCAAAGCCAAGTCCGGGCCCAACTTCCCTGCCTATGCCGGGAAGCCAAGGTCGATTATCAGGTAGCAGCGTCTGCCGAAACGAGAACGCCCAACTTGCACCGAGCGAAAAATCGCTCATAAACGAGTGCGGATGGAAGGATGGCGGCAGAGGCGGATTGGTTCTATGCGTGGCGACTCGACGAGACAAGACCAATAATACTAACTTGACTCATACCGGCCTTCTTGTGGAAGGACTTGGAAGTGCTGGTCGAATTGTTGATTCCGGTCGTCGAGGAAGCTAGCTCTTCGTCAGGCGTGGCCTTATAGGGCCAAGTCAAACCAAGGGCGGGTTGAATCCTGACGAGCAAACTCGCGTTTCCGCTCCTTAATTAAGCAGCAGATATAAGCAGTCAGACAAAACGGCATAATCCATGCCACCCGACTTTGGTAAAAATCGCTGACGTCAGACAACGCGCCGCATACCGCTGCGTTGAAAATCAAAAGTAGGATCGCCGAGGCCAGGAATTTGTTGATTCGCGCGAATCGTCTGGTGCACGCAAGGAACAGACACAACGGTACACTCAACCAGAAGATAGCTACGTGAACACTCGAAAAGACTTTCGTCTGCGGGAGTATGGTGTCTAGAAATTGTCTGTCATTTACGAATGCTCGCAGATCGTGTGGAAATACTATCAGTATCACATCGAAATTATATTTCGTAGCACTGCCAATACGCATTTCCTGACCAGTACCCAGCGTCACAAGTTGAAGCAATGTCTGTTTGACACTACTCATCAGGAACGCTAGAGGGCAAGAAAGAATCGTTTCATGAACGATGGTGTCGATCTCCTGTCCCTCAAGGTGGCTCCGCATAGGGTGAGCCCACAGGAACTCTTGGTCCCCTCGCGGCAGATTGGAGAGATACTGGCAGGAAATAAAAGAGCGCTTCGGACAGTTTTCATGAAGGCGGGTGGCGCGCCCTTCAAGATGCGTTTGACTCTTCGGGTGGCCACTTCTTCGCGGTTTTCGAAGGAGTGGAGGGTTTGACTTTGTCTGCGACTGTTTCGATTCAACGGACGGGGTCCACACGGATCAGTCCGTCTTTGGGATTCGAGTAGAAGGAAGAGCTGCTCCAGGGCCAGTCCTTGGGATGATGGACTAATTTTCGCTTCAGCGGATTCATGTGCATGTAGTGCAGCTTCTCGACTCTCTTCTTCAGACTCCACACGTTGAAATCGTAGAAGCGACGCTGCCAGAAACGGGGCAGTGCGCCTTCGCCATGCGCGAAGTCCAAACTCAATTGTGGGGCGGGCGCTCGCTTTTTGCGGCGCAAGCGGCGCGAGACGCGCTGTTTCAGAACTTGAATCACCGTAGAAGGGGTTCCCTTGGCCGGTTCGCCGATCAGCAAGTGAACGTGTTCGGGCATGACCACGTACCCCACGAGTGAAAACCCGTAGCGATCCCGGATTTCGCCCAGAATCTGGACAAGAACATTTTTGGCGCGAACCGAACGCAGGAACGGCACGCGTCGATAGCAACTGAACGTAATGAAGTGCAGGTGCCCGCGCCCGTAGATGCGAATGAGTTTGTGAGCCATGGGACGTAAGAGAAGTCAAAAGCCCGACCCTTTAAAAGCGAAAGGGCCGGCCACCCGGAAGAACTAAACCAGTCACCCCGCGTAGACGTACTGGAGTGGTATCATCCAACAGGAACACAGCATCAAGAGGAACCATCAAGGAAGGCTGCGTCACCCGCCCGAATCGAAGTCCAAACGTGTCCATTATAGGAGGTTGCGATCGCAGTTGGTTTGTGGAACGCAACATTGTATCGTGTTGAAATTACGGGCGGACAGAGTTTCGGGGAGGCGCAACACTAGGGAATGGGTGACTTTTAACCGTCGTTGATAGCGGTAAGCAAAGCCTCGGCGCGTGACGCAGCTATCGAAGTTTCTCCGTGCTTGAAATAGGCAAAGACCTCTGCTCGTCGGCCGAGATCCGCGACCTCTTGCATCAGTTCTCGAAGCCTCTTGGTAGAGTACTCATCCTTGCGTAGGCGCAAGTAGAAAAAATCAGCGGTCTGAACCGATGGCGTTTGGATTACCTCGCTTTCAGCGAGGCACAGCGCAGCATTTCTCTTGCGAAGCGCCGCAGACACTTCGTCGACAAACCAAGACGTACTCCGAAATTCGAAGGCAGCGCGCAGATGGCGGGGCAGTCCGGCCAGAAATTCCTTTAACAAGGGGACGTCGCATTTCAGATGCGGCGGCAATTGAAACAAGACCGGCCCTAGCTTGCCCGCGTTTTCCAGAGGTTCGATAGAAGTGACGAACTTGCTGGTTGACTCGCCCGTTCCGCGAAGACGTTTGATGTGTGTGATGCTTTGATGTGCCTTGATCGCGAATTTGAATCCCTTGGGTGTCGCATCGATCCAACCCTTCAAGAGTTTGTCGGTGGGAAAACTCCGGAATGTGTAATTCACTTCGACGGAGTTTAAGCGGGTGGCGTAATAACTTAGAAATTTGACGGAGGCCAGCTTGGCCGGATAGAAATCCGGCTTCCAACTAGAGTATGCCCAACCTGAGGTGCCCGCGTAAATCGTTGGCATGAAACTCCTATTCTAAATGAGAATGATCAAAGTAGATGGCTGGAATTGAAGTGACGTTTACGATGGAATACGACAAGGCGGGTGGCCCGAGCTTTGATATTGAATTTCTGATCGCGCTGCATGACAGCTGGCATTTGA
>Ga0210408_10002772_pt1 | contig 16700 bp, 13 predicted proteins | sample IncBWH4MmetaG_FD_155471 | JGI IMG/M metagenome (GOLD analysis project Ga0210408, IMG submission 155471) | Forest soil microbial communities from Barre Woods Harvard Forest LTER site, Petersham, Massachusetts, United States - Inc-BW-H-4-M | ecosystem: Environmental > Terrestrial > Soil >...
GCGTCCCTCAATCGTCATGCCCCCGCTTCAGGCGGGGCATCCAGTACGCCGTGACGTCTCGCGTAAGCACGAAACGTCTCTGGAATACTGGATCGCCCGGTCAAGCCGGGCGACGACCTCGGAGTAGGCTGTTTGACATTCGAATCGGAAATCTTGGACGGCGTCGTTGCGCGCCTGGGATTACGCCGAGCGTTTCAGCACCGACACGTAAAATCCATCCGTAGCCGTGCGCCGCGGCGTCATCAGCCAACCCTCGTCCGACCGCAGCGCGGCCGCGGCAAACGCCTCGGCCTTGTCCCACAACACGCTCGCCGTCTCTCGCGGCGGCACCACCGAAAATTCCGGATGGCGCGCGAGAAAGTTTTGCACCTGCTCGCCGTTTTCCGGTGGCAACACCGAGCAGGTGATATAGGCGATCCGTCCGCCGGGTTTCACCAGGCCGCTCGCGCGATCCAGCACCTCGACCTGGTCCTTCAACCGCAGCTCGAGCGCGCCGGGACGCATGCGCCATTTGGCGTCCGGGTTGCGCCGCCAGGTGCCGGTGCCCGTGCAGGGCGCGTCGATCAGGACCAGATCGGCTGACGCGCGGATATCGCTGAGCGTATCGCCCTCGCCCTTCGGCGTGCGCACATCGGCGTTGTGCACGCCGGCGCGCGACAGGCGCTCGTGGATCGGCGCGAGCTGGCGCTTGTCGTGATCGGTTGCGATCAGCCGGCCCTTGCCTTGCATCATCGCCGCTACCGCAAGCGTCTTGCCGCCCGCGCCGGCGCAGAGATCGATCACCTGCTCGCCGGGTTTTGCGGCCGAAAACAAGGCCGCAAGCTGCGAGCCCTCATCTTGAACTTCAACGGCGCCCTTGAGGAAATCCTCCTCGGCATGGATGCCGGGATTGCGGGCGTCGGCGGAAAGCGCAATGCGCAGGCCGGTCGGCGACCACGGCGTCTGCTTTGCCCCGAGATGAGCCAGCGAGCCCAAAATCTTCTCGCGCTTGGCCTTCAAGGTGTTGACGCGCAGATCGAGCGGCGCCCGGCTCGCCATCGCGGCTGCCTCCGCCACGCGGTCATCGCCGAAGACATCTGCGAGATATCCGTCGAGCCAATCCGGATAATCGCCCGCGATCGGCGCCGGCGCGTCATCGAGCGAGCGCGAGGCGAGCGCCAAGCGCTCGCGCTCGGTCAGCGGCACCGGCGCAAACCGGCCGCCGTCGCAAAGCGCTGCGATCGCATCGACATCCATGCCGCGCTCGAGCTTCAGCATGCCCAACACCCGCGCCCGGGGGGTGTCGTCATCCATCAGCCAGGCGCTCGACGCACGCCGCCGCAGCACGTCCCAGACTAACCCCGCGATCGCGGCGCGATCGCCGGAGCCGGCATAGCGATGCGCGGTGCCCCACTCCTTCAGCGCTTTCGCCGCGGGGACGCGTTCGGCATCGATGGCGCCGATCAGCTCAATGGCCGCGGACAGGCGCGCTGCGGGAGTCATTTGAAACTTTCGAATAGCGAACGGTGCGTGAGCTTCAGATCAGCTGCAGAATTTTCAGCGCGAAGTAGATCCACATGACGAGCAGCATCAGCGCGCCCGCGAACCATGCCGGCCCGCGCTGCTGGACATTGTTGGATGTCACGAAGATGCCGGCATGGACAAAGCGGGTAATGACGAACACCCACGACAGCAGCACGATCACGAGATCGGCATGGCGAAGCGGCAGCGCCAGCGCGATCAGGACGTAGAGCAACACCGGCAGTTCAAACTGGTTTCGAAAGCAATTGCCGACCTGGGTAGCCCTTTGCGGCCAGTTGGGCTGACCCAACGCGATATCCTTGGGACTGACTTCCCGCCCGGTGAGCGCCTGGGTGCGCACCGAGGACATCCACAACAGAAGCGCGAAAGTAAGCCCGATCTGGACCAAGACGGGCAGCAAAACCATTTGAACCGACATCAGAATCTCCCAGGGGGCTGCGGCGCGACCCCGCTATAGCCGCAGCGCCCGCCCCTGACAACAAATCCGCCCGCTCGATCCACGGTCGGCGAGGCAGATCAGTCGATCAGGCACCCAACGCATCCAGGACGTGCTTGGCCACATCTGGATCATCCAGATATCCAATAATGCCATGACGGTTGTCCGTCGCATTGCGGACGCGTCCATAGTTCTCGATGGCGGGATTGACCGGAAAATTCGCGGCGTCGAGCGGATAAAGCGCGACCACGTCCCTGGAATCGAAGGCGTTGTACCAGGCTTTCGCCACCGCCGGGAAAGCGATGGGCCGCAACTGGTCTCGGATAGCCCTGATCGCCAACGGCGACCCGACCGTAACATAGGCCTGCACCTTCAACGCGCGTCGATCGGTGCGCAGAACGTTATATGCCACCACCGAACCCAGCGAATGACCAATGACGACGCATGGCGTCTCGTTCAGCGCAGGACCTACGATGCGGTCGATTTGGTCCCGAACGCCGGCGCGCGTCGTGTAGAGATAGACGTCCCGCATCAGCTGCTCGATCGCAGATTGGCTAATGCCGCCGGCGTTACGGTCGATGGCACGAATAATCGCCTGCACCCACGCCCAATTTTGCGGCCCTCGCTCCGTGGCGTTGGTCCCGAATTCGTCCTGAACCTGCGCGTCGGTGATGCCCGCGCGGACGCGCATGGCCTCTGCGACCGCCGCCTGGAATTTCAGGAAATCGTCGTCTACGGGATTGCCCTTGGCCTGGATGTCATTCGTCAGGGGAATGTCCGAACCGCGGGTCAATTCGTCGAGCTTGTCACCGTAATAGGGAAACGCCACCTCAAGGCGATCGGGCAGGCCACGATTGATCTTCGCAGCCCCGCGCCGCAGCGTCTCCAGCCAAATCGATTGCAGTTCGACAGGATCGAGCCCCTGCTGGGACCGACCATGCACGAGCACAAGCCGCACGGGATAGGGATCAGATGCTCTCGCGCTGGAAAACGCTGAAGAGGCAAGACCAGCGCCGGCGATTGTGATGAACTCACGTCGGTTCATGGCGTTTCCCCCATTACAATTGCACCTGTTCCGGACCCTCTGCACGCAGCCCCGCAACGCTACCGCAGCCTTATCGACCTCGCCGACTGAATGGCCTTGACGATGGACTCCATTCCCTGCGGTCCAAATGTGGTCCACAGGGCGGGTTGCAGGTTATCTCGCGCCCGTTGAACGTCCTCGGGCAAGTTAACCTCTCTGACGCGCAGCAACTGCCAGCCTTGCGTCAGCATGGGACAGAAAGGCACGACGCGATCGGCCAGGCTTTCGATGCGCAGCCCGTTCAACTCACCGGCGAGCAATGCGACGTCGAAAAGATCAACGCCGGGATCCACCATCATGTACGATCGGACCGACCGCACCTGCTCAGGCAGATTAGCATCGGCGTAGGCGTAGGCGGCGTAGATTCCCAACGTCGGATCGGTACTCTTTAGCACGCGGATCTGGCCGGCTAAACGCTGTGCCGCCGCGCTCCTGCTCTCCCTGTCACCCTCGATACGGAAGACGCCAAATTGAACGGACGTGGCGACCAACGCGCGCAGCTCGTCTATCCGCTGCCCCGCCTCCTTGTACTCGCTCCAATGGAAACTGCTGCGGGAAGGCGAATAGGTGACGCTCGTGACGCCTGTGCCGTCAACCATGAGCGAGGCAATAAATCCCGGCAAAGCTGCCACAACGGTCCCCGAACCATCTGCGAATACCAAGGCTGCCGTTACTTGACGGCTGAGGCTCCGCGGCATCGCAACCAGCGCGGGGCGTTCCTTGCCGTTGCCCGGGTCGACAATTTCGGCATTCTGTTCCGCGGCGATCCAAACCCCCCGGACCATTGCGCCGGCTACGGAAAAACCCGTCTCCGCGTCGAACGAATCGGGCAGCTTGGCTACAAGGACCGCCTGCTTGGTCGTACTGAATCCGGTTTCGGTCGCGGCGCGATTCAACGCCTCGGCGTCGAACCTGCGCAGCGAGGCAAGCGGACCGACGCTGGTCAGGCTTAGCTCATGGTTTGCAATATCACTGACCGTTACCTCCTGTTTGCTGACGGGGGCGGCAATGATCTCTGCCAGCGCGCGGCCGATGTAGGTGTCGTCGGAGGATTCCACCTTTGAATCGGGGTATTGGGTGATTTTTGAACCTGCGGCGCTCAAGCGTAAGGGGACCTCGTCGAACAAGAAGCTCTTGAGGGCGCGGTTGGACACGACAGCCAGACCGTTGACTTGCTTGACCATGCCGGCCCGGGGATGTTTGAAGGCATCGAGAAACGCGGATGTGTAGATGCCGGCATAGTTGTCGGCCGCGAGCTTGGCTTCGTAGGAGGGCGAGCCTGGTCGCGTGCTAAAGAAGCGATCGACTTCGGGCGATTGTGCACCCGGTACGAAGCTTCCCTTTGGAAAGATCACCGTGCCGTGAATCAGACTGGAATCGAAGTCGGGGATGGACCGGCACGCGTCACAGACGATCACGATACTGGCGATGCCGCTTCGGTTCGCCATGTCGACGCATTCGACCACGCTGACCGCCTCGCTCAAGTCATCCGGCGCTCCCGTCAGCAACCAGAACTCACTTGTATTGAAGGCCATGCCGTGGCCCGAGAAATATATCACAAGCTGGGTGAGCGTACCGCGTCCGACAAAGGCCGTGACGGCCCGCTTAATGGCATCGGCCGTGACAGGCGCGTTGTCGTCGACGATGAGCTTGACTTCAAAACCTTCGGCAGTGAGCCAGTCGGCCACAGACTTCGCGCCTGAAACGGCCGCCCGTAACACCGGTAGGTTGCCGGTCTTGTTGACGCCTATAACGACGGCAGCTCGTGTCGAAGGCGCCCCACCTTGCGCCAGAAGATTGCCCGACGCGGCCAGTTGCGCCCACGCGACACCGCCGAGAAGCAGTTCCCGCCGTCTCATTGCAGTCGCAACCTCCGCAGGATTAGATGAGACCAAGCGTATACCGATGGTAGTAACATTCCCGGCTTTGCCAACAATTTTTTGAGACAGGGACGGCATCCAGCAAGCTCGTCAGCGACGCGCCTGCCAAGCAAAGCCCTGCGATTTCATCTTTCCGACGCTTGAGCGATATATGATTGGGCCGCAAGGAAGAACGCATGCCCGAATTTCGCCTGACCCAGATTTCCGACACTCATCTCACCCGCCGTCTGACCAAGCTGATCGATAATTTTCGTTCGGTGAGCGAATATATCGACGCCACCCGTCCCGACCTCGTCATCAACAGCGGCGACCTCGCCTTCTCCGGCCCGACCAATCGCGACGATCTCGAATTCGCCAAAACATTGCACGCAGCCCTCCCCGTCGCCTGCCGCTATTTGCCCGGCAATCATGATGTCGGCGACAATCCGACCAAGGTCGGTCCGGCGCCACCTCATCCGGCCACGCAACAGGATGTGCAGACTTTTCGCGATCTGTTCGGCGAAGACCGCTGGCGTTTCGAGGCCGCCGGCTGGTGTTTTGTCGGGCTGAATTCGCTGGTGATGAACACTGGGCTTGCACGCGAGGCCGAGCAGTTCGACTGGCTGGCATCACAGCTTTCCGCCTGCGGCGGCAAGCCGGTAGCGCTGTTCCTGCACAAGCCGCTTTATCTGAATACGCCCGGTGATCCGGAACACCAGGCATCGGCGGTGCGCTATGTTCCGATGCCGGCGCGCAAGCACCTGGTGGAGATGTTGCGCGCGGTCGACCTGCGGCTGGTCGCCAGCGGCCATGTTCACCAGCGCCGCGATTTTACCTATTCCCACATCAGGCAGGTCTGGGCGCCCTCCGTCGGCTTCATCATTCCCGACCGGATCCAGGAAGTGATCGGCGTCAAGGAAGTCGGCCTCGTGGAATATCGCTTCCAGCCCGATAGCTTTGAGGTCCGCCACGTCAAGGCGCCGGGCCAGATCGATGTCGATCTGGACGAGCTTCTTAAAAACGAAGGCGCGTTAACACGCGACTAGACTCTGTCCGGCCCGACCCGCACCAGCTGCTTGCCGAAATTGGCGCCTTTCAGAAGGCCCATGAACGCGGCGGGCGCGCTGTCCAGGCCTTCGGTGACGAACTCCTTGTATTTGACCCTGCCCTCGCCCACCCATCCCGACATGTCGTGCAGAAAATCCGCATGCCGCGCGGCAAAGTCGCTGACGATGAAGCCGCGGATCGTCAGGCGTTTTGTCAGCACCACGCGCATCATGGACGGAGCCCATTTCGGCGGCTTCGCCTCGGTGTCGTTATAATGCGCGATCAGGCCGCACACCGGCACGCGCGCGAACGCGTTCAATAGCGGGAACACCGCCTCGAACACCGCGCCGCCGACATTCTCGAAATAAACGTCGATGCCCTTCGGACAGGCGTCCTTCAATTTTGAAGCCAGATCAGGATCGCGATGGTCGAGGCAGTCGTCGAAGCCGAGTTCGCGTTTGACATAGTCGCATTTGTCCTTGCCGCCGGCGATGCCGACAGCGCGGGCGCCCTTGATCTTCGCGATCTGCCCGACCGCCGAGCCGACGGCGCCGGAGGCGGCCGCGACCACGACGGTCTCGCCTGGCTGCGGTTTGCCGATCTCGAGCAGGCCGGTGTACGCGGTCATGCCGGGCATGCCGAGCACGCCGACGGCGGTCGAGATCGGCGCGATCTTGGGGTCGATCTTGGCTAGTCCCTTGCCGTCGGACAGCGCGTGCGTCTGCCAGCCGGCGCGCGACAGCACAATGTCGCCCTTGGCGAGGTCCGGATTGTTGGAGGCGATCACCTCGGAAACGGTGCCGCCCTCCATCACGCCGCCGATCGGCACCGGCGCCGCATAGGACGGGCCGTCGCTCATGCGGCCGCGCATATAGGGGTCGAGCGACAGCCAGATCGTGCGCAGCAGCACCTGGCCGGGGCCGGGTGTCGGCACCGTGCACTCCTCAATTCGGAAGTCGGGCGCCTTAGGTTCGCCGATGGGGCGGGAGACGAGAACGACGCGCTTTGCAGATTGGGGCATGGTCACTTTCCTCCAACTTTATCTGATGATCGACATCTAACGATAAAGCTGCCGCGACGGAAGTCCCTCATCCGTTTGCTTCCCCCTACACCCCGCCCGGATAGTTCGGCGCTTCCCGCGTGATAGTGACGTCGTGGACGTGGCTTTCGCGCAGGCCCGCACCGGTAATGCGCACGAACTGCGCCTTGTCATGGAATTCAGCGATATTTCGCGCGCCGACATAGCCCATCGCGGCGCGTAAGCCCCCGGCAAGCTGATGCATGACGTTGCCGACCGGACCCTTGTACGGCACCTGGCCCTCAATGCCCTCCGGAACCAGTTTTAGCGTGTCCTTGATGTCCTGCTGGAAGTAGCGGTCGGCGGAGCCGCGCGCCATCGCGCCGACCGAGCCCATGCCGCGATAGGCCTTGTAAGAGCGGCCCTGCCACAGAAACACCTCGCCCGGCGTCTCGTCGGTACCGGCGAGCAGCGAACCGACCATGGCAATGTCGGCGCCGGCGGCGAGCGCTTTGGCGAGATCGCCGGAATATTTGATGCCGCCGTCGGCGATGACGGGCACATTGGCCTTCTTTGAGGCTTCCACCGCATCCATGATCGCGGTGAGCTGCGGCACGCCGACACCGGCGACGATGCGCGTGGTGCAGATCGAGCCCGGGCCGATGCCGACCTTGATCGCATCCGCTCCCGCATCGATCAGCGCCTGCGCGCCTTCCTTGGTCGCGATGTTGCCGGCGATGACCTGCACCGCATTGGAGAGCCGCTTGATGCGATTGACGGCCTCGAGCACCCGCGAGGAATGGCCGTGCGCGGTATCGACGACAATGAGATCGACACCGGCATCGATCAGCCGCTCGGTGCGTTCGTAGCCGTCCGCGCCGACCGTGGTCGCCGCCGCCACCCGCAGGCGTCCCTGTCCATCCTTGCAGGCGAGCGGATGGGCGACGGCCTTTTCCATGTCCTTCACCGTGATCAGCCCGACGCAGCGATATTGCTCGTCGACCACCAGCAATTTTTCGATGCGATGCTTGTGCAGCATCCGCTTCGCCTCGTCCTGGCTGACGCCTTCGCGCACCGTGACGAGATTTTCATGGGTCATCAGCTCGGAGATTTTCTGCCTGGGATCGGTCGCAAACCGCACGTCGCGGTTGGTGAGGATGCCGACCAGTTTTCCCGGTTTGCCGCCGCCGCCGCCGGTAACCACCGGAATGCCGGAGAACCCGTGAGTGCTCATCAGCGCCAGCGCGTCCGAGAGCATCGCATCGGGACCGATGGTCAGCGGATTGACCACCATGCCGGACTCGTACTTCTTGACCTGGCGCACTTGCGCGGCCTGGCCGTCGGGATCAAAATTGCGGTGGATGACGCCAACGCCGCCGGATTGCGCCATGGCGATCGCCATGCGCGCTTCGGTGACGGTATCCATCGCAGACGCGATGATCGGAATGTTGAGCGGGATGGCGCGGGTGACGTGGGAGCGGATGTCCACCTCGGAAGGCAGCACATCCGACAGACCGGGTTTCAGGAGCACGTCGTCGAACGTGTAGGCTTCGCGGATCTCGTGGAATCCCTGCACGGTCGCCATCGCCAACTCCTGAAATCAGCGGCGGTTCGCCGCAATACCAATTACGGATGTGCGTCGCCTTCGGCGAGGCTATCGGCGTCGCCGTCGAATCGAAGCCCATCGATGGGGTTGACGCCGGTCGATAGCACGGCGGGCGGCCGAATCAAAGCGCCATGCGCAGGCTTTTTTCGCGATAGCCGGCCTGCAATCCCGGCTCAGCGCGGATAACCCGGCGGCGGGCCGTGCTGGCGGATCGCCTCCACCACCTCCTGGTGCCGGCGCTCTTCCCGCTTCATGTGCACAGCGATGATCGCGTGCGCCGACGGCACCAGCAGGAGAATGTGAAAAACCAGTCCGAAAATCACGCAAAACACGATCAGGACCAGGTTGAAAATCGCCGAAAACGGCTGCCCGTTCACGAGCAATCCGAGCGGCGGCAACAGGGCGGCAAGGACGTAGATCATCGCAAGATCTCCGGCGACCGGGTGCAGCGCATAGCAGCGTCACACCCGATTTAGGCGGTTTGGCGGGTTCCGCAATAGCCTGTATGACAATGGGGTGATACAGCCCGGCCTGCCCCGCCCTTCCTTTCTCTCCCCCAATCGAGATGAATAAACAACGCCTGATCCCGCTCATCGTGGCCACCGCCTTGTTCATGGAAAACATGGACTCGACCGTGATTGCGACCTCGCTGCCGGCGATCGCCGCCGACATCGGCACCAGCCCGCTGACGCTAAAACTCGCGATCACCTCCTATCTGCTGTCGCTTGCGGTATTCATTCCGGCCAGCGGCTGGACCGCCGATCGCTTCGGCGCCCGCATGGTGTTTGCGATCGCGGTCGGCGTGTTCATGCTGGGATCGATCGGCTGCGCGCTGTCTTCTTCCGTCACCGATTTCGTGATCGCACGCATCGTGCAGGGCATGGGGGGCGCGATGATGACGCCGGTAGGAAGGCTCGTGCTGCTGCGCTCCATCGACAAGAGCGCATTGGTCAATGCGATGGCATGGGTCACGGTGCCGGCGCTGGTCGGACCTGTGATCGGACCGCCGCTCGGCGGTTTCATCACCACATTCTTCTCCTGGCATTGGATTTTCCTGATCAACATTCCGATCGGCCTCGTCGGCATCTTCATGGCGCTGAAATACATCGATCCGATCAAGAGCGAGGACCCCGAACGCTTCGACCTCTATGGATTGGTGCTGGCAGGCATTGGGCTTGGCGGCATCGCGTTCGGCCTTTCGGTCGCGGGCCTCAATCTGCTACCGTGGAGCGTGGTTGCGGCATTGGTCGGGATCGGCACGATCTCGATGACGCTCTACGTGATCCATGCGCGGCGCACCGGATCGCCGGTGCTGGATTTCTCGATGCTGCACCTCTCTACGCTGCGCGCCAGCATCTTCGGCGGCTTCCTGTTCCGTCTCGGGATCGGCGCGCTGCCGTTCCTGCTGCCGCTGCTGATGCAGGTCGGCTTCGGTCTCACGCCATTCCAGTCGGGTCTGGTCACCTTTGCCTCCGCGGTCGGCGCGATGGGCATGAAGACGCTGGCCGCGCGCATCATCCGTACCTTCGGCTTCCGCAATTTGATGACCATCAACGCCGTCGTCAGCTCGTTCTTCCTCGCGGCCTGCGCGCTGTTCACGGCGACGACGCCCTTGCTCCTGATCATGATCATCCTGGTGGTCGGCGGCTTCTTCCGCTCGCTGCAGTTCACCGCGATCAACACCGTCGCCTACGCCGAAGTCGAGCCCGGGCAAATGAGCCGCGCCACCACGCTCGTCAGCGTCAACCAGCAACTCGCGATCTCGGCCGGCGTCGCGGTCGGCGCGTTCTCGGTGGAATCGACCATGGCGCTGCGCCACGTGAGCGAGCTCAGCGCCGATGTTTTCGCCCCGGCGTTTCTGGTCGTCGCCCTGATCTCGGCGGTGTCGGCGTGGTTCTTCTGGCAGATGCCTGACGACGCCGGGCACGAAATCTCGGGCCGCAAGGCGCTGGCGATTTCCAGCCGCAAGGGAGCCGCGAAGGAGGCGGCTCTTGCAGCGAGCGAAACCACCGAGGACGCGCGGGATCAGCGGCTGGGCTAGATCACGCTCACCCACTACGGCGCGGCATCGCGCACACGGTGGTCAACATTGCGCGCGAGTTGAGCACAGCGAGCGTCTCGCGCGCCGTCAGATAACCCAACACTTCGTCGAACGTCTCCGCGTCCTCGATTTTGGCGCGCGCGATCGCCAGATGCGGGTCGATTTGGCCGCGGTTGCGTCGTTCTTCACCGGGCAAATTCGCCAAATGGTTTTCCAGCAATTGACGATCGTTAACCAGTTCGAGCAGCGGAGACGCGGCAGCTTCGCCGGCGGCCGTTGCGAACTCTTCGGCGCGAAGCAGGACCGGAGGCGGAGCTGTTTCCTCCGGGGTGCGGAACAACCCGGTGTGAGAAACCCTTGACGACAGCTTGGCGATTGGAACGCAAAGGAGGAGGCCGATAACCACGGGCGCCATCCAAAGCAGCAATGGCAGCGACACCGCGTAGGCGCTGGCGGCCATGGCGAGGCCAATCAACGTAGGCCAGGCATATTTGCGCATCAGCTCTCTTGCGGGCACCTCGCCTCCCTCGCGGCGCTGAACCTGCCAGCCTGCATCGCGTCCCAAAAGGATTTCCGCTATGGCGCCGGATTGAAAGATCATCATCACCGGCGCGATCAGTCCCGACAGAAATGTCTCGAGAACGAGACCCACCAAAACCAGCCCTCCGCCACCGAACTGCCGGCGGTTTCGCCTTTGAGTTCCGAGCAGAACGTAAGCGAGAAGTTTCGGTACCACCAAGAGCCCCATGGTGCCGACAAAAACCCAAGCCGCGAGGATCGGATCCTGGGCGGGCCAATTTGGAAACAATGAAAAACCCTTTGGAAAATATTCGGGCCTAACAAACTGCGCCTGCAGGGAGATCAAAATGCCGAACACGAGAAACAAAAGCCAGAGCGGTGCCGTAAGATATGAACCGATCCCGGTAAGCAGATGAAGTCGCGATACCCAATGCAGCCCGCGTGCCGGGAGCACCGCCAGATGCTGGAGGTTGCCCTGGCACCAGCGGCGGTCGCGCGCGGCGAAATCCAGCAGCGACGGCGGGCATTCCTCGAAGCTGCCACCCAGCGTGGGCGCCATTCTGATGGCCCATCCTCCTCGCCGCATCAGCGCCGCTTCCACGAAATCGTGGCTGAGAATGTGCCCGCCGAAGGGTTTGCGGCCCTTCAGGTCGGGCAGACCCGCGTCCTGCGCAAACGCGCGTACGCGAATAATGGCGTTGTGTCCCCAATAATTGCCTTCGGAGCCATGCCACCAGGCAATGCCTGCAGCTATCAGCGGGCCGTACAGCCGCCCCGAAAACTGCTGCAATCGGGCGAACAGCGTCTTTGCGTTGACAACAACGGGCAGCGTCTGGATCAGAGCGACACCTGGATGCGTCTCCATCGCGGACGCCAGCCGGACGATGGTGTCCCCCGTCATCAGGCTGTCGGCATCCAGGATGATCATATGGTCGTAGCCGCCGCCGAACCGCTTGACCCAGTCCTCGATATTGCCCGATTTTCGCGCCGTGTTCTCACGGCGGTGACGATAATAGATATTGTTGGCCCCTCGCTCCTGGCGAAGCCGCAGAAAACATTTCTCCTCCGCAATCCAGATCGATGGATCCGTCGTGTCACTCAGCACAAACCAGTCGAACCGCGAACCATATCCGGACAGCTCGACCGACTCGTACATCGCCCTGAGGCGCGCCATGATTCGATGAGGGTCTTCGTTATAAGTCGGCAACAACATCGCGCTCGTGCGGCCTATCGACGGAAGCGGCGCTTCGGGATCGATGCCGAGCGGATCTTTCATCCGGAACAGCAGCACGACGAATCCGGCTACCGTAGACATGAACGAGAAGGCGATCCACGCGAACAGCAGCACGAAGAGAGCGAGCACCGTCCATTCCAGGATCGTAACGCCGCCGACCCGGAGAACTTCGTACATCTCGTAGGACCCGGCTGATGTCATTGCCGCGGTACCTATGACGATGCAGGCACGCCGAAACGCCACCGGCGTGGGGACAGCTTTTGGATCAATCCTGGCTCGCTCAAGACCCCGCAATTGTTGCTTGGACATCGGCAGCGGCGACTCGGCCGGAAGCAATGGCCCGCGCGGCCCGCCGTGAGAGAATTCCGGGCCGTGGTCCTGCCTCAGGGTGCCCATCGATAGACCCACACCTCCGATATGACGTCATTGCCCTCCATCAGTGATGCGCGCAGTTCGATCGGCGCCTTGACAGAAACCTCAAAGCTCAACCGCCAACCGCCGGTGGCCGGGTTTGGCTGCGTGACGATGTTCTTGATCTCGGTTTTTTCGGCGGTGACGTTGCCGCGTATGCTGTTGGGATCGATCGACTTGAGCTTGTCGCCGATCAAATCGAGGACGAATATTTTGGTGCCTTCGCCTCTTGCGCCCACGCCCGTTCTTGTGAACCTGGCCAGCGATGAGACCTTGGGCCTATCCGGACCCCAATGCAGACGGTAGGTGTAGGTGTATTCGCCCTTGGCTTGCAGCGGATCCTTTGGACGCCAAAAGCCAGCGATATTGTCGTGGATTTCTTCCTTGGTCGGAATTTCAATCAGCTGAACCGAACCTTCGCCCCAATCCCCGATCGGCTCGACCCACAGGCTTGGCCGCTTCTCGAAACTCGATTCAATGTCCTGATAGGCGAAGAAATTCTTTTGCCGTTGCATCAAACCGAAGCCGCGCGGATTGAGATCGGCGAAAGTGCTGATCTGCAGATCCCTGGGATTGCTGAGCGGGCGCCATAATTCCTCGCCCCGGCCGTTAAAGATCGCGATTCCGTCGGAATCATGCACCGCCGGACGAAAATCATCGACCTCGATCCGGTCGTTCGGGCCGAAGAAAAACATGCTCGTCATCGGCGCAAGGCCGGCATGGTCTAGTGCAACGCGCGGATAGACTGCCATTTCCACGTCGAAGAGCGTGGTGTCGCCGGGCCGGATCGTGAAACGATAGGCCGCTGTCGTGCTCTCACTATCAAGCAGCGCGTGCACGACGATGGAAGTGGCATTCGCGGTCGGCTTCTCGATCCAGAATGTCTTGAAAAGCGGGAATTCCTCCCCTTTGGCCTCGCCGGTGTTGATCGCCAATCCGCGAGCTGACAGGCCGTAAATCTCGCCTTTCGCGACCGCCCGGAAGTAACTCGCGCCCAGAAAGACGCACACCTCGTCGTAGTAGTCGGGCCTGTTGATCGGCGCGTGAATGCGAAATCCCGCAAATCCAAGATCGACATCCGGACCTGGTGGCGGGTTGCTGCCGAAGGAAAAATCGTCGGACCGGTAGGCAATCTTGGTCGCCTGGCCATTGGCCACTTCGTAGATGTCCACGCGCGGACCATAGAAGAAGCCGCGATGGAAGAACTGCACTTGGAACGGAAGTTTCTCGCCACGCCACAGCGCGCGATCAGGCACGAAACGTATCTGCCGGTAATGGTCGTAGTCCAAATTCGCCAAACTATCGGGCAATTTCGTCTCGGGAGCCTTGTATGACTTGCTTGCCGCATCGCGCGCCAACTGCCGAACAATTGACCGATCAAATGGGCTAGAATCTGCTTTTGCGGGCTGGACGAGCCCGCTAGCGGTTGATGATGCGAGCGGCAGAGAGGCCGCTGCCTGTAGGAAGCGCCGGCGATCCAAGAAGCCCTCCAGAGCGGATGAGAGTGATGCGAACAAACTCTCAGCCCGCCACGAGGTTCCAGGCGCGGAACAAATGTCGCAGGGAAAGCAAAGAGAGGACCGATCCGCGAAGTAGGTTCTAGCCTCGCGTACAGGTGGTTATTTCGCCTGGCCCCGAAAACCCGTCGCCAGCAAATAGCGCTCGGAGGAATCCTGCCGGCTCGAGGCCGGCTTGACATGGCGCACGCTTGAGAAATCCTGCTTCAACTGCGCCAATAATTCAGCATCGGCGCCGCTCTGGAATACTTTCGCCAGGAACGTGCCGCCGGGATTGAGCACTTGTGAAGCGAACGCGGCCGCGGCCTCCACGAGACCGAGGATGCGCAACTGATCGGTCTTGCGGTGACCGGTGGTGTTGGCGGCCATGTCCGACAGCACCGCGTCGGCGCGACCGCCCATCATCGCAAGCAGTTTTTCCGGCGCGTCCTCTTCGAGAAAATCGAGCTGTGCGAAGGTGACACCGGCAATCTCCGGCATCTCCAGAACATCGATCGCGATCACCTTGCCTTTGCCGTCAGTCGCACCGACACGTTTGGCCGCGATCTGGCTCCAGCCGCCGGGCGCCGCGCCAAGGTCGACCACCGACATGCCGGGCTTGAGGATACGATATTTGTCGTCGATCTCGATCAGCTTGTAGGCCGCGCGCGAGCGGTAGCCGTCCCGCTTGGCCTGCGCCACATAGGGATCGTTGAGCTGGCGCTCCAGCCAGAGCTTTGACGACAGTTTTCGCTTGCCGCCGGTCTTGACCGTGACGTGCAGACGACCGGTTAAGTCCTTTGCCATGTCAGTTATTGTCAGCCTGATGTGATCGAAGCGGCTTCTAGCACGCCTTCAGCGCGCCGTCCTTGCGCATCATCTCGACCAGCATGCCCTCGCGCAAGCCGCGATCGGCGACGCGCAGCCGTGGCAGCGGAAACGCGTTGCGGATCGCATCGAGAATGGCGCAGCCCGCCAGCACCAGGTCGGCGCGCTCGACACTGATGCAATTATTACTGGCGCGCTCGGAATAGCTCATGCCGAGCAACTTTGCGATGGTCGCGGTGATGTCGGCGTCACTCATCCAGGTGCCGTCGACCCGGCGGCGATCGTATCGCGCGAGATTGAGATGGATGCCGGCGAGCGTCGTCACTGTCCCCGAGGTGCCAAGCAAGTGCATATCGCGCAAGTCGCCGTCGTGCCCGGCCGCGAACGGCGCGACATATCGCGCGACTTCCTCGACCATCCGCGCATAGGATTGCTGCGTCACGTCCCGGCCGCCGAAATGTTCGGCCAGCGACACCACGCCGAGCGGGATCGACATCCACGCCTTGATGCGCGGCTCGGCATTTGTTTCGTCGGGATCGCGCTCGATCCGGACCAGTTCGGTCGAACCGCCGCCGATATCGAACAGGATGGCGCCGCGCCCCTTCGGATCGAGCAACGGCGAGCAACCGATCACCGCCAGCGCCGCTTCGGTTTCGCGATCGATGACCTCGAGCCGGATGCCGGTCGCGGCGGCGACCCGATCCCGAAAGCCGTCGGCGTTCGACGCCGCGCGACAGGCTTCGGTTGCAATCAGCCGCAGCCGTTTCGCCTTCCTGGATTCGATCTTGTCGCGGCAAATACTGAGCGCAGCGATGGCGCGCTCGATCGCGGCCTCGCTGATGCAGCCGGTCGCGGAAATCCCTTCGCCGAGCCGGATGATGCGCGAGAAGGAATCGACCACGCGGAAGCTGTCGCCGGAAGGACAGGCGATCAGGAGGCGGCAATTATTGGTGCCGAGATCCAGCGCCGCATAGACGCCGCGTCCCGGAGCATGCCCATGGCCTGCTGCCGCCGCGGCGCCTCCTGGACCGCTGCGCGACCCCTGGCCGTCGTCTCCGCGCGGCCGAGGGCCGTCGCGAAGCGGCGTGTCATCGTTCATTCAAACTGTCTTTCCGCAGCCGTTGCCGGTCGCCGAATAATTACCGTTCACGGAAACTTTAGCAGCGAAGGAGGCCCACGCAACAAGCCATCACATAGGACTATGCCCAATCAGGCGTTGTCGCCGCCCGATCTGTGCGTTATTTGAGCGGAAGCCCACGAAATCCCGCAAAATCAGGCATTTTAGATGCAAGATCAAACGTCTCCGTCCTCGCTCGAAAACGCTATCGCACTGCAAAAATACGGTGTCGGCCAGCCGGTCCGGCGCAAGGAGGACGACACTCTGGTTCGCGGCAAGGGCAAATACACCGACGATTTCACCCTGCCGAACCAGGCCTACGCCTGGATGGTGCGCTCCAGCCATGCCCACGGCATCATCAAGGAAATCGAGACCTCGGCCGCCAAGGCGATGCCCGGCGTGCTCGGCGTGTGGACAGGCGCCGACCTCGCGTCCTCGAATTACAACCCCTTCACCTGCGGCCTGCCGCTCAAGAGCCGCGAC
>Ga0210408_10002775_pt1 | contig 16694 bp, 16 predicted proteins | sample IncBWH4MmetaG_FD_155471 | JGI IMG/M metagenome (GOLD analysis project Ga0210408, IMG submission 155471) | Forest soil microbial communities from Barre Woods Harvard Forest LTER site, Petersham, Massachusetts, United States - Inc-BW-H-4-M | ecosystem: Environmental > Terrestrial > Soil >...
CCGTGACCACGCAGACTTTGCCTTTGACGTACATGTTCTTGCTCATTTCTTTTCATGGTGGTGCGGGGCTACACAGTGATACGACCGCCGGCACGCGGTCAACATCCGGAAGATGCTGAAGACCGCAGGCTGTTTCAACGGCTAGGATTGCAGGCGATCTGATCGGGCTCGCATCAATCCGGTCATTCAGGTCTGATAACACCCCCTGTCCCGCGCCTTCTGGATCGCAAGGCCCGCCAGCATGTCGAGCATCGGCGTGGACAATCCCGCCGCCCGCGCAAACGCGGCCGGAGCGCGCACCAGCGCGTCGATCTCCATGGCGCGGCCGAGCTCAAAATCCTGCAGGATCGACGGCTTGTGTTCGGGCGCCGGGCCCGAGCGCGTGACACGTTTGACGTTGGGGCAGCAGCTTTGGCCGATCGCGTTGGCCTCATCGAGCAGGCGCGGTATGACATCGCGCAGCGCCGGCTCGTCCCTGACCGCGCGTGCGGTTTGCCCGGTCAACAGGCACAGCACCGACATCGACATGTTGGTCAGCAGTTTGGACCAGATCGTTTCCCTGATCTGCGCCACCGGGTGCGATGCGATCGAAGCCTCGTTGAGCGTGGCGCGTAGCCGCTCGATACGAACATCTTGCTGATCGTCGCACGCGCCGACCAAAAGCATGTTCCGTTCCGGCGATAGATTGGCCACCACGCCGGGCTCGACCACCTCGTTGGAGGAAAAGATCACGCCGCCGACGATCCGCGCGTTCGGGATCGCGGCGCGTAAGCCCCCGCCGGGATCGAGAAAGCCAAGGTCGGGCGGCGGCGGGTGATCGGCGGGCAAGCCGATATCGTACCACCAGGGAATCCCGTTCTGGGCAAACACCACCGGCGTATCCTCGCCAAGCAGCGGCTCGAGCCCGGTTGCGAGACTGGCAACGCCGGTCGCCTTCAGCGTGCTGATGACGAGGTCCTGCGCGCCGAGCGCTGCGGGATCGTCGGACGCCTTCACCCTCGCGTTGAAGCTGGCGTCGCCGACGCGCAAGGTCAGGCCTCTTTCCTTCACGGCTTCAAGATGCGGTCCGCGCATCACGCACGACACCTCGTGTCCGGCGAGCGCGAGCCGCACCACAAGATGGCTGCCGACGGCGCCCGCGCCGAAAATACAGATACGCATGGGGGAGGGTGTCCTGTTGAAGGGATCGACGGCGAAGGGCCTAGTTTCCACAGCCTTGTCCCGGAGCGCAACCAGCCGCGATCGCTTGCGGCGGCTTGGGACATGTCCGCCTACCCAATGTTTAGCAACCCCGGCAGATGCTGCGCAGGCTCCTGTAAATCTCGTCGTCCTCCCGGCGCATCTGCTGCAGCGAATCCAGCGTCGTCGTGTCGCTGGCCGGTGCAGGCTTGCGCTTCGCGGCGAGCTCGGCCTCCTGGCGCTGATAACAGGCTTCCCGCTCGGGCTTTGCCTGGATGAACCGGCATTGTTCCACGGCCAGGGCAGGAGCCGCGCCGAATAGCAGGCCGAGGAAAACGGATACAAAGATCTTCAAGGTCGTCGGTCCTTTGCCCCTCTGCCTTCGTCAGCTGGGTGGAGGAAGGGGCGATTACAGCGCTCGCCTTTCCTGCATACACGGGCAGCCCTTCGGCGCGATAGCCAAAATCCTTCGCCCCGGGCATGATGCCCCGCCCTTTCCCGGAGCCGACCTTGCCCTCTCGCACCATCACCGAACCCGCGCGCCAAATTCCGCTCTACGGCGAATATGAAGTCGCGGTGCTCGGTGGCGGGCCGGCGGGGATCGCGGCCGCGGTCGCAGCGGCGCGGGCGGGGCGGCGCACGCTCCTGATCGAGCGCTATGGTTTCCTCGGCGGCATGGGCACGGCCGCGGGCGTCACCAATTTCTGCGGGCTGCATGCGAACGTATATGGAAAGATGCATCGTGGGGTGCAGGGCATCGCATCCGATCTATTGGCGCGTATCGACCGGCTCGGCGGGCTGAACGCGCCGCATCTGATCCTCGGCAAGATTTTGGCGCAGGCCTACGACACGGCGGCCTACAAGATCGCGGCCGACGACCTGCTCAGTGCTTGCAAGGTCGATATCCTGTTCCACGCGCTCGGGGCCAGCGTGGTAATGCACGATGGGCGCCGCATCAACGCGCTGTTGGTGGAAACCAAGGCCGGCCGGCAGGCGGTCGTTGCCAATATCTTCATCGATTGCTCCGGCGACGGCGATCTCGCGGCCCGGGTCGGCGCGCCGTTTGAAGTGGGCGACAATGAAGGCGGCATGCTGTACCCATCGATGATGTTCCGGCTGAACGGCATCGATCCCGAGAAGGCGGGCGATGCCTGGCGGACCATACCGGCGCTAATGGAAAAGGCCGAAGCCGCCGGCACACACAAATTCCCGCGCAAGGGCGCGATCGTGCGGCCGCAGCGTTCAGGAATCGAATGGCGGGTCAATTTCACGCAATTGAAACGCGACGACGGCCGCGCCATCAATGGCCTCGAGCCCGACGATCTGACGCGGGGCGAGATCGACGGCCGCCGTCAGGCGGTCGCCGCGTTCGAATTCCTGCGCACGGTGCCGGGCTTCGAAAAATCCTACATTGTCGATCTGCCGCCGCAGCTCGGCATCCGCGAAACCCGGCGCGTCATCGGCGGCTATATGCTCTCCGGCGAGGACGTGCTCGGCTGCGCCTCGTTCGAGGATTCCATCGGCGTCAACGGCTGGCCAATGGAGGTGCATGTTGCCGGCGACGTGCTCTTCAAGTTCCCGCCAATCCCGGAATCGCGCGGTTTTAACGAGCTGCCCTATCGCATGCTCCTCCCCCAAGGCGTCGACAATCTGCTGGTCGCCGGCCGCTGCGCCTCCATGACCCATGACGGGCAATCGGCGGCGCGGGTCTCCGGCGCCTGCTTTGCGATGGGCGAGGCCGCCGGCTCCGCGGCGGCACTGGCGCTATCCGGCAATACGATTCCGCGCGACATTGCGGTCGAAAAGTTGCAACAAGCGCTGCAGCAACAGGGCGCCTTTATCGGGCGGGACCAGAAAGTGCCGGAAGGGCTGTAAGGGAATACGACGGAGGAAGCCAGATGAGGGGATGTGCGCGGTTCGCACTCGCGGGCATGCTGGCGCTGGCGGCGGGCGGGATCGCGCGGGCCGACGATCTGCTGAAAGCAAAGATCGGCGTGCTCCGGCTGTCGTCGTCCGCGCCGGTGTTCATCGCGCAGGACAAGGGCTATTTCCGCGATGCCGGGCTCGACATCGAATTGAAATTCTTCGACGCGGCGCAGCCGGTCGCGGTGGCCACCACCTCCGGCGATATCGATTTCGGCATCACCGCGTTCACCGCCGGGCTTTACAATCTCGCAGGCAAGGGCACGCTGAAAGTAATCGGCGGCATGAGCCGGGAGAAGGCCGGCTATCCCCTGATCGGCTATTTCGCCAGCAATAATGCCTATGCCGCGGGGTTGAGAACGCCGGTGGATCTCGCCGGCAAACGGGTTGCGGTGACACAAATCGGCTCGAGCTTCCACTACTCGCTCGGGCTGCTCGCCGACAAATACGGCTTCAAGCTCTCCGACGTGAAGATCGTGCCCCTGCAATCGCTGTCGAACTCGGCCGCGGCGCTGAAGGGTGAAACCGTCGATGCCGCGCTATTGCCGGTCTCGACCGCTCGCAAGCTGATGGACGATGGCGGTGCCAAGCTGTTGGGCTGGGTCGGCGATGAGACGCCGTGGCAGTTGGGCGCCGTGTTCGCAGCTCCGAACACGCTGACCAACAAGGCTCTGGTGACGAAACTTCTTGCCGCGCTCGATCGTGCCGATCGCGAATATTACGACGTGATCCTGGCCGATGTTATCGACGGCAAGGCGCCGATCAACGACAAGACCAAACCGCTATTGGAGATCATCGCCAAATATACCAACCTGCCGGTCGAGCAAGTGGTCGGCAACTGTGCCTATATCGATCCGGACGGCAAGCTCGACGTCAGGAATGTCGACAACCAGATCAAATGGCTGCAGAGCCAGGGTTTTGTCGACAAGGGGTTCGATGCCGACGCCGTCATCGCGAAGGATTATGTGAAGCCGGACTAGTGCGCGTTTTTCGTCATGGCCGGGCTTGACCCGGCCATCTACGTCTTAGCTGAGGAAGAGAAGGGCGTGGATGCCCGGGACAAGCCCGGGCATGACGGGCTAAAACGGACTCCGGAATCGGAATATCAATGGACCTGATCGCCGACCATATCAGCCATCGTTTTGGCGCGCTTGACGTGCTCGACAACGTATCGTTCACGGTAGGCGGCGGCGAGGTGGTCGCGATCGTCGGCCCATCCGGCTGCGGCAAGAGCACATTGCTGCAGGTCGTCGGCGGCTTGTTGCAGCCAAGCGGCGGCGCCGCAGAACTGCGCGGCGCGCCGCCGGCGGATAGCCTCAATCCGCTGACCTTCGTGTTCCAGGATTTCGCGCTGCTGCCCTGGTGCACGGTGGAAGAAAATGTCGAGTTTCCGCTGTCGCACACGGGCCTTGCCGCCACCGGGCGGCGCGCGCTGGTCGACGACGCCCTGCGCCGCACCGGCTTGAGCGATTTTCGCGGCACCTATCCAAAACAATTGTCCGGTGGCATGCGCCAGCGCGTCGGCGTTGCCCGCGCGCTCGCGGTAAGACCTGCGATCCTGCTGATGGACGAGCCGCTGTCGGCGCTGGATTCGCAGACCCGCGAGCTATTGATGGAGGATTTTGTCCGCCTGCTGGCCGATGGCGCGATGGGCGCGGTCTATGTGACGCATAATCTGGAGGAAGCGATCCGGCTCGCCGACCGCATTGTCGTGCTGTCGCGGCGCCCCGGCCGCGTCCGCGAGACCGTCACCATCCCGATGACGCGTCTTGAGCGCGGCGCGATCGATGCCCGCGGCAAGTTGCTGGCGTTGCAGGACGAGCTGTGGTCGCTGATCCGCGAGGAGGCGATCGACGCCGAGCGCGAGGTGGCGCATGCTTGACCGCTCGGCGCGAGAGGATCAGTCGCCAGGTAAGGCCACGCCGGACACGCGGCCGGTAAAATTTCGCGGCGCCGGCTTTATCCCTGCGACCGGCCGCATGAGCGGCTGGATCGCGCTGTTGCTCGCCATCGCGCTGTGGCAACTGGCCGCCGGCACCGGTTGGATCAATCCGCTGTTTCTCCCGGCGCCCTCGGCAATCGCGCGCGCGATCTATCAACTCGCCGCCAGCGGCGTGCTCTGGCAGCATCTGTCGTATTCGATCATGCGCATCGGCGTGGGCTGGATGCTCGGCACCGCGGCCGGCGTGGTCGTCGGTTTTGCGATCGGGCTTTCGGCCTTGGCGCGCAGCGTCGGCATCACCTTCATCTCGGCGCTGTTTCCGATCCCGAAGATCGCGCTGTTGCCGCTGCTCATCCTGTGGCTCGGGATCGGCGAGGAGCCGAAGATCGCGACCATCGCGCTCGGGGTGTTTTTTTCGACCGCGATCTCGGTCTATAGTGGCGTCGACAACGTGCCGCGCAATTTGATCCGGATGTCGCAGAGTTTTAACGTGCCGGTTCCGGCCATCGTGCGCCGGGTGATCTGGCCGGGGGCGCTGCCGTCGATCCTCGCGGGCTTTCGCATTACCGCGTCGGTCGCACTGCTGCTGGTGGTGAGCGCGGAGATGATCGGCGCGGAGTACGGCATCGGCGCCTTCGTGCTGCAGGCCGGCAATCTGATGCAGACCGACCAGCTCCTGGCCGGCGTCGTGATCCTGTCAGTGTTCGGGCTCGTGGTGGGCAAGCTGATCAATGTTTTGGAAGCACGGCTGTTGCATTGGCGGTAATTACAGATGCCGTCATTCCGGGATGGTGCGTTAGCACCAGACCCGGAATCTCGAGATTCCGGGTTCGCGCTTACGCGCGCCCCGGAATGACATCATAATTGGTCACGCGTTGCCGCGGTCTTCGCGGAACAGATCGAGTTTCTGCTGCACCGGGCGGTCAGAGAAGCTGAACAGCACTGAATCTGCATCGGCTTCGTGGGTGACCCATTGCCAGCTCGGCACCACGAACAGGTCGCGCGGGCCCCATGCGAAGGTCTGCTCGCCGATCCGTGTGCGGCCCCTGCCTTCGATCGCGGCGAACACCGTGGCGTCGGTGGAGCGGTAGCGCGCGGTCGCAAAACCTTTCGGCAACAGCTGGATGAAGGTGCCGATGGTCGGCATCGCGAAATCGCCGGTCTCCGGGTTGGAGAATTTCAGCTTCAAGCCATGGCAGGCGTCCCACTCGTTGCGCGCCTTGGCCTGCTCCAGCGCTTCGCGGGTGTAGCTATAGGGGTAGTTGAAGATCGGCGAGGTTTTCGACGCGCGCTTCTCGTCGACCGGCAAAAGATTATGGCCGTAGCGCGCAAAGCTGTCGCCGGCGGGCCGCGTGATCTTCTGCTGGTCCTCGTCCGATCCTTCGGCAAACGACGCATCAAAGAACTGCACCATCGGAATATCGAGCCCGTCGAGCCAGAACATCGGCTCGGAGGTTTCGTTGGAGTGATCGTGCCACGTCATCGACGGCGTGATGACAAAGTCGCCGGGCGCCATCGCGGTGCGCTCGCCGTCGACCGCGGTGTAGGCGCCCTGGCCTTCGAGCACAAAGCGCAGCGCCGACTGGCTGTGCCGATGTGCGGGGGCGATATCGCCGGGCACCACCATCTGCACGCCGGCAAACAGCGAGGTCGTGATCTTCGATTGCCCGCGCAAGCCCGGATTTTCCAAAACCAGCACCCGCCGCTCGGCTTCCCTGGCGGTGATCAGCTTGCCCGCTTCGGTCATGTAGTCGCGGATGGTGTCGAACTTCCACAGATGCGGCCGGCAGGCGCTCTTCGGCTCGGGCGTGATCAGATCGCCCATCACGTTCCACAGCGCCGAGAGATTCTCGCCGTCGATCTTCTTGTAGAACGCCTCGCGTTCCGGCGTCTTCGACACGGCTTCCATGGCGAGCCTCCCGTCGTTGTCGTTTCGATTTATTGACAGCATACTTACAATATGGATAGCGTCAACTCATCTAACGCCGCCATTCCGGGGCGATGCGAAGCAGCGAACCCGGAATCTCGAGATTCCGGGTCTGGTCGTTCGGACCATCCCGGAATGACGAGTCAAAACGAGAAACCTACAAGGGAGGGTTCCGATGAAGCTGCACGGCTATTTCCGCAGCAGCGCGTCATACCGGGTCCGGATTGCGCTCAATCTCAAGGGCTTGCGCGCCGAGCACCTGGCCCACCACCTTCGCAAGGGCGAACAATGCGCGCCCGCCTATCTTGCCATCAACCCGCAAGGCCTGGTCCCGGCGCTGGAGGATGCGGGCGCCGTGCTGACCCAGTCGCTCGCCATCATCGAATGGCTGGACGAGACCCATCCCGAGCCGCCATTGCTGCCGAAGGATCCGCTGCGCCGCGCCAAGGTTCGCGCCTTCGCGCTGGCTCTTGCCTGCGATACCCACCCGGTGCAGAATCTCAAAGTATTAGCGCGGCTGCGCGAGCTTAAATTGCCCGAGGAGCAGGTGACGGATTGGGCAGGCTGGGTCAACCGCGAGGGCCTTGCGGCCTGCGAAAAGCTGATCGCCGGCGAGGCCGGACCGTTCTGCTTCGGCGCCCAGCCTTCCATCGCCGATCTCTGTCTCATTCCGCAACTCGCCAATGCGCGGCGCTTCGGCGTCGACGTCTCCGCCTTTCCGCGGCTGTTGCAGGCCGAGGTGGCCGCGAAAGCCATGAAGGCGTTCGCCGACGCCGCACCGGACAAGCAAGTCGATGCCGAGTAGACCATCACCCATCACCATGGACGCGGTCTACACCGCGCCCGGCTACCTGTTCCGGCGAATGCAGCAGATCGCGGTGTCGATCTTCATCGAGGAATGCAAGGCGCACGATCTGACGCCGGTGCAATATGCGGCGCTGATCGCGATCCACACCCATCCCGGCATCGACGCGACAAGGCTGTCGGCCGTGATCGCCTTCGACCGTTCGACGCTCGGCAATGTGATTGAGCGGCTGGAGGCGAAGGCGCTCGTCGAGCGCAAGCCGTCGCGGGAGGACAAGCGGATAAAGCTGCTTTATCTGACGAGGTCCGGCGCGGCGTTGCTGCGCGAGATCATGCCGTCGGTCGATCGCGCGCAGGCGCGGATGCTGCAACCCTTGAAGGCCAGTGACCGCAAGATGCTGATGGCGCTCCTGACCCAACTGGTCGACCTCAACAATGAGGCGTCGCGGGTGCCGCTGCGCGCCGAGGACGCGCTCGAACATCTCGGGAAGTCGGGCTGATGGCTTTCGAGCCCCCGGTCCTGATCGCAGGCGGCGGCATCGGCGGCCTTGCCGTGGCGCTTGGCCTCGCGCAAAAGGGCTTTCGCGCGATCCTGTTGGAAAAGGCGTCGGCGCTCGGCGAGATCGGCGCCGGTATCCAGCTCGGGCCCAATGCATTTCACGCCTTCGACTATCTCGGCATCGGCCAGGCCGCGCGCGGCATGGCGGTCTATATCGATCAGTTGCGCTTGATGGATGCGCTGACCGCCGAAGAGATCACCCATGTCGATTTGCGCGAGGCGTTTCGCGCGCGCTTCGGTAACCCCTATGCGGTGGTGCATCGCGGCGACCTGCACGGCGTCTTCCTGAAGGCATGTCGCGAACATGCCTCGATCGAGCTGCGCGTCTCCAGCGAAGTTCTGGGCTACGATCAGGATGCCTCGATGGTGACGGCGCGTCTTGCCTCCGGCGAGCGCGTCACCGGATCGCTTCTGATCGGCGCGGATGGGCTGTGGTCGAATGTTCGGAAGCAAGTCACCTCGGACGGACCGCCGCGCGTCTCCGGCCACACCACCTATCGCTCGGTGATCCCGACCAACGAGATGCCCGAGGATCTGCGCTGGAACGCGGCCACGCTGTGGGCCGGACCGAAATGCCACATCGTCCATTATCCGCTGTCGGGCTGGAAGGTGTTCAACCTCGTCGTCACCTATCACAACGACGCGCCGGAGCCGGTGGCGGGCAAGCCGGTATCCGAACAGGAAGTGATGCAGGGTTTTACCCATGTGCATGAACGCGCCCAAAGCATCATCCGTCATGGCAAGGACTGGCGGCTCTGGGTGTTGTGCGACCGCGATCCGGTCGAGCGCTGGACCGACGGCCGCGTCGCGCTGTTAGGGGATGCCGCCCACCCGATGCTGCAATATTTTGCCCAAGGCGCCTGCCAGGCGATGGAAGACGCGGTGTGCCTGTCGCATATGCTGTCGCAACATGACGACTATGCGACCGCGCTCGAGCGCTACCGCGTGCAGCGCTTTCCGCGAACCGCGAAGGTGCAATTGCTGTCGCGCGCCATCGGCGAGCACATCTACCATCCCGACGGCGAACACGCGCGCCTGCGCAACGCCATCATGCGCGCCAAAAGGTCGGAGGATTATTACCGCGATCTCGCCTGGCTCTATGGCGGCACGGGGTTGGCGGAGTAGGGTGGGGCGATCAAGCGCAACTTCGCTTGTCGTGCCCCGCGGAGGCGGGGCATCCAGTAACCACCAGCTTTCCTAATTATCAACGCCGGCGATTACTCGATCGCCCGCTTTCGCGGGCGATGACGGTTGCAATAAGCGACGGCGCAGACCGCTACATCCGCATCACCGCCTGGGCGGTCGATCTTGCCGGTGCCGGTCTTCGGCAACGCGTCATGACCTGCTCCGTGTTGCTTCATAGCGCGCCATAAAGGCCGGCGACATCGCGCGCAGCCGCGCATCGTCGATCCGCCCCGAGCGGGTGATGTAGCTGTAGGCGAAGTCCATTGGATCGAGCCTCATATGTTCGGCGAAGTGCTCGTACCAGTCGGCGCTGGTGCGCGCCGCCGCCACCAGTTTTTTCACGATCGGCTGGCGCTCGGCCTGAAAGCGGGCGAGGCCGTTCGGAATATCCTTTTCCGATTCCAGCGCCTTGGTCAGCGCGATTGCGTCCTCGATCGCAAGCCGCGTGCCCGAGCCGATCGAGAAATGTGCCGAATGCAGGGCGTCGCCGATCAGCACCATATTCCCTGACGACCAATTCTCGCTCCAGATCCACGGGAAATTGCGCCACACCGACTTGTTCGACACTAGCGGATGGCCGTCGAGGGTTGCGGCAAATACCTGCTCGCAGATGGCTTGCGATTGCTCGATCGTCTTGTGTTCGAAGCCGTAGGCGGCCCAGGTCGCCGCGTCGCATTCGACCAGGAACGTGCTCATGCGAGGGGAATAGCGGTAGTGATGGGCGTTGAATGCGCCGAGGTCAGTGCTCACAAAAGTCTGCGACAGCGACTCGAAGCGTTTTGTCGTGCCGTACCAGGCAAACTTGTTGGTCGAATAAGAGACCTGCGCGCCGAATTGCTTCTCAAAACTGCGGCGTACCAGCGAGTTCAGGCCGTCGGCGGCGACGATCAGATCATAGTCTTTGAGCTGATCGACCGACGAGATCACCGTGTCGTATCGCGGCGCGACATCGACCGCACGCACGCGCTCTCGCAGGATCGTCAACAACTCAAGCCGGCCGATCGAGGAGAAGCCGACGCCATCGATCGCGACGTTTTGCCCGCGCAGATTGAGCGTGATGTTCCGCCAGCTCTCCATCTTTGGGGTAATCGCATCGACCGTTTCGGGGTCGTCGGCGCGCAAAAATTCCAGCGCCTGTTCGGAGAACACCACGCCAAAGCCGAAGGTGGCGTCGGCCGCGCTCTGCTCGAACAGGTCGATGCGGGCGTCACTGTGCCGCTTCTTCCAGAAATGGGCGAAGGTGAGACCGCCGGGTCCTCCGCCAAGCACGGCAATGCGCACAACCTCCTCCCTAAGCCGCGCAAGCGGCATCAATTTTCGCTCTTACCTTCACCGCAAGCCAATTCTGGATGACACAACCCTTACGGGCTTGCTCGCGGGTTTGTCACACCTTGATCATGCGCTTGCCGCGGTTTTCCCCGGCGAGCAAACCGATCAGCGCCTTCGGCGTATTTTCAAGGCCGTTGATGATGTCTTCCTGGACCTTCAGTTTGCCGGAAGCGACCCAGGATTGCAGGTCGCCCAATGCCCTGTCGCGCTGATCCATGAAGTCCATCACGATAAAACCCTGCACGATGAGACGCTTCACCACGATCAGGCCGGGCACGCCACGTGGCCCGGTCGCCTGTGGCGCGCCGTCATATTGCGAGATTGCACCGCAGCAGGCGATGCGGCCATAATTGTTCATCTGCGGCAGGCAGGCTTCAAGAATATCGCCGCCGACATTGTCGAAATAGACATCGACGCCTTTCGGCGCCGCCGCACGCAACGCTTTGAACACCGCGCCGTCCTTGTAATCGACCGCGGCATCGAAACCGAGTTCGGACGTGAGCCAGTTGCACTTGTCCTTGCCGCCGGCGATGCCCACGATGTGGCAGCCCTTGATCTTGGCGATCTGGCCGACGATCGAGCCGACCGAACCTGCCGCCGCCGAGACCACGACGGTCTCGCCGGCTTTCGGCTTGCCGACGTCGAGCAGGCCGAAATAGGCGGTGAGACCGGCGATGCCGAACACGCTGAGCAGATGCGTCATCGGTTCCATCTTCGGCATCTTGGTCAGATGCCTTGCCGGTATCGCCGCGTAATCCTGCCAGCCGGTATCGCCGAATACGATGTCGCCGGCTTTCAGTCCCGGCGCTTTCGAGGAGACCACTTCGGCAATGCCGCCGCCGGCCATCACGGTATTGGCCTCGACGGCCGCGCGATAGGTTGCGCCATGCATCCAGGCGCGGTTGGCGGCATCGAGCGAAATATAGCGCACGCGCACCAGCGCCTCGCCGTCCTTCGGTTCCGGAATTGCGGCGTCGGATAACTTGAAATGCTCAGGCGCAAGCTTGCCGGCCGGCTTCTCCACCAGCAAGACCTGACGATTGACATTCGCGTTCATGGCGTTCCTCCAAGCGGTCTGGCTATTATTGATGCAGCCGAGCGCGCAACATACGTGCAACTGCATCGTTGTGCATTGCGCCAACGCTAATCGCACCGTTCGAATTCCACAACGGGAACATTGTGGCACACAACGGCGCGCGTGGGATCATATTGCGCTGACGTCAGAATCTGCCACACTAAAAGCCAGAAAACTTACGGGGGTAGGCAAAATGTCGAACAGGTTTACGCAATTCATCCTCATTGCGATGGCACTTGGCATCGTGATGGGGACATTGATCTTCAACTATCTGCCCGACAGCCGGGTCGAACTCGCCGGCGACATCAACCTGATCGCAATGCTGTTCCTGCGCCTGATCAAGATGATCATTGCGCCCTTGGTGTTCGCAACGCTGGTTGGCGGCATCGCCCATATGGGCAGCGGCGCCAGGCTGGGGCGGATCTTTGTCAAGACCATGGGCTGGTTCGTCAGCGCCTCCTTCGTGTCGCTGCTGCTCGGCCTTGTGATGGTCAATCTGTTGCAGCCCGGCGCGAACTTCCCGGGCACGCTGCCTGACAAGATGCAGTCGACGGGATTGCCAGTGTCGGCGTTCTCGATCGAGAAGTTCCTGACCCATTTGATCCCGACCTCGATTGCGGATGCCATGGCGCAGAATGAAATCCTGCAGATCGTGGTGTTCGCGGTATTCTTTGCGGTAGCGCTCGGCGCGATGCCGGAGCGGGCGAAGCCGATCATGGCGCTGATCGACGACCTCGCCCACATCATGCTGAAGGTCACCGGCTATGTGATGCTGTTCGCCCCGATCGCGGTGTGGGCGGCGATTACGGCGACGGTGGCGAAGAACGGCCTCCTGGTGCTGTGGAAGCTTGTCGTCTTCATGGGCGGCTTCTACCTCTCGCTCCTGCTGCTGTGGGGCATCCTGGTCATCGTCGGCTTCATCGTGATCGGGCCGAGATACAGCCATCTGCTGCGGCTGATCCGCGAACCCTTGATGATTGCATTCTCGACGGCGTCTTCGGAGGCCGCCTATCCCAAGACGCTCGAAGGCCTCAACCGCTTCGGCGCGTCGTCGCGGATATCGGCCTTCGTGCTGCCACTCGGCTATTCCTTCAACCTCGACGGCACGATGATGTACTGCACGTTTGCGAGCATCTTCATCGCGCAGACCTATCACATCGAGATGTCGCTCGGCACCCAGTTTGCGATGCTGGCGACCTTGATGATCACCTCGAAGGGCGTGGCCGGCGTGCCGCGCGCATCGCTGGTGGTGATCGCCTCGACCTTGAGCCAGTTCGGCATCCCCGAGGCGGGCCTGTTGATGATCATGGGCATCGATACGTTCCTCGACATGGGCCGCAGCGCCACCAATGTGATCGGCAACTCGCTCGCCACCTCCGTGGTCGCGAAATGGGAGGGCGAGCTGAAGGCCGAGCATGAGCTTGGGCCCGACGATGTCGTTCCCGGTGACACCGTTCCGGGTGACGCTGTGCTGGCCGGCCATTGATGGGGGCTTATCCCATGCGTTACCCCGCAAGATCGTTATCGCCGGGCTCCTTGTGGCTGGCAGCCTGCCTGCTGGCAACAGCCGCATCGGCTCAAACCGGTGGCGGTGAGGGGCTTAGCCCCACGCTCGCCAGCATCAAGAACACGCATGTCGTGCGGCTCGGCTATCGCGAGAGTTCGCCGCCGTTTTCGTTCCTCGATCAGGCCAATCGGCCGATCGGCTACAGCCTCGAGCTCTGCGAGGCGGTGGTCGACGAAATCGGCGTCGAGGTCGACGATGCCAACCTCAAAATCGAATACGTCAAGGTGACGTCGGACGACCGCATCCCGGCGGTGACGCAGAACAAGATCGATCTGGAATGCGGGTCGACCACGGCGAATGCCGAGCGCGCCAAGCAGGTGGCTTTCTCGCCGCTGATGTTCGTGGCCGGCACCAAGCTGATGGTGCCGAAGGCCTCAAGTGTCTCCGCCGTGACCGACCTGAAGGGCAAGACCGTGGTGGTAACGAAAGGCACCACCAATGAGCAGGCGATGCATAATGCTGACAAGAAGTTTTCGCTCGGGCTGAACATTCTGACGTCGCCCGATCACGAGCAGTCCTATCAAATGCTGGTCGACGGCAAAGCCGACGCGTTCGCGACCGACGACATTCTCCTCTACGGCCTGATCGCGCGGCACAAGTCGCAGGACAAGTTTCGCGTCACCGCCGACTATCTGTCCTACGATCCCTACGGAATCATGTTCCGCAAGGGCGAGCCGCAGCTTGCCGCCGTGGTGGAGCGCACGTTCCGCAAGCTCGGCTCGAACCACGATCTGATCCCGCTCTACGAGAAATGGTTCGTCAGGAGGTTGCCGACCGGCGAGCGCCTCAATGTCGCGATCTCGCCACAGCTCGAGGAAGCCTTCAAGTCGATGGACGATTCACCGGGGGCGAATAATTAGCGGGACGGAAAAACGTAAGGGGAATCGTAGGGTGGGTTAGCGAAGCGTAATCCACCCTTTATTCTCCGCTGGAAACGGTGGGTTACGCCTGCGGCTAACCCACCCTACACTTCGAACACCTTGTCGAGTGCCGTGCCATAGGCCGCATCGACCAGATCGGGGTAAAACTTGCCGAGGGCTTCCATCATCACGCCCGAATTTATTTCGAGGATCTTCAAGGCACCGCCGACACGGATGACATCGACGGACGCAAAGCGGATGCCGATCGCGTTTGCGGCCTTGACCGCGATTGCCACGCAGGCCTGCCGCGCCTCCCCCGGCTCCAACAATACCGGTCGCGCGCCGGCATCGAGATTATGGCGCCAGTTCAAAACACGCTGCTTGCTGTAGACGACGGGGGCAAGCTGGTCGATCACGACCACCCGGACTTCGTCCTCGATCTCGACATAAGGCGAAATCGCGAGCGTGAGATGGGACGAAAAGATCTCGGCCGCGGCGCGTTCGAGTTCTGGGCTGGTCGACACCAGAAATACGGATTTGCCCGCCGTGCCTTCGTTGGGTTTCACCACGATGCCTTCGGGATGTTGCCCGAGAAGATCGAGCATGGCTTGCCACGATCCCGACGAGGGAACGTGCGCGTCGAGCTTCGGGTTCAGGAACACCGTGTGCGGAACGCAGGCAATGCCGGCGAGGGCGAGAACGTCCGCGGTCGCTCCCTTGTCATTTGCGATCCGATGAGCGATCGCGCTGTTCAATCCGACATCGTAGCCAAGCGTGAAATATTGCCTTGAGCCGCGCTGCATGACGATCAGCCAGCCCTGCGATCTGACCTCGACTGCGATCTTGTGTCGCGCGCAATAGCGCTTCACGGCGTCGACGAATATCCGCTGGTCTTCGGGCATCGCTGGCTCGCTCATCGGCCTCGGTAACTAATTGCCGGATCGGCGCGGATTTCAGCAAGTATATTGCGGACGCATCCAGGTCTTAACCAATACGCATCGAACGATTTTCAGAACCAAAGCCACAGCAATTCTGCGTTGCACAGTTGCGCATCCAGCGAGGTTGATTATCTCCGGAATTGGCGTAGATGAAACGCGAAATCGCCAATCCTATCAATGGTTTTTGGGGCATTTAGAGCTGGACAACCAAACCCTTCCACGATCCAGGCGTCAGGAAAAACGAAACCAATGAGCGCGTTCTATAGAGAGAAAGTTCTTTCTGTCCGGCACTGGACCGATACGCTTTTCAGCTTCACCGCGACCCGCGATTCCGGCTTTCGCTTCCAGAACGGGCAGTTCGCGATGATCGGGCTTGAGGTCGACGGCCGCCCGCTGATGCGCGCCTACAGCATGGCGAGCGCCAATCACGAGGAAGAACTCGAATTCTTCTCGATCAAGGTCGCCGACGGGCCGCTGACCTCGAAGCTTCAGAAGATCAGGCAGGGCGACACCATCCTGGTCGGGCGCAAGGCGACCGGCACGCTGATCGCCGACAACCTCCTTCCGGGCAAGCGGCTGTTGCTGCTCTCGACCGGCACAGGCTTGGCGCCGTTCGCCAGCCTGATCAAGGACCCCGACGTTTACGAGCGCTTCGAGGCGATCGTTCTGGTTCATGGTTGCCGGCAGGTGTCAGAATTGGCCTATGGCGAGGAGCTGGTGGCCAGGCTGCGCGACGACGAATTGTTCGGGCCGCTGCTCGCCGAAAAGCTCGTGTACTACCCGACCGTCACCCGCGAGCCGTTCCGCAACCGCGGCCGCATCACCGACCTGATCACCTCGGAGCAATTGTTTGGCGATATCGGCCTGCCGCCGCTCGACCTTGCAACTGACCGCACCATGATGTGCGGCAGCCCGTCCATGCTGGAAGAGCTGCGCCAGATGTTCGAGGCGCGCGGCTTTGTCGAAGGCAGCCACGCCGAGCCCGGGCATTTTGTCATCGAGAAGGCGTTCGTCGAACGGTGAGTCTGGTGTCCCGGACCCGGTGCAGCGTCCTTCACGCTGCTCCGCAGAGCTGGGACCTCATGCTGTTGAGCAAGATGGACCTCGGATCTGCAGCGCACCGCAAACGCGCTGCGCTGCGTCCGGGGAACGTATCGACCCCGCTCGTCGAACCGACAATGTTATTGGCACGCCCCGCTCCCCCACTGCTATAAGCTCCCCCAAAACGTCGCGCCGCCGATAGCCGGCGCGGCCAGCGTGAGGGGGAGCAACGCCAATCCTGTCCGTATCCGACCAAAGCGGGGCTGCAAAAACGGCGTTCGTGTTGGCCGGCGGCGGCAGCTTCGGCGCCATCCAGGTCGGCATGATGCATTCGCTCGCCGCCCATGGAATATCGCCGGATATGG